>Ga0193707_1000373_pt1 | contig 15090 bp, 12 predicted proteins | sample U3c2metaG_FD_143043 | JGI IMG/M metagenome (GOLD analysis project Ga0193707, IMG submission 143043) | Soil microbial communities from a riparian zone of the East river system, Colorado, United States - U3c2 | ecosystem: Environmental > Terrestrial > Soil > Riparian zone | place: USA: East River... | reverse complement strand
CCCTGAAAGACCGGATAGCTCGCGCAAAGAAGCTTGAGGCCTTGGACGCAGGAAAGCCTACCTTCCAAGTCCTGTCGCGAGCTTTGAAAGCAGCGCCTGACAATGTTCCCACTGCTCCGCCACCAGTGATTACCGACTCCATTGGTCGTTGGGAAAAAGGCGCGCGCAATCTTCTAGCGGACGTGAAAACCGTGCAGCGCCTCTTGGAAACGGCAGCACAAAAGTTACAAGCTCCTGACCTTGATCCGAAGGGCGTGGACGGAAAGATAGCGCGGCAGTCTGCGAAGTCGAATACCGTCGCTGCGATCGAAGCTTTTCAGAAGCGTTCCAGTATTTCGATTGATGGACTAATTGAACCAGGCGGGCAGACGTGGCAGGCACTCCTGAAAGCTGCTGGTCCTTTACGAAACGATGATTCTTCTCAGACCTACATACGGGAAATTTCGGTAAGCCTGGACGATCCTGATCATTGGCTCACTCTTGCCTGGACGGGGCCCAATGCTGATAGTCAGGAAACGGGACCATTTAGAACGTCACCCGGCGCAGGTCTGAGAGGCCTCAATTGTGATAACGAGGCAACGAGTCGGCGATCGGGCTCCAAGTGCACACCCAAAGGAACTTATCCCGTACAAGGCTTCCAACGAAGGCTGAATAGCGATTCTCGTGCGACATACGTCACATGGTTCATGCAGCGCCGAGGTATTGCGCTGCATTATTTCCCCATCGTTCCCAAGTACGCAGCTTCCCATGGTTGTGTGCGAATCGAATCGGAGGACGTAGCACGATTGATCCAGAAAAACTCACGAGTAGACGAGACCCAGGTCGTTGTGAGCGGAGCTTGGACAAAGCCGTCAAAGCAATGGAGCTAGAACTTTGTTTCTAACCTTGCGATTGCTGACTCTACCACTGATCTAATCTGAGAGCAGAATACATCAGGTTTCTTCGACGAATAAACGGCCCGACAGCAGGTTCGGTTAAGCTTCGCCCGCACCTTGCAGGAGTGCCTGCCAGGCCTGACTGTCAGGCTCAATTAATCCAGTAATCGAAATATTGGAGCGACTCTGAAAAGCTTCGATCGCAGCCACTGTGTTCGAGTTCCGGGGTGGCCGTGCGATCTTTCCGTCAATGCTTTTCGGATCAAGCTGGGGAGCTTGTAGCCTTTGCGCGGCCGTTTGCAAGAGGCGTTGCACAGTTTCCACGTCGGACGGAAGGTTGCCCGCGTTCTTTTCCCAGCGCCCGACGGAGCCGGTAATTACTACCTGCGGAGTGGTAGTGCTGCCCGCATCAGGCTCGGTGCTGCCTGCAGCTTGCAGAAGCGCTTGCCACGTCTGACTGCCGGGTTCAATCAAGCCATCAATCGAAATGTTGGACCGGCTCTGAAAAGCTTCGATCGCGCCAACGGTATTCGACTTCCCGGGTGGCCGCGCAATCTTTCCATCAACGCCCTTCGGATTCAGCTCAGGTGTTTGCAACCTTTGCGCCGCCTGTTCCAAGAGGCGTTGCACAATTTCGACATCGGCCTGAAGATTGCCCGCGCCCTTTTCCCAGCGGCCGACGGAACCAGTAAGTGCAAGCGTAGTGCTGGTAACGTCATTCGACTCGGGCGTCGGTTCGGGATCTTGTTCCTGCGTACCTGCCGCCACGAGGGCGGCTGTCACATTCGCATCCAAAAAGAGACCTTTGTCTTTGCGGGCCGTCAGAATAGCCACGGCTTGATCGACGTTATCCTTTATCGTGTTGAAGTCTACCAAGGTAAATAGGATCTCTGTTTGGTACCATTGCGCGACTTCGGATTTCTGAAGCTCCTTTTGTAGATTAAGCAGACGGTCATAACTTTTGGGGTCCATGTGGCTGATTTTTTCCAGGAGATGAGAACTCTTGGCTGAGTTGCCGCTTATCAGACCGGCATCGTTGTCTTTCATGATCAAACGATCGACTAGAACTGCTCCAGGCGGGATCTGTTTCAACTGTTCGGCAGCCTTTGCAGGATCACTCTTTTTAGTCGTGGTCTTTAGAACCCCGTTTTCAACCCACAGATAGACCTTTTCCGAATGCATATTGCCGCTGAAACGATCAGCCTGGCTCATGATGAAATCCATGAGCAGCATGTCGGAGAGATCCCTGACTTGTACGAGCTGCTGAACAGCAGCCTGATTGAGTTTACCGCTTGCGTCTTTGTAGTTTAGCTTGAGCGGCTTTCCGTCAGTTAGTCTGGTAAACTCAGTAGAAGCTGCAAAAGCACCGGCTCCGGCGAGGTCGCTCAAATGCGGATAGGATTGTTCGCCACTGGGATTAACCTGGAGAGCGCCGTAAAGCTGCTTTCCATCTTGAGTGTAAACTCTCGGATTGCTGTGGGCATCGTCTAGGGCTCTTAGCTCTGTCCATTGATTTCTATTATTCGATCCGACAGCCTTTGCCTTGCCCAGATCAGCCAGAGGCTTGTGTGCATCCAGGTCCATTGTGCGAACGATCGCAGGCTCGACGTGGCCTGCATCAAGGAACCGTGATAAATGATAATAACCCAGAATAGAGGGACTGTAAGTGAAGTGGGTGGGAATGGTCTGCTTGTATTTTGCGATTACTTCGTCACCGCTCGGTTGAGACTTTGTCGCATGAGCTTCAGCATAATTGAGACGGCTCAGTCCTGGCGGTAACTTCACTGCATGAACATTTAACCCGGGCGAAGTGCTATACGTCTTTGGAATCAGGACAATATCCAATCCATCTTTCGTTTTGCCATTATAAAAGTCTATGTCAGCGAGCTCCTTTTCCTTTTCGATGTCCTTCTTGCTATAAATTTCGGGGTGTCCCGGAAAAGTTGCTGGTCTGGTGGCAAACTCGACCGTGCCATTTGGAGCTACGTGTTGGGTGATTTCGCGTTCACGAGGTGTGGTAAGATCAGGCTGTGGCGGCATAGGAATTGGCGTGACGTTGTCCGGAGGCGGCGAGGGTGTAACAGGTTCTGTGCCGTCCGATGTGTTGCCTTGGGCGGACTCTATCTCCTTTGCGTAAAGCTTCTTCATCGTTCCCTCGAAATCGAGGTCGACCAGAATATCTTTGGAATCCACTCTGCTTTTAAGCGATGCCGCTTGCTTAATGAGACTCGCTTTTAGCTTATCATAGTTATCGCCCGAGATATGGACGGCATTCACAAAGTATTCTTTAATCTTTGCGTCCGAACCTGGTTCGCTATCCTGCATCAATCCCGCCAGCCATTGCAATCGATGGTAGATCGTTTGGTCAACGTGATGGGTCTCGCTCAGGATCGGACTTACCGAGATGGAATTCGTTCCCCACATCATACCGTCGTCGTTATCCTTGTACATGATGCGTTTCAACGGATGAAAAGGACTCACCGCTTCGGCTTTGTCGTTATCGCTAACTTTGTCATCCCACTTCACTTTTCCTTTGTTGGTGACGTAGTGCTGCAAAACAGCGACGCTGATATTACCGAGGCGATCAACCTGCCGGAAGATTGAATCGAGGATCACTCCACGCGCCATATCCTGGGCAAGCGCCAGATCCTGAAGACAGCCTGTATCATTCAAGTTCAATGTATTCGCCACAGGCGACTTTGAGGACAGGACTCTGTAAAAGCTGTGGCCCCTAATCGCACCGACGGTCCAATAATCTTCGGGACTGCTGTTCTCGCCCCGCGGATTCTCCGCCAGCGATCCAAAGACAAGCTTTCCATCCGGAAGCACCACTTTCTGGTTCCCTGATTTCACCATCGCTCGAAGGTTAGCCCAAGCTTCCGTGCAACTGGGATGGCCGGTCGTGCGGGCTTGCTCTCCGACTTTCTCGAACTCTTGAACATCCATCGTCCGATAAGTTGCAGGCGGCACTTCAACAAGATGCCCCAGCAGCCGAGACACGTAAAAACATGCAATACCCGACTCCGCCATGGTACCTACCTTGAACTTGGCGATTTTCTTCCCAGACCTCTTGTTGCTGTACTTTTTCGTTATACCCGCGCGATATGGGCCTTCCGTTTTCTCGAACGTCTCTTTGCTTGACGTTGGAGGAAGCTGGTAGATTTCTATTCCCGCTGAAGTGTTGTGAAGTTTGGGGACGACGCCCACGCTTTGAGGGCCGCTCGGCGCATGGAAATCGAGACCATCAAGCTCATCAATTTCATTCTTATCATGCTTAGTGAACCAGTCTTTCGAACTCGAGAGCGCATCGTCTTTGAGCTTCACATCCGGTGGAGTAAATGGAAACCCGACCAACCGTTGAGCGATTTCGGTAACGCCATTAGGCGTTGGATGTTCCACCAATGGCGGCTCCCCAAGAGGGAGCGACTTGTCCGAAACAGAATTCATGTTTCAGCCTTCAATTGTGCAGTAATGCGCTCTAATCTTCACCAAAATCTTATCTGCGAAAAGGCAAAAATAGATTCGGATCAGGAATTCTGTAAAAAGACGTTTGTTCCTTCACCCCTGCCACTGGGAGTGCTTCAAGAAACGGCGTTGTTACCGGCGATATCTTGCGGAGAATGTTTACGATTGGACTAGGAACAAACCTTTTTTGTTAAATGGCAGGGCGGTAAAGTATAATAATGCCGAAAGAATGGTACATTAGTTTTCACGGCGGCGACGAGAAGACCTCCCTAAACAACATTCACGTCTATTCCACCGACGGGAAAAGATTACGCAAAGCTCTAAACAAAAAGAGCGTTCCCCAGGGTATCACTCTTCGTGAACTTCGCGGATTCGCGTTTGGGCCGGACAAGAATCTGTACGTGGTCAATGCGTATTTCGAATATAGCGAGGTTCTAAAATTTGACGGCGCGCTCAACAAAGATGGACGGCACGACTTTGCCGGTGTTTTTGTAAAGCGCCATACCGACTTGAACCCTGGGATCGATCATCCCTTTAACGTAGCGTTTGATTCCAACGGCGATCTCTACGTTTCAAGTCAAAATACGAGTCTTGTCGCAAGGTATCACGGTCCCGCAAGTAAGCACGGCCAACCAGGGCTGCCCATGCCATTCCCCCAGAGTCTCGATCCCGACTTGAACCTGCCGCCTGGAACCTTTGTCCCATCAGCAAAGCATGTGTCTAACGGTCTCGTAGAAGTTAGAGAAGCGATTTTTGCGCCAGATAATAATCTGTATGTCGCAGATCGTGCCGCCGATTGCGTACGGATTTATGAGGCTCATACTGGGCACTTTCTGAGAAATCTTGTTTCAGGAAGCGATCGGGTCGACAGGCCGATCCATTTATTGCTCAGTCCGGACGGCCGTTATCTTTTTATTGGAAGCGGCGGGACCGATTCAATTCTGCGACATGACCTTCGCCAGAACTCCACGAAGGTCTTTGTCGCGTCAAAATCCGGTGGTCTTAATGGCCCAGCCGGAATGGCATTCGGCGACGACGGTTCTCTGTACGTCGCCAGTCGCAATACGAATGAGGTCCTCCGCTACGATGCCAGAGACGGTCGACCATCCAGCGAGCCATTCATCAAGGACTTGGCGGATAATCCCGAGTTTTTGATGTTGGTAGGTTGAACTCTGTTCCCTCGCTCAAACGCGCCATCTTTCGACGATTGACGGCACGATCGAAATTTGGTTTAACAAATGCCTATATGAAGACCTACCTCACAATGGCCTCCCTGGTTACTTCACTGTTTCTAGCTAGTTGCGCCTCGGTCAACACCGCGCATACGCCGCCGGATGGTAGCGTGGAGAAAAATGCAATCCTGCAGGCAACTCAACGCGCATTAGCTCGTCAGGGCCGCAAGAATCTAGTGCTGGTCGTGCCATATCTGAAAGTCCATAATGGATGGGCTTGGATACGGGTCAATCCGCAATCGGCAGACGGGAAACAACATTACGAATCGCAGTCTGGACTTCTGCAAGAGAAAGCGACGAATAAATGGACGCTGTTGGAATGGATGCCCGCCGAGGAAGGAACCGATTACACGAAGTACTTCAGAAATCTGAAGGCCAAATACCCATCAGCACCGCCAGGTATCTTTCCGCAGTAACCTAACGAACCGGGAGGATGGATCGACTAGCCATCCGACAACCTCAGGCAGTTGGTAAGTTTTCTCCCCACTGATTGAGCTGGAGTGTCGGGTCAATCAGATCCCTCCGCCGCATAAAAGGCACACCGTTCTTCATAGCCGAACCAGAATCACTGGCCACAGTAAGAGGTCCCGACAGGCTCTTGTCGTACAGTTCAAAGTGCAGCATATCGCTAGGCACTTGAATTCCGATCAAATGCCCTACGCTGGCGATTTTCTGTCCCGCTTTAACTGTAGCGCCAGCAATCACCTCAGTCTTGCTTTGAATCTCTCCATACCGGGCAAGAAAAGGTCCATGATCAATCTCCAAGGCAAAAGTTTCACAGTAAAATGGATATGGCCCGCGGGTGACCACGCCGTCGGCAACGGCGTGAATTGGAGTGCCCTTGGGAAAGTAGAGATCACAGCCGGCGTGCAAGCGCGCACCACCAGCTCGCGGGGATGCAAACGCGCGAGGTCGTTCTTCCCAGCTCTCGGTTGGAACAGTAGGAAAAGGAAAAAGCCATTGAGAAACGTCCAAAACATTCTCCGGCGCAGTTGGCGCTTTCGCCGCGACTCCCACTAGCGCGGCCCACGTCTGGCTGCCTGGCGCAATAACGCCGTCCACTGCGCTTGTGAAACGGCTCTGAAAGGCTTCGATCGCCTCCACAGTGTCTGAGGTTGCAAATGGTCGCGAAATCTTTCCGTCCACGCCTTTTGGGTCGATTTCCGGAGCCTCCAAAATCTCGGCAGCCGTTTTCAAAAAGCGTTGCACGCTCCTTACATCGTCCGGAAGATTGCGCGCACCTTTTTCCCACCGCCCAACTGAAGCCGAGATTTCTGAACTCATGATCGACTCGCCAACTGCATGCGCATCTGGAGTGCAAGACTACCTCTTCATTTCGCAAAAGTCGAAGCTGATACTCTCCGCAAGCTAACCCTCTTGAATTACCGGCTCCGGCTCATCTCCTTTTCGGAAAATCATCCACACACCGGCGAGCACCAGGCACGCGCCAAGCAGCGACCACAGGGAAAATGTCTCGCCGCCTACTGCCCAACCTAACGCGACTGCGCCAGGTGGCGTGATCAGCGAGATCGCTTGTAGCCGCGCTACAGTCATTCGCGGCAATAGCCAGTAAAGAAGCAAAAAGGTCAGCGCCGAGCCGATTACCGCGAGGTAAAGCAGACAAAGCATTGACAGGACGGTCCAATGAAACTTTAGGGGATTTCCTTCGACCAAAAATCCTATCAAGAGCAACGGTGCTGCACCGAAAATCATTTGCCAGCCAGCAATCATCGCTGGAGCCAGTCGGATTGCACGCGCCTTGAGCAATACGTTCGAAAACGCGGCGCTAACAGCTCCCAATATGATGCCAAGACCGCCCCAGAACGCGATGAATCCGTTGAAGCCGAGAAGACGCTCGCAGATCATGGCCACCCCGCCGACCGCGAGCAGTGCGCCCGAAAGTTTGGGCAACTGCAGTGGTTCGTCGGGAAGCATTAGATGCGCGAAAAGCATGCCGAAGATTGGGATGGTCGCCTGCAAGATAGCTGCGAGACCGGAGGAAACGTGCAACTCGCCCCAGAAAAGCAGGCCGTAATTTACGGCAAACATCAGAAGGCCAGTGAATGCCAGCAGCAAATAATCGGAACCGCGGCTCGGTAACAAGCTTACTCGCCCTGCGGACACGGCGAAAAGGACAATGATAGCCACCAGGAAACGGATACCCGCATAGGAAATTGGCGGCAGATCGCGCAATCCGATCTTGATAACGAGCCACGTCGAGCTCCAGACAACGCAAAGTGTCAGCCATGCCACTGGCACGCCCCATCGGCGCACCCGGCGGTCGCGCCCTGCCACATCAACCGATGTCCTTTTCATCGTCATCTGCGCGCGACCATCGTGTGTCGACAGCAATTCGTAAAGTCAGGCCGTGCGCAACCGATCAATTAAGGATTGACAGTCTGCCTCCGGCTCATCGGGCTCGCTAGCATTGAGAATGCTTCAGATAATAAAGGTGCCCACGATAATGGTGGAGACGATGATAGTGGAAAAGATGATGGTGGCGATTAGACGCATTCGTTAGCTCCGAATGCCTTCAGGCTCACTAGCGGAACCCGCATAAGACAACATTCAAAGATTTTGCTTGCCCATTAAAACGCAGCCCGTTAGACCTGAGCCGTCAACCCCTTAACCGATATGATATCACTTATGCAAAATCTGCTCATTCATCCCCTATCATTGCTCGCACAAGTCGAGTATTCATATTCATCACAGGGCCAGGCTCCCAGCCCAGCCGTATTAATCGCCGAGTTACTTATCGCCTTGTTCGTGATCGTGGCGATGTGGAAAGTGTTCACCAAAGCTGGTCGCCCAGGCTGGGCGGCCATCATCCCGATCTACAATATGTACGTATGGTGTAAAATAGTAGGCCGGCCCGGTTGGTGGGTGATTTTGATGCTTATCCCATTGGTGAATATCATCGTAGGAATTATAGTTTGCATCGACATGGCAAAAAGTTTTGGCAAAGGCGTCGGGTTCGGAATTGGCATCGCTCTACTGGGAATCATTTTCCTTCCCATCCTCGGCTTCGGGAGCGCGCAATACCAGGGCCCTTCTGCTTCGTCTGCGGTAGTAGTTTCTCCGCCGCCGCAGCCTGCTTAGACCGTCTTAGGCAGACTCAGTCCCGCACTCGAATAAGCGAGCCATGCCCGTTGTAGCGCTTTAGCTGGCCCATTTTGGCTTCCGCTTTTCGTTGAACGCGGCTATGCCTTCGCGCGCTTCCTCCGACTCGCGCGCTTGCATGTGATACTTTAGCGCAAGATCGACATCTTCTTTTACTGGGCTGGACCAAAGTTCTTCGATCAATCGTTTCGTTTGCACCAGCGCGGCAGGGGCGCCTTGCAGGACCGCTTGGGCAAACTTTTGCGCTTCATTCATCAAATCAGCTTGCGCGACAACCCGATTCACAAGACCGATTTCCTTTGCGCGATCCGCATCGATCAACTCTGAACCTAACAACAGCTCACGCATGTTTCGCTCGCCGATCTGCCGGCGCAGGAAAGTCATCACCAGACCAGCGACTAGTCCACGACGCACCTCGGGATAACCGATTTTCGTGCGTTGGGCTGCGACAACAAAATCGCACGCCGACATAATCCCTGCGCCGCCCGCAACTGCTGCGCCGTGCACGATAGCAATCGTGATAAGACGGGTTTGGCTAATTGCTATCAAAGTGTTCGCGACCATCTCGGCCGTCGCATGCGCCTTCGTCTGGTCGGCCGCATCCTTCAAATCCAACCCCGTGCAAAATGCCGCGCCTGCTCCGCGCAAAATGATCACGCGTTCCTGCGGCTGGTCGGAAGCAATCTTAATGGCGGCGTTTAGTTCACTGAGTAACTCAATCGTTAACGCGTTACGGCGCTTGGGTCGATTGAGAGTAAGAACAGTTATTTGCGGCGTTTGCTTTTCGATAAGGACAGTTGGCATCAGGTGAATGTCGAAATCCGAATGACGAATGTCGAATTAAACCTGGATTACCCCAGTGTGGAAATGCGCCTGTGGCGTGGGTCGCGTGACATATTGCAGCAAACGAATCAGAACATCGCGCGTCTCGTGCGGCTGAATAATCCCATCCACCCAGCCGCGCGCCGCGCCGTACCGGATGTCGGTTTGTTCTTCGTAACTCTGCTTCACTTTTATGCGGAGTTCTTCCAGTTCTTCGTGTGTCGCTTTTTTGTCACCTCGCTCCCGTGCGCGGGCAAGAATCGCAAAAACAGTGTCCGATGCCTGGGCCGCGCCCATCACGGCGTAGCGCGCAATTGGCCAGGCGACAATAAAGCGCGGGTCATATGCCTTGCCGCACATCGCGTAATTCCCCGCGCCAAATGACCCGCCGACAACGACGGTGATCTTGGGCACAATGGAATTGCTGACCGCGTTTACCAGCTTCGCACCGCTGCGAATGATTCCGCTTTGTTCTGCGTCGCGACCTACCATGAATCCGGTAACATCCTGGAAAAAGATGATGGGCAAGCTAGTTTGATTACAGTCCATGATAAAGCGCGCTGCCTTATCTGCGCTATCGGGATAAATGACGCCCCCCATCTGAATTCCCTCCTTTTTGGTCCTGACCTGCAAACGTTGGTTAGCAACAATTCCCACTGGGCGTCCGTCAATGCGCGCGTAGCCGGTGACGATTGTCTTACCATAGTCGGCCTTATATTCGTCCACAGAGTTTTCGTCAACGATGGTGGCCAGTAGATCGCGCGCGTCGTACTGCTTTTGCCCATCGAAGCTGATCAAATCATAAACAGTATCCGGGTCTTTCGCCGGTTTGAATCCTTCTTTGGGAGTCCTCGATGTTTTGGATTCTTTCGCTTCGGGCAGCAATCCAACAAGTGAACGAAGACGTTTGAGGCAGGACGGATCGTCCTTTTCAAAAAAGTCCACCGTCCCGCTGATTTCGGCATGCATTTGCGCACCCCCTAGTTCTTCCGCGTCGACAACCTGGCCAATAGCTGCCTTGACCAGGGAAGGACCAGCGAGATACAAGCCGCTGCCTTTTGTCATCAAAATTTTGTCGCAAAGGACAGGAAGGTAGGCGCCGCCGGCCACACAGTTACCCATGATTGCGGCCAACTGAGGAATCCCAGCCGCTGAAATGACCGAGTTATTCCGAAAGATGCGGCCGAAATCGTCCTCGTCTGGAAAGATTTCGTCCTGCATCGGAAGGAACACGCCTGCAGAATCGACCAGGTAAATAATGGGAAGCGAGCACTCAAAAGCTATGCGCTGCGCGCGAATCACTTTTTTGGTCGTTTGCGGAAAGAAAGCACCAGCCTTTACGGTGGCGTCATTTGCAATAATCATGCACGGAACACCCTCGACGTTGCCAATGCCAGCGACGACTCCGGCCGCCGGAATCTTTCCCCATTGTTCGTACATCTTGTAAGCAGCCCAGAGACCGATCTCGAAGAACGGCGATTCTTTGTCGAGCAAGCGACTGAGTCGTTCGCGCACAGGCAACCGGTTCATCTTTCGCTGACGTTCGTGGCCAGGCTTGCCCCCACCCTCACGAAGAACGGCCTCCTCCTTTGCTATCGCGGCGCAGTGAGCGCGCAACAATTCACTACTGGACGACGCTGAAGAACGAGACATAACGCGAAACGCTTAATCCGCGAAGGCGACCGAATCAAGCTATAGTCGCGGGCATTCCAACACAGAACGACGCCTTTCAACCGCCGTTGAGGGAAGAACTGAAGAAACCGCGGATTACGCGGATGGCACAGGATTAAGAAACAGAGAAAGGATTATCAGGATCGTCCCCGAGAACTTTTTGATCTCGACAAGGTTGTCAGATGCTCGCCACATTCCGTCTATGAAAACACCTATTCCACTGTTCCTCATCATATTCTCACTCACCTGCTTTGCTTTCTTGTCAAAATCGCAAGCTGTCGTCCCGCCGCCGGATGGAGATTATCCCGGCGGCAATACGGCGGAAGGGCATCTTGCCCTTGCAAGCCTAAACACCAGCGCCGGCCTTTACAACACAGCAGTTGGTGTATACTCGCTCCTATGCATCACCGACGGCGACTTGTGCACAGCTCTCGGCGCTGGGACCCTCTTTGCCAACGCCGCACCTGAAAATACAGCCATTGGCGCGGGCGTGTTTTTTAGCAATCCGACCGGCACTGAAAACGCGGCTCTTGGGACGTTCTCACTTTTAGCAACACTACCGGGAGCTTCAACACAGCGGCTGGTTCACGAGTGTTGTTTGCCAACACTACCGGCACTGAAAACACGGCAAACGGCACATTCGCCCTGAATGCCAACACCGAAGGCAGCTTCAATACGGCGATCGGTGCGTTCGCTCTGGCTGACAATACGACTGGAAGTGAGAATACAGCCATGGGTGTGAACGCGCTCTTTAGCAACACTGCCGGTGGCAATACTGGGATCGGAGCGAATGCTCTCCGGGCCAACACGACCGGGTTTCAAAACACAGCCGTGGGTCACAGCGCGCTCTTTGACAATACCGACGGCATTTTCAACACGGCTATCGGTGCAAGCGCGCTTACTTTAAATACTAGCGACGGCAACACAGCCTGTGGTAATGTAGCGCTCTTCAACAACACCGGTAGAAACAACACCGCCTTGGGGAATGGCGCCGGCACCAACCTGACGACGGGCAATAACAATATCGATATCGGCTACATCGTTGGCGGTGTAGCAGGCGAGAGCAACAGCATCCGGATCGGTAACTCTGATATCACCAACACTTTTATCAGCGGAATCAGTGGTACAAACTCCCCAGGAGGTGTTGCGGTCTTTTGTAATTCAGATGGCAAGCTGGGTGTAATTAGCTCCTCTGGGCGATTCAAAGAGGATATAAAGCCAATGGGCAAAGCCAGCGAAGCTATTATAGAGTTTAAACCGGTCAGCTTTCGTTATAAGAAGGAAATCGATCCTCACGGCATTCCGGAGTTTGGACTCATTGCTGAGGAGGTAGAAAAAGTAAACCCTGACCTGATCATCCGTGATCGGGAGGGTAAGCCCCAGACCGTCCGCTATGAACAGGTCAATGCGATGTTACTCAATGAGTTTCTCAAAGAGCATCGCAAGGTACAGGAACAACAAAAACAAATCGACTCCCTTAAGGCAGAACTAAAAGAACAACGAGATCTGATTCAAAGAGTGAGCGACAGAGTAGAAATGACGAAATCGACGCAATTACTCACAAAAAATCCGTAAGCAGGCGATGTTTGTAGCCACGGCATAGGTTGCCTCGCGTGGCTACGGCGCCAGGCACAGCGAGGCGGCTACAAGTGCCAGCTAAACAAGCTAAGAGAAGCAAATGATAGAGGCGGAAGGTCCAGATTGAGCGCCTGTTTCAATCTTCGTTTTCTTTGTTGCCTTCTGTAAGACTTCCGGCCGTTTCTTCCTTAAGCATGTCTTCAAACGGCCGATAAAAGTTTGCATAGAACGGATAACGCCGGTCGGCGTGTTCAGGAAGGTAACGCCAATGTTTGTACATCCAGAGCCAGGGCGCTGGATTCCTTCGCACATACGGTTCAAAGGAATTCCAACACGCTTGCGCGATTTGTTGATGGGTCATCCCGACTGTGTTGCTGATCTTCGGGTGGAAGATAAGCCTGTAACGCCCATTCGGCAGCGGTTCGCAATGGGCGGGAATGATCGGGACACCGGTGCGTTCGTTCAACCAGGCATGCGCGGAAGTCACGCTTGTTTTTAATCCAAAACAATCAATGGCGACCGTGCCCTGACTGGGTGGAACGGTGAGATCAACCAGCAGCGCAGTGCGCCCTTTTCGTCGCAATGCTTTGTAAAGCCGGACGATTCCGCGCTCGCGCGGAATGAGCTCATGCCCGGATTGCTCACGCAGTTTTTTGAAAATCGGATCGAGCAATGAGTTCTTAAATTCCTGTGAGATGATTGTGCCTTTGAGTTCCAGGAAGCCACCGGCCAGACTGAGCCATTCGAAGTTGCTGTAGTGATAGCAGGCGACAATGAAGCTGCGCTCCGCCCCGGTATCACGAATGGTTTCTTCGACGTTCTCCAGTTCGATGTACCAAAGGAAGTTTAGTGGCGTCAGGCGCGGGCTCCACAGCAAATCAACCATGGTTCGCGCGAAATGCTGAAATGATTGACGGACAATCTTGCGTCGCTCACGGGCAGATAACTGGTCGCCAAATGCGACCTCCAGGTTGCTTAGCGCAACATGGTATAGAGGCCGATCAAGAAAGCTAAGCAACGCTCCGGCCAGCTGAGCAAGGCGATAGCAGGCCTTTCGCGAGCATAATGGGATTAATTTTGTCGCCAGAAAAAGACCGGCCCACTCCAGGCGGTATCGAATTCGCTTCCAGCGTGAGCGCATTTCTCACTTTGAATGACGAAGCATGAATGTCTAATCGCTTCGCGAGCGTGAATCGTCACATCGTTTAGCCGACAAAACCGCGAATTCGATGTAATCCGCTGAGGCGCGTAACAGTCTAACGAATCACGCCGTATTTTGCCTTACCAACCCTGGCCGGGATTGGCCACCGGAGGGAGGCCCTTGCGAAATTCTGCCTGTTGGCGCTGCGATTGCCTCTGCTCGTCCGCATCCCGTGCCTGCTGTTCGGGACTCGGACCTGAACTACAGCCAAGTAGCAAGAGAACAAAAACTGACGCAAGAAGAGCAAGAACCGAAGTCTGTTTCATAGGGAGGATTCAATCATAAGCAGGCTGGCGAACGCAGCAAGGTTCCAAGCGTGATTCGTTAATTGTTACGCGCCTCAGACGGGTTCCATGGGATTGCGATTCAAGGATTCAACGTGGCGATAGCCATTCGTTATTCGCGTTGTTTTTCCAATGCCGAATTCAGGTAGTCGCGCTCGAGAGCTTTTAAGCGTTGAAGAATCTCATTCAAGGCGAGTTCGTTTTTCAAGTTGACTTGATAATCGATTTCGGACCGGAGCCGATCTTTATGAGACTGCCGATTTTGCGACATCAAGATGATCGGCGCCTGCAGCACAGCAAGCATGTTAATCGCGGTACTGAGCAGCAGGTAAGGGTACGGATCAAAACCACCTTTGGCCAGCAGCCACGTGTTGATCATTACCCACACGTTGAAAAAGAGCACCGCAGCAATGATGAATTTCCAACTGCCGCCAAACTCCGCGATAATGTCGGACGCGCGATCTGCAAACGTAAGCTGCGCCGCTTCTTCCACGTTCACGTTGCGCGTAGCGCTCCGACGCAAAAGTTCGTCGGTGTGCCGCAATCGGTTGGCTAGCGCCGTGAGCAGTTCCAGCGCGACGTCAGGGCTGCTGCGCACGAAGGAAAGAAAATGCTCGCGCGAAAGTACAGCCAATCGTGCATCCTCCGCAACGATCGCATCCGCCGAGCGCCGTTGTCCGTCGAGCAAGGCCATCTCGCCAAAGAAATCGCCGCGGCCCAATTCGGTTAGCGTCATGTCGCGTCCATCGGTGGCTCGCACGGAAATGCGGACTTTACCGCGCTCGATCAAATACATTGCGTCTCCCTCGTCGCCGGCGCGGAACAAAGACGTTTTGGCTTTG
>Ga0193707_1000372_pt1 | contig 15091 bp, 19 predicted proteins | sample U3c2metaG_FD_143043 | JGI IMG/M metagenome (GOLD analysis project Ga0193707, IMG submission 143043) | Soil microbial communities from a riparian zone of the East river system, Colorado, United States - U3c2 | ecosystem: Environmental > Terrestrial > Soil > Riparian zone | place: USA: East River... | reverse complement strand
TCGCGTCTATTCAGAGTTTCTCCATCGGCCAGGATAAGCTGACCGGTTTGCTGCTCGACTTCGCAGTTCACGCGCGCTACTTGATCGCTGTGCCGTTGTTCATATTGGCAGAGTCTTTCACTCTCTCCACGCTGGGGAAGACGGCACGACATTTCGTCGAAGCCGAACTGATCCGCGATCAGGATCGGCCGCGCTTCGAATTGGTTGCTGCAGACATCCGCCGGCTACTCAATTCCAAAGTCGTCGAGATTCTAGTCGTCTTGCTCGCGTACTGTACCGCCCTCATCTTGATTCGATTGATTTCCGTAGAAACCATCCCTGATTGGCATATGCTGGCGAAGCAGCGGTGGAGCTTTTCTTGGGCCGGGTGGTGGCATATCTGGGCCAGTATCCCGATTTTTTTGATTCTTCTCTTCGGCTGGTTGTGGCGCTTGTTCCTATGGAATCTTTTTCTGTGGCGAGTGTCCCGCCTCGATTTGCACCTGGTGCCGCCTCATCCTGATCTGTCGGGCGGTCTGCAGTTCGTTGGCGCATCGGTGCGCGCGTTCCCAATGCTCAGTTTTGCGCTCGGCGCGGTGGTTGCCGGCGGCGTCGCCAATCGTGTCGTGCATCAGGGCATGCATCTCATCGATTTCAAATATATCATCGCGACCCTGGTGGCGGTTGTTCTGATTTTTTTTGTCGCGCCGCTCATGGTCTTCACACGAAGAATTCTTCAGGCGCGCCGCAGGGGAATCTTTGAATACGGCGCTCTAGCCGGCGCCGTTGGGCGCCAGATGGAGCACAAATGGGTCGAGCGGAACGGCAGCGTGGACGAGGCCGCGTTGGACGTGCAGCATTTCTCGGCAACCACCGATCTCTACCAGGTCGTGTCGAACGTCTACCAAATCAAAACCGCGCCGCTTGATCTGCAGGATCTGGTCGCTGTCATCATCGCGGTGTTGCTGCCGTTTGTGCCTGTCCTGCTGTACGAAATTCCTCTTAACGTGATCTTACCGGACATCGTCAAGTTGTTGCTATAGCGGTGAGCAGCGAGAGAACGGATGACATGGACGAAATGTTGACTCGTATTTGGGAAAATCTCGCCGGCCGAGTCGGCGGAGCGATGAGCTTTCGACTGATTCTCCAGCCGGCGGTGGCGCTATTTTTTGGGATTCGCGACGGCTTGAAAGATGCGCGGCTTGGCCGGCCGGCATATTTCTGGACGATCTTCGCCGATCCGGCCCAGCGCGCTGATCTCTTGCACGAGGGATGGAAGGCGGTGATGAAGGTTTTCATCATGGCCGTGCTGATCGATGGCGTCTATCAGTATTTGGAGCTGGGCTGGTTTTACCCGGGAGAAGCGCTGATCACGGCATTCGTTTTGGCTTTTGTCCCGTACCTGTTGATTCGCGGACCCATAAATCGGCTCGCACGGATGAAAGGAAAGGTCTGATCCTTCGCGGTAAAGCGCGATGAAAGGAGCGCCGTATTCAAATGGTAGAGCTCGATATTTCGACTAAACTCTCCTACGACCGCACACGTCTCGCCTACGAGAACACCATGATGGCCTGGGTGAGGACAGCGACTTCGCTGATCACCTTTGGTTTCAGCGTGTACAAGTTCTTTCAGTTCGACGTCAAGCGCGTCGAAGGCTTAACCGGCGCAGTCGGGCCGCGCGAGTTTGGGCTGATGATGATCACCTTCGGATTGGTTTCCCTAGCGGCGGGCACGGTACAACACATAACGAGTATGCGGCAACTGCGAAAGCAGAATCCGGGCATGCCCCGTTCCATCGCAGCGTTGCTGGCGTTTTTGATTTCATTCCTAGGAATTTTTGCGTTGATCGCAGTGCTCTTTAGGCAGTAAGTCCATGGTCCTTCATGACAACCAGACCCGCGCGATGTTCCAGACCGACCATCCGTTCCTGATCCTGAGTATCGGCAGCCGGAAGAAAGGAAATCGAAATTTCCCGACACTTCCGTGGATGGCTATTTCGGCCTAAAGTCGGCGGCCGGAAAAGAGAACAACTGTGTGCAGACAATTCCCGGCAAAGGCTGGAACGCGGTTCTCCGCCTTTACAATTCCCTCGAACCACGGTTCGACAAGTCGCGGCGACCCGGCGAGCTTGAGCTACTGCAGCGATGAAGAATTCAATTCAACAGAAGCAGACAGAGGCAGGATACTTGACCATCCTATTTTGGTGACTCTGGGGAGTACCGCTTTGTATTGGACTAAGGTCCAATATCTAAATGTTTGATGCGGGCATAAGTGTAACCAGGATCTAAAGAACCCAACAATGAACGACCTCAATAGATGACCGACACCGACATGAGCGACGGCGGATTTCGCGGCAGTGAGCGGAAGTAGAAAAGCATAAAAGTAAACGAATGTTCGGCGACGGCAATTCCCCTACCGACAGAGATGCAACCACCAATTTAAACTCGGGACAGCGTGGCGAGCCGCTGAGTTTAAGATTAACAGGCCGACCGGACGATCCATGAACGTAACTAGAGGCGAAATAACGGTCGGCAGGTTCCTGATCCCATACCGGCTCTTTGGTCAAGGCAGCCGATTCTTGGTCTGTGTGAACGGTGCCCAGCAAACCATGGCGGCATGGAGACCTGTCGTAAACTATTTTTCCAGGGATTACAGGTTGTTGCTCTTCGATTTTCCCGGTCAGGGGCGAGCTCAAATCATCTCCGGTTCTGCCGTTGTTACCTTGGCTGAGCAGGTCGAAGTCTTAAATCAAGTTCTAGCAGCACAAAATGCCCCTGAAAAATCGATCGTTGCCGGCGCCTCTTGGGGAGGGGTCGTGGTTGCTGCTTTTGCCTCGCGCTTTCCTCACTTAGTGGACAAAATCATATTGGCCAGTTTTGGCATCCGGGTAAACGAAAAGTTGGTGCAAGCGATTCGAGAAGGCCAACAATTGAATGAAACGGCAACCGGGGAACAGGTGGCCGACGTGATCATCAAGTACTTCGGACAGCATCTAAACGAAACCTTCAAAAAGAAAATGTACGATCAATTTAAAAATATCACAAAGGAGCATTTGGAGAATTTTCATGCGCATGGCCAGTTACTCAAAACCACCAAGCATATCAACGAAGTGGTCGACCTGCATAGCATCAAAGCGCAAACTCTAATCATCAATGGCGAAATGGATACCGTCATGGATTTTGACGATATTACCCTCGCAGCGGCCCAGATAGCGAATTGCATGGTGAAAATCGTTCCGGGGGTGGGACATTTCTTGCACAATGAGAGCGATGATGTTCTCAGTATTTATAGAGATTTTCTTTCGATACCGTCCGAGCGCCAACTGAGCTAGGTTTATTTATTTTTGATTGTCCGACCAGGCCGTGAGGCTTCTTTCCACGTAGCGCAGAGTAAGTCGATAGATAGTTTCTTTTCATCTCAGTCTTTCCCACATCGTTATCCTTGCACCGAGAAACCTGACCAGCTCCGGTCGCGGATGGCAAAGGCGGGATCCGTTACAATCGGATTTTCCACGAACAGGTAGTGTAACGCTTGCATACCTAATACTATTCCGGCAAGAGTGTCGATCAAAATGAAGGCCCGCTTCGGCAGCCATTTCCAATACCACAGCGCGTGGCGAATAAATGCCGGACAGAACAGGCCGGTGGCGCGCAGGCGTTCGGGCGATAAAAACTCACGGAAGAGCCGCGTTCCCTCGACCGTTTGCGAGAAGCTGAGCCAGTTGGGCGAAAGAAAGGGATATTTATGCGTGCCGGCCACCACCGGCGAGAGCAGATCGGCGAAGGCTGCGCGCAACAAAAGCTTTTCCATTAACTCGTCGATATCCATGAAATGGGATGGTTCGACGGTGGATGCGAACTCGATTAAATCGCGGTCGAGGAAAGGCGTCCGGCATTCGACTGAATTGGCCATCTCAACCCGGTCGCCGAGACAGGGGATAATGTAACTGACCAGTTGGTTGAAAGTGATCAGCTTGGTGGCATTGAAGGGATCGAGTTGAGAAAGCTGTTCCGGCGGAAATTCGGACAGAAAATAGTCGTAGGGAGTCGGATAGCTCGCGCGTTCAAAGACTTCAGGAGTGAAGATCCATTTCATGCCACGAGTGGTGTCGGCCGCGCGCATTTGCTGAAAACTGGGATAACCGAAAACCGGTTCGAGCTTGCGCCAACCGTTACTCCGGTTCCACAGAATGCCTTCTGATGAGATCTCAAGCTTTTTGAATCGTGTCCAGAGGGCGCGACCTTGGCGGGCTTGCTCGCCTCCGGCTAGCAGCATGCGCCAGATTCTTTCTAATTTGAAATAAGCGTAGCCGCCGAAGACTTCGTCCGAACCTTCTCCGGTGAGGCATACTTTGTAGCCTTTGGAGCGTACCAGCCGGGAGAGCACCTGCTTGGCGATGGAATTGGGATTGGCGATCGGCTGTTCAATGTGAAAGATCGTTTTGAGAAAATTCTCGGCCAACACGTCATTGCTGCAATCGATGGCTTCGAACTGCGCGCCATAATGAGCGGCGGTTTGCCGGGCGGCGTCCGTTTCGTCATAGATTGTCTTGCCGAAGCCGACGCTGAAAGCCTTGAGTTTTGAGGTTCGCGCAGCGGTCAGGCCGCAGACCAATGTGGAATCCAGCCCGCCGCTCAGATAGGTGCCGACGGGAACGTCCGCGACCATACGGCGTTCCACGGCCCGCGTGAACAACTGGCGAACCTCATCCTTGGCCTCAGTAAAGGAAATGGCGCGATTTGTTTTGAAGGTCGGCTGCCAGTAGGGCACCTCGCGCGAGTGGCCCTCGGACTCGACGATAAGGAAATGTCCGGGGCTGAGATTGCGGATGCCTCCAAAAGCGGAGATCGCGCGCGGGAACACGCCCAGCAGGGGGCCGATCATGTAGTCCGGGTTGATGCTCCGGGGTACTCGTTTTAGGGCGAAGATTCCCTTGACCTCCGAACTGATCAGGATTTCCTTTTCGGCTTCCCAATAAAAAAGCGGTTTAACTCCGCAGCGGTCGCGCGCAGCTAAAAGCCGGCGATTACGGACGTCCCATAGGATGAAGGCGAATTCTCCGTTGAGCCGGTGGATAAAATCCATGCCATGCTGCTCATAGAGATGAACGATGACTTCCGTGTCTGACCTAGTGCGGAAACGATGACCCTGGTTGATCAGTTCCTCGCGCAGCTGTTTGTAGTCGTAGATTTCTCCATTAAAAGTGATGCAGACCGCGCCGTCTTCGTTGTAGAGCGGCTGGTCGCCTTCCTCGATGTCGATAATGCTCAGGCGGACATGGCCGAAGGCGAGGGCCCCACGGTCGAGCAAGGCATAGCCTGCGCCATCCGGCCCACGGTGGCTGATCGCCGAACACATCCGCGTGATGTCCTCGCGCTCGGCAGGACTGCCATCCTTTCTCAGAATCATGTTAATGCCACACATGAGCTACGCCGTTGCGCTTCCGTGAGCGCTTGTGAATCAAAAGGTTCTTCTCTATCGATTTGGCGGAGAGTCGACAGCTATCACTGACCAGATCTAGCACCATATGTTATAAAGACCCAACACTCCGCTGGCACAACATGGAATTATATAATTTTGCTTGGGCGGCTTTTCTGATCAATCGCGCCAGACAAGAAGCAAATAATGTCCGAGACTATTTTGCTGATTCATGGAATGTGGGGCGGGCCGTGGTATTGGGAGAACTACAAACGCGTCTTCGAGCAGCAAGGCTACCAGTGTATTGCAGCAACCTTGCCTTTCCACGACATGGCTCCGGATGATGTTCCCGATCCTCGCCTGGGCACGAGCAGTCTTCTTGACTATGCCGCAGCAGTGGAACAGGAGATCAGACGAATTGGTTTGAAGCCCATCGTGGTAGGGCACTCTATGGGAGGACTGCTGGCGCAAATTCTCGGAAGCCGCGGACTGGCTAAAGCCCTTGTACTGCTAACGCCCTCATCACCAGCTGGGATTATGGGCTTGAGGTTTTCGGTCATAAAGGGTTTCTGGAGTGCGCAAACCAAATGGGGCTTTTGGAAAAAGCCGATGCGCCAGACATTCGATGAGGCGGCTTACTCGATGTTACACCTGTGTCCGGTAAAAGACCAAAAGGAGATTTACGACAGATTCGTCTACGAATCCGGGCGGGCGGCATTCGAGACCGGATACTGGCCCTTTGACACGCACGGCGCGTCCAGGGTCGACGAGTCAAAAGTGACTTGCCCAATGCTGGTCATTGCGGGCGCGCAGGACAGGATCACACCCGCATCGGTCGTCCGCCGTGTGGCGAAAAAATACCAGGCTGTCGCCACGTATCGGGAGTTCGATAATCACGCACACTGGGTTGTCGCAGAGCCCGGGTGGCAGGAGATCGCAGAGTATGTAACGGCGTGGATAAAGCAAGCCGTCCCGGCTGGGAGCAATTGAGACTATCTGTGCGCTGATATCCAACCACACACGGTCAGGGTCTTGATCGTTGCTGTTTTCAGATTGAACTTTACTCGTCATAGTTCTGCAGATCTGAAGCCATGAGTGGGATGGCCGCTGCACGTCTTCATCGGACAAGATTTGTCTGTTAAGATTTTTCCAAAGATCGATCTTACAAGAGTTTTTTTTGGATCATAGAGTTTGATAGGAGGCGCGAAAAGCCGTGAAACTATGGGTAGGGACCAGCGGTTATAGTTACAAAGCGTGGTTGGGAAACTTTTACCCCGAGCGTCTAGCGGCCAAAGAAATGCTGCGGTTCTACGCCGCGCGATTGGCTTCGGTCGAGATCAACAATACTTTTTATCGTTCGCCCAGTGAGAGCATGTTGCAGTCGTGGGTGGAACAGGTGCCGGCCGGCTTCCGTTTCGTACTTAAGGCGCCGCAGAAAATTACTCACGTGAAACGGCTCAAAGACGCCGCGGACGAAGTCGAGTATCTATTTCACGCGGAAAAGGCGCTCGGTTCGAGTGCAGGTGCCATTCTTTTCCAGCTCCCGCCGTATCTGCAAAAAAATTTGGCGACGTTACAAAACTTCTTGTCGATTTTGCCAAAGGACCGAGAGGTCGCTTTTGAGTTTCGCCATCCCTCCTGGTTCGATGACGAAATCTTGGCCTGCCTACGGGCGCATAATTGTGCGCTTTGTACCGCCGACATGGATGAGACCGAAAGCTCCAATCTAATCGCGACTGCGACGTGGGGCTACGTCCGACTCCGTCGTTCCGAATATAGCCGCGCTGATCTGTCTAATTGGAAAGAGCGAATCCTCTCGCAGCAGTGGGATCATGCGTATATATTTTTTAAGCACGAAGATGAAGGCATCGGTCCGAAATTGGCTGCGGAATTTCTCAAACTCGTCGGCGCAGCATGAGTGCGTCCCGGCGCTGGGAACTCCGGGCACACAATAATAATTCCTTAGCCTGGAGCACTCCAGGTGCGATGCTGATGGATACGACCAGAGCTCGATCATGACGCAAGCATCCAGGACTGCGATGATTTGGAGATGGATACTCGCACCATGCGCCTCAATCGCCGCGTTCTACGGGGCGCTTTATTTTAGCCTTTTTGTTCTTTTCTTCGGGCCATTCCCCAAGGATTTGGCCGATCCTACGGCTGCCTTTCTCATGACCTCATTTATCGTGCTTGCCGGCTCGTTTGTTGCACCGCGCTACCGAGTTGTGACCGCCCTTATTTTGTTGGTGATCGGTGCATTGCCGGTGATGTTTCTTCTGAAACTTCATGTTTTTGGCGCGTTGATAGGCGGACTCGTAGGCATTGCGTTCGTCGCATGGTGGTTTCATCGTCGTCGTCCTGCGCGACTAACGATCGGCGTGTCTATCGGAGCCTTCGCCGCTTCAATCGCTTTTCTAGGTTTCGTCTATGCTCGCTATCTGGACGTGCCGGCACGCCCAGTCCCATTAGTGAGCGAGTTGAGCTATGCACTGGGCACGAGTGCCGCAGGTGTGTCTGCATTCTACCGCTACGACTTGGGCGGTTTTATCGACCATGAATGGTTATGGCGCATTGATGCCAAGCCCGATGTCGTGGCACTCGTGGTCAGTGGCTTGGATTTGCAAAGGACAAACGCCGTGCCGCAGCAGTTCTGGCAAATGCCTCCGCATTATTGGCCACGCTCGATGTCCGCGGGCGCGGAGGCGTTCCAGAGTTCATCATTCTCAGCAAGCAGCCGAGGGCCTGACGGCGACCATTACTTTCTGCTATACGACAAGACGCGGGAGAGAGCGTTTGTCTGGTTAAAGAGCAACTTCTGACGGACAAGCTCGGTCGAGCACCTCGGACTCTCTTCCGAAAATGTCTCGGCGCTGCGGGTGCGTCGTCTGCGTCGGCGCTGTTTTTCTATCTCGCACCGACAATCGCAGCAGGCCGCGAGCCTGTCGGGCGTTGAAGGAGGAACGAACGTGGCAGAAAACCAAACCGTGCTATATCACGAAGAAGACGGTATTGCTCGGATTATTTTTAATAGACCAGTGGCGCTCAACGCGATGAACCACGATTTGCTCCAACAGCTCGCGACTATACTCGACAAAGTAAAGTTGGACGATGCCGTCAAAGCAGTGATCATTACCGGCGCAGGGGAGGAGTCGTTTTCGGCTGGCGCTGACATAAAGTTTCTCAATCAGGCCTCGCCCCTTGAAGTACGGGAACTAGCTCGGCTGGCTGTCGCCGTGAATAACAAAATTGAAACGCTGGGGAAAGTCGTCGTTGCTGCTATCAACGGCTATGCCCTCGGAGGAGGCCTGGAGTTAGCGGAGGCTTGCATGCTCCGCGTGGTTGTTCGGCAAACTTGGTTAGGACATCCCGAGGTTCGTATTGGGGCAGTGGCTGGCTTTGGCGGTACAACGAGACTTCCCAGACTGATCGGAAAAGGCCGCGCTGCAGAACTCCTTCTTACCGGAAGACTGGTTGCATCGGACGAAGCATTAGAAATAGGTCTCGTTAACAGAGTCGTCGAACCTGAGAAGTTGCTTTCTGAAACAGAAACGCTTGTTCGTGAAATTCTTTCCCAGTCGCCCATTGCAGTGCGAATGACGTGGGAAGCCATCCATCGCGGCATGAATCTGACCTTGGAGGAATCAACCCTTCTGGGCGCGGATTATTTTGGTTTGGTGGCTGCTACCGAAGATTTTCGGCAGGGAACCAAGTCCTTCCTAGAGAAGAGCACTCCATCATTTACCGGAAAATAGGTTTTGGATCAGCTTCGCGAATCGGCAAACTCTAGGTTAGCTTCACGCAATGATGAGATTGCCGTTTCATGCCACGGAACATAGAAATCAAAGCGCGCATCCCCAGCATTGAGGCAATCGAGCTCCAGGTAGCAGCCCTAGCCGATCACGGTCCGATCGAAATGGTGCAAGACGACACGTTTTTTGGCTGCGAGCGAGGAAGGTTGAAGCTCCGTGTTTTCTCTGTCGATAAGGGTGAACTCATATTCTACCGGCGCGCAGATCAGAAAGCTTCGAAAGAATCGTTCTATGTCATTTCGCAGACTGACTCGCCGGACTCGCTGCGCGGGACACTTTCCCTCGCTTATGGGCAAACAGGCCGGGTACGGAAAAGGCGCACACTGTATCTCGCGGGCCGAACGCGAATTCACCTCGATCGGGTCGAGGATCTCGGAGACTTCATCGAATTGGAAGTGGTTATGGCAGACGGCGAGCCTTCGGAAGCGGGTATTGCCGAGGCCCAGCGACTTATCGCCGCGTTGGGCATCGCTTCTACGCAGCTGATTGCGGAAGCCTATATCGACCTTCTCTCGCGGCACGATGTTTGACCGACCTTCATCTCCTCATATCATTTACCGCCGTTCGGCCGCGAAGAGAGGGAAGGAATATGAAGTGAGAAAGGGGAGAGAGAACAGGGGGAATAAATCCAATTTGTATCTTGGCAGTCCTGATTGGGTAACTCCGATGAACAGTGATGCCCTTCGAAAAACTTTATCGATGAATTACTTGTGCCGTACCGCAGTCAACAGCAGTATTTCACCGAAGCGCGGTCGTGAGCGGGTGAGAGCAAAAACGATTCAGGCCACTGTCTCACCGGAGTTACCGGCGATCTTTACGGGCAAGAAAAATGCCATAGTAATGTACGATGTGGGTTGTCGGTTTTTTCATTTGCCGGGAGCATTTGTCGATGAAAGCCTGGAGCAAGTTTCACAAATCCGTACGTAGGGGCTGGAAACGCAGCAGGATTTATCGGCGGGTGACGATGATGCAGCCGGACTTATTTCATCGAAGGAATGCTTTGATGATTATTCGGCTAACCCGACCGGGACACTGGAGGCGGTGTCCTGAAGGCAAGGGTGCCCTCGCCGAAATAGTTGAAATGTTCGCTTAGAGGCTCTTTGGCCAGTCAATTTGGCCATCTTGGTTTACTGTTCATTTCGTCCGATTGGTTTTGCCAAGCGTGACAGCTATGTCATGAAAAACGCGTCATTTTGACAATTTCTACCTAGTCTTTCCCCGCTTCTAATGCAATTTTTACCAATTTTAGTCCATCGTGCGGTGGCCTACTCATTGCTTTACTGAAAACGGAAAGAGGGGGCCATCATGTCTCCAGGAGGACCAAGATGTCTGAAGAAATTATCCTTACGTTGCTGATTCCGTCATGCATTGTAGGCGGGACGTTGCTAGTGATGGCCATTATGGCGAAGTCTAAGAAACGTCGAATAAGGCGTCGCGTCGAAAAGGGGTTAAAGACTTCTTGGCCAGATATGATCCGTCCTTTGAAACGCGGCAATGAAGACGGTCGCTGGCAAGATTTGAGCTGAGCATGCACCTGAATGCATTGGCCGATAGCCGCGGGACTTCGGTGGGGTGCCGCTTGCCCGGTCTCGATCCATTCGTGATTTAAACCCGCTTCACGAATGGCTTCGATGACTTCAGTCCAAGTAGTTCTGTGGTCCATATGGACACATCTTCTCATTCCCCTGCTCAGCACGTTCGCGATTTCAATTGTCGTCGGGTCAGTTGCTTATTATCTTGCAAAAGTTAGAGCAAGACGAGAATTGGAAATTCAAAAGCTAAAAGTTCAAGTCGATGAATTGAAGGAAGAATTGAGTTCTACGCTGGCGTTGACTGGTACGTTGACGATTGAACTAAGCGGGCCTGGACCCTTCGAGTTACCTCTACTAAATCAGCTCAACTGGCTAGTTCCCAACGAGGCAAACCGGGTTATAGCTGGATTTCGATCGGAAGTTGGGAAGCGAGTTTATGCAGGCATCTCGTACCGGGCCGTCGCACAACTCATAAACGATCATCGCGCGGCGCCGTTATCGAAGGAGACATTATCGCCATTGACTTTGGTGGATCTTGCGAAACCGGCTGATGCGTACGTGCTGCCGGTCCTTTCTCGCCTCGAGGGACATTTCCAACGCGGGCGCCATGTGCGGATTTTAGTCTTTTCGTCCGAAGAGGGACGAAAGATTCTGTTTCCACTTTTATTCGAAGCATACGAACAACTGCTCGTGCAGTCTAACGCCGCGCTGGTATCCTATCGGGAAGAAAAAGCGTTGCATCAAATCATCCCCGGCCGCCGTGCGACTCCCGCGTTCTCTCGGAAGTAGAGACCAGCGCTTATCTGTTCGGCCTCTTTATTTTCACGCAGAGCCACGTCGGCAGGGTCAGATCTTTTCTTGATTTTCCATTTCCTGAGGCTGGGTGAGCCGTCGATGCTCACAGTTCGACAATTTGGCTATCTTTGCCGATTTGTCGAAGTGTTACCCTGCGACTTCTCCGCTCATCAATGTTTCCGCCACAGCGCGACAAGTTTGGCTTGGCGGAGCTTAAGATCCACGGCGCATTATTTGTACAAAGCATCGATGAACCCACTCTTGTCCAATTTTTCAATGATACTGGTATCGCCTCATACGGTCGCGGTCGTCACGAGGACTGTAAAAGACAGTGATAAATACATGATGATGTTAGGAACATATACCTGTTGGATATATCACGAATCGATCCGAAGCCAATTCGATTACAGGCTGTTGAAAGGCTGGCATTGATACAAGAGCGGGAATGATCCGGTTAATATGGCCCGCCGGCGCGCTTGCGCGCGGCAATGAATGATTCGGCGGCTTTGGACACGATTTCATCGGCGTCGAGCGCGGTGAGTTCACCTTTATACTTGAGGATGCGGCCGTCGATGATCACCGTGTCGACGTTGCAGGGTTGCGCCTGCTGGACGAGCAGTAGGGCGGGATTGAAAAATGGCGCGACGTTCAAGTCATTGGTGCGTACTAAGATCAAGTCGGCGCGTTTGCCGGGCGTTAGCGATCCGACGCGGTCCGCGATGCCCAGATCTCTGGCGCCGTCTATGGTGGCCAATTCCAAAATCCGCCGCGGCTGTACTTCCATGACGTCCATGGAACGCAAATGATTGAGCTGCAGCATGAGCCGCATGATGGAGAACATATCGGCGTTGCCGCCTACCGTCGTGGTATCGACGGACAGGCTGCATTGCACGCCGCGTTTCAACAGATCGCCGAGATACGGCAAGCCGGAAGCCAATCGAGAGGCTGTATAGGGCGCGATGCTGTTGTGAGTTTTGGTTTCTGCCATCATGCCGCGCTCTTCCGGCGAGGCGTTGTAGGTATGAATGAGCTGCACATCCGGGCCGAGCAGCTTGTCTTTATACAAGATTTCTATGCGGCGAAATTTTTTGATCTCGGCGATGGAACGACCGGCATGTTGCGTGATCGGCAATCCCAGGCCGCGCACGTTCTCCCACTCCTTTCGGTAGGTAGCGGGCGGCGTATCGCCGGGTCCGCGCGACGCGAAGCCCATGGTGAGCAGGCGATCGTTCGAAGTTCCGAACCATTCACGCTTCACGCGCGCGATGTCGTCGAAATCGGCGGTTTGTTCGGGTTTGAGCTGCAGGTTGCGGCTGTAGCCGTAGGAAAAACGCGCGAATGCCGCAATCGCGCAGCGCGCGCAGGTCGGCGTCGGCGTAGGCGCCGGAGATAATGTTGTGGGACCAGTCATGAATTGTCGTCAGTCCGGAGTTAATCGCCTCGGCGATTCCCAGCTTGGCGCTGACGTAAGCATCTTCGGGCGTCATCACCGGGCCGAGCCGGCTCATTACGGGGAAATAGTCGAAATCACCGTCGGCGACGATGCCGCGAGCGAAGCTGCCCCAAAGATGGAAATGAGTGTCGACGAAACCCGGGAGAGCGAGCCGGTTGCGGCCGTCTATCTCTTCGACGCCGGGCGCGCTCAGATTCGGACCGACGGCAACAAGACTACCGTTGCGCACGTGCACGTCGGCGACTGGTATGTCACCCAGTTTCGGGTCCATGGTGACGACATACGCGTTACGCACGACAAACTCGCCGCGCGGCGCGAGTTTCCCTGAAGTTCGGTCCGAGGCCCAAAGTTTCGACTCTTGGCGCCCATTGGTCGTGCATGCCGACAATCCGACGGCGCCGACCGCGGCTAACGCTTCAATGAAATCACGCCGGCTGATTGTGTTCTCTTTGGCCATGGCTGCACTCCTTTTACGTCGGCGGCAAATCATCTACAGGTCTGAACCGTTTAGCGGTCATTCTTTTTTACGCCACATATACCATGTCGGTACACCGATAAGCTCTTCCTCTCGCTGCACAGTGAAACCGAACTTTTCATAAAACCTGACATTTTCCGGTTTATCGGTTTCGAGGTAGCCGGGGAGTTGTTCTTGCCGGAGATATCCGATGTAGCGATTCATCAGCACCGTGCCGACGCCTTGCCCCTGGAATTCGGGCGCGACGCCGATGGGACCCAAATGGATGTGCGGTTCATCGGGATCGAAGTGACACCAGCGCGCGAACCATTTCATCACACGGGGGCTCGCCGCGCCAAGCGGTTTTAGCAAATTTGCCATTGCGTTTGGCAGCTCTTCGGGCGGCGGCAGGCAATAGGGCGACGCATTGAAGTGCGCATAGCCGCAAACGGCGCCATTCACGGATGCGACGAAGGCTTCGCCATGAAACATATCGCGCAAGCCGATGCGAAAGAACAGCCGATTGTAATCCATCCGTTGGGGACCGAAGGCAGAAACGTGCAGCGGGCTTGTGATGAAAGCGTTAGCGAGAACTGAAAGGACGGATTCCAATTCTTTCGCGTTGTACTTTGCAATGACGATCTCCATCGCGAGCCTTCTTACCCTACGTTAGATGGCGACACCTTGGCCGATGCTTTCCCGGATCTCGGTTGCCAGTTCGAGAATTTCCGAGCGGCCGTCTCCTTTGAATGAAGCACCATGCATGATGGCGAGGGTCTGGGGATTCAAATCCGCGAGTCTTCGCAAAGTGGCGTCCGTGTACGCCGTATAGGGCATGTCGTGGGCCATGGGGCCGGTCAGATTTTGTATGATTGATTCGCGGGCGCGGCCGAGCACGCTGGTCTCCTCTAATGGCCGCGGGTCGCCGGGTTGAAAAAAAAGGTCGGAGCATAGCAGGGTGCGCTCGGTGGTTTCAAAAAACAATCCTGCGTCCCAACAGTGCGGTACATGCGGCGTGGCCAGAAACTGCAATCGATGACGTCCGGTCTGGATTATCTCGTTGTCTACCAGCGCCCGCGCGGGACGATCGGCGAAGTCGTTGACCATCACGATGGCGCCGACGAAACTGCAAACGGCCTGCGCCGGCGGCGCGCTCTTCAGCCATTCGTTCAACGCACCGCACTCGTCGGACTCGAAATGGCTAAAGCCGATCCAGCGCAACTTGGCGGGGTCGAGGATTGAGGAGACGCCTTCGAGGGTAGTCGAAAACATTTTCTTCATTCCTGTATGCATCAGAAACGGCTCGTCATCGGCGATGAGAAACTGATTGAACTGAATACCGAAGTCGGGATGGAACGTGGAGATGCGAAAGACGTCCGCGGCGATTTCCGTCACATGAGGTGGCATGGGTTTGCTCCTGTTTAAATTCAGCGACCCCATAAGGGTGACCTTGAGACTTTATCTTGTGAATAGCGCAATGCACAAATGTTTCAATACTGCGGAAATATTCAATCTCGCTGTGCTGGACATTTTCCGCGTGACCGGCTTAAGTTCACCGTCAATGCGGACGAGGTGATCCATGACGATGAAAAAGATGATCTTCGGCTTGAGTTTGGTTTTGCTCATTGCCGACCGGGAGATCGCCGGCGGA
>Ga0193707_1000371_pt1 | contig 15115 bp, 11 predicted proteins | sample U3c2metaG_FD_143043 | JGI IMG/M metagenome (GOLD analysis project Ga0193707, IMG submission 143043) | Soil microbial communities from a riparian zone of the East river system, Colorado, United States - U3c2 | ecosystem: Environmental > Terrestrial > Soil > Riparian zone | place: USA: East River... | reverse complement strand
ATGTTTTGCCCTGTAACAGCGCGCAAGCAGATGTTCACTGATCCCGCAGTGCGGAAAAAACTACGCGCGGAAGCTATCGACGATCAATCGCCGTCGGTCTTTCCACGCCGATGGGATGTTATCTTCTTCGACCACGTAAAACTGGCAAAAAATAAATCGCTTGAACGAAAATCTGTTGAAGACGTGGCCAAAGCGCAAGAGAAAGACGGCCTCGATTGTTTCTTGGACGTTTCGCTCGAAGAAGATCTCGAGACCCGGTTCGTACATACCAACACTCAAGGCGACCCTCAAGCCGTTTGCGAGATTCTCAAACATCCCGCCGTCATGATCGGCCAGTCCGATGCTGGGGCGCACATGGGTTACGATGCTCGGTTCGGCTACTCGACGGCATTTCTTGGCTGCTGGGTTCGTGACCATGGCATCATGAATTTGGAAGAGGCGGTCAACAAACTCACTTTCCGCGTCGCGTCGATCTTCGGTCTGAGTGACCGAGGTTTGCTGCGGCCCGGTTTCGCAGCCGACGTCGCGATCTTTGACCCCGCAACGATCAACACACAAGAGCCGGAATACGTTCAGGACTTACCAGGTGGTGAGACGCGAATGATTCAAAACGCCACGGGCGTGCCTTATACAGTCGTGAACGGCGAGATCGTGATCGAGAACGGTGCCGCGACAGGGGCGTGCCCGGGAAAAGTGTTGAGGCATCACAGACACGGTAATTGAAATTTGGTCCGGCCGCAAAGTTGCGTTGATGTTGATAACGACGAGATTCCGGTTTCGCATTATTTAGAAAATTCGAAAAATTAATATTTCCATTTTTCTAAGATCAACTCACATTGTCGGGTAATTTCTTCCTGACGTGGCCATTTTTCCTAATTCAGAAAATCCTGCTGTTTTCTAACTGTCTGATGTCACAAAGGTTCTCTGTGGCACGGGCATTGCCCCTTTATCTTTGCAGCTGGCAAACAACACCATTCGATCGCCAGCTCAACGGGACAAAGGAGGAACTTAGGAAAAGCAGGTGAGTGCGGTGCGAGTGTTAGCGGCGCAGGCTCCGGCCGAGCCGACGAAGAGATCACCGGCGAACCGGAGTTTTCCGCGGTAGCATCGCTAATCGTGGTAGATTATTGGACAAAGTTGATGCTGTAACTTTAATCGCTGCACAACGTCCAAAGAGTGAGAAGAGTTGAGCATAGATAATAGGAGGGACAATGAATACTAAACTGAAAAATCTAGTAATGGGTAGCGTGATTGCGACCTCGTTGGCATTGTCCGCAAGCTCTGTCTTGGCGCATGATTACTGGCACTGGTCGGAACAGCAACGTCGCTGGGATCGGCGGGCGGATCTCCGCAGCGACTATCGGGACCTGGCGCAGGCACGGCGCCAGCTCGAATATGACCGCGCGCATCACGCCAATCGACGGGTTATCGCCCGCGATCTCGATCGCATCCGGGATATTGAAAATGATATCCGCCAAGACCGTCAAGCCTTTAATTACCGACGCTGATAAAGCGTTGTGGATGATAAAAGAGGCTCTCATGCGCTTGCGATTGAACATTTGAAATAAAACAAGCGCAGCGGCAAAGGAGGGTCGACGAACAATCATAAAAATGGAGGGATCGTTTTTGGCGCGCTTGTCGCGGGCTTGTTGATTGGCTCAGCCGGGCCAGCGCAGGCCGATTCGGATTGGTGGCATCGCTGGTGGGGCCATGATCGACGAGACGAGGGAGCCGACCGCCGCGAAATCCAAAACGACAAGAATGAAATTCGTGATGATCGCAAGGAACTCGGGCAGGATCGGCGTGAACTTCGCCAAGACCTGCGCAACGGAGCGAGTCGCGGGGAAATCGAACATGACCGTCGCGAGCTTGTTAATGATAGAGACGAACTGCGAAGAGATCAGTTGGAATTAAAACGGGATCAACGCGAATTGCGGCGCGATCGACGGTAGCACGCGGCGCGCTTAAAAACTCGGAGCCCGGCCGTCGGTGATGACGGCCGGGCTTTTCTTTCAAGTAAATGAAACCAACGTCAGGGGTTGATCGTTGTCGGGCGTTGTTTACGAGTTTTAGGAATCACGACCGCACCCCTGCTTTTACGGCAATCCTTCAGCCACCCAAATCAGATCAACGCGGCCTTCACCCGCTCCGGGGTGAACGGAACGGTGCGCAGGCGGCGGCCGGTGGCATCGAAAATCGCATTGGCGATGGCCGCGGGAATAGCGCTGGTCGTTGCTTCTCCGGCTCCCACGGCCGGCTGATCGGGCCGGTTGATGAGCTCAACGACGACATCCGGAATCTCCGGAAATTTGAGGATCGGATAAAGCGTCCAATCGAGGCTGGTTACCATTGCGCGATCGAACTTTACTTCTTCTTTCAACGCGCGGCTGGTGGCTTGGATAACGTTGCCTTCGATCTGGTTTCTCAATCCATCCGGATTAATGATCAAACCGCAATCGTGAGCGACGACCACGCGCTTCACCCGTACCTGACCGTCGGCAGGATTCACGTCGACATCGGCAACCGCCGCGACGTACGCTTCGGTCCGGTCATAGCGCACAAACGCTACACCGCGGCCACTCTTCACATCCGCTTCGGCAGATGAGAGACGCTTCGACCAATCGGCGCGCTTGGCCGCGGCTTCCAGCACAGCTTTGGCACGTGCGTCGTCGAGATGGCGCAAGCGAAACTGCACGGGATCGACACCCCCGGCAAATGCCAATTCATCCATGAACGACTCATTGGCGAAGGTATTTTGCGGCGACCCAAGACCGCGCAACGCGGAAGCGCGCAGCGGACTGGAGCGCAGCCAGTGCACCATCACTCGATTGTTTTTGAAGTTGTAAGTGTGATCGGCGTTGCGATCGGCTCCAGACTGATTCGGCGTGCCCGGCGGCGTCCAGCCCTGAAAATCCCAGGCGATGACGTTGCCCTGCTGATCCAGGCCGCCGCGCACTTCCATCACCATCGCCGGCCCGAGGGGCTCCCAAGCATGTTCGTCATTACGCATCCACTGCACGCGCACGGGCTTGCCCACGGCTTGAGAGAGCAGCGCGGCATCGGCAGCCGCGTCATCCGCGGCGTTGTGTCCGTAACAGCCGGCGGCCTCGACATAAATAACTCGAACATTGGCCGGAGAAATTCCCATCAATTGCGCGATGGTCGGGCGCAACTGATGAGCTCCCTGAGTCGCCGACCAAACCGTTGCTTCGCTGCCCTTCACGTCGGCGACCGCGCACGATGGTCCCATGGACGCATGCAACTGATACGGCCAACGGTACGTCGCCTGGAAAGTTTTAGCTGCGACTGAAAGCGCCGCTTCGACGTCGCCGGCATTGGCCGGCGGTTTATCGTTGCTCGGGATTTTTTTCAGGGCGTCGAATAGCTCGCTCATGGGCGGCAGGGTTTGCTCGGCCTTCCAGGTGATTTTGAGCTCGCGCGCGGCGCGAATCGCCTGCTCTTCGCGCTCGCACACGACGCCGACAAAGTTTCCCTTGACGACGACTTTGATCACACCGGGAATTTCTTTGATCGACGCTTCGTCCGCGCTGGCTAATTTGGCGCCGACGGAAGGTGGCCGGATCACACGGCCGTGGAGCATTCCCGCCAAACGCAGATTCTGTAGGTAGATATGTTCCCCGCTGACTTTCGTGGGGATATCGACGCGCGCCACCGGTTGACCGACGAGTTTGTATTCACTGGGGCTTTTCGGTTTGACCTTGCCGGTGATTTCACGATTGAAAGGCATGCCGCCGAGCAAGTCGGCAAAGCTTATTTTTTTCTTGGCGTCTCCGTTTGCGCGGATGACGCCTTGCGCGACTGTGAGCGATTCCACAGGCACAGCCAATCGGCTCGCCGCCAGCGATAACAGCGTCGCCTTGGCTTCAGCAGCAGCCTGGCGCAGCTGGCTGCCGCCACGCTTGATCGTCTGGCTGCCGAATGTGGGAGCTTGATCGACGGTGTTGGCGGTGTCGCCCTGGATCCAATCGATCTTTTCAAATGGATGATCGAGCTCTTCGGCAACGATCTGGCGCAGCGACGTCGACACGCCGGTGCCAAGCTCGACCTTGCCCGTCAACACCGTGATCATTCCGTCTTTTTGAACGATGAGCCATGAGTCGAGCTGGTTAGGCGGTAGCGGGCCTCCGGACGTTCGCAACCCCGGCGTCCCTTGTACTTCTGCATCGAGCGGAAAACCAAAAGCGACGACCACCGCTCCGGTCGCCTTTAGAAATTGTCGGCGGGTGATTTCGAGACTCATTATGTGACTCTTTGTCGCGCTCGGGTGATTCGATTACACGCCATGCACAATCATCGCCTAGCTCTTTCGGCAAACGTCCAGTCGTAAACGACTTGTGGTTTGACACTGATCTTTTCTTTCGCGCGAAATGTGCCCACGGCGATCCATTCTTCGGCCACGGAGTCCGGCACCGTTAGGTCTGGATTATATTGGTCGCGGTAGACCGAATAGAATCTTTCGGCCGCAGGGTGGTCGAGTTGGAGGAGTTTCTCCAATAGGCTGACGCCAATTTCCCGTTGGCTTTGCAGAAACAACATCGCTGCGCGCTGGCCGCGCAGCACCCGCACGATTTCGTCCGGTTCCTTCTCGATCTTTCGCTGTGTCGTGCTCAGGCCGGCGATGGGAATACGGACAAATTCCGCGGTCTCTTTTACGGATAAGAGGGTCTTGAATCCTTTCTGTTCGGCTCGATACTCGAACGGGCTGCTGACGACGGTCGCTTCGACCGCGCCACCGACGAGCGCCGCAAAGCGGGCGTCAGGGCTGCCGGCGATGGCTTGCAATGTGACATCCTTGTTCGGATCGAGGCCATGGCGGCTGAGCAATTGATAGATGGCGAAATCGGCCGAACTGCCGAAACTGTTGATGGCGATCCTTTTCCCTTTAAGCGCCTTAACACTGTCGATTTCCGGGCGCGACACGATCGCATAGCCGCTCGATTTAGTGCTCGCGCTGACGATCTTTACCGGCAGCCCGCGCGTGGCGGCACCGGCGATAAAAGGCAAGATGGTGACGTAATCCAGCTCGTTTGCCATCAGCGCACTCAGCATCAGATTAGTTCCCTGAAACTGAATGTAGCGAACTCGAAGTCCCTCTTTTTCGAAGAACCCACGTTCGCTCGCGATTCGATCAGGCAGCGCGGTCCAAGCCGAACCGCCGGTCCAGCCGATATTGATCGCTTTCGACTCGGCGCCACTGATCGTCGTAACGTGACCCGCGACAAATACAACCAACAGGACGAATGTGATGAAGCCCTGGCTCACTTTCAATCGGTTTCCTCTTGTCGCTTAACCGGCGGCCGCAACTTTCGATGTCGTGGCGCCACCGAGATGCTTGGCAAAAAACTCCAAAGTCCGCGCCCAAGACGTCGCGTCGGCTTCCGGGCGGTATCCTTTCCAGCCACTGCGATTAAACCCGTGCGGCGCGTCGGCGTAGTAGAAAAACTCGTGCGGCTTGCCAAGCTTCGTCAGCTCGGCGCCGAGCCTGCGCATTTCGTCGGGAGGCGGATTTTTATCGAGATCGCCGAAGTGGCCCTGGACCGGGCAGGAGACTTGAGCTGCCAGCATCGCCGGCGCGGGGCGGTCGCCCCATTGCTGATAGGTGCCGCCGCCGTAAAAATCGACGGTGGCTTTAAACACATCGCATGCCGCGGCCGCAAGAAATGCAATGCGCCCGCCCATGCAGAAGCCGACGACGCCGAGCCTGGATGTATCGGCGGTGGCGCAGCCTTTCAAGAAATTAATCGTCGCATGGATGTCATTGATGACGTTGACGTCGCGCCGAGTATTTTTGATATTTGCCGTGTCTTCCGGCGTCTTCGGTTCGCCTTCGCGGTGATAAAACTGCGGCGCGATGCCGATATAACCGGCCTCGGCGATGCGGCGCGTCATCTCTTGAGTGAACGCGGCAACTCCGTCTTGGTTCTGCCCGACGATGATGGCCGGAAACGGACCTGTTCCTTCGGGCTGGCACAAATAAAGCCCCATGGGGCTTTGGTCAATCGTCACTGTTTCCCAAGCAATTTTCACAAAAGATCCTCCATCACAGTGCTGAATAACTTGCCAATTCCATTAGTACCTTGAAGTATTGGTGTCAATGGTAAAACTAGCGGCCGGCGCACCGATGCTCATCGGCGAGATCGGCATTCAGCCTAAGTGTCACGCATCATTTCCTTGGGGCGCGGAATGGTGTTAGATTTAATGCGCGAACATATCTTGCGAGCACGGAGATTTGAGTGTCGAGAGAAACGAATTTTAGGGTGACGCAATGGCTGCGGCTTAGCGCCGGCCTCGCGCTAACATTAGCTTGGGTGGTCTTTATCGTCCTTGGCGCATTCGAAATTCATGCCGGTCAAGCAAAAGCCCCCGAACAGCGCAATCCTCCGGTCATATCCAGTCAAGCGGCAAAGGCAGATCAAACGGGTCAATCGGCTCAACAGAAAAAAACTTACGAGATCGATTTCAAAGAATTCAAACTCAAAAATGGCCTGCGTGTGCTGCTCGCCGAAGACCATAGCGCGCCAACATATTCGATATGCGTTACGTATAATGTTGGCTCGCGCGACGAGCGGCCGGGCCGAACCGGTTTCGCTCATCTGTTTGAGCATATGCTGTTTCAGGGATCAGAAAATGTCGGCAAAGGCGAGCACTTTATTTTGATCCAAAACAACGGCGGCAGCGCCAACGGTACGACCAATATCGACCGCACCAATTATTTCGAGACGCTACCGGCGAATCAGCTGGAGCTGGGAATTTTTCTCGAGGCGGACCGCATGCGCGCCCCGGCGATTACGCAAGCCAACTTTGATAATCAACGTCTCACCGTGCAGGAGGAGCGCCGCCAGAGCTACGACAACCGCCCGTATGGAAAAACCTATGAGACGATGATCGACCTGGCCTATGATAATTTCGCCTACAAGCATTCGACCATCGGTTCGATGGATGATCTCAACGCCGCGACCATTGAGGACGCGGAGGCTTTTTTTAGGTCCTACTATGCGCCGAACAACGCGGTTGTTGCGCTGGTGGGCGACTTTAAGACCGATGTCGCCGTCGCTTTGATTAAACAATATTTCGAAGACATACCGGCACAAACATCGCCGAGCGCGCCAGATATGACAGAGCCCGAGCAAAAAGGCGAACGGCGAAAAGTGATCGAAGACAGCTTCGCTCGGACGCCACGTCTGGACATCGTCTATAAGATTCCGCCGGGAAACACGCCTGACTGGTATGCACTCGATGTGCTCGGCCAGGTGCTTTCGAATGGCGTGTCGTCCCGGCTTTACCAAAAATTCGTCAAAGAGAAGGAGATGGCGCTGAGCGTCGAAGCCGACGCCAATGAACACCGCGGCCCATCGCTTTTTTGGTTCAGTGTCATGGCCCGGCCGAGCACCGATCTCGGCGAGCTCGAAAAACTCTTGTATGACGAGATCGCGCGGGTGCAAAACGAGCCCGTGGCGGATTGGGAGCTCAAAAAAGTTCAAATGCAGCTGCGCCGCCAGCGCGCTCAACAGATTTACAGCAGCCGATCCCGCGCCAACGCCCTGGGCCACTTTGCGGTTTATTATGATCATCCGGAATTGATCAATTCGATCTGGCGCCAGTATGAGCGAGTCACGAAGACCGACTTGCAAAGAGTCGCACGGGCATATTTTAAAGACACGAATCGCAGCGTTGTGACAACGCTGCCGAAGTCCGCTTCCGGTGATCGGTAACGTCGAATGGACATGGCCAACGGAAATTTCACAGGGGTTTTCGGTAAGCTCGGCCGATTCTTGATTTTCACGGCAGGGATGCTCGCGACGATCGCGCCGGTGCTTTACAGCCAAGAGTCCGTTAGCACGCCGCTAAGCAAAGTCGAACGCAAGAACAAAGCGCCCGTCTCGCGCGAAATTCTGCGGGTCAAACTTCCGAAGCCCATCGAAAGCAAACTCAAAAATGGTCTCACCGTGCTCATTCTCGAAGATCATCGGGCGCCGTTCGTCAACGTACAGCTATACGTCGGCGGCGCCGGCGCGCTGTTTGAGCCCTCCGGTATGATCGGCTTGGCCAACGCCACGGCACAAATGCTGCGCGAAGGAACCCAATCACGCAGTAGCGTACAGATCGCGGAGGAGATTGACCGCCTCGGCGCGTCGCTCGGCGCTGGCGCGTCGTTCGGTTCACCGGACGTTGTGCTGAGCGCGTCGGGCTTGAGCGATAACTTCGATGAGTGGTTTAGCGTGGCTGTCGATATTCTGCTTCATCCGAGTTTTCCAGCCACCGAACTGGAGAAACTGAAGCAGCGTCAACGCGTGCAGCTGCGGGAGCAACGCTCGGCGTCGGGGTTTTTGTTAAGTGAGCGGTTCAACCGCGCCGTATACGGGGAACACCCGGCGGCCCGCGTGGCGCCTACGCTGCAATCCATCGATCATCTTAGCCGGGATGCGTTGATCAAGTGGCACCGCGAACGCTATGCGCCGCAACGTGCGATCCTGGGCATCGCCGGAGATGTGCGCGCTACGGCATTGATCGCGAAGTTGGAGAAGCAATTGGCGCGTTGGCAGCCGAGCGAAGCCAAAGAAACTTGGCCACGCGACCCGGTCGCCGCGTCGGAGCGCAAAATCCTGCTGGTGAACCGGCCCAACTCGGTGCAAACCACGTTGGCATTAGGCAACATCGCCATACGTCGCAGCAGTCCGGACTACGTACCGATGGTGGTCATGAATCACGTGATTGGCGGCGGCGCCTCCTCGCGCCTATTTCTCAATCTGCGCGAGGAGAAGGGATATACCTACGGGGTCTATAGCGACTTCAGTGCGGCGCGTTATCCTGGACCCTGGCGCGCCGGCGGCAGTCTGCGCACGGAAGTCACCGCAGGTGCCCTGACGGAGTTTTTCAACGAGATTCGCCGAATCAGGGATGAAAAAGTTCCCGCCGCGGAGCTCGAAGCCAATAAGCGCTCCATCGTCGCCAGCTTCGCGCTCTCTCTGGAGCAGCCCGCGCGGGTGCTGGGATTCGCGATCACGCAAAAGCAATATGGTCTTCCCGCCGATTATTGGGATTCGTATCCTGCGAAAATTATGGCAGTGACGGCCGACGACGTGCAGCGAATCGCGCGTAAATATGTGGATCCGCGCACTTTACAATTGGTGGCTGTCGGCGATGCCGATAAAATCAAGCCGATCTTGGCGCAATACGGTAATGTCGAGGTTTTTGATGCCAACGGCGCGCCGCTCGGCAACGCTAAACCGTAATTTCAACCAATTTGACTTCGCCCATAAGGCAGGAGGCCCGCGGTCCGGAGCAGCGGAGCTCCCGTGAATCGTTCCCTTTAGGTCTCTTGTTTATCGTAGTGATCTGCAAATATACTTTGGCGATGTGGAACAACTCGGATGATGGAACTTGAGAATGTCGCCTGAAGCGTCTGCCTCTCCTGGAGCATTGACCGGTCTGCGAGTCCTGGATCTTACCGGACGAATGGGCGGGTACGGCGGTTTATTGCTTGCCAATCTCGGCGCGGAAGTGATCCTTGTCGAACCGCCGGGCGGAGATCCGCTGCGCAGTGAGGGACCATTTAAAAACGAGGAGCCTCATCGAGAGCGAAGTATTTCATTCGCGGCATACCACTCGAACAAACGCGGCATCGTTTTAGACTTGGACAATGACGACGATCAGTCGACGTTGCGCGAACTCGCGCGCGCAGCGGACGTTCTCCTTGAAGACAAACCGGCGGGTTACCTCGATGGTCGCGGCCTCGGTTACAGCGCGCTGCAATCGATCAATCCTGGTATGGTGATGACTTCGATCACCGGTTTCGGTCAAACGGGGCCGTATCGCGATTTTAAGGCACCTAATATCGTTGCCTTTGCCATGGGCGGTCTCATGAATTTATGCGGCCATCCCGGGCGGGCGCCGCTGATGGGTCCATGCGACGTGGCCTATCATCTAGGTTCCGTGCATGCCGCCTTCGGCACTCTCGTGGCGTTGTTTAACCGGCGCGCCTCGGGCCGCGGCGAGCATATCGACGTGTCTCTGCAAGATGTCCTGGCCGCGGATCCGTTTCTGCGCGTCATGACTCGTTACAGCGTCACCGGCGAGATACCCCAGCGCACCGGACATAGCCAGTCGACCACCGTGGCGGAGACTTACCAATGCCGCGACGGATATGCGCGCGTCTTCGTCAACCAGGGGGATCACTGGAAACGCTTTGTCGAGTGGCTCGGCCGTCCACCGGAGTTGCTCGATCCGAAATACGAAATCGCGCAAAATCGGTTTCCCTTGCGCCAGATTGTCGACCGTTTGGTCGAAGCACGTACGCTCAATTACGAAGTCAAAAAATTCTTTGACGAATTCCAGTCGCTGCGCTTGGCCGCCGCGCCGATTAATCCGCCGAGCGCTTTCCTCGTCGACGAACAGACGAAACATCGAAACTACGTCACCGAGATCGGACACGCCGAATTGGGCCGTCATGGTTTTCCCGGCGACCCTTATCAATTCTCCGAGACTCCCTGGCGTGTCCAACGCGGCGCGCCGCTGCTCGGGGAACACCAGGGGGAGATCGGTCAGAATTTTACCCACTCCTCCGCATGGCTGACGGAATGCCAAACCGCCAGGGCCGGTGCCGCGCCCGCTAAGAGACTTTTGGATGGGATTCGCATCATCAGTTTTCCCACCGGGATCGTTGGGCCGGCGCTCGCCGGCTTGCTCGCCGAGCACGGCGCGCAAGTGATCTCCATTGAGCCGGGCCAGTCAGCGCGCAGCCCACAACGGGGGCAGAAATTCCAAATTGCCGCGGATCTAGAAAGTAATCGCGACCGTAGACGGATCGCTGTCGACATGAAACATCCGGACGGAGTGGTGCTGGTGAAACGGCTGATCGCCAAGTCTGATGTCGTCATGGAAAATTTCAGCGCGCGCGTCATGGCGAGTTGGGGATTGGACTATCCGCACCTTAAAGAAATTCGACGGGACATCATCGTAGCGAGTTTGCAAGCGTTCGGCCAGACCGGCCCGCGCCGGGAGTATGTGAGCTTCGGACCGATTCTGATGTCCTATTCGGGCATGGCCTATCTGTGGCGCGATCCGGAAATCGAGCGGCCTGGTGCCGGTTGCCAAACGGCCTTTCCCGATTACGTCGCGCCGTCCTACGGGGCGCTCGCGATTCTCGCCGCGCTGCATTATCGCGCCCGCACCGGTCACGGCCAATACATTGATATCTCCCAGGCGGAAACGGCCGCATCGATGATCGGCCCTGCTTACTTGGAATACCTGATTAACGGCCGCGAGCCGCAGCCGCAAGGCAACTTTGCCGCGGCAGCCGCGCCGCATGGCTGCTACCGCTGCAAAGGCGATGATCGTTGGTGCGTCATCGCCATCCAGTCACAGGAAGAGTGGATCCGCTTTTGTGAGCTCGCCGGACATCGCGAGTGGCTGACCGATCATCGGTTTTCCGAGCCGGGCGCACGGGTTGCCTATCGACAAGAGCTCGACTATTGGATCGAAAAGTGGACCGAAAAGTACACGCCGCACCAGGTGATGCTTATGTTGCAGCGCGAAGGGATCGCCGCGGGCGTGGTGCAAACCGCCGAGGATCTTTACCGTGATCCGCATCTGCGCGAACGCGCTTTTGCGCGCGAAGTTTTCCATCCGCAATTGGGCTGGGTGACCCGCGTCGGCCCGTCAGTGCGCTTGACCGAGAACGGGTTTTCACCTGCAGGCGAAGCCCATGTCGCCGGTCAAGACAACGATGCCGTGCTGGGAGAAATACTCGGCCTATCCAGCGCGGAAATCGACGATCTCGCGGAGCGCCAAGTGTTGCGTTAGGCCAAATTCTTCTTGACGTCCGTGATCGTGCGCAAGCTCGAAATCAAGATTGATCCTTCTTCCCTAGACCAGGCGATTCGCGAAGCCGAACACTACCTTGCTCACGCTGATCCAGTCATGCGGCGGCTTATCGCGCGCCATGGTCCTTGCCCGCTGGCCGAGCGCGAGTTCGAGCCATTTCATATGCTCGCCAATTCGATCATCAGCCAGCAACTTTCAACCAAAGCCGCCGCCACCATCAAACAGCGGGTTGGGGAATTGGTCGGCGTGCCGTTCCAAACCGAGAAGGTTCTTGCAGTCAGCAGTGAAAAATTACGCGACGCTGGCTTGTCACAGGCAAAGGCACGCTACATCCGCGAGCTTGCAGCGCGGGTGGTTGACGGACGGCTGATCTTTGATGAGCTGATGGCGATTGAAGACGAGGCGGTGATCGAAAAGCTGAGCGAAGCCAATGGCATTGGCCGCTGGACCGCCGAAATGTTTTTGTTGTTTGGGCTCAAACGATTGGACGTGCTTGCGCTCGGCGACGCGGGATTGCAGCGGTCGGCGAGAATTCTTTACGGAAAAAGGCGAAAATCGGAAACTCTGTTGCGGCGAGTTGCTGAAGCCTGGAAGCCGTATCGTTCTATCGCATGTTGGTATTTGTGGAGATCTCTGGAAGATGTCTAGCGTTACAGCATGATCATTCCGTGGTCGTGTCATGTTTGTTCGGGGAAGTTCGACAAATATCGCGGCGGCGTTTGTGCAAGATGTAAAAGGTCAGCTTGTCTCCGGCATTTGAACCTCATCGGTTTTACGAAAGAGCAAGGTCCCGCCAAATCCGAGCAAATCGTGTGTGTCAACTGTATCAAAGCCGGGGAAACATCCGCGCAATTGCGCAGGAGTTACTTTTCCGAGATTGCGTGGATTCGCGGATTGGGTCTTTAACGCGACAAGTCGTCTCTTTCATGATTTCACAGAAATTGTGCCGGTGAGAGGTGTGTTCGAAATTCCCTCCCCATTGTCAGCGGTTTTGGAATTAACCCGCCTTGTTAATTTTTGCCGCCCAAATATCCACGATCTCGCTCGACGGCGCTACTCGGCCGTAATGTTTCTTCACGAGAGCGACAGCTTCATTATGTGCCTCAGGACCGTAGGTGGTGGCACAACAGTCTTTGACAAGGGTGATGTAGTAGTCGAGCATGAAGCCGACGGTGAGCGTGTGAAAGACACACATGCCCGTGCCCACGCCCGTGACGAGCAGACTTTTCACGCCGCGGGCGCGCAGCAACATGTCGAGATCGGTGCCGATGAAAGCGCTGTAGCGATGTTTGGTGACGATCATTTCACCTGCGTGAGGTTCTAATCCTTGGTGAAACTCGGCGCCCCACGTACCGTCTGCGCAGGCGAGCAGCTTCGAATTTTTAAACTCCGTCCACACCGGTGAGTTCGTCCATTGATTACCGGACGTTCTGACGAAACAAATCGGAAAATTATGCCGGCGCGCTTGGTTTACGAGATAGACGAGACGCGGAATCATGTTCTCGACAAAAGCCATATCGCGCCCGCGCTTGCAGGCGGCGCCGTCGCGATGGCAGAAATCGTTTTGCATGTCGACGACGATCAACATGCCATGCTTCGAATCGACGCGCTCTTCCAGTGAAAAAGCCATAATTCAAGCCTTTACTCGTAAAGCTTCTTGATAAAACCGCTGTCGTCCAGCTCTTTAACCAGGCTGTTGTCAATAAACGATCTTGGGTCCGCGCTGCGAGCTTTTGGATTATCCCTGGCGAGGAAATCAAGCACCGTGTTGACCCCCTTCAACGACGGATAGGGCGTGTTTTCAAAGTATCCGGAGCTGTAAAGCGCGTGAGAGCGTTCCAAATATTTCGTCTGTGACGGCGCGGTGCGCAGTTTCTTGGCTAGGACGTCGATGCTTTCTTTGCGGTTCTTTTTGAAAAAAGCGATGCCTTCGATGTAGCCGCGCAGAAACCTTAGCGTTAGGTCGCGATGCGTGCGGGTAAAAGCGCGGGTCGTGTCGATCATGCTATGCAAGTAGTAAATGTCCGTGTCGGCTAGGTCGGCGAGCACGCGATAGCCTTGATCTTCCGCGAAAAAAAAAGTCGGCTCGGTCATCACGGCGGCGTCGATTCCACCTTTTTCGAGGGCCGCCATCATCGCGGGCGAAGAACCAATTTGCATCGTCTGCACGTCATTATTGAGGTTTGCAAATTATAGTTACATTAAAACAGTTCAGCTTGTTTCCAGAACGCAGTAACGAGAGTCGGGCGACGGCGCATACGGCGCAGAGCGTTTCGGGCTTGGTAGCTAAGCTCGAAAAAGGTTTTCGGACAGAAGTTAGGTAACTCATGGTGTTTCCAGTAACCCCACAGATACTCCACTGGGTTGAGCTCAGGGGCATAAGCCGGAAGAAACTCAATGTGCAACCGGCCTTGTTGCCCAAGGACAAAATCGTTGACCAACCGGCTCCTGTGGCTTCTGAGCCCATCCCAGATGACCAGCACCTTGCCCCGGATATGGCGCAACAGGTGCTTCAAAAACTCCATCACTTCGGCACTGCGAATCGATCCAGGAAACAAGCGAAAGTAAAAATTGCGCCACGTCACTCCAGCCATCGCGCTCAGATGCTTCCAGTTAAAGTGGTATTGCAAAATGGGAGTCTGCCCCCTGGGAGACCAAGTCCGACAACAATGGGGCTTTTCGCTCAGCCCGCTCTCGTCCACAAAGACTATCGTTCGACTCTCGCTTTGGGCTTTTTTTTAAGCTTAGGCCAGCGCTTCTTTTTCCATCGCTCGATTTTCCCCTCATCGCGCTCCAACGCTCTACGTGCCGGCCTTTGGCAACTCCAACCCATCTCTTGCAAGATCCGCCATACATGGGCCGGATGGTGTTTTACCCCACACTCTTCCTCGATGAGGTCGGCCACCCGCGAGGTTGTCCATAGCGCTGTCTCATATCCTCGCGCCTGTGCCCCTTGCTTAAGCTTTCTCTCCACTCGTTGTCGATCCGCTAGGCTCAGCAAGGGCTTTCGTCCGGCCCGCCCAGCTTTCCTAAGTCCTTTAATCCCTGATGCGCCAAGTTCTTTGGCCCAGCGGCTTACCGACTGGCGGTGCACTCCCACTCGTCGCGCCACTTCAGCCTGGCTTGATCCCTCGCGCAACAGCCGCGCCGCCTCAAGTCGCCGACTCTCCAGCACATCAAAGTCTCGTCGAACTCCTAATGGATTTCCCATGCACAAAACACTAACACAAAATCCATAATGTGTCACTATAATTTGCAAAGATCAGTAATA
>Ga0193707_1000370_pt1 | contig 15134 bp, 17 predicted proteins | sample U3c2metaG_FD_143043 | JGI IMG/M metagenome (GOLD analysis project Ga0193707, IMG submission 143043) | Soil microbial communities from a riparian zone of the East river system, Colorado, United States - U3c2 | ecosystem: Environmental > Terrestrial > Soil > Riparian zone | place: USA: East River... | reverse complement strand
GCCGGCTAGTTTGTCTCGCCCTGCAACAGTTGTACAACAATCCGAGCGCCCAAAGGCTGAAATTGGATCACGTAATATTTCTAGCTCCCAACGTCGATAGAGAAGAATTTAATCAAAACTTTAAATCAGGGCTTCAAGCCTTGGTAAACAGGCTGACGATTTACGTTGCGTCTGACGATAACGTGCTGCTTCTCGGAAAACTTTTGTACAATGTCGATTCAATCGGTTTGCCGGAACAGTTCTCACCGGACACAAATCTGGACGAAATTCAGACGTTCCTCTACTACGAGAAACAGCTTCCCGGAAAGATTGACCTGGTCGACGTTTCGTTTTCGAAAAGGGATTTTCTCAGGAAACATCGTCTGTTTCTTGAGCGGCCAGTATTGGAAGACTTGTTCTGGTTAATTCACGACGATTACCCGGCAGCAAAACGACATCTGCTCAAATATAAGGGAACCAGGAACCCAACCGATTACTGGGTAATACCGCCGTAGGTTGCAGCTTTATTAAAAAGCCGCCTGTTGCATCACGCTTCTAATCGTAATGCTGTGCCGGTTCCACTTGATGTTGCACGCGGTGCACCATCGCCACGGCACCAATGAGTACGATGGCGGCAATGACCTGGTGGAGGTGAAGGCTGGCATTGAAGAAGCCCCAGGTGATGCACACCGCAGCGAGGGTTTGCATCATTTCGAAGTAGCCTGCCGTCGATGCGCGCGTGAGGCGCAAGCCTTCATAATAGATCAAGAGCGGAATCCCGCCTGAGACCGACGCAAGCAGAATTAACCAAAGGATAGCTTAAGGATAGCTTTTGAGGTGTGCTCTTGCGCGGCAGTCGGCCACAGCGCTGCGCCATTCAGTTTCCCATACGTCAAAAGAATCACCGTCATGCAGGTGAGCCCGACGACGATGCGCATGCTGGAGGCAAGTCGGAGGGACATGCCCATCATGACGCCGCGTCCCGCAACGGTTGAAAGTCCCCAGAATACCGCACAGACGAGCGCGTAGCCTGTGCCGAGGTTGAGCCCGGCGCGCTCGAAGGAAACTCCGATCATGGTTGGATGCGCAACGGACACGAAAATGCCAGCCACGATAGCGATGCCAGCGTAAAAGAAGAATTGCCGCGCAAGCCGGTCACCAAAAAGCAGGAATGCGCCCATGGTTGAGATAACGGGTTGGATATTCAGGATCACGTTCACCACCGTCGGGTTGCCGTATTTCAACGCCAACGTGAAAAAAATTGTGCCAACCGCAGAGCCGGCGAAGCCGGAAAAAAGCAGGAAACCCCACGTGCGCGCGTGAATTTTTGGAATCTCGTATAAATGCGAGACCAAGATCGGCAGGAACATGATGAGGATAAACACATGCTCCCAGAAGACGATGACCTTTGCATCGAAAAGCGCATTAAGCGGGATGCGCCACGCGCTTTCTGTGCCCCAAAGCGCCGCGCCAAGGCCGACGAGCCACGGGCCATACGATGTGCTGCGCGTTGTGCGATTGTGCATTGGGTCGGTGTAGTGTCGGCGCGTCAATGCGTCAACGCGGCGAGCATCCTCAGGTCGTTTTGAAGACTTTCGCGAGGCCAGCACTGCGTGCAAAATGGGTAGGGCGGGCAGTCCTCTGCACGCCGCGGCGCTAATCTCGAACGGCGCGCACAGGAGTGACGCGCCCTACCGAGCTATTTATTGCTTTGGGAGTGCGGCCCGTCCTCGGGTCGCTTTTTGCTGACAAAAACCCGAAAGAAGCATTGACGCCACAACTTATGGTGTGGTAATTAGCCGCTTAACACTATGCGTTGCCCCAAGTGCGGGTCTCGTGATGACAAGGTCATCGATTCCCGTCAATCGCGCGATGCCTCCAGCATCCGCCGCCGCCGCGAATGTTTGAAGTGTAAATATCGCTTCACTACTTATGAGGAGATCGAACGCTCTGACCTCCGCGTGGTGAAGCGCAATAGAACACATGAACCGTTTGATCGGCGTAAATTGGCAGCCAGCGTCGCGAAAGCGTTTGAAAAACGTTCCACGAGTCTTCTTACGCTGGAGGATATTGTGGACGAGATTGTTCACGAACTGGAAACCGGTGGACGCGAAGTTCCGTCGTCGGCGATTGGCGCGAAAGTGCTCGAAAAACTCCGCTCCATCGATGAAGTGGCGTATTTGCGCTACGCCTCCGTGTACGAGCGATTTCAGGATGTCGATGAATTTGTAGACGCCATTCATACGTTGGGACGTCGCGTAAAACCCAATGCGCTTCAGCGGGAGTTGTTTCCTTCTGAGACCGCGCAGAATTCCACGCCAGGATCGCGCAACATCCAGAACAAGAATCATGGTCGCGTTTAAGGAAGAATTTCCATATCTCCGCACAAATTCCGGACAACTGTTCGAATTCAGCCGCGATTGGCTGCATGCTGCGATCACGCGCGCCGCGGACGAAGCCGGTTATCCCAGTTGGTGGCTCACCGATCACGTGACTGAGAGCATTGCTTTTTATTTGCACCTGCGAAACGACGAAAACGTGGTGGCGTTTAACCAGTTGTCGCAGACTGTGCAATACGTGCTGAAAGCGATCGGCTACAAGGAGATTGTGCCGCATTTTGCGCCTTCGCCGCCGCCGATCTCGATTTCGTTACTGGACATTGCGCACCATGCCGGCACAGGTTATGAACTGGCGTTTTTTGATCTTCTTGAAAAGCGAATTAGCAGCTTGATCGAAACCGGGGCCGACGACCTTCGGCTGTGTTCGCTTCAATCTTGCGTGAAGCACCTTCGCGGCGTCAAATCGTGGACGCGTGCCTGTGATGCGCTGCGGGAGGAAATTGTCTGCTTCGTCCGCGAAAGACTAACAGCGACGACTGATTTTGCGCGATTGGATTGCTCAGTGCGTTGAAAATTTTGCGAGATACGCTGAAACAGCCCCAGTTTTCAGGTTTGAATTAGCGTTAGATTGCGCAGATTTAGACTGATCCCGTGACTGACACTGGAGCTCTGAAGCATCATGACCATTTTTGAAAAAATCATCGCACGACAAATCCCCGCGAAGATAATTTGGGAGGATGACGACGCAGTTGTTTTTCAGGACGTTAACCCGCAAGCGCCTGTACATGTACTGATCGTGCCAAAAAAGGTGGTTCCGCGCTTAACGGATGCGACTGATGATGACCGCGCGCTGCTTGGCAAACTACTACTGGTCGCACGCGACATGGCAAAGAAATTGGAGTTATCGAGCGGCTACCGTGTCGTGATCAATTGCGGGCCCGATGCGGGCGAAAGTGTGCCACATCTGCATGTCCACTTGCTGGGCAAGCGTGCGTTGGCCTGGCCGCCGGGGTAAGCCGGCTATTCGCGCACCAGCGACCAGTCGATTCCAACGATCCGCTTGTCCGCGAACCGTTTCAGCGACTTGGGAAAGACGAGATAGGTTGCGCCATTTCTTTGTTTGAACCCAACCATTCCGAAATCCGTTCCGCTCTCGCTTTTCAGGATTGTCACCACGCGATTCCTCTTTATTTGCGCTCGGAGGTGACGATCCGCAGCCGGCTTCTGCCAGAGCGTATAAACCTGCGGCTTACCGCATTTTTCGACCACTCGCGAAAAGCGCGCCGTTTTTACCTTAAGGAGCCTCATAGCGGATCACCACTCCGGCGCGCACGGAGTGACGCGCCCTACCGAGCAAAAAGTCCGCCAGAGAACTACGGCAAGGAGGATCAGACTACCGTTGCTGCATTCCTGCCCTGGCGGGATTCGTAAGTCCTCAATCCATAGCCCCTGACGGAAAACAAATTTCCTCGCAAGAATCGTAACGCGCAACCACGAACTCCGGAAGCTCTCGGGTTCGAAAATCGTCGCATTGACAAGCCATCGGGCTTCTGTTTGCATCGACGCCGTGAAATGGCTGGCGTTGCTCTTCCTCATTGCTGCTTGCGGTCTGGCGAACTCCTGCACGACGCTGGTTAATCGGAGGGATCTTTACAGTCCAGAACCTGCGCCCGACTCGTTAGAGGCCGCCCGGCAGTGGTACGGCGTCACGACTACGAGCACGACCATGACGGCTAAAACAAGGCGGCCAAGCGCAGAAGCGCTACCGCCGCCGGACATTTCCCAATAATAAAATCAGAAAACTGGTGCGCGCAGTGCTTTAGCCGAAAGGCAGGTTTGCCTTGATTCGAGCCACGTCGGTATTGTCCACGCGCGCTGCTTTGCTCAGACGCCGTTTGCGCTTCGCGTTTTTAGCGGACAACAAATGGCGTCGCGAAGAATGCGCTCGCAACACTTTGCCGCGCGCGGTGATTTTAAAACGTTTGGCCACTGCTTTACGTGTTTTGCTTCGCGCAATTGGCTTCGGCATAAGGCTGCAAAGATAATTCGACACGAAATTTTGACAACGGCGTTTTGCATGACGGGTCTGGCAGTCCCGTGCTGGCAGCCGAATTGAACGTTGGACGTCAACCATCAGCCGTTGAAGTTTGCTTGAAGCTCCATGGAAAGTGCATCCGCAAAAAAACCGCGCGTCATCATTGTCGGTTCTGGATTTGGCGGGCTCGAGGCAGCCAAAAAGCTTGCCTGTAAAGATGTGCAGGTCACGGTGATCGACCGCACAAATTACCATCTGTTCCAACCTTTACTCTATCAGGTGGCGACAGCCGCGCTCTCACCGGCCGATATTGCTGCCCCTGTGCGTGGAGTCTTGAGCAAATGCAGGAACGTGGAAGTGATCCTTGCGGAGGTGCAATCCGTTGATGTCGATGCCAAAAAAGTAAAAACGGTCGATCTGGATATCGATTATGACTACCTCATCCTCGCGACCGGCGCCCGACACTCCTACTTTGGGCATGACGAGTGGGAAAAACTCGCCCCCGGATTAAAAAGCCTCGAGGACGCGATTGAGCTGCGCCGCCGGATTCTTTTGGCGTTCGAGTATGCAGAAAAAATCACAGATGAAGCAGCGCGGCGTGCGGCATTGAATTTCGTCATCATCGGGGGTGGACCGACCGGTGTCGAAATGGCCGGAGCGATCGCAGAGATCTCCCGCCACACGTTGGCGAAAAATTTTCGCCACATCGACCCATCACAAGCGCGCGTCATTCTAATAGAAGGCGAGCCACGTCTGCTGGCCGCTTATCCAGAGGACTTATCGGCCAGCGCGCGAAAACAGCTGGAGGACCTGGGGGTGGAAGTGCGCACCGGCGCACGGGCAACGAAACTTAGCGAGGCAGGAGTAGAAGCGAACGGCGAATTTATACCTTGCCGCGTGAAAATTTGGGCGGCCGGCAACACTGCGTCGTTCGTCGGGAAAACTCTCGGTGCACCGGTTGACCGGTGCGGCCGCGTCATCGTGAACGACGACCTTACCATTCCCGGGCACCCGGAAGTCCAGGTGATTGGCGATCTTGCGAATTTTCCGCATCAAACTGGGCAGCCGTTGCCGGGAATCTCGCCAGTAGCGATGCAACAGGGCCGCCACGCCGCGCGCAATGTCCTAGCGATGACACAGGGACGTAAGCCACAACGTTTCCGTTATTGGGACAAGGGAACAATGGCGACGATTGGGCGGAACAAAGCTGTCGCGGATTTAAGGTTCATGCATCTAAGCGGTCTTCCTGCCTGGCTGGCATGGCTGTTTGTGCACATCGTCTTTTTGGTTGGCTTCCGCAACCGCTTGCTCGTCCTCTTTCAATGGGCATGGGCGTATCTCACCTTCGACAAAGGCGCACGATTGATCACGCGGAACTTTCAATCCGAGCAAAGACCGCCGGCGTGAAAACATTTAGCGATTTAGCGATTTAACGCTCTTCTGGTTCGAATTGTTGACAGAAGGCGAATTGGTCAAAATGAACTTGGTCGAGCCGCTGATGAAAGAATGTGAAGAGCAATTGAGGATTTTTTCTGCATCGCTCGCGACTGCGAAACGAAATCGCTAAATCACTGAATCGTTAAACCGCCAAATGGAAAAATGCCCCCCGCAGATTAGCGTTCGTAATCTGCAGCGAAGGACTTCACTTAATGCGGCCGGCCTTGAAAAGTTCGCGGCGAAAGCGGTGCTCTGCTGCCTGGAAAGGCACAAACGAAAAGAGACCGAGCTATCGAGATTACGGAACGTTTTTGTCTGGCTTGTTTCGGATCGCCGGATGTCGCGGTTGCATCGGCAGTTTCTCGGCCAAACGGGGCCGACCGACGTGCTAACGTTTCAGCACGGTGAGATTTTTATTAGCGTTGCGACGGCCAAACGACACGCTCGTGCGTTTGGAAACTCGCTCACGCGAGAGCTTCAGCTGTACATCGTTCATGGTCTTTTACATCTGAATGGATTCGATGATCGAACGGAGACCGGCGCGCGCAGAATGGAGAAAATGCAGGCAAAAATCCTGGGCGAATGTGGCGGCACTGATTGCTGAAAGAACAGCGCAGCTTCTGCCCTGTCGAGGGCGCGGAAGGTCCTGCAGGTTGTTTGAACTGAGCTCCCCGTATGTTAGCCTCTTTACCATGAGTTGCAGGCCATGGCAGGACGCTAGATGCCAGGCGCAGATCAAAGCTAATGAGGCAATCTTTCCCACCTCAAACGAGAAGGCGGGAACCATGACCACCGCGGAACCTACTATCGAACAAGAAACGCGTTCGGCAGAAGATCTCGATGTTCCGTGGCAGGTCGTGGTCCACAATGATCCAGTGAACTTGATGAGTTACGTGACGATGGTTTTCCAGCGGGTCTTCGGTTATCCGCGAGAGAAGGCAGAGAGACACATGTTGGAAGTGCATCAGAAAGGCCGGTCGATTTTGTGGAGCGGGATGCGCGAGCGCGCCGAGCTATATGTGCAGCAGCTGCATGGTTACCTCCTGCTTGCCACCCTGGAGAAGACGTGCTGATATGGAAATTCGCCGGCGCAACGACCAAATCGAGATCTCCGAACTGGATCCCTTTCTTGCAGAGCTCCTGCGGCAAATTCCGGCAAGCGCGAACCCGGACGGCGTACAGGCGGCCGAACAACGCCTCTTCAGTCCACCATCCAATGGAAAACAAACAGAATTGTGCGCGGAGTGGAGAATCTATGTCGAACCCGAGCTACGGCGTCTTTTCCAGACAGCGACAGAGACAGTAGCGGCAGATTTGCAGCAACTGAACGGCAACGAAAAAAGCTTTGCAAACCGCACGCTACGCATTCCTGCCAAGCACGCCGATGAGTGGCTAAGTGCGCTTAATCAGGCGCGCCTCGTCATAGCCGCAAAAAATAACTTCACCGAAAACGAACTGAACGATCACTTTCGCTCACCCATCGGATCGCGCCGGGACTTGAGTTTGTTTCAGGTGAACTTCTACGGTTTTCTGCAGGAATTTATTCTGCGTGAACTCGAGAGTTAAGGGAGAACAAGGCTGAGCAGTCAGGCTTCCTTCTTTGCTTTTACCATGGCCATCAGCCGTTCCTTGATTGCGGCGGAGGATTTCGCCGGACGCAGGCTCAGTGCAAATGCTTCATGCAATGCGTAGCATTTGGTAATGAACTCTTCGCCCTTTTTGCCGAACTTCGTGCGAGCTTTTTCGAATTCTTCTAATTCTTCAGGCTCCAGCGCGCCGATAACATAGAGCCGCGACTGGTTCTGGAATTCGCTAAAGTTCATCTCTCAACTCCTTGAGGCCGTCATAAATTTTTTTCAGTCCCAGTTCAAGCCGGGTCTTTACCGTGCCTAACGGTGTATTCGTTTTTGCCGCGATTTCGCGCTGGCTCATGCCCCTGAAAAATGCGAGATCAATTGCCTGCTGCTGGGGCGGCGGGAGGCCTTTTATGACCTTGCGAATCAGAGCGCGCGTGTCGCCAAGCACGATCTCTTCCTCAGTCGCGTTATGCACCCACGCATCAGGTTGCTGTTCAATTTCATTTTGCAAGCGTTCCTCCGCACGCGCATAGGCCTGTTTCTTGCGCAGGCCATCGATCGCGCGGCGCCGGGCCAGTGTAACCATCCACCCAAGCGGTTTGCCTTTTTGAGCAGAGAAGTTTTTTGCCTGGTTCCAGATTTCCATGAAAATCTCCTGCAGCAGATCGTCGGCCTCGGCTTCGTTGTGAATTACCCTCAGGATAAGTGCCTTCAGGATCCCATTGTATCGATCGTAGAGTTGGGACAGTGCATCGGGGTCACCGGCTTGGATCGCTTTCATCAATTCGAAATCGCTCGGAGCTCCCGGTTCGAGTTGCGGCGCAACAGAGCGCGGTTGGGCTCGCGACTTTGACAGGCGCACGCTTTTCTTTGGCTTGCGGCGCGTGGAAGCAATTACTTCAGGTGGTTCCATTTGTAATTAAGAATTGCAGCAATTAAAAACAGGAATCGAGTACAAGGTTGCCATCGCGTGTCTTAATCTGCACAGGCGACTTCGTCTACCAGTTTTCTGACTGCGAAATCCGTTGATTGCGCGCTGCGTCTTGTGCGTCAAAAGTTAATCGTATGGCACAGGGACCCAATGACACATCTGTCGATCCGCTCTGGTACAAGGACGCGATCATCTACGAACTGCACGTTAAGACTTTTTGCGACAGCGACGGCGATGGGATGGGTGATTTCCGCGGACTGATCGAAAAACTAGATTATCTGCAGGAGCTCGGAGCAGGAGCTCGGAGTCACGGCAATCTGGCTGCTGCCATTCTACCCGTCCCCTTTGCGCGATGACGGCTACGATATCGCCGATTATTTTGACGTGAACCCGAATTTTGGCACGCTCGACGATTTCCGTTCGCTGCTGGACGCTGCACACCAACGTAATCTGCGTGTCATCACGGAACTCGTAATTAACCACACCTCGGATCAAAATCCGTGGTTCCAAAAATCGCGGCGCGCTGTAGCTGTAGCCGGAGTCAGTGACTCCGGCCGCGCGGGACCTGGCGATATCGGCGCAGACATCTCAAATGACGATCTCGCCTACAAGGATTTCTATGTCTGGAGTAACTCCCCGGAAAAATACAAGGATGCGCGAATTATTTTCAAGGATTTCGAAACATCGAATTGGGCGTGGGACCCTGTTGCAAAAGCGTACTACTGGCATCGGTTTTATTCGCACCAACCGGACCTGAATTTTGATAATCCTGCTGTGCATGACGCAGTGGAGAAGGTCTGCGACTTCTGGTTGTCCATGGGCGTGGGCGGCGACGGGCTTCGTCTCGATGCTGTCCCGTACCTGTACGAACGGGAAGACACCAACTCTGAGAATCTTCCTGAGACGCATGAATACCTCCGCAAGTTGCGCGCCCACGTCGATGCGAAATTCCCGAACCGCATGCTGCTTGCAGAGGCCAACCAATGGCCGGAGGACGCGGCCGCTTACTTCGGCAAAGGCGACGAGTCCCACATGAGTTTTCATTTTCCGCTCATGCCGCGCATGTTCATGGCGCTGCAAATGGAAGATCGCTTTCCGATCATCGATATAATGGAGCAGACTCCGTCGATCCCAGAGAATTGCCAGTGGGCGATGTTCCTACGCAATCATGACGAACTCACACTCGAGATGGTCACGGATGAGGAGCGCGACTACATGTATCGGGTTTACGCCACCGATCCGCACGCGCGGATTAATCTTGGCATCCGCAGGCGACTTGCTCCGCTGCTTGCAAACAGCCGCCGCAAAATCGAGCTGCTCAACACGCTGCTATTCTCAATGCCTGGCACGCCGATCGTCTACTACGGAGACGAGATCGGCATGGGTGACAATTTTTATCTGGGCGATCGCAATGGCTGCCGCACCCCGATGCAGTGGAGCCCGGACCGTAACGCGGGATTTTCGCGAGCGAACCCCCAGCAGCTTTATCTGCCGGTCACGATCGATCCCGAATATCACTACGAAGCCACCAACGTCGAGAACCAGCAGAAAAATCTCTCCTCTCTCCTGTGGTGGACGCGCCGAGTCATCGCGATGCGAAAAAACTTCAAGGCGTTCTCGCGCGGCTCTCTGGAGTTTCTCTACCCGGATAATGCGAAAGTTCTGGCGTTCCTTCGCCGATGGGAAAACGAGACCATAGTGGTGGTAGCAAATCTTTCGCGGTTCGCACAGTCGGCGGAGCTGGATCTTTCGCGCTTCGCGGGTTGCGTGCCGATGGAAGTCTTTAGCCGCAATCTGTTTCGGCCCATCAGGAAAACGCGTTACGTCATCACACTCGGCCCGCACGCCTATTATTGGTTCGCGCTCCACGCGCCGACCGATACTCGGCGTGCGTTGAAGAAACGCGTTATTCCCACCATCAACGCGCCAGCTCAGTTGGACGTCCTGCTTGGCAATAGCCAGCGAGAACAGCTCGAGCGCGAAGTTCTTCCCAATCACATCCAGAACGCCCGCTGGTTCGGTTCAAAGGCGCGCACCTTCCGGAACTTGAAAGTGACAGAGCAGCTTGCCGTTTCGCCCGATCCCGACGGCGCGCGACTTTGGTTCGCCGAGGTAAACTATCTGGATGCTCCGACGGAAACGTACACCCTTCCGGTAAAGATCGCCTCGGGCGAAACCGCGCACTCCATTACGCAGAACGCGCCGCACGCGATCGTAGCGCAGTTCCGACGGAGGAACGGCGCCATCCTATGCGATGCCATCTGGGACCCGACCTTTCGGTCGGAGTTATTCGACGCGATCGTGCAACGTCGCACACTCAGAGCCCAGGCGGGACAATTTGTCGGCGTCGCAAACCTTGACCTGGAGGCGCAGGACCTTGATTTCTCCGAAAAATCACACGTTTTGAGCGCGGAACAGAGCAACTCTTCAATGCTCTTCGACAACAAATTTTTTCTGAAACTCTATCGCAAACTCGAGAACGGCGTGAACCCTGACGTAGAAATCACGCGGTTTCTGACGGAGCAAACCGATTTTCCAAACGTGCCCGCTTTCGTCGGAGCACTGGAATACCGCCGGCCAAAAGCGGAGCCAACTGTTGTTTGCCTATTGCAGCGCGCGGTCGCGAATGCAGGCGACGTTTGGACGCTGACCGTCGACGCACTCGGCCGCTATTACGAGCGCGTGCTGGAGCGAAAAGCTGATCTCCAGAATGAAACAGCGCCGCCTGGTGTTCTCATTGAGGAATTGGTCGGCGGCGTGTATCCCGAAAAAGTGAGGCTGTTAGGCCAGCGCACGGGCGAGCTGCATCTTGCCCTCGCGTCGCGCGGCGACAATCCCGCGTTCGCACCGGAGCCGTTCAACGCCATGGCCCAGCGATCCGTGTACCAAAGTATGCGCACGTCCTTGCGCCGCGCGTTTACATTTTTGGAGAAGAAATTATCCGAAGTCCCTGCGAAATTCCGAAGTGAAGCGAGGGAAGTGCTCGCTGCGGAAAAAGAGATATTGGCGCGTGAAAAACGATTGCTTGATCGCCGCACTAATGCCGCAAAAATCCGGATTCACGGAGATTACCATCTGGGGCAACTGGTATATACCGGCAAGGATTTTGTGATTCTCGATTTCGAAGGAGAACCGGCGCGTCCTCTAAGCGACCGGAAGATGAAACGCTCGGCTCTGCGCGACGTCGCTGGGATGATCCGCTCGTTTCAGTACGGCGCTTACGCCGCACTCTGGCAGGCGGCCATGCGCAAAGAAGACGTCCCTTTCCTGGAGCGTTGGGCCGATCTCTGGTATCGGCAGACGAGCAGCCTCTTTCTGCAAAGCTATCTGAACACGACCAGCGGCGCGAAGTTCATCCCCAAAGATAGCGAGGATCTCCAAGTCATGCTGGAAGCGTACCTGCTCGACAAAGCCGTTTACGAAATTGGTTACGAGTTAAACAATCGTCCAAGCTGGGTTCTCATCCCCATCCGCGGCATTAAAGACATTTTGAAATCTGCATGAAAATGATCCACAGATGTCGCGGATTCTCGCAGATTGAAAAAATCGAGATTGCCTGAATCCGTGTTAATCAGCCTAATATGTGAAAGACAAAGGTCCTATGAAAATACATCTCGACGAAATCGATAATGACATTGCTTCGAAACATTTGTTGAAACATCCGTTTTATCTTGCATGGACGCGCGGTGAGTTAAGCAAGCAAGCGCTCGCGGATTATGCGCGGCAGTACTATCATCATGTCGCGGCGTTCCCAACGTATCTCTCCTCAGTATCTCTCCTCAGTGCACGCCAACTGCGACGATCAAGACACGCGGAAACAATTGCTCAACAATTTAATCGATGAAGAAGCTGGCTCGCCGAATCATCCCGAGCTGTGGCTTCGGTTTACCCAAGGTCTCGGTCTGTCTGAGGCAGATGTGCAATGCTCAGAAAAATGGACAGAGACGAAGAACTTGATCGACACCTTCCGTGCTGTTTGTCGCGATCGATCGACAGTCGAAGGTCTCGCGGCTCTCTACGCTTACGAGAGCCAAATTCCTGCGATCTGCGAATCGAAAATCGACGGACTGAAGAAACACTACGGCTTCAGAAATCCCGAACACTACGAGTACTTCAGCGTTCATGTGGAAGCGGATCGCGAACATTCCGCCGCCGAGCGCGAGATTCTAAGCACGCACATGGGCGAGCGAAACTTCCGATTCGTAAAGGCATCAGTGAACCGTGTTCTCGATGCGCTTTCGGAAATGCTCTCCGGCGTTTGCCGACGCCACGCCATCGCGTGCTGAATGTTGCCAGGGACTCCGCGCTGCCTGTCTAGATAGTGCGGTGCGCTGGCACCTGTGTGGCGCCCAAGGCGCAGCATTCATGGCAGCCTCGGGCAACGCCCGAGGAATTTGGTTGCCCACATAGCCAAAGCGCTGAAGGCGCGATTCAATTCAGTCATCTGACTCTTAATCCCGAATCGTCTGCAGAAATCACTGCCCGTCATAATGGAAAGAAACAATGCAGGAGTGAATCGCACTTTCAGCGCTCGTTAATTCCTTCGTCCGACAATCCTGGGGCGATGCCCCAGGCTGTCACATGACAGAGCGCCTTTGGCGCTGCAGGGACACGTGCGCTGACTCTACCTACCGAGGTCGCAGAACCAGAAACGAACGTATCCGATGTCGGCAAACCGATAAGACTTGCGGCTGGCTCGGATCAAGTGAGGCAGCAATCTTGTTGTAGTCCGAGACTGATGTGACTGGCTGTTGATTGATTTCTTCGATCACATCCCCCTTCTGCAATTCCGCCGCGCCACTATCAGGATCGACGCTCGTCACCAATACGCCTCGCACATTGGAGGGCAGATCAAGCTGGCGTGCTACTTCTGGAGTCAAGTCGCCTACCTGAATTGATGCGAGCGGACCGCTGCTTGTATCCTGATCGTTTGATCCGCTCGGGTTTTGCGGCTGCGAAGGGGCGCGTTTCGGCAAAACACTTGAAGTCTGGTAATCCTGGGGCTGCTCTTTGATCTGAGTTGTCACGTTCAACGGTTTGCCGTCACGCAGGACTTCCAGCTCAACATTCTTGTCCAATTCGCTTTGTCCCACCATCTTCCTGAGCGTCGTAATATTTTGGACGTCGCGCCCATTAAACTTGCGAACGACATCGCCGGGCTGCAGTTGCGCTTGTGCTGCCGGCGAACCCGGCATGACTTGATCCACTACTACTCCTTCGTTGTTGGTCGGACCTTGCGGTGATTGCAGCGCACGACTCACGATTCCCAAATAGCCGCGAACTACACGACCGTGCTTCAGCACGCTTTCGAGTACCGCACGAACTGTGTTGGATGGAATCGCAAAGCCGATTCCTTGCGAACCCCCACTGCTGGAAACGATTTGTTCGTTGATACCGACAACTTCACCTCGCAGGTTGATCAACGGCCCGCCGCTGTTCCCCGGATTGATTGCCGCGTTAGTCTGGAGCAGATCGCCGCGAAAATCCGTGCTGTTCGGTTGTCCCTTCCAGCTGATGATTCCGTCCGTCACTGTCTCTTGAAGACCAAAGTCCGTCACTGTCTCTTGAAGACCAAATGGATTGCCGATAGCCACAACAAAATCTCCAGGCTGCACAGTGTCCGAGTCAGCCAGTTTGAGCGGCTTGACGCCAGGATTATCGATTTTGAGCACCGCGAGATCCAGCTGGGAATCGGCGCCGATCAACCGTGCCTTCATGGTGCGACCGTCGCTCAGTTGCACTTCAATTTGATCGACCTGATTGCCTTCCCCGTCGCTGACCACGTGACTGTTTGTGATGATGTGACCTTCGTTTGTCACGATCACACCGGAGCCGAGCGAATTCTGCACAAGCGTCTCATCTTGTGGATAGCGATGGCGTCGGTTACCGAAAAAAAACTCAAAAGGGTCACTCCCATAGTCGCGCCGGATGCCAATCCTTTTGGACGTCTTTATGGCAACAACAGAAGGCACCACGCTGCTCACGAGTGTGCGCCGTTCCCGGTTCAAGGCCTCCAGCGAAGCGACTTGTTTTGAGTCAACGCTCGGCTCAGAGGCCAGGGTGTACTTTTCCGGAGTGCGCCCGGACGGTAGCTTTAATCCTCCGTGTTTAAGACGGTAATCATACAGCAGGGAAATTCCCGCGCTGACGACCAAGACAAAGAGCAAAAATTTCGCGAGATTTTTCATTAGCTGACATTGGAAAAAGTTCGTCCCTGTTGTTCGACAATTAGGCGCCGAAAACGTTGATTCTCGGGCCATTCCAGACACGGATCTGCCTCGAAGATCGATATCGCGGCCGCGCGGGCACGTCGCATTAAATCCGCATCAGTCTTCAGGTTGCCGATCTTGAGTGTAGGCAGACCGCTTTGCGCGGTGCCCAGCAAATCCCCCGGGCCACGCAACCCCCAGTCTGCTTCGGCTACTTCAAAGCCATCACGTGTTCTTTCCAAAACGGCGAGCTTTGCTGAGACTTCCTTCGCCTGAGCCGACGTCAGCAAGATGCAATACGACTTATGTTCTCCACGGCCGATCCGTCCCCGAAGTTGATGAAGTTGCGCCAGACCAAAGCGCTCTGCGTTCTCAACCAGCAGCACGCCGGCGTTGGGGACATCGACACCGACCTCGAGCACAGTCGTGCTGATTAACGCATTTGTCTCGCCGCGCCGAAAGCGTTCCATGATCTGCTGCTTTTCAACCGGCGCGATGCGGCCGTGAAGCAACTCGCAGCGAAACGGATGCAAGCGTTCCCGCCACAGCGTGTACTCCGCCGCTGCGGCTTTGACGTCTAATTTTTCGCTTTCATCGATCAACGGATAGATCACGTAAACCTGGCGA
>Ga0193707_1000369_pt1 | contig 15136 bp, 14 predicted proteins | sample U3c2metaG_FD_143043 | JGI IMG/M metagenome (GOLD analysis project Ga0193707, IMG submission 143043) | Soil microbial communities from a riparian zone of the East river system, Colorado, United States - U3c2 | ecosystem: Environmental > Terrestrial > Soil > Riparian zone | place: USA: East River... | reverse complement strand
GGTGGATGGCCCGAAAGAGCGCGATATTCTCGTGCCGATCTCGAATGTGCGGTTGGTTGTCGATCCAAAAAGCGCGCTTTTTGTCAGCGGCTCCGTGCTCGATTACAGCGAAGACCTGCAAAAAGGCGGTTTTAAAGTCACCAACCCGAACGCCGTCGCGCACTGCTCTTGCGGCGAAAGTTTCGCGGTTTAGGTGTTGAATTAGCGCAGCGTTCCTGGCGCAGGTTGGGTGGCGCACGCGTCTCGCGTGTTGGCGAGCGCGTCCTCGCGATCGTGAACTTTTTTATCAGTTCGCACCATCCTTCTAAGTAACGAGATTTAAGAGAAAAGACCGTTTCGGCGCGACGCCGAAACCAACACGCGAGACGCGTGCGCTACCCGACTGGGCGGAACCTACACCTTCATGACCTCCGCTTCCTTGTGCTTAAGATGATCATCGATGGATTTAACGAAGCGATCAGTGAGTTTCTGCACTTCATCCTCCACATCGCGCAAGCCATCCTCAGTCAATTCACCGGCGGCCTTGAGTTTTTTGGCTTCGTCGAGTGCAGTGCGGCGGTTGGCGCGCACGCGCACCCGCGCTTCCTCGGCCATTTTGCTTAGCGAACGCACCAGCTCCTTGCGCCGCTCTTCTGACAGCTCTGGAATCGGCAGCCGAATGATTTTCCCATCAACGGCGGGCATGATGCCGATCTTCGATTCCTTGAGCGCTTTCTCGATATCCTGCACCGTCCCCGCATCAAACGGCTGAACAACCAGCAAGCGCGCCTCCGGCGTCGTGATCAACGCAAGCTGCTTTAGTTTCATGGTCGATCCGTAAGCGTGGACATCGACGTTTTCTACGAGACCGGGCGAAGCCTTGCCGGTGCGCACCGCAGCAAATTCATGAACCATGTAATCGACGCTTTTGTCCATCGACATCTCGGCCTCCAGAAGAATGTCATCTCTGCTCATGTCGCTGAAGTGTTACGTCGATGGAAGTTCATCGCAAACCAGTGTCCCAACTTTTCGCCCAAGCACTGCATCGCGAATGTTGGTGGGGTTATTCATGTCAAAGACAACAATCGGTATTTTATTGTCCATGCAGAGACTGAATGCGGTCGAGTCCATTATTTGTAAACGTTTCGCGAGCGCTTCCGAGAAGGTGAGCCTGTCGTAGCGGCGCGCGTTTGGGTGAGTATTCGGATCGGAATCATAAACTCCATCGACCTTGGTAGCCTTTAGAATGACGTCGGCCCGAATCTCGCTCGCTCGCAAAGCTGCTGTCGTGTCAGTGGAAAAGTATGGGTTGCCGGTGCCGGCAGCAAAAATGACAATACGACCGAGTTCAAGGTGCCGAATGGCGCGTCCCAGGATAAACGGCTCTGCCACATTTCTCATGTCGATTGCCGACTGGACACGCGTCTCGATACCCATTTGATCAAGTGTGCTGCGTAACGCCAGTGCGTTAATCACGGTAGCAAGCATACCCATGTAGTCTGCGGTAGTTCGATCCATGCCGCGATGCGACGCCGACAAACCGCGCCAGATGTTTCCGCCTCCAATGACGATTGATACCTGCACTCCGAGATCGCGGACTTCTTTTATCCGTTCAGCGATCTCACGCACGACTGTAGGCGAAATGTTGTCGCGTCCGCCGCGTTCTTGCACAGCTTCACCGCTCAGCTTCAGAACGATGCGTTTATAAGCTGGCTTTTCGGTTTGCATGAGTGACTTACAATGATCAACAGAAGATATCGATCTTGGAAAGCACAAACACACAGGTCATCCCGAGCCGCGGAGACGCAAAGAGACCTCCCACGCTGGCTGATCATACAACGTCCGCTTGCGTAACCCTCTGATCTTCCGTCAGATCCTTCTCCCGCGCCTGCGGGATCAGGATGACAATGTTGGGTGTCCGCGCAAGAATTCGGCAGCGCTCATTCGTCGCTTTCCCTCCAGTTGCACTTCGCCGAGCGATAACGCGCCCTCACCAGCCGAAACCACCAGTTCAGCCTCGCTGCGCAGAATTTTCCCGGGCTTCCCTCGAAGATCGATAACCGTTGCCGAAAAAATCTTGAGATTGCGCGTGCCGTTTGTTGAGACAGTCATAAACGCGCCAGGCCATGGATCGAATGCGCGAATTTTTCTTTCAATCGCGTCAGCTGGATCCGACCAATCAATTTTGCCGTCGTCCCGTTTGAGCTTCGGGGCATAAGTCGCAACCGCGTTGTCCTGCGGAGTGCGCGGCGCTTTTCCTTCGGCAAGCAAATCCAAAGACTCGAGTAGCCTTTCAGGCGCAACCGCTGCCAGTCGATCATGCAACCCTCCACCCGTGTCGATGGGCAAAATGTCGATGGTGCGTTGCAATAAAATGTCGCCTGTATCGAGTCCTTCATCCATGTACATCACCGTGATGCCGGTTTCACGATCGCCCGCTGCGATCGCTGCCTGGATGGGCGCCGCGCCCCGCCAGCGCGGCAGAAGTGATGCGTGCAGGTTCAAGCAGACAATTTCTGGAATTTCGAGAACGCCACGTGGCAGGATTTGCCCATAAGCCATCACGACGATCACATCCGGCTTTAACGCTCGAATTTCTTCGATTGCTTGTCGATCTTTGATCCGAGCCGGTTGCAAAACCGGTATATTCGTTCCGGAGAGTGCGTTCTTAATCGGCGGGGGCTCGATCAATTGAGAGCGCCCGACTGGTTTGTCGGGTTGGGTCACGACGCCGACGACTTCGTGCTCCGACTTCAGCAAAGCTTGCAGCGTCGGCACGCCAATTTCGCCAGCGCCGATAAAAACGATGCGCATGCCGATTACGGCGTGAGTTGACGCACTGGCGTGGAACGACGTCGACGACGTCCGGCCACCGCTTGCGTCATCAATTTTTCACCGGCCGTGATCTCGCGGCGACCTACCGACGATCCGCAGCCAGTGCAGAGATAATCGAAAATCTCCTTGTCAGGCAGGACTAAAAGCAAACGCTCGCGCACAGGCATCGCGGCCTTGCACTTTTCACAGTAGAGGCTGGAAGCTGTGAAATTTTCAAACTGCTGCTGGCTCATACACGCCGTTCAGGCTCTTTAGAATATCGAGCAGAACTTTGGCGGGCGGCTGAGTCGCGTCAACTACGGTCACCAGCCCTTTCGAATAATACGAAAGCACTGGCTTCGATTCGTTTTCGTAAATGTCGAGGCGTCCTTGGATAACCCGCTCGTTTGCGTCGTCGAGGCGGTTGTCCTTCAAGGCGCGCTTTTTGAGCCGATAAAAAAGCGTCTCGCGACTTGGACAGGCGAGATGAAACACTTTTTTTACGTCGATCATTTCCTCCATGACCTTGGCCTGTCCCACGTTCCGCGGAATACCGTCCAGCACCAGCGTGTCGATGTCCGGCTTAAATTTGTGCGCTTCCACAGCTGCATCGATCGCCTCTCGCCAAAGCTCCACTGTGATATCGTCTGGAACTAGCTGACCTTTGCTCGAGTATTCAAGAAACGCTTTGCCGACTTTCGTGCGTGTGTCGATGGAGCGGAATACATCGCCACAGGCGCAATGATAAAAGCGCGGTATTGTCCCAAGCGTTTTGCCCTGAGTGCCTTTGCCGCTGCCCGGTGCGCCAAAAAGGATAAAAGTGTTATATCTCATGAGGGAAATGCGTTTATACCGCAGGCCGCGGTGCCGCGGAAAGGAGAATCGACCGGACTAACTGTCGGTCACCAATGGGTCGACATTTACGCGTCGTCCGGCACGGTCGAAGCGCACGCTTCCATCGACCAGCGCAAAAATCGTGTAGTCCCGGCCGAGCCCAACGTTTTTTCCGGGGTGAAATTTTGTCCCCCGCTGACGCACGATGATGTTGCCGGCGACGACCATTTCGCTGCCGAATTTTTTGACACCCAGCCGTTTGCTGACGCTGTCCCGGCCATTCTTAACGCTGCCTTGTCCTTTTTTGTGAGCCATATTTCAGTTCGACGTTGGATGTTGGGCGTTGAGCGTTGGACGTTACTCGTCGCCCTTTTTGGTTCCCGTCTTTTTCGCTCCTACACTGATGCTCTTGATCTTTACGCGCGTCAATTTGCGGCGATGCCCAACCGTCCGGTGATAGCCCTTGCGCCGCCTGTACTTGAACGCGATGACTTTCTTGTCCTTGCGTTGTTCCACAACTTCAGCAGTGACCTTTGCCCCGGATATAAGCGGGCTCCCGTGCGTCACGTCTTTTCCATCGGCAAACATCAACACCTCGCCGAAGGTCGCGGTCTTGCCGGGATCGACATCCAGAAGATCGACATCGATCGTGTCGCCTTCCGCGACGCGAAACTGCCTGCCGCCGGTTTTAATAATTGCGTAAGCCATGAGTCGGAGAAAAAGCTGGCCAAAGTTCCACAGATGGGTCGGTTTGACAAGCGGAAAGCTTGATCGGTGCGCGACGCCTGGTCAGCTACGCTGCCGCTTCTTCGGTCGCGCCAATAAGTTCTGTATATAGAGCTTCGTAGCGCCGCGCGGATGCGTCCCATGAAAAATTGCGCGCCATCGCCCGCTTCATCAGCTTGGTCCATAGGTTCTGGTCGCCGAAGATTTGCCGCGCCCGCTTAATCGCGTCCCAGAAAGCTTCGCTTGAATATTCGTAACAGAGGAACCCGTAACCGCTGTCTGAGGTCGGATCGTAATCCTCGATGATCTCGTGCATTCCGCCTGTCGCGCGCGCGACTGGGAGAGCGCCGTACTTTAAGTTGTACATCGCGCTCAAACCAGCCGGCTCGAACTGCGACGGAATCAGACTGATGTCCATCCCCGCCTCGATCAAGTGCGCCAGTTTCGTGTCGTAATCTTTTTGATATGCAAACCGCGTCGGGAATTTTCTGGCTGCAACCGCGAGGGAAGTTTCGTACGCGGGATCGCCTTGCCCGAGTATGATCAAGCGCACATCATCCCATAAGAGTCGATCAAGGAGCGGCACCAGAATCTCGAAACCCTTTTCCTGAACGACACGAGTCACCATGCCGAAGACCGGACCCCGCGGCCCGGGTGCGAGTTTCATCTCCTTTAGCAAGGCATCGCGGCAAACCTGTTTTCCACGAAGCCGTTTTTCGTCATAGCGTGCTGGTAACAAACGATCCGACGCTGGATTCCAAACCTTGTAATCCGCGCCATCTAAAATGGCGCTTAGGCGATGCGCATTTTCGCGCAATACCCCATCGAGCCCGTAGCCGCCGGATGGCGTCAGAATTTCGCGCCGGTAATGTTCGCTTACGGTTGTGATCTTATCAGCGTACAGAATTCCGCCCTTGAGAAAATTCAGCCGTCCGAAGAATTCAACTCCATGCAGGGTAAAAAATCGCTCCGGCAGATTAGTAAGCCCGAAATCGAGTCCCCAAAAACTGCCTTGATCAGCGACATGATGAATGGTCAACACAGTTTTGAACGGCAGGCCTTGCGCATACACGAACACCGGCACCAGCGCCGCCGGCCAATCGTGAACGTGCAGAATTTGTAATTGCGGCGTTAGTCGGCGAGATAACTCCAGCGCCGCTTTGCAAAAAAAGATAAATCGCGAGGCGTTATCCTCGTAGCGTTTGCCGCGTTCACCGTAAATTCCGTCGCGATCAAAAAATTTATCACAGCGAACCAGGTACAACTGCACGCCACTGGCACTTCGCCCCTCGAGGAATCGGGCAGGATAAACTTTGTCGCCCACCTGCACATCGACAGCGATCCCCGTGTTCTTTGTCTTGAATGCGCGGTTCTCTCGAATCTCCCGGTAGAATGGAAGAACCACACAGACATCGTGCCCTCGAGCACGCAGCTCAGCCGGCAGCGCATCCATGACATCGATCAACGCTCCCGTTCGCTGTAGCGGCGGCCCTTCGGCGCTAATCATTAGAATTCTCATTCGATGTTAACGTTTCGCGCCCGGCGCGTATTCTCGCTTCACCCACTCGAGTGCTTCCTCCCGAGTGCGCAACCTTCCCTCGAGCTGACGCGTCTCGACCGCTTCAAGGATCTCGCCAAACTTTGGGCCCGGCCTGAACCCGGAAGCGATCAGATCGTCCCCGCGTACCAGTGGCGGCGGAATAATTGGTTCGTTGGCAAACTCTTCGCGTTTGCGAAGAAGAAATTCGTAGTTGTCGAGCATGCGATGGCTGCCCTGGCAATCAACCCGATGCAGCTCGAGCTCGTCCTCAAAGGTTGGCCGCGCCATGAAGCGCTTCAATTTCGCCACCCGCATCTTGGGCACATCCTTAAAAACCATGTGCTGCCGCACCATCTCGACAGTGGCCTCGATTTCAGCGCCGGAAAATCGCAAACGCCGCATGATTTCTTCGGTCATCTCAGCGCCGAGACGATCATGTCCACTGAAACGAATTCGCCCTGTTTCGTCCACCGTTGCCGTACGCGGCTTGGCGACATCATGAAACAAGACCGAGAAAACGAGCGGCACAGAAACTTTCTCCGGCAAAAAATCCAGCATTAATCGTGTGTGCGCGAAAACGTCGCCTTCAGGATGAAATTGCTCGGGTTGTTCGCACCCCTTCATAGCCTCAATCTCAGGCAGAATGGCGCGCATCAGTCCGCTTGTATCGAGCAAGTCCCAGCCGCGCCCTCGGTTCGGTGACAGAAAAATCCGCACCAACTCATCGCGGATTCGTTCCGCACTGATCTCGTTAATCGAACCCGCATTGGCGATCAGCGCGTCCCACGTTTGCTTGTCGATCTGGTAATCGAGAACCGTGGCAAACCGCACTGCGCGCAGCATTCGCAACCGATCCTCCGCGAAGCGCTGCGCGGGGTCGCCGATAGCGCGCACCAATTTCGCGGCGATATCGGCGCGGCCACCGACGAAATCAGTCACTTCTTCTGCAACCGGGTCGTAAAACATTCCATTTATCGTGAAATCCCTGCGCTGGGCATCCTCTTTGGGCGATGAAAAATGAACTGCGATTGGGTGCCGTCCGTCGATGTAAGCCTCGTCGGATCGAAATGTTGCCACCTCAAACTGAAAATCGTTTTCCAAAACGATGATCACGCCAAAATGCGCGCCAACTGCGTAGGTCCGTGGAAAAAGCCCCTGCACCACTTCCGGTCGTGCGTCGGTAGCGATGTCGTAGTCCTTCGGCGCCAAGCCGCGAACCATATCGCGCACACAGCCACCGGCGAAGTACGCGACGTGCCCCTCCTCGCGCAAGCGCGCAGCGACTTTGCGCGCAGCTTCTTCCATGGATGATGGCTTCATCGGACAAGAGGTAGGGGCGGTTCACCCGAACCGCCCGCTTGATGCGCCATGACCATCATTGAGCGGGCGATTGAGGTCAATCGCCCCTACCTGTTGATGGATCGACGCTCGGCTTCTGCTTCCAAAACGAATGAATAATAAACAACACCACCGCAACCGAGATGCAGGAGTCAGCGACATTAAAGGCTGGCCAGGGATGCGCATACGGGACATGCAAATCGACAAGAAGAAAATCGATCACGTGCCCATAAAGAAGCCGATCAGTAAGATTTCCCAGGATTCCGGCGAGAAGAAGGGCCAGCGAAAGATCACGCCAACGATCAGGTGTTCGCGCCCGCAAGAGGAGACCTAAAACAATCACAAGCGCCACAGACGAAATGACGATGAAGAACGTATTGTTGCCTCTGAATGATCCAAATGCCGCGCCCGTGTTGGTCACGTTAACGAGGCTGAAAAAATCGGCGACCAGAACACGCGGTTCATCAGGGCTGATGAATCGCAAGACCAACTGCTTGGTGAGTTGATCGATTGCGTAGAGGGGCAGTGAAAAAAAGAGGATGAATTTCACTGTCGAGCCTGCTGCGCTGTTGAATGACGAATGAGGAATGACGAATGACGAAGTAAGGACGAAGCCCGAATGACGTTACTCGTTGCGATGACTTCATCATTTGTCATTTGATCATTCCTTCGTCATCCGTCATTGGGATTTCGTCATTGTTTGCACAACGCTTTCGCACCGATCGCACAAATCGGGATGCTCTTTGCTTGTGCCGACAGCTGGCCGGTGACGCCAGCAACGGGCGCATTTCTTGTATGCAGTTTTGGCGACGGACGCACTCGCTTCGGCTCCCTGGCGAATGGTCAGATCACTCAGAATAAAAAATTCCTCCAGCTCTTCCTTGCTGATTTTTGTCGTGACATCGGAATTTGAATTTAAAACAACTGCTGCCTCAAGAGCATTCCCGATTAGCTTCTGCTTTCGCGCGTGCTCGATCGCCTGACCGATGACGGCGCGCAATTTCAGGAGCTCTGCGATCTGATCGCTCGCTTCGTGCCCTGGATCTTTGAATGGGGGAAATTCCTGTAAATGGACCGAACCGCCCAGCACCGAATGTCGCCATGATTCCTCGGCCGTGAATGCGAGCACCGGGGCGAGCAATCGGCACAGTGCGCCGAAAATTTCGTGCATGACCATTTGTGTTGCACGACGCCGGGGCGAGTCTGAGGCGTCGCAGTACATCCGGTCCTTGGTAATGTCGATATAGAGGCTGCTCAGATCGACGGCGCAAAACTGGTTAAGAACGTGATAAACCTTGTGAAACTCGAATGCTTCGTACGCCGATCGGCAATCACCAATTACGTCGTTCAAACGCTCCAAAATCCAGCGATCGACCAACGTTGTAGCCGGCATCGGGGATGCCGGCTGGCTGGGGTCAGCGACCCCGGCTACAGCATCAACATCATAAAGGTTCCCTAGCAAAATGCGCAGCGTGTTTCGAATCCGGCGATAGGTGTCTCCCAGGCGCGTGAAAATTTCCTCGGAAAACGGAACGTCAGCCGTGTAATCGATGCTGCTCGCCCACAAGCGGACGAGGTCCGCGCCGTGTTCATTTACAAAATGGCCGGCGTCTACCGGCTTCTCGTAAGCGCTGGACTTGGAAATTTTCTTTCCGTCCAGGTCGACAACAAATCCGTGTGTAACGCACGTTTTGTATGGTGCGCGATTATTTAGCGCGATACTGGTCATCAAAGATGATTGAAACCAGCCGCGATGCTGATCGGTCGCTTCCAGATACATGTCGGCCGGATCGCGCAGCTCGGGGTGCAGCGCGCAAACTGCTTGGTGTGAAACGCCGCTGTCGATCCAGACATCGATCGTGTCGTTGCGTTTCGTTGTACCGGGTGGCAGGCCAAGTTTTTCGGCAAGATCGGCATCGTTCAACTCGAACCAAATGTTTGAGCCTCGCTCGGCCACAAGATCTGCGAGCTTTCGGATAATTTTTGCGTCGAGAATTGCTTCTCCATCCTTCGAATAGAAAACGGGCAGTGGTACACCCCAGCTTCGTTGGCGCGAAATCACCCAGTCGGGGCGAGATTCAACAGTGCCCGCGATGCGATTTTCGCCCCACGCTGGAATCCATTTCACTTCGTTGTGAATCGCATTAAGCGCCCTGCCGCGCAGTTCATCGATCCGAATGAAGAACTGCTCGACATTCCGAAAAATAATCGGCGTTTTCGAACGCCAACAGTACGGATAGGAGTGATGAAAATTCTGTTGGCCAAGCAACATCCTCCGCTCTCGAAGCAAATTGATGATGTCCGTGTTGGCATCGAACACATATTTCCCGGTGAGATTTGGCAAACTGGCTTCATCGGTAAAGCGTCCGTGATCGTCCACAGGAGACAGAATTTCCAAACCGTTGGCCCTGCCTAACCAGTAATCGTCCTCGCCGTGACCGGGCGCGACGTGCACCAGGCCTGTGCCGGTATCCATGGTTACGAAATCGGCGGTGAGTATGGTTGATTTTCGGTCCAAAAATGGATGTTGCGCCTGAAGCCCGACCAGCTGTTTGCCAACACGAAAAGTCGATTCTTCCGTGGCAACAAAACCAGTTTGTTGAATAAACTGTTCGCGAAGCTTGCGAGCAACAATCACTCCCTCGTCCTCATTACTCAAAATTTCGTACTCTGCGTTCGGATCCACTGCGATCGCGAGATTTGCGGGCAATGTCCATGGCGTGGTTGTCCAGATCGCGACGCTCACTGGCTTGTCAGTTGGTAAACTGATTTTCGACAGTTGATCGGGAAGAAGCGGGAAGCGCGCGTAAACCGCGGTGTCGTCGCGGTCCTCGTATTCTACTTCAGCTTCGGCCAGCGCGGTTTGCGCCCCTGTGCTCCAAAAAACCGGTTTCTTCGATTGATAAACGAGACCTTCCTCGATGAATACAGCGAAAGCGCGCAGGATTTCTGCTTCATATTTGGGATCCATCGTCAGATACGGATTCTCCCAATCGCCGAAGACGCCGAGCCTTTTGAATTGCTCGCGCTGGATGTCGACGAACTTCCGCGCAAACGCTTCCGATCTTTTGCGAATCTCGAGCGGAGAAAGGCCGCGCGATTCCTTAACCACCTTGTATTCGATCGGCAGGCCATGACAATCCCAGCCCGGCACGTACGGCGCGCGTTTGCCCAGCATGGTCTGCGATTTCACCACGAAATCCTTAAGAATCTTGTTGAGCGCTGTGCCCATGTGCACGTCTCCGTTGGCAAACGGCGGCCCATCATGCAGGACAAATAATTCCCTACCCTCTCGCGACTTCTGGATCTGCTGGTAGAGTCGGGTCTCCTCCCACGCTCGAAGCATTTCCGGCTCGCGCGCGGCGAGGTTTGCCTTCATCGGAAACTCCGTGCGCGGCAAATTAAGAGTATTTTTATAGTTCTGACTCATGGCAGAGCGGGCGAGGCTACGTAACATCCGCCGTCGCGCAAATCAACGCATGCATCGAAACATGCGGCCGGAACACGTGGCGCGTAACAGTTTGTAGAGATAACTTTGCGCGCTATGCCAACGCCTGAGAAATCGAAGGACACCTTGCGTATTTTCGTTCTGGCCGACACCCACAATCGTTTGCCGGAAACGGTCAGCGAAATCGCCAAGGAGGCTGATGAAATCTGGCACCTGGGCGATGTTTGCACGGAGACCATTCTCGACGAGCTCCGCGCGGTTGGGCCGCAAGTCATTGTCGTGCGCGGAAATTGCGACAGCAATTACGAATGGCCATTGCTTGTCGATCTTGTGCGAGGCGGATTGAAATTCCGTCTCCAACATGTACCGCCCGACCATTTGCCAGATGACGTTGATCTTTTCCTGCACGGGCACACGCACGTTCCGCGAAACGAAAGACGCGGGAGCGTGCTGTTTCTAAATCCGGGTTGCGTGACGCGAGCCAACCAGGGCGCACCGCCAAGCGTAGCATGGCTTGAAATCGCGAATGGAAAAATCAGTTGGCAACTCGTCCCGCTCCGCTAACGCGATTTTTGCCAAACCGCGCTCCGGCACCGCAAAGAGGGAAGCCGAATTCGACACTAGTGGATCGCCAGGCGCAAACCTGCTACTTGCTGATTGACTCCAGAGCTTAGGACGATTGCCTGGCGCGCTTCAGCCAGGGACATGCGTGAAAGCGAAAGCCGCAACGAAATGTTCAGGCCCGCGTGAAGCACGGGTGGCAGCTCCCCGTGACGCAAGGCTTGGGCTCCCAGGATGACTTGCCACAACCCCGAAGCGCCTACGCTTTCGCCTAGCGCTGGCTTGGCCGTGTAAACAAGTGCATCTGGAATCACCTCCTCCAACGCTCCCTGCTCTGCTTGATCGATGAATGTGCCGTTAGCGCTTGAGACCACAAAGTCGATTTCGGTTTGGCTGAGGTCGCGCAGCATTTGCGTTAAAATTTCCTCTGCTCCTCCTCGCTTTCCGTAACAGCCACCCGGATGAGCATGTTCGATTGTAATCGGCCCACCTCCCGCCTCCGCTGCGCTACGGCGTGGCAGGCGTGCGAGCAGGATTGCTCCGGCGCCTTCGCTTAAAATCATTCCTCGCTTCTGTTTGCCAAACGGTTCGATCGGAGGCACCGAACGAAGCAAGCGCCATCGCCGATAGGCGTCGCATAACAGCCAATCGACCTCTTCGGTGCCGACAATCAAACAATAATCAAGCGACTCATCCGTCATCACGTCCTCTGCCATTTTTATCGCCAGCAGACCCACCGCTCCGTCACCAACCACGGTGTAAGTGATCCCGGTAACACCCAAAATTGCCGCGAGATGGCTCGCCGGCGCGTTAAAAACTGTTTCCGGAAACAAGAGAGGACTGGCCGACTGCGCACCCATCTCGACGACATCGCGATAGAAGCGTTTGGTGTAAATGACGCCTCCGTTGGAGATCGCGAAGATGAGCGCAATTCGCCCGGCGTTCTGCGAATCCACCTTTACTCCGGCAGCCTTCAACGCCTCGAGACCTGCTGCTGCGGCAAATCGCGAAATCACACTAGCCCGGCGAAGACGCGGATGCGTCAAACCAGTCAGCACCGACTCGGGTACGCGGAACGCGCTGTACGACCGGTCCCCAAACTTTTCGGAAATCGCTGTCGTGGGCGCCTCATCTCCATGAAGCAACCGGTCCCATACTGGATCAACGCCATTTCCAAGTGGGGTGACCCACCCCATTCCGGCGATCGCCAAACTCATGCTTCAACTTTACGTATCAGAATCGAAGCATTCGTGCCGCCAAAGCCAAATGAATTCGAAAGCGCCGTACGCACTACAGCTGGTCGCGACTCGTTCGCCACAACGTTTAGATCAAGGCCGTCATCTAAAGCGCTAAAATTGATGTTAGCAGGAAGAAATTGATTCTTGAGCGCCAGCAAACAGAAAATCGCCTCGACCGCGCCAGCGGCTCCCAATGAATGACCCATCATGCTCTTGGTCGAACTTACCGGCACGCCATTAAATAGCGCGCTGATCGCCTTCCCTTCGGCTGCGTCATTGAATATCGTGGCTGTCCCGTGTGCGTTGATGTAATCGACTTCGTCTGCAGAAATTTGCGCGCTGTGAAGAGCTCGCTTCATGGCCTGTCGCGGTCCGACCCCGGAAGGATCCGGCTGCGTGATGTGAAAATTATCCGTGGAAATCCCATAGCCGACAATTTCTGCCAGGACAGGCGCGTCACGCTTTCGAGCAAGTTCGAGATTTTCCAGCGCGAGAACGGCGGCGCCTTCGCCCAGCACCATCCCGGCGCGATGTCGATCAAACGGGCGGCATTTTTCCGGCGTCGAGGCCTGAAGTGAATCGAAGCCCGTGAAGACCAGTTCCGAAAGAGCGTCATAGCCTCCGGTCAATACGCGCTGATAGCGCCCCGATCGGACGCATTCAAACGCATGACCAATTGCATTTGTGCCCGAAGCGCATGCGTTCGCAATTACCTGACACGGCACAGATGCCCTGAGAACCTCCTCCTGCGCGTCGATTACCGGCTTTTGTGCCGGGTAATTGGCGATCCACGTCGGCGCGTGTCGCAGATCCCCTGACCGACACAGCGACCGGTAATATTGTTCCCCATAAGACATGCCGCCGCTCGTTGTTCCGATTACCATTAACTCGGGCTCAAACTGAGGCGTTTGCGCTATGGCTTCCTTTAACGCATGAATCATCATGTGCGACGCTCGATGCAAGCGTTTGGTGCGGAGCCTTTTGTTCAGGCCAGCGAGCAAGCGGTCATCAGAGATTTGACCCGCGGTTTTGCAGCGACATTCGGCTACCGAAAATCGTGTTATTGCGGTGACGCAATCCCGCGCGTCACGCAACGACTCGAGCGTTTCCGCCAGTCCAAACCCCAACGGGCTCACCACTCCTGCAGCCACCACTGCCACCCGTTCAGGGGCCTTTTCTCCGGTCGTACTACCTAATTTGGCCATGTCGGAGGGGCAAAAATTGTTACGCTATTTTCTATTGCTTTCCTAAGGGAAGCATTTTACAAGTGACCCGAAACCGAAACCGGAAACGGAAGCCTGGAAGTTGGTGGATTGTCAGTTGAGTTTATTCAGTGGCGATTTGAAATCCGATAAGCGGGAACAGTGACCTGGCGGCCTTTTCCAGAATAAACTCAATGGGAACTAAACTATACGTAGGCAATCTTTCCTTCAACACGACGGAAAACGAACTGCAGGAGCTTTTCTCACAGTCTGGCACTGTGCAGGAAGTTAGCCTGATGCAAGACAAATTCACCGGCAAATCGCGTGGCTTTGCATTTATCACGATGGGTTCCGACGAGGACGCTCAAAACGCCATCTCGAAACTCAATGGCCAAACTGTTGAAGGCCGGCCATTGACCGTGAACGAGGCTCGCCCGCGGGAACCGAGACCGCCCGGCGGTGGTGGTGGTGGCCGCGGCTATGGCGGCGGTGGTGGATACGGTGGCCGTCGCGAAGGTGGCCAGCGAAGAGGCTACTAGGAATTCGCACATCGGTCCTGTCCGCTTTTGTAACCACGGGAAGCTTGCCCGCGGTGGCAGGTGCAGCTGTGCGCACTCGTAGTTGTGCTCAAACGCCTCGACGCACCGAGGCGGCTACAACGGCATCAACGTTTTGACGAAGATTTGGGCAGGGCTGGATTCGAACCAGCGAAGGCGTAAAGCCAGCAGATTTACAGTCTGCCCCGTTTGGCCACTTCGGTACCTACCCGTTAGTACCACGAAAGCTTTCCGCGTTGATATAGCTCGCACTCTGCGCCTCGCAAGTAGTTTGGCCAACGCTCGCCGCTTCAGCTGAAGAATTCGGCAATTGCGCTGACCACGTATCGCTGCGCTTCACGTGAGATCTCAGGATAAATGGGTAGCGCGACCGTGTCGCGAGCCGCGCGTTCGGTCTCGGGAAAATCGCCTTTTTTGTAGCCGAGATAGGCAAAGCATTTTTGCTCATGGAGCCCGAGCGGATAGTAAATCGCCGTCTCGACTTCGCGTTTGGCCAGGTGTTCGCGCAAAGCGTCGCGCATCGGTGTGCGAATGACATATTGATGATAAACGTGATGATTCGTTAGGCCTCGGTCGCGGTAGGGTTCGGTGGGCGGAACGATCGTTTCAATCAACCCAACGCGCACGAATTCCGAGCCGTAAAAATCCGCAGCCGCGCGCCGCGCGGCTGCCCACTTTTCCAGATAGGGAAGCTTGGCGGCGAGTATTGCCGCCTGTATTTCGTCCAGGCGAAAATTACCTCCAATGACATGATGGAAATAGCGCGGCTCCATTCCGTGTTCTCTGAAAGTGCGTAGCTTTTGCGCCAGCTGTTCATCGCCGCAAACAATCATCCCCGCATCACCGGCAGCCCCGAGATTTTTCGAAGGATAAAAGCTAAAAAAGCCGACTTCGCCCAT
>Ga0193707_1000368_pt1 | contig 15146 bp, 14 predicted proteins | sample U3c2metaG_FD_143043 | JGI IMG/M metagenome (GOLD analysis project Ga0193707, IMG submission 143043) | Soil microbial communities from a riparian zone of the East river system, Colorado, United States - U3c2 | ecosystem: Environmental > Terrestrial > Soil > Riparian zone | place: USA: East River... | reverse complement strand
CGGTATCAAAGTCAACGTTGTCCGCGCCGAAGGGGACTGGTTGCGAATTGAATCGAAAAAGGGCGCAAAGCCGGGCTATCTTGAAAAACGATCGGTTGAGCGCTCGACGGATCGGAACTGAGATCCAGGGCGGAATAGCTTTTACCCGTGGTCGCTAAACGCAACAGGATAAATCAAAGATCGTCCGATCGGACAGAACCGACTCGTGGCCCAATTCCTCACCGAGTGCAGGCTGTTGGGTGGCGTTAAGACTTACTTCTCTCCTCAGAGATCATTTGCAGGACTTTTTTGCGGACGCCTTCGTCGGCTCGCGCGATGTCGAAAATCTGCGTAAAGCTCTCCTCGCTCAATCCTTCTTTGGTGAGCGCCTCCTTGAATTTTGATTGTGCCTCCTGCTGAATCTGCTTGCCTTCATCGGGCCCAGAAGCCGCTTTTGCGCGCGGCTCATAGGTTTCGCGTATCTTCTCAACTTGGACGTAAACTTTGGCAAAATTTCTCAGTTGTTGATCGTCGACACCTGCTGGTTGGTTGGGAACGACTTGGGCAAGGAGTGGCTTTGGGACGGTGATGCTTAAAAATACTGCGATAGAAACGGCAGCGAATATCAGCGGACGTACTCTTTTCATAGACGATCTCCTTTACACGAGAGTATTTCCAGATAATCCGCAAGAGATATGCCAAGAATCCCGCGGCAGGGAATTTCAACGATTTACAGAAATACCTGTCTAGAGATGAGAATCGATGTGCATGACATTTCATTCAGCCGCAGCTATCGAGCGTCAACAGCTGAAGCATTTTCCTACGTGCTGCAAGGAACGCTCAGTGCCCAAATTAGCTCCGGTCCGACGTTGCCTTTACGCAGCGAATAGAGGTCGAATTATTCACCGGCCTGCTACAAAATAAAAGGTGGATTTCTGTGGTTACTTGCGCTTCACAGGTCCAGTGATTTTCTGATTTCGAAATTCTTAGACGGCGTGTAATCCGCCGCTCGGAACGGAACCTATGACCCTTTCCCCAACTCTTGCGACCTTCGCGTCGCGCTGACCACTGCGTCGATGACTGTGCCGCGAAAACCCTTCTGCTCCATCGCGTAAATTCCGGCAATCGTCGTACCGCCGGGTGAAGTGACTTCGTCTTTCAACTCTCCCAAGTGCTTATTGCTCTCGAGCGCCATGCGCGCAGCGCCATAGACGGTTTGCATGGCGAGCTTGAGCGCAACGTCCCGTGACAATCCGACTTGAACGCCACCATCGGCGAGAGCTTCCATAAACATAAAAACGTATGCAGGCCCGCTGCCGCTGAGCCCTGTAACGGCATCCAAATATTTTTCTTCCACCGCCATGCCGACGCCAAAGCTATTGAGGATCGCGCTGACTTTTTCTAAATCGGCGGGAGTCGCATTCGCGCCGGCCGCAAATCCGGCGGCACCCGCGCCAACGACGCAGGGAATATTCGGCATCACGCGAACGACCCGCGCCCCGGGCTTCAAATTCGCTTCGATGCGCGCCAGCGGAACACCCGCAGCGACCGAGACCAAGAGTTTTATTTTACCCAATTTTCCGGCGATCTCTTTAGCCACCGGATCGACGACTTGCGGTTTCACCGCGAGGACAATGATGTCGGCGTAATCACAGAGAGCGGCGTTGTCGTGGGTAACTCTGATGTCGAGCTCTCGAGCAACCGCTTGCCGCAAGTCGTCGCTCACATCGCTTGCCATGACATGGTCTTTGGTCACGAGACCTGCTCGAATCACACCGCGCGCAATGGCCGAACCTATTTTACCCGCGCCGATAACGCCGACTTTTTCGTTTATCACTTCGGACCTCCGAAAGTTTAACAGGTGAACGACAGCATAATGGGTCACGGCGGCAACTTCAAAGTCTATTTATATTGAAGTGCATCAAACAAAAGGCCTCCGCTGACTTGCCGGAGGCCTTTTTACGACGACTGTCGTGGTTTTGTCCTAATATTTCTTCCCGAGTTCTTGCAACGCTTTGAGCGCGTCCGCGTCGTCGGGGCTGAGAGAGAGAATTTCGCGATATTTCTGTTCCGCTTCTTTGATTTTTCCTAGTTGCGCGTACGCCTGCCCAAGAGAAAAACGCAGATCGTTCCTTCTCCGCCGCATGCGCAGAGCTTGTGAATACTCTTCCGCGGCCTTCTCCCACATGGCGAGCTTGTAGTACACGGCGCCCAACTCCGTGTGGATCGTCGCCGAGTCTTCACCCTTGGACCTGGACTTTTCTAGCAACGCGCGCGCTTCTTGCATCTGTTTTTTTGTCTGTTCGGCGTCTGTCAGCTTCTGCGCTTTCGCTGCCGTCAAGCGCCCCCACGCAAGCAACACCGCAGGATGATCAGCTTGTAAATTCCGCGCTTGGATAAACCACTTCTCGGCTTCCGGCAAATTGCCGCCATGCAGCGCGATGTTCCCCAATCCAAGATACGGCAGCACTTCCTTGTTCCCCATCGCGATCACTTTTTGGTAAATCGCTTGAGCTTCCGGCAAATAGAATTCGTCACTCATTGCCAAAACATCGGGAATATATTCCACGCCGCTTTCAAGCGCGGCGGACGCCTCCTTCTGTCCCTCGGCGCTTTTGTCCTGTTCGAGGAAGATCCTCATTTTCAACAGGTGAAATTTTGCGTTCTTTGGCTCGAGGCGGAGCGCTTCATCGATTTCACTCATCGCGCGGCCGCGCGACAAACTCGCGAGGTACGATTGCGCCAGATAATAGTGATGCATCGCTTCCGGCACCGCCAACGGCTTTGTTTTCAACCACGGCGGTACGTCGAGGAGGAACGAGGTCATAATTCTCCGATTGAGCTCGGTCGTCGCCCGACGGAGATTCTTCGGCGCGGAAAATTCCAACTCAGCGCCGTCGTCGGTGTTGATTGCAGCGCCTTTGGAAAATGCCAGGAACCCGTCCCGATTCATCCGGTAGAAGCCCTGAACCGCGTAGACGTCGGAGAGCCCGAGGTACTGTAGATCCGATTGCAAAGTTTTGTTGTTCTCGTAAACTTTTTTAACCGTCGGGTAGTCGAACACTTGTTCCTTTTTGCTACCGACCAGCAAAAAGTCGCTTTCCTTCATGCCCCACAGCGACACGTAGGGAAATGCTTCGACGAAGGTGCGAAACACCATGCGGAAATCGTCCGGCGACATCGAATAATTGTGAAACCACTGGGCAAATATGCCGTCGTCTTTAATCTTGGATTTGACGACCTGATAAAATTCACGCGTATAGAGATTCGCGATGCCGGCGATCCACGGGTTGGAGGGTTCGGCGGTAATCACATCGTAATGTTCGGGTGTGGCAAGAATGTAGTTTCTGCCGTCGGTCGGAATTACCTTTACCCTAGGGTCCTCTAAGACGCCCGAATGGCGCGAGTTTCGCGCGATGCGCGACAAACGGTCGACCGCCCCGCGGTAGTCAAGATCCTCGGAGCGTTTCATCAGCTCGGTACGAGCCGCCGGCTCCATCACCCCCTTGTAGTAGAGTCGCTTTTCTTTCTCGCGGTACCACACGTGGGTCTGGGGATCGTCGGTCGCAGAATCATAGACGAATCGTGGGCGCACGTTAGGGCTAGATGGAAAAGAGACTCCACTCGGCAGTTTTGCAAGCGGCACTGAGGCTTCGTCGAAGAATTTGCTCGCTCGGATCATCGCCGGCTCGATTTCGATGATTTCGATCTTTTTCAATGATTTAAAAGTGGCCAGCGCCTTCGCCGACATGCCGCTTCCGAGGCCAATGGTCAGCGCCCTCTCCGCCGTCGGGTGAAGCAACATCGCGATATAACTGGTCATCAACTGACTGAGAGCGTCACCGTAGGAACCGTCGATCTTGCCGTTGGATTTAAAATAAACATAATCGCTGCCCGGAATGCTGTGCACGCTGACGGTGGTCGTCAATCCCTCGCGGTAAAAAAGCACGTCGTCCCGCTTCATTTCCTCGACACGTAAGGAGTCGGTGGGCAACGATTCGTAACGGTCGGCATAAATCGTCACGCCGCTGGTGAGAATATGCGGGTCCCAGCGGTGCACCTTGAAGGGCACGATGATCGCCAACGCGAGCACCGCCAGGCCGAGAGTGTAGCGTGGGATGAAAGACAGTTTCGGATCGCTGATCACCAGCCAGGAACCGATCAGGAGGTTCATGACGACCGCGAAGATGATGGTATTTTGCACGCCGAGGTTCGGAATCAGGATAAATCCGCCGGCGAAAGCTCCAAGCACCGCGCCCACGGTATTGGCCGCGTAGGAGCTGCCGACACCGCTGCCGACCCGATATAGACTCTGGGTGAACAACCGCGCGACCAAAGGGAAAGTCATTCCCAAGAGAACGGTCGGAATAAACATCACCAGCGCCGATAAAAACACCTGGAGATAGAGAAACACCGTGAACGTATCGCCAAAGCCATGCAGCAGCCGGACGAAAATCAGCGGCAATCGCTCGAATAAAGGAATGGTTGCCAGGGCGGACAAACCGACCCAAAGCTCGATCAGTCCAAACGTGCTCAGGCGCGCCTCGCGGCCGCCGAACATCCGCGCATAGATAAACCCGCCGAGCGCCAAGCCGATCAGGAAAGTGACGAGCATCGTGGAAAACGAATAAATCGAGCTGCCGATCACCAGCGTGAGAGACCTCGTCCAGGCATTCTCGTAAACCAAAGATGCAAACCCTGAAAGAGCAAAGGACGTCAAAAGTACCCAAGCCGCCAACGTCGATGAGCTCTGCGGCTCCGGCGCGGTGGTCTCTTCGGCGGCGGCTTCAGGAACGATTTCCACCGGAGTTTTGTCGCGCAAACGATCCGTGATCAGAATCACCGCGGCGATGACCATATTGACGGCCGCCGCCACATAGACGGTCATGCGCATACCCAACAGCGGTATCAGAAAAAAACCGGCGGCGGCGCAGCCGATCACCGCGCCAAGAGTGTTGGTCGCATAGAGGTCGCCGACGCGGCGGCCGAACTGCGCGAAGCTGCGCACGAAGAACCGGCTGAGCACCGGCAGGGTTGCGCCCATCAGCATCGTCGGGAACACGAGCAAAACAAATGAAAGGAAAAAGAGCACCAGATTGAAAAGAAACGGATAGCTTTCGTTCAAGCCAAAAATCGGCCCGTAAACATTCTGAGCCATTTTGAAAATCCACGGCACCACGAAACCGTACACGCCGACGCCCGCTTCGAGAATGCCGTACAGCAAAAAATCGTTCTTGCCGCGGTCGGCGATCTGACCGAAAAGATAACTGCCAATGGCCAAACCCGCCATGAACGCGGACAACACGGTGGCGATAGCGTAGGTCGTGTTGCCGAAGATTTGCGTGAGCATGCGCGTCCAAACCACCTGGTAAATCAATCCCGCGGCGCCGGAAAAAAAGAAACAGAACAGTCCGACGAGAAGCAGCCAATCTTGTTTGGAACGCGGAGCACTGTCCGTCATAAGTTCTCCCAAGCCAATAAAAAAATAGTTCAAGCACAGATAGCAAGCCGCTAACGAACTGTAAAGGGTCGCGGCTCAAACTATGCTAGCCGCCCCGCGGAGTGTCTGATTGCCCACGCTGCGTCGGCTCGCGCCGCAATCTGTACCGTCGCTGCGTTCGTTGACTTTGCTAAAAATGTTGTATAAGCATACCTTCTGTCCAGGCATCCTGATTCTGAGAATTCTTCATCCATAAATGTAAATCGTTTGGTTTTGAAACTCTCGTTGTTTTCCGGTCGGAGTAATTTTTTTGCACATACGAACCTAACGACCGCAGCTGAAAAGACGACGTAAATTATTTGGAGGAGAGCGATGGCAAACGCAAAACGAGATGGCGCGGCGCCCGAGGAGGTTAGAGATCTGCGGCGCGCGATCGAATGGATGAAGAAGGAAGGCGACATTATCGTCACGGATAAAGAGGTTGACCCCAATCTCGAAATCACCGGCATCCAGAAACAGCTGGACGGTGGCTGCCCGATCCTGTTCAACAACGTTAAGGGCAAACCCCAGCATCGTTGCATCACCAATCTGTTCGGCGACATGAACGTCATCAACAAGATGTTCGGCTGGAAAGATCACGCCGACCGCACCAGAAAATTGGCCTATGCGATTACTCATCCGATTGCGCCGATTGTCGTCGATCAGAAAGACGCGCCCGTGCAAGAAGAGGTGTACGAAAAACCGGCGGAAGCCAACGACTATGTCGTGCCGATCCGCCATACCAACATCGAGCCTGAGCTCACCGTCGGTTCCGGCAATCGTCTGATCTCCGGCGAATATTTTAACGGCGGCACGGATCTCGGCTACAATCGCATGAACTTTCGCTGGGGCAACGTGGGGACATTTCAAATTTCGCCCGGCTCGCACATGTGGCAAGTGGTGAGCAAGTATTACAAAGACAACAAGATGGTGCCGATCACCATGAACTTCGGTTTGCCGCCGGCGGGATCGCTCTTGGCCGGCGCCGGATTCGACTACGTGATATTGCCGCAAGGCTGCGATGAAGTCGGCATCGCGGGCGCGGTGCAGGGCGCGCCGATGCGTTTAGTCAAGTCGCGCACCGTGGATGCTTACGGGTTGGCCGACGCCGAGGTTATCCTCGAAGGCTATGTGAATCCTCGCGATCGCCGCTTTGAAACCGCGGAATCCGAAAAGGCCGGAATACAGGGCCGCTTCCATTTCCACCCGGAGTGGGCGGGCTACATGGGCAAAGCCTACAAGGCGCCGACGTTCCACGTGACCGCTGTGACCACGCGCAAACGCGAAGGCAAGCCGATCATTTTCACTCTCGGCGTGCACACCCTCGACGACCATAACATCGACACCACGGTGCGCGAGGCGGCGATGTTCGAGCTCTGCGAAAGAATGCAGCCCGGTATCATCATGGACGTGAACATTCCCTATTGCATGACCGACTGGGGCGGCGCGATCATTCAGGTCAAAAAACGCAACCGTATCGAAGAAGGCTGGCAGCGTAATTTCATGGCAGCGATCCTCGCGACCTCACAAGGCTCGCGATTGGTGATCGCCGTCAGCGAAGACGCCGACCCCTACGACATGGACGACATCATCTGGAATCTCACCACCCGCGTCAATCCGAAAACCGATATCATCAACCCGCTACCGGGCGGTCGCGGCCAAACTTTCATGCCGGCCGAACGCATGACCGCGGGCGAAAAAGAGTGGACGGCATCGAATACCAGTTTCGAAGGCGGCATGGGCATTGACGCCACCGTGCCTTTCGGTTACGAGAGCGACTTCATGCGTCCGGTTTATCCTGTGGACAGAGTACAGCTCAACAAGTGGTTCACTGACAAAGACATTCAAAACGCCAAGAGTCGCATGCACGGCTGGGTGCACTCCTTGGCACGGACCGGACGCTAGAATCAGCAGAGAATCGATTTTCGGCAGGGAGAGAACGCAAACTCCCTGCTCTCTCCGGCCTTTCGATGAATGGTCGAGAAAATATGCCTGCGCATGAATTTTGATCTCTCAATCTGGCCTACTTGGCCTAAAATTCGGAAAAAAATTACTAGAAAAATAGCGAGACAGACGAATTTTTTTCTGCCTTTCGCGTTGACATGATCCCAGCCATTTGATACCAAGACGAAAGTTTTCGAATTTCCGCCCGCCTCACCCACTTTTGATTAGTGGGCCTCCGACGCAAAAATATGCAGAACCGTCATCAAAAAACGCCTACTCGGACCTTGGGCCACGCGATTACCGGTACGAAGTTCTTCCTCACCGTTGCGCTGTTTGTCCCAGCGCTATTTGCATTTCAGTCTTCATCCGAGCAGTCTCGAACCTCCACCGCTGCACGAGTTGTAAAGGTCGTCGAAGTTTCACCAAAGCCGCGCTCCAAGGAACTCGTTAAAATCTATTCGATCGTCAAGTCGCACCGACGAGATATTACGGATGCGGAAACCTGGCGGGTCTCGGAGGTGATACTGGAAGAAAGTTCCAAGCGCAAAATCGATCCTTTGTTAGTGCTCGCGCTGATTAAAGTGGAAAGCGGCTTTCGATCCACGACGGTGTCGCCCATGGGCGCACGCGGACTTATGCAAATCATGCCGGATACAGGCAGATCGCTAACCCATACCGTTGGGCACGAATATGGACTTCGACTGACCGCGTTTAGACCGGAATCCCTGGACGATCCGCTGCTCAACATCCGATTGGGCGTTCACTATCTCCACGACCTCAAGAAACAGTTTCAGGATATCAGTCTCGCGCTTAGCGCGTACAACTTCGGACCCGCGGAAATCCAAAACCGTCTAGAAAACAACATCGAGTTTCCATCCGAATTCGCCGCGCTGGTTCTCGATGCGTACCAACGCTTCCAACGCAGCAAGCATCCGGCTTTCTAATCTATTTTCTTTTGCTCTCCTCATCGCCAAGTTGTCGACAACGCGTGAAGACTCCCCTCGGCCGAATGAAAAGTTCGCGGCCGCGAGCTCATACGGATGTTTTCATCAACCCGGCGAGCGCGGGCGATGCATAATGGCAATGACACCTCTTCTCATGTTAAAAAAGATTTAACCGGCGTTAAACGACGCGCACGAAGATAGAAAAAGATGCTGCTCACGCAAGAGGCATGGAACGAGATTTCACGGCACGCGCAGGAAACCTTTCCCGAGGAATGTTGCGGGGTGATTTTCTCGGCCCGTGGGGCTGACTGCGTTCTTCGCCTGAAAAACATCCAGAATAAGCTTCACGCGCTCGATCCTCAGACCTATCCTCGCACAGCGGCGATTGCTTACGCCGTGGATCCCTTGGAACTCGAGTCGGTGATCCGGCAAAGCGAGGAAAAAGGACAAACGTTGAAGGCTTTTTATCACTCGCATCCCGACCACGATGCCTATTTCTCCGATGAAGACAAAGCCTTTGCCAGCCCGTTCGGCGAACCTACGTATCCGGATGCCGCTCAAATCGTTGTTGCCGTATACAATCGCGCGGTGAAGGTCATCCGGGCATTTGCGTGGTCCGACGAAAAGAACGACTTCGTCGAAGTTCCGATCGATCGCCTGTAGTCCGATGTCGGAGCCCCGCGAAAAGTTTGTCTATTCTCAGGGCCTGGCGATTCATTATCTCGAATGGGGCGAGCCCGACGGCGAGCCTATCCTGCTGATCCACGGCTACCTCGATCTCGCGCACAGCTGGCGGGCTTTGGTCGCGGCCTTGGAAAAGAGACTCAACCGAATGCGTTGGATCATCGCACCCGACTGCCGCGGCCACGGCGACAGCGGCTGGGTTGGCGCCGGCGGATATTACTATTTTCCTGACTACGTGTTCGATCTGGATTGCGTGGTGCGGGAACTCGGCGCGACAAGTTTCAACCTCATCGGCCATTCCATGGGCGGCACCATTTCACTACTCTACGCCGGGACGTTTCCCACGCGCGTCTCAAAGCTCGTCCTGATCGAAGGCATCGGACCCGTCGGCATGAGCTTTTCAGACGCGCCGTTGAGAATGGGAAGGTGGATTTCAGAAGTGAACGAGCGCGGCCGTCGTCATTTTCGGCAATACTCCAGCGTCGAGGCAGGCGCGAACCAGTTACGCCAAACCAATCCGAGATTGAGTCCCGCCATGGCGCTCGATCTGGCCGGCGCCGCGATGAAACAAAACGACAAGGGTAAGTGGATTTGGAAGTTCGATCCGCTGCACCGCACCGCGGCGCCGCAACCGTTCTATACTGCGCAGGCTCTCGAATTTCTTCGTCGTATCGAATGTCCGGTGCTGATCATCGACGGCAAAGAAAGCCGCCAGATTCGTCGTACCGACAAACAGGAACGATATGACGTCATCACAAACCACCGCTGCGTGGCGATCGATGGCGCCGGTCACATGGTGCATCAAGACAATCCCGAGCAGTTGGCGGAGGTTGTCGCGAATTTTTTGGAATCGTAACAAACTCGTGATATTGAAATGAAATCATGTCCAAGCGTACTTCCGGGTCGCTCCAAGCACGGTGACCGAAATTATTGTCCTTTTGAGAACTTGACTAATGAACGCGATTTCGGTGATTATGGTGCAGTTTGATTGAGATCGCTTGATGCCTGTAGGAAATTAAGAGGGAAGTAATTCATCTGTTTCAAAGGATGAGCTGTGCGCAAAGGTCATTCACCGCGAAAGCGCGGCAACCAGGTCGATAAGCCCAATCGCGATTGGCAACAACGAAGCGCGTCGACGCATCGGAGCCACGAGTCCCGCGCGGAGTCACCCGTTCCCAACGTCGACCTGACGCTTAAGCATTTTCATCGTCGCAACGAAAGGACCCTCGCTTCCACTGAAGGAAAGAGACTGTATTTGCGCGTCGGCGATGAAGTCAATCATTTGCGCTACGAGCAATGGGGTCTTGGCGTGGTCACGGAAGTGATGACGTCGTCGATTCCGGGCGGTACGTGCCTCGCCCGCGTGCGTTTTCAGGACGGGCAGCTGCGCTGCTTCAACAACGATCTTGATAATGACGCCTGCTGTTACTACTTCGGCGTGCGACGCTATTGGAATCCGACCCACGGCGTCGACGCAATCCGCACAAAATTATTTTTACGAGGTTAGACCGATGTCAAAACTATCGAAGCTCGGCATTGCGGTATTGTTCCTGTCTTTCGCTCTTCTGCCCGCCGGCCTGCTTCGAGCAGAAGACGTTATCGAAAAAGCCGGGGTCGGTGTCGGCGTCACCGTCGGCAACATGTGGTTTCTGCCCGTCAAGGCGATTTCGGTGACGATCGGCGCATTGAGCGGCGCGCTTTCCTACGTCGTCACCGGCGGCAATGCTGAATTATCCAAACAGATATGGCGCGATACTTCTCAGGGTCCTTACATCATCACTCCCGATGTCGCCCGGATGGGCGTGGGCCAGCGCCCCGAACTCACCGAGAAAAACGAAAGCGGCATGCAACCTAACTCAACCAAGTGAGGCCGCATGCCGCTTACGCGCGTTAACCACGCCGATTTTCTAAGCTAATTTCGATTTGAAAAAACTCGTCGTTCTTGCCCAAGCATCCTTCGCCGCTTCCGGATTGTAGCGGTCAGCGTTGGTATTGTTGTTGAAGGCATGCTTCGCCCCCGGATAAACTTTACAATCGAAGCTTTTGCCGGCCTTTGACAACGCGGCCTTTAGAGGCTCCACACCCGGCATAATGTTCGGGTCTTCCGCGGCATAATTACCCATCACGGCGCAGGGAATATTGGCGACGGAATCGAGCGGATCGGGGTTGCGCCCGTAGTAAACCACGGCCGCATTGAGATCCTTGCACTTGGTCGCGAAATTGAGCGATTGACCGCCGCCCCAGCAGTAGCCAACGACACCGAATTTGCCATTGACGTAGTTCTGCTTTTTCATATAAGCCACGGCTGACGCCAGATCCTCGGCCACCATGGTGCCGTTTACTTTCTGAATTTCCTTGGTCGCCTCATCACTGCCATTCCATTTGTCGCTCCCGCCGATCCGGCTCATGCAATCCACGGCGATTGCAGCGAAGCCGTCTTTAGCAAAGTGGCGGGCGACGTCTTTGATATGCCCGACGAGTCCCCTGTTTTCGTGAATCACAACTACGGTACCGAGACTCGTGCCATTCTTTGGCCGTGACACATAAGCGTTCACGGTGCCGGCTTGACCGGGAAATGACACCATCTCCGAGGTCAGGCTGGCATCATTCGGTTCGACAATATTTTCTATAGTCTGAGCCATCGATAAAACCTCCTTCAGCAGATTTTTTAATCGTTCCTTTCAGCTATAGCGAAAAACAAATTTCAAATCCAGACCTATATTCCGTCATTCATGGCCCTAAAACACCAACGGCGCCTTTCAGGCGCCGTTGCTTTGTGGAATCGCAATATCTTAATAACGCAAGGCCGGTCAGGAAGTCGCTGGAGTCGAACTTGATGTGGACGACGATTTTTCGCTGCTCGACGGCGCGCTTTCGCTTTTTTTGCTTTCTGCCTTAGTTTCCTTGGATTCCGTCTTCGATTCCGAAGTCGACTTCGAACTTGTGTCGCTCTTGGCGTCGCCGTTTTGCCCTTTGCGGGCGTAGTCGGTAACGTACCAGCCGGTACCTTTGAGTTGGAAGGATGTATTGGAAATAAGCTTCTTAACCTTTCCTTTGCAGGCCGGGCATTTTACCAATGGCTTATCGGTAATTCTTTGCGTGGTCTCGAAGGTGCCGCATTTTTGGCATTGGTACTCGTAAATAGGCATGAAAAATCCTCAACTTAGCTGTTTGATGAGTAACTTAACCACAGTCCCCACCGATGTCAATTGACCGTGAGGCCCGCTTCACGCGCTTGCATTGCGGTCCGATCCATCGGTTTTGATATGGGGCCCACCGAAAGCTTCGGAGCGGTTGCCAAACAGCACCAAGGGCTCGGTGCCGTTGTTGGTGATTTGGTAGTAATCCTTGGCTTCTAAGAAAAGGACCTCATTTTTGCGAATCGGCCGTTCCTCGCCTTTCAAGCCTTTAACTACGCCGCTGCCCGAGAGTACCAAGAAAGTTTCCGGATTGGCGTGGTAGTGCATATCCGTGCCGTCTCCTGGAACAAAATAAAGCATCCAGGATCTAAAATTCCCGCCGCCGAATAAATGTATATTGCGCTTTTTTGTCGCCATCATCTCGTCGAGATTCTTTACGTCCATCGCAATCCTCCTCGCTTGAATTGGTTGATTCTAGCCTAGCTAGCTCGTTTGGGGCAAGCGTCGAAGATTCAAGCTTGACAGCCAGATAGGCGTGCAATATTGGGAGATGATGCGTGGTGGAAGTCTATCTATACGCTGGAGGCGTGTCGGATGCTGAAACTGAACGAGCCGCAAGCTCAAGAATTTATCGCCGAGCTGGCGGCGAAATGCGATAAACGTTGGCGGGAAACCGTCGATAAAACTCGATTCATGAACGAACTGCGCGATGGCAAACTCAAAAAGGAAACCATCCAGCTGTTTTACAAGAACTGGGGCTCTTTCGTTCCGGTGATCAATTCGGTTTACACTTCGGCGTTCTACAAACACCTATGGTTTTTTGTGAAAAATGTCGACTTGATGGAAGTCTATACCCAGAAAGTTCTCGACGAGTTCGGACATCCGAGCCCGCCGGGGCATATACAAATCTTGATGAGCACCGGCGCAGCGCTTGGGCTCACTAGGGAAGAAGTTCTGCTCTCGCCGATGCTGCCGGACTGCCGTGCCTTGCCGGATTTTCATCGCACTCTGATCAACGACGGCCAGATTCAGGAATACTGGTTCTCGGTGCTTTGGGAGCACCCGTTTGGCAATTCCTGTTTGGATTTTTTCAAGGCGCTTACGATGCATTACGGTCTCAGCACCGCCGACGCGAGCTATTTTTCCAAGCATCATGAAGCCGACACGATGGATCATTTGGATCGGAAATCCCACGGCGCAGTAACCCAAACCGTACTCGCACGGTTGCTGCAAGAAGGCGTCAACGAGCGCCCCGGTTATTCAGCCGAGTATTGCGCGGTCACGCCGGCGGATTTGAATAAAATGTTCATGGACGGTTGCTATAATGCCACGCACTAGTCGCGTATAAACCTTTTGTTCTTGCGCACGGAACGGCAGAGCAGAATCGTCGCGCGTCAGTTTCGTGTGTCACCCTGAGCGAAGCGAAGGGTCTCGCCTTCGGTCGAGATTCTTCACTTCGTCCAGAATGACGTCCGTGCTTTAAAGCGACATTCGAGTTCACGAATCAAAAGAGAATTCATGGCCTTCTCCGACCTCCGATCCTTTATCGACGGCGCCGCGCGCATCGGCGAGCTTAAAAACATCGACGGCGCGCACTGGGACCTCGAGATCGGCTGTCTGACCGAGCTGATGGCCGAGCAAGAAGGCCCGCTCCTGCTCTTCGACAACATCGTCGGTTACCCCAAAGGCTTTCGCATCGCCGCCAACGTGCTTGCCAGCGCGCGTCGTTTCGCGCTCGCCCTCGGCATACCGACCGATGTGCCGAAACTGGAAATTCTCAAAAACTGGCGCAACAAGATTCGCGACCTAAAACCCTTCGCCCCGGTGGAAGTTACCTCGGGACCGATAACCGAAAACGCCCTCGAAGGCGAGCGCATCGATTTGAATATTTTCCCCACGCCCAAGTGGCACGAGCACGACGGCGGCCGCTACATCGGCACCGGCGACCTGGTGATCACCAAAGATCCGGACAGCGGCTGGATCAACGTCGGCACTTACCGCTCGTGCATCGTCGGCAAGGATCGCGTCACGGTTTGGATCATCGAGCACAAACACGGCAAACAGATCGCGCGCAAATACTGGCAAGCGGGTCGAGCCTGCCCCGTCGCCATCGTGCTTGGCTGTGAGCCGGCGACCTGGATGGCTGGGCCTACGGCGGCAAAAGCCGGCGTGAGCGAATATGAATATGCCGGCGCGCTGTGCGGCGCGCCGCTCGAAGTGATCCGCGCGCCATTCACCGGACTGCCCATACCCGCTACGGCGGAAATCGTCATCGAAGGCGAGATGCCGTCACCCGAAGAAGAGTCGCATGCCGAAGGCCCGTTCGGCGAGTGGCCGGGATATTACACGCACAGCGGCAATGAAACCGTCGTGCGCGTGAAACGAGTACTCTACCGCAACGATCCTATTCTTCTGGGCAATCCACCGCTCTTACCCATCACCGAACGCTACGGCATTCCACTCTACGCCGCCCGCATTTGGGATCAGCTGGAGCAATCCGGCGTCTCCGACGTCCAAGGCGTCTGGTGCCACTGTCACACCTTGATGGTCGTGGTTTCACTGAAGCAGCGCTATTCAGGACATGCGCTGCAAGCACTCACGGCCGTCGCCGGCATGCAAACCGGCGCGAGCATGTATCGCTATTACATCGCCGTCGACGACGACATCGATCCCGTCGACTTAAAGCAGGTGATTTGGGCGATGTGCACGCGCGTCGATCCCGCCGAATCCATCCAAGTTCTCAAATCCTGGACGACCGACCTCGACCCCCGACTACCGCCCGAGAAGCGCGAGCGAGGCGACTTCACCATGAGTCGCTTGCTCATCGACGCCTGCAAACCGTTTTCCTGGCGCGACCGTTTTGCTTTGGCTAATAAATTCAGCGCCGAGAAGCGCGAAGAAGTCTGGGAAAAATGGGCGCCCAAACTTCAGCTCAAATGAATTAATCCGGTTGACGCCGCAAGCCACATCAAATAA
>Ga0193707_1000365_pt1 | contig 15157 bp, 16 predicted proteins | sample U3c2metaG_FD_143043 | JGI IMG/M metagenome (GOLD analysis project Ga0193707, IMG submission 143043) | Soil microbial communities from a riparian zone of the East river system, Colorado, United States - U3c2 | ecosystem: Environmental > Terrestrial > Soil > Riparian zone | place: USA: East River... | reverse complement strand
CGAACGTTCCACGCCCCGGTGTGGCAGACGTTGCCACCTTGTGCGCCACTTCGGCGCGCGTGACCACCAGGTACGCCGTGTTCGTGTCGTACAGCGCGGTGGCTTCTTCGACATCCCCCGGCTCGGCCGCCCTGATCTCCATGCGATCTCCTTGAGAACTCCATCAGGAAGTCCTCCGGAACATAGCCCCCGTTCAGGTGCAGACCGGATATGACCCGATTACAGGTCGATCTCAGACCCGCGAACCGAGGACCATCCTGGCTCCGGACCGTCGAGGGAGCTAACCGGCCAGCATCCGCAACAGGACCAGCTCGGTCTGGACGCGCTGGTAGCCGAGCCAGTTGTTGATGGCAAGCATCGGGCCGTTCTCGTCGTCGTTGGACGTGTACGCCTGCCGCGGATCGACCTGGCCCATCGGCACGAGTTCGATACGGTCCGGGGTCTGCGGCTGCTCGGGCAGCGACCGCGGGTCGACCCCCGAGTAGTGCATCTGCCGCGTCCCGTCGTACCCGAGGCTCCTGGCGAACTCGAAACCGTCCGGGTGGACGAAGGTTCGCACGCGGAGCGCACCGACCTCGGTCAGGTGCTGGTGCAGCCGGTCGGCGAGTGCGGTGGCGATGCCCTGCTTGCGATGGTCGGGATGCACGTAGATGGTCAGATGGTCCTGGCCCGGTTGGCTGGTCCAGACGTTCAGACCGGCCGATCCCCAGGCGACGATCTCGCCGGCGGACTCCGCGACCAGTGGGAGGAATCGCTCTTGCGGTGTCTGCACGGTGATCAGATGCCGGGCGGCCGCCGGCGACATCACCTTGTACGAGCAGGCCGCCCGCCGGACCGCCGCGACCGCCGCGGCGTCATCAGCCACAGCAGACCGGACCACCACCCTTGTCGTCATGCCCGGACCCTAACCACGAGGCGTGCCACACACCACGCATTAAGAACAGCAACGTGATCGCAACAGGTGCGTGCGTCCTGTGACTCTGCTGTGCAGCGGACTGGTACTAGAGTTGCCCGGTGCTGTTGGACTGATCGCCCCGACCGCCGGAAGTGCCATCGTGCTTGGACACGACGGGGTCACCGGCGGCGGGGCGTCCGCATCTCACTTGACGATCTCAGGACGTCAGGAGTAAATGTTCCTCATGCACGTTACCGATGGTGAGTCCGCCGCGAAGGTTCTGGCCGGGCTGATGGTCTCCGACGGTCCACGACCGGAGTACGCCGACGCATTCCAGCCGTTCGCCCCACTGATCGGCAGCTGGGACCTCGACGTCGCCTGGTACGACGACGACGGCGCGGTCACCCGGCAGACCAAGGGCGAGTGGCACTTCGGCTGGGCCCTCGACGGCCGCGCGGTCGCCGACATCTGGATCACCCCCAGCCGCGCCGCCCGTCCCACCGACGGCGACGGCGAGTGGGGCCTGTCGATCCGCATCCACGACCCCGAACTGAACGCCTTCCGCTCCACCTGGCTCGGCCCGAAGGCCGCCTTCGTCATGCCCTTCATCGCCCACGCCGACGCCGACTCCACCGCCAACACCCGCTGGGTCTTCACCGGCATCACCGAAACCGCCTTCCACTGGCGCAACGAGGACGAGACGGACGACGGCCGCACCATCCTCCGGCAGACCTTCGTGGCCCGGCGTCAGCTGTAGGTCGCCACCGCCGCCGTGGCCAGTTCGAGCATTCGGGAACGGATCTCCGGCGGCTCCAGGACCTCGACATCCCCGCGAACCCGAGCAGCACCCCACAGACAGGTTCTGCTCGAGTCCGGACCGCAGCCGCTCCCACTCCGCCCGGACATCCAGACCGTCCGGCCGTTCAGCGGTTTCCTCGACGCGCGACACCCGGTACATCTGTGCCGACCCTCGATGCGGGGCGACCAGGTACCAGCCCCCCGCTTGCTCGACCAATCCCCACGGATCGACCGTACGGCTCTGTAGCCCCGCACTCGCCGACGCGTAGCGGAGTCGCACCCGACGCTGCGCCACCACCGCTTGTCGCAACACTGGCAACGCACCGTGATCCTCGGCCTCCGCGAACCACCGCCGGTCCACCACAATCGCCCCCGACAAGGCCTCCGCATCGTCCTGCATTGCCAGTGGCAACGTCGACGACAACTTGCCCATCGCCGACTGCAACGCGTCCGCCAGCCCCAGCTCCTCCGACAACGCGGCCCGCCCCGACCACGCGAACAACGCCTGCGCCTCGCGCGGGGTCAGTCCACTCACATCGGCCCGATACCCCGGCAGCAGCACGCAGCCCCCGTTGCGCCCGCGCCTGGTGTAGACCGGCACGCCGGCCGCCGACAGTGGTTCCGACGGTGCCAACCCGTTGGAGCAGGGCCGTCAGCCTTAGACGATCCAGCCGTTGAGAGTGAGGCCGCCGTCGATGGTGATGGTCTGGCCGGTGATCCACGACGCCTCGTCGGACAGCAGGAACCACACCAGTGAGGCGACGTCCTCCGGCCGGCCCAACCGCCTGAGCGGGTACGTCGACGCGACCTTGTCCTCACGCCCTTCGTAGAGGGCTCCGGCGAACTTGGTCTTCACCACCGCCGGGGCCACCGCGTTGACCCGGATCTCCGGAGCCAGCTCGACCGCCAGCTCCGCCGTCACCCGGGACAGCATCGCCTTGGTCGCGCCGTACCAGCCGATGCCGGGTGACGGCGCCAGGCCGGCCACCGACGACAGGTTGACCACGGCGCCACCGTGCGCGCGCATCCACGCGTCCCGGCACGCCTTCACCCAAGCGATCGAGGCGAGCACGTTGGTGTCGACCATCTTGGTCGCGACGGCTTGGTCGACGTCGAGCAGCTTCCCGTAGATCGGGTTGATGCCGGCGTTGTTCACCAGCAGATCCGCCGACCCGTACGTCGCCACCGCCGCGGCGACCACCTGCGCCCGGTGCTCGGGATCGGCCGCCTTGCCGGCCACCGCGAGGGAGTGCTTCCGCCCACCCAGGGACTCGACCGCCTGGTCGAGGGTCTCCTGGGTGCGGCCGGTGATCACCACGCGAGCGCCGTCGGCCACCAGGCGCTGCGCGATCGCCAGCCCGATCCCCCGGGACGCCCCGGTGACGATCGCCGTACGGTTCTCCAGGCCCATCAGCTTCCGAGTCCCATCAGCTCCAGGCCCGTCAGCTCAAACGCTCGAGGACGACCGCCATGCCCTGGCCGCCGCCGACGCACATCGTCTCGAGTCCGAACTGCTTGTCCTCGAACTGCAGCCCGTTCACGAGCGTGGTCATGATCCGGGCACCGGTCGAACCGAACGGGTGTCCGAGCGCGATCGCGCCTCCGTGCACGTTCAGCTTGTCCTCGTCGATGCCGAGCTCGCGCGCCGAGCCGATCACCTGCACGGCGAACGCCTCGTTGATCTCGACCAGGTCGATGTCGTTGATGCTCATCCCGGCCCGCGCCAGGGCCTGCTTCGAGGCCTCGACCGGACCGAGGCCCATGATCTCCGGCGACAGACCGCTCACCCCCGTCGACACGATCCGGGCCAGCGGCGTGAGCCCGAGCTCGCGGGCCTTGGTGTCGCTCATGATCACGACCGCCGCGGCACCGTCGTTCAGCGGGCAGCAGTTGCCGGCCGTGACCGTCCCGTCCGGCCGGAACACCGGCTTCAGGCCGCTGACACCCTCGAGCGTCGTGCCCGCCCGCGGGCCGTCGTCCTTGCTGACCACTGTCCCGTCCGGCAGCGTCACCGGCGTGATCTCGCGCTCGAAGAAGCCGTTGCCGATCGCCTTCTCGGCCAGGTTTTGCGAGCGGACGGCGAACACGTCCTGCTCGGCCCGGCTGATGCCCCGCAGCGTCGCCACGTTCTCCGCGGTCTGGCCCATCGCGATGTAGACGTCCGGGATCTGCCCGTCCGCGCGCGGGTCGTGCCAGGTGTCGTTGGTCTCGGCGTACTTCTCGGTCCGCTGCACCGCGTCGGTGAACACCGGGTTGAACGAACTCGGGTCGCCGACCCCGGCGGACCCGAAGTTCTTGTACCGCGACACGCACTCGACGCCGGCGCTGACGAAGATGTCACCCTCGCCGGACTTGATCGCGTGGAACGCCATCCGCGCGGTCTGCGTCGACGACGCGCAGAACCGGTTGACCGTGGTCGCCGGCGTGTTGTCCCAGCCGAGCTGCACCGCGACCCGGCGGGCCATGTTGCCCCCGTGCTCGTCGTGCGGCTCCGCGCAGCCGAGTGCGAGGTCCTCGATCTGGTCGCCGGTCAGACCGGCCTTCCCGGCCGCCGCCTTGATCATCTGAACGGCGAGGTCGTCCGGCCGGATCGTGGTCAGCGACCCCTTGTTCGCGCGGCCGATCGGCGAGCGGGCCGTGGACACGATGACTGCTTCAGGCATCTCGCCCTTCCTTTCAGAGATATGGCCTGTCAGGGATGTGGCCTGTCAGAGGCCCAGATCGCGGCCGATGAGTTCCTTCATGATCTCGTTGGAGCCGGCCCAGATCTTCGTCACCCGGGCGTCCCGCCAGGCGCGCGCGACCCGGTACTCGTTCATGTACCCGTAGCCGCCGTGCAGCTGGACACACGCATCCAGGATCTCGTTCTGCACCTGGGCGCTCCACCACTTGGTCTTCGCCGCGTCCACCGCGGACAGCCGGTCCTCGTCGTGCGCGACGATCCCGTTGTCGACGTACGCCTGGGTGACCTCGGCCTTGGTGACCAGCTCGGCGATCAGGAACTTGTTGTACTGGAACGAGCCGACCGCCTGGCCGAACGCCTTGCGCTGCTTCACGTAGTCGATCGTCTCGGCCAGGATCTGGGTGGCCTGCGCGACGTTCGACACCGCGGCGCCGACCCGCTCCTGCGCCAGCCGCTCCATCATGTGGATGAAGCCGCGGTCGACCTCGCCGAGCACGTTGTCGTCAGCGACGAACACGTCGGAGAAGAACAGTTCCGACGTACCGGACTCGGTTTGCCCGACCTTGTCCAGCTTGCGGCCGCGGGCGAACCCTTCCATCCCCTCCTCGATCACGAACAGCGTGATGCCCTTCGCGCCCTTGGCGGGATCGGTACGCGCGGCAACGATGACGAGATCGGCCATGTCGCCGTTGGTGATGAAGGTCTTCGACCCGTTCACCACCCAGCCGCCGTCGGCCTTCTTCGCGGTGGTCTTCAGTGCCGCCAGGTCCGAGCCACCGGACGGCTCGGTCATCCCGATCGCGGCGACGTACTCACCGGAGCAGAACTTGGGCAGCCAGCGCTGCTTCTGCTCCTCGGTGCCGAGGTCGACGAAGTACGGCGCGGCGCAGTCGAAGTGGATGCCGAAGCAGCTGGACAGCGACGCAGAGACCTTCGACACCTCCTCGGCGAACGCCGCGTTGAACCGGTAGTCGCCGACGCTCGAACCGCCGTACTCCTCCGGCACGTCGAGGCCGAGGAAGCCCTGCTTGCCGGCTTCCAGCCAGGCGGCCCGGTCGACCGTCTTCTCGTCGAGGAACTGCTCCATCCGGGGCACCAGCGAGCGGTCGCAGTACTCCTTCGCGATCGCCCGGAATGCGTGATGGTCCTCGTTGAAGATGACGCGCTCCATGCGGCCTCCTCGGACTATGAGATCAGTAGCTAAGCGCTTGCTTAGCTTCACGCTTTCGGTGCATGGTGTCAACGTGTCCGCAGTCACCAGTCCCTTGGTTTGGGAGCACGTCCAGCCGGCCGCCGCCCGCCGGCTGCTGACCGGCGCCGTCGACGCGTTCGCCGAGCGCGGTTTCCAGGCCACCACCACCCGCGACATCGCGTCCCGTGCGGGGATGAGCCCGGCCGCGCTCTACGTGCACTACCCGTCCAAGGAGCGCCTGCTCTTCGAGATCAGCCTGTACGGCCACAATGCAGCCCTCGACGTACTGCGCTCGGCCGACAGCGGATCCTCGGCGGCAGATCGGTTGGGCTCGATGGTCGCGGCCTTCACCGCCTGGCATGCCGAGCACCACACCATCGCTCGAGTGGTGCAGTACGAGCTCGTCGCACTCGCTCCTGCGCACCTGGCCGAGGTGGCCGTGATCCGGCGGGCCATCTCCGCACAGATCGAGCAGGTTCTCGCCGACGGCGTCCGCGACGGCTCCTTCGCCGTTGACGACCTTCCGGGTACGACGCTCGCCGTACTGTCACTGTCGATCGACGTGGCGCGGTGGTACACGCCGCATCGTGGCGACCCGGAGGCGCTGGGCAAGCTCTACGCCGACCTCGCCCTTCGCATGGTTCAGGCATAGAGAAGCCCCGCATTTTGCGGCGCGGGGCCCTCCGGCTGGACTCAGGCCTGCAGTGCGGCCTGGATGTCGAGGTGGATGTCCACCTTGTCACCGATCAGCAGCTTGCCGCCCTCGAGCGGCACGTTGAAGTCGATGCCCCAGTCCTTCCGGCTGATCGACGCGGACGCCTCGAAGCCGATGATGGTCTGCCCGTACGCGTTCTGGTCCACGCCGAGAAACTCGACGGCGAGCTCGACCGACTTGGTCACATTCTTGATGGTCAGCTCGCCGGCCAGGATGTAGTCGTCACCCTCGGGCTTGAAGGCAGTGCTGGCAAACATCATCTTCGGGCTGTTCTCGGCGTCGAAGAAGTCACCGGAGCGCAGGTGCCCGTCGCGCTGCTCACTGCGCGTGTGGACGGAGGCCAGCTCGACGGTGACGTTCGCGGTCGACTCCTCCAGGGAGTCTTTGACGATGATCTCGCCGGCGTACTCCTGGAAGGTGCCGCGGACCTTGGTCATCAGGTGCCGGACGGTGAAGCCGATCTCGCTGTGGGCGTTGTCGATCGCGTAGGTACCGGCGACCAGACCAGGGATGGTGCTGGTCGGGGTCGTGCCGGTAGTGGTGGTATCGCTCATGGGATCCTCTCGGGAATGACAGCGTTCCTACTGGTCGGGGGCGACGCAGCCGGAGACTCGAAGTTCAATCTTCAACCTCTGATCACGACAGTAGGCATCAACGGTTTAAAAGTCAACTACATTCCCGGTACACTGGTCTCGTGACGATGACGACTGAGACCCGATGGTTGAACTCCGAGCAGCAGGTGGCGTGGCGTGCGTACCTGCTGGGCACCGCACGCCTGATGTCGAAGCTGGACGACGACCTGCGCCGGTTCGGCATCGGTATCAATGACTACGAGATCCTGGTCCGCCTCTCCGAGTCGCCCGACCGGCGGCTCCGGATGGCCGATCTCGCCGACCGGCTGCACCAGAGCCGCTCCCGGCTCACCCACACCGTCGGCCGCCTCGAGGCCGCCGACCTGGTCCGTCGTACGTCATGCACGAGCGACAAGCGGGGCGTGTGGGCCGAGCTGACCGAATCCGGACTCGCATTGCTCGAGCAGGCGGCGCCGTACCACGTCGAAGGCGTTCGGGAGCACCTCGTCGATCTGGCCTCCGCCGAGGACTTCGCCGCCGTGGGCCGCGTGTTCGACGCGGTATCGGAGCACATCGGCCAGCGCTGACTGACGGCTGACCAGCCGGCCCGAGCAGTCACCTCGAGCCGGGTGATCATTGCCCCGATGCGGCCGGGGCGATCTCGAGCGTCAACTCGTCGCGGTCCGCGCCGCGATAGGCCATCATCGAGTCGCGCATCCGCCGCTTGACCGGTGGCAGGTGATTGACCGTGCGCATCGCGGTCCGCATCCCCGCCAGCGCGAGCCGCCCGATCACCGGCTTGTGCACCGGGTCGCCGGACGTCATCTGGGCTCGCGACTTGATCACCGCGTCGAATCCGTACTCGATCATCTTCGCCTCGTACTCGTGAACGGCCGGGATCAGTTCGCGCCGCCTGGCGTGAGGTTGAGAGAGGCGTCGATCAACTCCTGGCCGCGAAGCTCCATGATGTTCGCCGGCAGCTTGTCCGCGGTCGCCGACAGTCCCCAGTTGATGTAGTCGCGAGTGTTGTCGAACTGCAGTCCCGGCCAGTGCCGGATCAGCTCCTCGGTGTTGCCACCGATCCCGCTCTTCACCTGACCGTCGCGGTCCCACTGGAACTCCATCACGTGCAGGATGCAGGCGAGCCCGCGCGGCGCACTGATGATCGAGATCCCCTCGAACACCTTGGGCGACACGAGCTTCGCACTCTCCTCGCTGATCGGGAGCTTCCCGGCGATCGCGATGATCCCGGTCTCCTCGGTCGTCGCCTGCGGCAGGTACTGACGCCGTACTCGTGAGCCCGAGCCGTCAGCCGCGACCAGCAGATCGCCTGTTGCGTGCGCACCGTCAGCGAAGTAGGCCGTCACCTGGTCACCATGCTGCTCGAAGCGGGTGAACTCCTTTGCCGAACTCGACTACGTCGTCCAGACCGGTCAGCAACACCTGCCGCAACGTCATCCGGCTGATCGACTTCTCGCTCTCGACCGGGTCGGTCGAGACCGGAAGTTCCATCGAGAGAACCTCCTTGAGGTCCTCGGTGAGCATGTTGAAGTACTTCGGGTCACGAGCCTTGGTGGCCACGAACGTGGCGTAGAGCTCCGTCGGCAGCAGCGCGTGCAGCGCCCGGCTGCCGTCCGGGTCGATGCCGACCCGGTAGCCGTGCAGACCATCCGTGCGCAGCGCGTCCCGCTCGAACACGGTCACGCCGATCCCAGCTCGCCGCAGGCCGTGCGCCAACGCCGGCCCGCCGGTCCCGCCGCCGATCACCAGCACCTTCATCGTTTGCTCCTTGATCTCGCCTCTTCGAGTATCTCGGCAATCCAAGTATCTTGGAGATCCGAGAGAAATGCAAGCTCTATGCTGAGGCGGACCATGACCAGTTCCCGTGAAGAGCTCGCCGGCGAGATCCAGCAGCGGATGATCCGATTCATCGCCGGGGTGGTGCTGTACAACCACGCGGTCTCCGCGAAGGTGGGGCTGGGCGCCAGCGACTCCCAGTTCATGACGCTGCTGCAGACCTACGGCCCGCTCACGCCGCGACAGCTCGCCGAGCACACCGGGCTCACTTCCGGCACGATCACCGGCGTCATCGACCGGCTGGAGTCGCACGGCTTCGTCACCCGCGAGGCCGATCCGGGCGACCGCCGCAAGGTCGTCGTCACGCCGTCGCTGGAAGCGATCCAGGAGAAGCTCGTTCCCCTGTACGCCGAGCAGGGTGAGAGCATGCACGCCGTCCTGGCGACCCGGAGCGAGGCCGAGCTCCAGACGATCTCGGACTTCCTCGGGGACGCGATCGACAACGCTGTAGCTCCGGGCTAAAGGCTTTGAGTTCGTCGAACGGTCTCGGGGAATCTTGCGGCGTGACGGATTTTCATCAAGACGGCCGGGCCGGCATCGACACCGCGCTGGTACGCCGACTGATCGCGCAGCAGTTCCCGCAGTGGGCCGACCTCGCGGTGACACCGGTCAAGCTCGACGGCTGGGACAACCGGACGTACCGGCTGGGCAAGGAGCTGACGGCACGCCTCCCCACGGCCGAGGGCTACCCGGCTGCCATCGACAAGGAGCACCAGTGGCTGCCGGTACTCGCGCCATCCTTGCCGGTGGCGATTCCCGAGGCGGTGGCGAAGGGCTCACCAGGTGAGGGGTACCCGTACCACTGGGCGATCCGTCGCTGGATCGATGGCGAGACGGCGTCGCTCTCGACGGTTGCCGACCTGGACGAGTTCGCCCGGTCGATCGCCGAGTTCATCGTCGCTCTGCAGAACATCGACGCCACTGGCGGGCCGGTCGCCGGCGCGCACAGCTTCTACCGCGGTACGCCGCCGGAGTACTACCACGACCAGACCGTCGAGGCACTCGCCGTACTGAAGGGCCGGATCGACACCGATCTGGCCCGCGAGGTCTGGGACGCCGCCCTCGCCACCTCGTGGGACCGACCGCCGGTCTGGTTCCACGGCGACATCGCCACCGGCAATCTCCTGGTCCGCGACGGCCGCCTGTCGGCAGTGATCGACTTCGGTACGTCGGGAGTCGGCGACCCGGCATGCGACTTGGTGATCGCGTACACGTTCTTCTCAGGCTCAGCCCGCTCAGCCTTCCGTGACGCCGTCCGCCAAGAGCCCGACACCTGGTCCCGCGCCCGCGGATGGGCCCTCTGGAAAGCCCTCATCACCCTGGCCACCGATCGAGACATTTCCATCAACCAACAGGTGATCACCGAGGTCCTGGCCGACCACCAGGCCCACGCCTGAACACACAGAACCACACCTCCGCCGGGAGGTGGGGTTCTGCCGTACGTCTGCTCAGTCCCGCGTGAGCTTCCGGTAGGTGACCCGGTGCGGACGAGCGGCCTCGGGGCCGAGGCGCTCGACCTTGTTCGCCTCGTAGGACGCGAAGTTGCCCTCGAACCAGAACCACTTGGCCGGGTCCTGCTCGCTGCCCTCCCACGCCAGGATGTGCGTCGCCACCCGGTCCAGGAACCACCGGTCGTGGGACACGACCACCGCACAGCCGGGGAACTCCAGCAGCGCGTCCTCCAGCGACTGCAGGGTCTCCACGTCCAGGTCGTTGGTCGGCTCGTCGAGGAGCAGCATGTTGCCACCCATCTTCAGTGTCAGCGCCAGATTCAGCCGGTTGCGCTCACCGCCGGACAGTACGCCGGTCGGCTTCTGCTGGTCCGGACCCTTGAACCCGAACGAGGCGACGTACGCCCGGCTCGGCATCTCGAAGTTCGCGACCTTGATGTAGTCGAGCTCGTCGGACACCTGCTGCCAGACCGTCTTCTTCGGGTCCAGGCCGCCGCGCGACTGGTCGACGTACGAGACCTTGACGGTGTCGCCGAGCCTCAGGCTGCCCGCGTCCGGCGTCTCCTCGCCGACGATCATCCGGAACAGCGTCGACTTGCCGACACCGTTCGGGCCGACGACGCCGACGATGCCGGCCCGCGGCAGCGAGAAGTTCAGGCCGTCGATCAGCTTGCGGGCGCCGAAGCCCTTCTCCAGCTTGGATGCCTCGAGCACCGTGCTGCCCAGCCGCGGACCCGGCGGGATGTTGATCTCGTCGATGTCCAGCTTCTTGGCGCGCTCGGCCTCGGCCGCCAGCTCCTCGTACCGCTGCAACCGCGCCTTGCTCTTGGACTGCCGGCCCTTCGCGTTCGACCGGACCCAGTCGAGCTCACGCTCCAGGATCCTCTGCCGCTTGGCGTCCTTGCGGCCTTCGACGACGAGCCGCTCCTGCTTGGTCTCCAGGTATTTCGAGTAGTTTCCCTCGTACCCGTAGGTCTTGCCGCGGTCCATTTCCAGGATCCACTCGGCGACGTTGTCCAGGAAGTACCGGTCGTGGGTGATCGCCAGGACGGCGCCCGGGTACTTCTGCAGGTGCTGCTCGAGCCACATCACGGACTCCGCGTCCAGGTGGTTGGTCGGCTCGTCGAGCAGCAGCAGGTCGGGCTGCTGCAGAAGCAGCTTGCACAGCGCGACCCGGCGGCGCTCACCACCGGACAGGTTGTCCACGAGCGCGTCGGCCGGCGGGCACCGCAGCGCGTCCATCGCCTGCTCCAGCTGAGCGTCGACGTCCCAGGCGTTGCGGTGGTCGAGCTCGGTCTGCAGGTCACCCATCTCGGCCAGCAGTGTGTCGTAGTCCGCGTCCGGGTCGGCCAGCTCTGCGGAGATCTCGTTGAAGCGGTCCAGCTTCTGCTTGGTGTCGCCGACGCCTTCCTCGACGTTCTCCAGGACCGTCCTTCCCTCGGACAGCGGCGGTTCCTGCAGCAGGATCCCGACCGTCGCGCCCTCCGCCAGCCGGGCCTCGCCGTTGGAGGGCTGATCGAGCCCCGCCATGATCTTGAACAGCGAGGACTTACCGGTGCCGTTAGGCCCGACCACGCCGATCTTCGCGCCGGTGAGGAAGTTCAGCGTGACGTTGTCGAGAACGACCTTGTCGCCGTGCGCCTTCCGGACGTTGCGAAGCGTGTAGATGAATTCCGCCATACCCCAGAGCCTATGCGCTCGGGACCACCTGATCCCAACCAGCCCTCTCAGTTGTCCACAGATCAGAAGTCGGCCGGGCTGGTGGGGCGTGAGACGTGCATCTTCTCGGGTGACAGCGGATTCGCGATCACAACGGAAGGTGGCCATCATGAGCCTCGGCGAGACGTACGTGACGGTGCTGGGCTGGGTCGGCAGCGCCCCGGACTTCAAGGAGGTCGGCGGGCGGACGGCCCGGACGACCTTCCGGGTCGGCTCGACCCCACGGCAGTTCGACCGCGCCATCGGCACCTGGGTCGACAGGACGACGACCTGGTTCAACGTCGAGTGCTGGCGCAACCTGGCCCAGAACGCCTTCGAATCAGTGCATATCGGCCAGCCGATCATCATCACCGGCCGGCTCAGGACCCACGAATGGACCGACGACGCCGGCGAGCACCGCAGCCGCGTCGTCCTCGAGGCGTTCTCCCTGGGCCACGACCTCACCCGGGGCACCACCAGGTTCAGCAAGAACCCACCCCGCTCCGAGACGGCAACCACAGCTGGCGATTCCGGGCCGGCCTCGGCCACCGCCGGCACCTTCGAGCGCATCGCCGCCGCGCCCACCGCGCTCACCGCTGTGCCTTCCTCCACTCCAGCGGAGGCGTCTGCCTCGCCGTATCCGGCCGACGAGTATTCCGCGACCCCGCTCCCCCTGACCTCCGACCCCCAGGCACCGGAGTCGGCCGCCGCGTGACTATCTCAGTATTGACTTATATAAGCACTGCTCGGCATTGTGGGCTCCACCCCGATTCGCTCCAGGCACCGACCTCTGACCCAACACCCCGCAGATGGCCCTGGACGAATCCCTGGGCAGCGGCCTCGCCGCCCAGGGACCGACGGTCTACTGCTGGTTCCTACTCGACCGACAACGAGTCGGCACGAACCTCACCGATGTCCGGACAGCAGGGCACACCCGTCAACAGTCCGGCCGGTCGAGGACAGCTCGACGATGTTGCCGGACGTGTCCTGCGTGCCGACGACATGGCCCACTGTGAGTCGTAAGGCCGGCTTCGCCAACCGCGCCTGGTGCTCCGCCCTGATCCATGCCATCGAGTGGCCACGGAAGTCGAAGGTGACATGGCCGTCCGGGTAACGGGTGAGCGTCCCGGGTCCGCCGTTGTCGTAGGTGATGGTTGCACCGGTATTCATGTTGGTCAGGCTGTTGATGAGCGGCCCGGCCACTCGCATGGTGGTCGAGCCGTCGGGGTTGTCGGTCTGCTCGACCCATTCGCGGTCGTAAACCACGCCGAGGTGGATCGGGAAGCCGCAGATGTCCGCCGGAAGGTCGATCGGGGTGTTGTGGACCGGGACGCGATGGGCATTGCCCTCGGCCTGTGCCGCGCCTGTCGTGGCGATGATCAGCGCAATGACGGCGGCGGCACCGAGGCGGATGCGTCGTGTCATCGGGTGGCGGTCAGTGCTCACTTGTGCTCCAAAGTTGTCCGCGCGGGTGGCCCGGCGTACGGGCCACCCAGCTGGGCTCTGATTCATGTGGAACTGGCGTCGGCGAGCGCGTCGTACCGGGTTGTGATATTGCGGCACGGCGTCGGCCGGGGGTGATGCGGCGGCCGTGATGGGCGGGACGGTGGAGCCGACTACTGGTCGCGAGCCGTGGCCAGGTTGTTCCGGCAGGTGGTGTAGGCGTTGAGCTCTTCGCGGGCGGGGGCTACAACGTGGCTGTCGGCAACCTTTTCGAGTTCGGTGCGGAGGGCCTTGGCGATCAGGCGAGAGCGACGGACGGCTCCGCTGGCCGCGAAGAGGCGACAGACGAAGGAGAGCGCGAGTCCGAGGACAGCACCGCCGACGAGCATGACCCACGCGTACGGGATCCCGTTCCACTCCGGCAGCGGCGGGTCGTCCAACCCAGCGATCCGGGCCACGAGGAGCGCGGCCAGCCACACTCCGCCGCCCAGCGTGATCAGGAACAGCAACCACTGGACGAACCGAGCGACATTCCACCACCCGGGGTTGTTGCTCGCACCGAGGTCGGTCCGCGCGACCGCCAGGTCGAGCTCGTCGCCGAGGGACTCCTCCCGGCGGCGGATCGCCGAGCGCACCGAGTCGGCCCACGGCCGCGACAGCCCTTCCGCGGCCTTGGTGGTGATGGTGCGAACGGCGGTGTCCATCCGGGCCCGCTGGACGGGTGTTGCCGCAGGCAACGAAGAGCGTGCGATCGCGACCTCGCTGGACGCGGACCTGCGCAACGCCTTGCCCTGCTGGCGCGAGACCTGGTCGACGTGCAGCCGCCGCAACGGATCCGGCCGGAATCGTCCGAGCCGCTTGGTGACCGGCCATCCCGTCGCGGCCCGCGCCCGCTGCAGGTCGGAACGCCGGACGGCGTCGACCACCACCGGGAGACCGCTCGCGTCGGACAACGCGTCTACGAGCTCGGTGATGTCGCTCTGGGCGATCTCCGGGGTCTTGGCGTTGCCGCACTGGCTCGCCATCCGGTCCGAGACCCGGTCGACGTCCGCGGTGAGGCGTTCGCGGGCGGAGCGTTTGTTGCTGACCCGCTTGACCAGCAGCGAACGCAGTTCGTCCAGACCGTCACCACTGACCGCGGAGGTCGCGACGACCGTCGGCGACTTCAGACCGTCGGACTTGAGCAGCCGGTCGAGGTCGTTGAGGCAGCTCTTCCGCTGGTCCGGAGTGAGCTTGTCGATGTGGTTCAGCGCGAACACCATCACCCCGGAATGGGAGGCGTACGGCTTGATGTACCGGTTGTGCAGCGCCGCATCGGCGTACTTCTGCGGATCCACCACCCACACGAGCATGTCGACCAGCTCCACGAGCCGGTCGACGATCAGGCGGTGCTCGACCTCCGTCGAGTCATGGTCGGGGAGATCCAGCAGGACCAGGCCGTCCAGGTCCTCCGACTGCGCGTCCTCCAAAGAGCTGCGATGCTGCACCTGGTGCCGGCGCGGGATGCCCAGCCAGTTCAGCACTTCACCGGCCGGCTCCTCACCCCAGACACAGGCGAGCGGCATCGAGCTGGTCGGCCGGCGCGTGCCGATCGCAGCCAGGTCGAGCCCGGTCAACGTGTTGAACAGCGACGACTTGCCGGAGCCGGTCGCACCGGCCAGCGCGACCACCGTCAGCTCCCCGGACATCCGCAGACGCTGCCCGGACCGATCCACGATCTGCGTGGCCTCGGTGAGCACCACCGGATCCAGCCGACCCTGGCCGGCCTTCGCGGCCGCCTCGATGGCATCGATCTTCTTCAGGACGTCGGTCTCGCCCCGCACCGGGCCCTCGACCGCATCCACCATTCCCGT
>Ga0193707_1000364_pt1 | contig 15167 bp, 15 predicted proteins | sample U3c2metaG_FD_143043 | JGI IMG/M metagenome (GOLD analysis project Ga0193707, IMG submission 143043) | Soil microbial communities from a riparian zone of the East river system, Colorado, United States - U3c2 | ecosystem: Environmental > Terrestrial > Soil > Riparian zone | place: USA: East River... | reverse complement strand
CGCGGCGAGGGTCCAGGATTCCCCTGAGGCGAGCGTGACCGGCGAAAACCCGTTGACCGTGCGGCTCCATGGGCGGTCTTGTAGGCGGATGGTCAAGATGCATGTCGGCGAGCTGGACACCGACGCGGACCTGGTGAGGCGGCTGGGCGGTTCCCGCAGTGGGCGGACCTGCCGGTCGAGCGGCTCGTCTCCGGGGGAACCGTCAACGCGGTCTACCGGCTCGGTGACACGCTGACCGCCCGGCTCCCCCTCACCGCGGACGGCGTCACGGCCCTGGAGTGGGAGGAGCGGTGGCTGCCGAAGCTCGCGCCCGCGCTGCCCGTGACGATTCCGGCCGTGGTCGGGCGCGGCGAACCCGCCGAGCGATACCCATGGGCCTGGTCCGTACACCGCTGGATCCCCGGTGAGTGTCCGGTCGAGGGTCAGGTCGCCGACCCCGAGGTCCTGGCGCGTGACCTGGCGGTGTTCGTCACCGCGTTGCGGAAGGTCGACGCCGGCGGCGGGCCCGGCGCCTACCGCGGGGTTCCGCTGGCCACCGTCGACGCGGGGACGCGTGCCGCGATCGAGGAGCTTCGCCACACCGACGAGCCCTTCGACGCCGAGGCGGCCACGAACGCCTGGGAGGAATCGCTCGCCGCACCGCCCTGGACCGGGGCGCCGTGCTGGGTGCACTCCGACCTCATGCCCAGCAACCTGCTCGTCACCGGTGGGAGGCTCACCGGGGTCCTCGACTTCGCCACCGGCGGGATCGGTGACCCCGCCTGCGACCTGATCCTCGCGTGGAACCTGCTGCCCGCTTCGTGCAGAGCCACGTTCCGCGACGCCGTGGACGCCGATGACGCGACCTGGTCGCGTGGCCGCGGCTGGGCGCTGTCCATGGCCGTGGCCCAGCTGCCGTACTACCGGAACACCAACCCGATCATCTCCGCCAACGCCCGCCACGTCATCCGCGAGGTCCTCACCCCGTAGACCAGGGCGGTGGTGCCGCCTTGGCAATGTGGCCGGACGCGATGACAGTGCCGTGCTGGTCGGTGGGGTTCCGCCGGGTCAGAACGCCTCGTCGAGGCTGACCGTCCCTTCCACGGCGACCTGGTACGCCGAGACGCGGCGTTCGAAGAAGTTGGACAGCTCCTGGACGTCCTGGAGCTCCATGAACGCGAACGGGTTCGCGGTGCCGTACCGGATCGGCAGGCCAAGGCGTACCAGGCGCTGGTCGGCGACGTACTCCAGGTAGGCGCGCATGTCGGTCGCGGTCATGCCGGGCAGGCCCCCGCCGCACAGGTCGCGGGCGAAGGCCAGCTCGGCCTCGACCGCCTCCTCCAGCATCGCGCCGACCTGCTCGGTCAGCTCGTCGTCGAACAGGTCCGGCTCCTCGGCCCGTACGGTGTCCACGACGCTGAACGCGAACGCCATGTGCATGGACTCGTCCCGGAACACCCAGTTCGTACCGGAGGCCAGCCCGTTGAGCAGGCCGCGGGACCGTAGCCAGTAGACGTAGGCGAAGGCGCCGTAGAAGAACAGGCCCTCGATGCAGGCGGCGAAGCAGATCAGGTTGAGCAGGAACGTGCGCCGGTCCTCCCGGGTGCGCAGTTCGGTCAGGTCGCCGAGGGAGTCGATCCAGCGGAAGCAGAACGCGGCCTTGTCGCGGATCGAGGGGATGTTCTCCACCGCGGCGAACGCCTTGACCCGTTCGTCGTGGTCGGGTAGATAGGTGTCGAGGAGGGTCAGGTAGAACTGGACGTGCACGGCCTCCTCGTACAGCTGCCGCGACAGGTAGAGCCGCGCCTCGGGCGCGTTCAGGTGGGTGTACAGATTCAGCACCAGGTTGTTCGCCACGATCGTGTCACCGGTCGCGAAGAAGGCCACCAGCCGGTTGACCAGGTGCACCTCGGCAGGCGTGAGCCGGGCCAGGTCGGCGAGGTCGGAGTGCAGGTCGACCTCCTCCACCGTCCAGGTGTTGCGGATCGCCGCGCGGAACCGGTCGTAGAACGCCGGATAGCGCATCGGCCGCAGCGTCAGATCCATACCGGGGTCGAGCAGGCTCACTGGCATGCCTCGCAGGTCTCGGGGTTCTCCAGGGAACACGCCACGGCGTCCGGGGCGACCGTCGTCTGGGCGATCCGGGTGGCCGGCCGCGAGCGCAGGTAGTACGTGGTCTTCAGGCCGACCCGCCAGGCGTAGGCGTACATCGAGGACAGCTTCCCGATCGTCGGGCTCGCCATGAACAGGTTCAGCGACTGGGACTGGTCCACATACGGCGTACGCGCCGCCGCGAGGTCGATCAGCGCCTTCTGCGGCAGCTCCCACACGGTGCGGTACAGCGAACGCAGATCGTCGGGCAGTCCCGCGACGTCACGTACGGACCCGTCGGCGCGCTTGATCGCGTCACGGACGACCGGCGTCCACCACCCCCGCTTCTTCAGGTCCGCCACGAGATAGGTGTTGATCTGCAGGAACTCCCCCGACAGCGTCTCGCGCTTGAACACGTTGGACACCTGCGGCTCGACGCATTCGAAGCAGCCCGCGATCGAGGCGATCGTCGCGGTCGGCGCGATCGCGACCAGCAGCGAGTTCCGCAACCCGACCTCACCGATCCGCGCACGCAGCGCGTCCCACTCGGCGGCGTGGACCGGCTCGGTGTCCGGCCAGTGGTCGGGATGCAGCACGCCGCGGGCGGCGCGTGTCCGGTCGTACGCGGGATGCGGGCCGTAGGTGGCGGCCAGCGCGGCCGACTCGCCGTAGGCCGCCAGCGCGATCTCCTCGGCGATCCGCGTGGACAGCGCCAGCGCCTCCAGGGAGTCGAACGGCAGCCGCAGCCGGAAGAACACGTCCGCCAGGCCCATGACGCCGAGCCCGACCGGCCGCCACCGGCGGTTCGCCGTCGCCGCCTCCGGCGTCGGGTAGAAACCGCGGTCGATCGTACGGTCCAGGAACCGCACCGCCGTACGGGCCGTGGCGCGCAGCCCCGCCCAGTCCAGGCCGTCCTCGCTCACGTGGGCGGCGAGGTTGATCGAGCCGAGGTTGCACACCGCGGTCTCGGCGTCCCCGGTGACCTCCAGGATCTCGGTGCACAGGTTGGACAGGTGCACCACGTTGCCCGGCTCGGCGGTCTGGTTGCAGGCCCGGTTCGCGGCGTCCTTGAACGTCATCCAGCCGTTGCCGGTCTGCGCCAGGGTGCGCATCATCGCGCCGTACAGCTGCCGCGCGGGCACCTGCCGTACGAACCGGCCCTCCGCCTCGGCCTTCCGGTAGGCGGCCTCGAACTCCTCGCCCCACAGGTCGACCAGCTCCGGCACCCGCTTGGGGTCGAACAGCGACCAGATCGCGTCGGCCTCGACCCGGCGCATGAACTCATCCGGCACCCAGTTGGCCAGGTTGAGATTGTGCGTACGCCGCGCGTCCTCGCCCGTGTTGTCCCGCAGCTCCAGGAACTCCTCCACGTCGGCGTGCCACGGTTCGAGGTAGACGCAGGCCGCGCCCTTGCGCCGGCCGCCCTGGTTGACCGCCGCGACGCTCGCGTCCAGGGTTCGCAGCCACGGCACGATCCCGTTCGAGTGCCCGTTCGTGCCCCGGATCAGCGACCCCCGGCTGCGGACCCGGGTCCAGGAGATCCCGATACCGCCCGCGTACTTGCTGAGGCGCGCGACCTGGCCGTACCGCTCGTAGATCGCCTCCAGCTCGTCGCGCGGCGAGTCCAGCAGGAAGCACGAGGACAGCTGCGGCCGGGCGGCGCCGGAGTTGAACAGCGTCGGCGAGCTCGGCAGGTACGCCAGCCGCGACATCAGCCCGTACAGCTCAGCCGCCTCGGCGACCGACTCCGCCAGCCCGCACGCCACCCGCAGGAAGAAATGCTGCGGACGCTCCAGCACGCGGCGCGTGCTCGGGTGCCGCAGCAGATACCGGTCATAGACCGTACGCAGCCCGAAGTAGGTGAACCGGTCGTCGGCGTCATGGTCGACCAGCGCGTCCAGCGCGGGCGCGTCGCGCGCCACGAACGCGGCGGTCTCGGTGTTGAGCAGCCCCTCCGCGTGCGCCGCCGCGACGGACTCGGCGAACGTCACCGGCCCCGTCTCCTCGGCGATCAGACGGGCCAGCAGCCGGGCCGCCACCGTCGAGTACGCCGGCTCGGTGACCACCAGCGACGCGGCCTCGCGTACGGCCTCGGCCAGCGCACCCGCGGTACCGATCCGCGCCGGGTCGACGTCGGCCAACCCGGCGCAGGCGCGCCCGGCTTCGGCCGCGACCCTGCCGTCGGCGGCGATCTCCTGCGGTGCGATGAGCTGTTGTGTCACGTGCTCTCTCTTTCGCGAGCTTCACCCTCGCGAAAGGCGCGCACGGACGACGAGTCCTGCCGCCGGCCCTCCCGCGAGGCCTGGACGAACCGCACGCTTCGCGTACGTGCCGCTGGCAGGTCTTCGGACTCGCGGGCAGCACGCCCACCGATCGGGCGTGTCCTACTGGCCGTCGCTTCCCGGGCAGATCAGGCCCAGTGCCGATGACGGCGGTCGTTCCCACTCACCGCTGCGGGGCAGTCCTGGACTCACACCGGGTTCCCTCTTACGACACCCGCCCCACGAGGCGCAGGTGAACCAGCAACACCAGAACCATACATGTAGTGGTGCCATCGGCGCACGACCACCAGATGTTGCGCGTGTTGCTAGGTGTTCCGGTCTTCGGGCGCCAACGGCCGAGGTGGGCGGCGCAGCAGGTAGGTGTCCATGATCCAGCCCTTGCGCCCGCGCGCCTCCGCGCGCAGGGACGCGATCCGGCCGGCCACCTCGCCCACCGGCCCCGACACCAGGATCTCCTCGGGAGTGCCGAGGTAGGCGCCCCAGAAGATCTCCGCGTCCGCCTCGGTGACCTGCGTGAACGCGGTGTGGGCGTCGAGCATCACCACGACGTCGTCGGCGTCGGCGGGCCAGCCCCGTGCGAAGCGCCGTCCCGTCGTGATCTGCACCGTTCCGCCGACCTGGTTGAGCCCGGTACGGTGCCGGGCCGCGAGCGCGGACACGCTGCTGATGCCGGGGACGACCTCGACCTCGAAGGCCACGCCGCCGCGTTCGCGGACGTCGGCGAGGATCGCCAGGGTGCTGTCGTACAGGGCCGGGTCACCCCAGACCAGGAACGCGCCGGTCTCCTCCTCCCCCAGGTTCTCCGCGATCAGCCGCGCGCAGACGTCGGCCCGGCGACGCCGCCAGTCGTCCACGGCCTCGGTGTACCCCGGGGCCGTACGGTCGCGGTCCGGGTCGCGCCCCCACACCATCCGGTACGCCCGGTCCCGTACGTACCGGTCGAGGATCTCCTGCCGCAGGTCGGTCAGCTCCTGCTTGACCGCACCCTTGTCGAGCACGAAGAACACGTCGGCCCGGTTGAGGGCGCCCACGGCCTGCACGGTCACCTGCTCGGGATCGCCCGCGCCGATGCCGATGACGATGATCTGCCTCATGCGGTTCAGTCTTCACCCAGCGCGCCTAGCATGCGGAGGTGACTCTGCGCGTTCTGCTGCTCGGCGGCACCGGCGAGGCCCGGCGGCTCGCCGCGCTGCTGGCGGGGCGGGCGGAGTTCGACGTGATCAGCTCGCTGGCAGGACGGGTCGCGGAACCGGTGCTGCCGCCGGGCCGGACACGCGTCGGCGGTTTCGACGGCCCCGGAGGGCTGGCCGCCTGGCTGGCCACCGAACGGATCGGCGCCGTGGTCGACGCCACCCACCCGTTCGCCGCCGGGATCACCGCGTCGGCCGTGACCGCCACCGTACGAGCCGCTGTCCCGCTGCTCGTCCTGCGCCGTCCCGGCTGGGTCGCCGGACCGGGCGACGACTGGCGCCGGGTGCCGACCATGGCCGCCGCGGCCGGCCCACCCGGCGAGCGGGTCTTCCTCACCACGGGCCGGCAGGGCCTTCCGGTCTTCGCGGGCGACGAGAGCCGCTGGTTCCTGGTGCGCGCCGTCGACCCGCCCCCGGCACCGCTTCCACCGCGCTCGACGGTACTGCTGGCGCGCGGCCCGTACACCGTCGAGGGTGAGCTGGAGCTGATGCGCCGCCACGGCATCGACGTCGTGGTCACCAAGGACAGCGGCGGCGACCTGACCGCCGCCAAGCTCACCGCGGCCCGGCTCCTCGGCCTGCCCGTCGTCATGATCGACCGCCCGCCGGCACCCGAAGCGCCGACCGTGGCCACCGTGGAACAGGCCGAGTCGTGGCTGGGGCAACTCCTCCAGGCCTGATCCGGATGCGTTGTCCCACCCTGGCCTGGGCCGCGGACTCGTTTCGCGGCGATGTCGATTCGGCGGTTCCGCCGTTCGACTCATGGGTGAGAGGGTGCCGACGGGACCCGGGGAAACAGGAGCAGACCATGAAGTACATGCTGATCATGCGCGCGAGCGACGAGGCGTACGCGGCGTTCCAGGACGTCGACTTCAAAGAGATCATCGAGGCCATGGGCCGGTTCAACGACGAGATGGTCTCGGCCGGCGTGCTGGTCGCCGCGGAGGGTCTGGACGACGCGTCACAGGGCGTCGTCGTGGACTACTCCTCCGACCCGCCCGTCGTCACCGACGGGCCGTACGGTGAGACCAAGGAGTTGTTCGGCGGCTTCTGGATCCTCGATGTCGCATCGAAGGAAGAGGCCGTCGAGTGGGCCAAGCGGGCACCGATGAGCGGTCCCGGCATGAAGTCCGAGATCCGCCGCGTCACCAGCATCGATGAGTTCCCGCAGGACAACGAGTGGGTCCAGAAGGAGCGGGCATGGCGGGAGGCGACCGGCCAGCTGTGAGCGAGCCGGACGGCGGCCGTCAGGCGGTCGCGGCGGTCTGGCGGATCGAGTCCGCGCGCATCGTCAGCACGCTCGCCCGCTACACCGGCGATTTCGCGCTGGCCGAGGACCTGGCCCAGGAGTCGCTGGCCGAGGCTCTTGTCTCCTGGCCGCGCGACGGTGTGCCGCGCAACCCGGCAGGGTGGTTGCTCACCGTGGGCCGGCGTCGCGCCATCGACTCCTTCCGCCGCCGCTCGGCTCTCGACGAGCGGTACACCGCCCTCGCCCGGGATCTGGACGAGGGCGGTATCGCCTCCGGCGACGCGACGACGCCTCCGGCGGGCGCCGCTCCGGAGACCGGCCTGCTGTGGGATCCGGACCGCATCGACGACGACGTGCTGGCGCTGATGTTCGTCGCCTGCCACCCGGTGCTGTCGCGTGAGGCCCAGATCACGCTCACGCTCCGGGTCCTCGGCGGCCTCACCAGCGACGAGATCGCCCGCGCCTTCCTCGTGCCGACGGCCACGGTTCAGGCTCGGATCACGCGGGCCAAGAAGACGCTCGCGGCCGCGCGGGTACCGTTCGAGGTGCCACCGCCGGACGAGTGCCGAAAGCGGCTCGGCTCGGTGCTCAACGTGCTCTACCTGACCTTCACCGAGGGCTCCACCGCCTCCTCCGGAAGTGAGTGGATCCGCCCCGACCTGGCGCGCGAGGCGATCCGCCAGACCCGGATCCTGGCCCGGCTGGTCCCGGACCAGTCGGAGGTGCACGGCCTGCTCGCACTCCTCGAACTCACCGCTGCCCGGTTCCCTGCGCGCCTGGACGACGACGGTGAACCTGTCCTGCTGGAGGGGCAGGACCGCCGGCGCTGGGACCGGGCGGCGATCCGGCGCGGGCGAGCGGCCCTGACCCAGGCCGGGCGGGTCGGCCGGGGTCTCGGCGCCTACGGCGTGCAGGCCGCGATCGCCGAGTGTCACGCGGTCGCGCCGTCGGTCGAGGAGACGGACTGGGAGCGGGTCGTCCTGCTCTACGAGGCGCTCGGCCGGCTGGCGCCCTCGCCCGTCGTCGAGCTCAACCGGGCGGTCGCGATCTCCATGGCCCAGGGCCCGGCGGCCGCGCTGCTCGTCGTCGACGATCTGGTCGCGGCGGGCGGCCTCTCCGGCTCCCATCTGCTGCCGAGCGTACGGGGCGAGTTGCTCATCCGCCTCGGACGACGCGACGACGCGCGGCGTGAGCTCGAACTCGCCGTACGACTCTGCGGGAACGAGCGCGAGCGCAGCGTGCTCCAGCGCAAGCTCGCCACCCTGGCCTGACGACCGGACACCGCGCGAACCGTCGTTCACGACCGCCACGCCTGGATGAGCTGGGTGGCCAGGGCCGGGAGATCGGGCGCGACGAGGTTGGGCTGCGGCAGGGAGCGGACCGGCAACGGAGCGTTGCCCGGCCGGGTGATGAGGCCGGCGGTGTAGCCGGCGGTGTAGCCGGCGCTCTGCGCTCCCACGGTGTCCCAGACGTGTGCGGCGATCATGAAGCACGCGGACGGCGGTACGTCCAGACTCTGGGCGACCAGGTGGTAAACGTGCTGGGCGGGTTTGTAGGCGCGGACGGTCTCGACGGTGAACTGCCACTCGAAGAAGTGGGCGAGGCCGGCATGTTCCAGCGGGCTGGGCACTTGGGGGTCGGACGGCGAGTTCGTCAGCGTCACCATGCGAAAACCCGCGTCCGTGAGCCGGCTCAGCCCCGGCTCCACGTCCGGATGCGCGGGCATGGTCCGCATCGCCTGCCCGATCTCCTCGACGTCGGCGTCGGTGACCTGGACGCCGTGGATGTCACCGACCATCTTCAGCAGCCCCTGGCCGAGAGTGAAGAAGCTCTCCCAGAGGCCGGACAGAGTGATCGACATCGAGTACATGATCAGGTGACCGAGCCACTCGCGCATGACGCGCGGGTCGCCGAAGATCCTCTCGAAGACCGGGGTCAGCGACTCGAAGTCGATCAGCGTCTCGTTCACGTCGAACACCAGCACCTGGGGCTCACCACCGACCCACTCCCCGTCGGCGGGTGTCGCCAGGTCATGGTTCATCGTCGTCATCCCCCAGCCGGTCGGCATTCGGTCCTCCACCGGGTCCTACCCGGGCCGAAGGATCGTCACCTGGGGCGTGGGGCACAGCCGGGGCACACACCTGGCGTCCCCCGGCCAGGCCGTGCTCCGGTCAGTCCAGCCAGGGGCGGAAGCCGTCGACCGTGACGGTCTTCGAGGCGGGGGTGAGGGAGGTCCAGTCGATGGCGCGGGTCCCGCCGCCGTTCGGCAGCGTGATCTGGATCTTCGACGGACGCACCTGGTCGCCGCCTCCGATCGCGAAGGTCAGATGGAACACCGCCTGCTGCTCGGGTCCGACCTCGGTGGTGATCCCGGCGGCGCCGCTGGGGAACCGGTAAGGGAGAGCCTTACCGTTCTCGCCGAGCAACCGGATCTTCGCGCGGCCGGTCAGCACGCAGGTCTTCTCGCTGTTCGACGTGACGGAAATCGGCTGGTCCAACCGGTCGCCCGTCTCGTACGGGTGGGCGAATGCGACGGTCAGCCGATTCGCGGTGAACGAGCAGGCGTGCGGCCGGGCGGCAGGTGCCGCTGCGAGGGTTCCGGCCTGCGCCGATGTCGCTAAGGCGGCGACGGCGGCTAGTCCGGCGACTCCGGTGATGGCGACGGTCATGCTGGATTTCACCTGGGTGACTCTCACTCTCCGATGAGAACGATCCCGCTGCGCAGCGGGAGGAACGGGGAAACCGCGTCCATTTACTCCGATGTCAACAAAGTCATCGAGGTTCGCGCCTTTTGCGGAACCCGTCCCGACAAAGACCGAAAGGGTCAGCCGACCAGGCCCGCACGGTAGGCCGATACGACGGCCTGGACCCGGTCGCGCGGGTCCAGTTCGGTCAGGATGCGGCTCACGTAGGTCAGGACCTTCGCGTTCGCGGCGGGCGAGCCCGGCCGGCGCGCCGCCGACGGCCGGCACCCCACCGCGCTGGTGTCTCTGGCGGCCCCGCCCAAGGGGCGGGAGCCGCAAGCACCGTGCACATGGCTGTCACTCCAGCCAGCCGAACCGAGTCGGGGCCGGTGGCGTGGGCGAAGACCTCGGCGTACGGTCCGGCCCACGGCCACCGTGGCGATCGGTGCCGGCTCAGCTCTCCTGCGCGAACAGGGCCGTGTAGCGAGTCAGGTACAGCGGCCAGCCCTGGTCGCCGTCGACGCTCTCGCCGACCGACTGCCAACCGGGACCGTGCCGGTCGAGGTGGCGGTGTTCCAGTTCGACCCGGGTGCGGTCGGGGGCCTCGGCGACGAACCGGACCTCGACCTCGCTGGTGAGTTCCGGATCGGTCTCGACCTGCCACTGCGGGCCGATGTCCCAGCTGAAAACCACGCGGTGTGGCGGGTCGTAGGCCAGGACGCGTGCCCAGCGGCATTCGCTTCCGTCGGTCGCGCGGTCGTAGATGTGTCCACCGACGCGCGGCTCGAACACCGACTCGGCGATCGGTTTCTGGAGCAGGTTGTGTTCTGGTGGCTTGAAGTCGCCGAATCGTGCGGTGAACGCCGTGAAGGCATCGGCGATCGTCGCGTTGACCACGACCTGCTTGCGAACCACTGTGGCCTCGGCCTGGGTCATGAACTCTCCTCCGTCGTCTGTTCGGCGACCTCCACGTAGCTGACCAGCGCTCGCTGCCAAAAGGTGTCGAGCTGGTCGCGCAACGCGGCCACCGCCGCTGGGTTGAGCCGGTAGATCCGGCGCGTGCCGGCCGCGTGTTCGCTGACCAGGCCGGCGTCCTTGAGGACCTTCAGGTGCTGGGAGACCGCGGATCTGGTGACCGGCAACTGCGCGGCGAGCTGTCCCACCGCCTGCGGTCCCTCGGCGAGACGGCTGACGATGGCACGCCGCGTGCCGTCCGCCAGCGCGCTCCAGCCGTCTCCTGCTCGGTCAGTACTCACTAACGGTTAGTGTTCACTGTTAGAGCTGATGCGGTCAAGCCCCTGTGTGACGCGTGGTCGTCAGCGTGGGACGATCACGCCCAGGGCTTCGCGGGCCATCCGCTCGGCCGTCGCGACCGCCGCGTCCTTGGCGTCCTTGGCGTCCTTGCCGGCGGGTGACGTGTAAACGATCCAGACGACGACGTTGCTCTTGCGCGCGATGATCTGGATCTGCCTGGCCCGTACGGTGCCGGAGACGGTCAGCAGAGCCCTGTCCCCGATGCCGTGCAGGGGCGTCTTCGCATCCGCGGTGGTCAGAGAGGTTTCCCGAAACGGATCGTCCCGGCTGGTCAGGCCATTTTGAGCGGACCCGCAGGCCGGAACGCGTCAGGCGTAGCGGGGGTTGGTGGTGTGCCATTCGAAGCCGCCGCCCATCCAGGCCCGCAGGCCGCGTAGGTAGCGCTGGAGCTCGGGTGAGGGGACGGCGGCGAGTTGCCGGTGGCTGATCTCGAAGTCGCGTACGAGGTCGTTGTGGAGGGTCACGGTGATCTCGGTGGCCTCGTCGACGGAGCAGTCACGGTCGGCGGCGATCAGCAGGACCAGGTTGCAGACGGGGTTCTCGTCGGCGGCGTCCTTGGCCACGGAGTGGAGGTCGTTGACGAGGACGCTCGCGGTGCCGGCCTGCATGGAGGCGCGGCGGACGCGCGGCTCGTAGAAGAGGTCGGCGGGGACCTCGTAGCCGCCGACGACGTCGATGAGCGTCATGGAGGTGTAGAAGCTGTCGTGCTGGCGGGCCGCGAGGTATTCCCAGGCGGGCGGGTGCTCGCCGGTCTCCCGCCAGGCCGCGTACGCGGTCCAGCTCACGAACATGGCGAACGTGGAGTAGCAGGCGCGCTGGACCTGTGCCGGCGAGCCGTGGCGGCTCAGGTGGGCGACGGCGGAGTCGAGCATGCGCAGGACCAGATCGTCGGCGTGGGCTTCGCGCAGCGGAGGGGTGAGGTCTCCCATGGGCGGGACCGGGTCCATGACCGACATCGCCAGCGTGAGGCGTTGTGGAAGCCGCGCGGGCACGGCGCCCAGGGCCGTGTCGTCGGCGTAGTAGTCGTCGGCCGCCCACCAGCCCGCGTTCAGCTGGCCGGTGATGAGGAGGGCGTCCGGATCGTCGGTGTCGGGGTGGGCGAGGGTGACCAGCCGCCCGAACGCGGCCTTGCCCAGCGCGTCGAGCTCCTGTTCGTCGCACCCGCACTCGCGCGCCCAGGCCCTCAGCCGGGCGTCCACCTCGTCGGCGAGGCCCGGGTCGTCGCGTTCGGCGACGGGGACGTGGAGCGGTGAGTGCGAACCGTCGCCCCAGGGGCGTTCGGCGTAGGCGGGGTCGCCGGGTGTGGCGCCGTAGGGCGTCCGGCGGCTGGGACCCGCGGCGGCGAGCAGGGAGGGCAGGAGAGCCGCGGCGGTGCCCAGGCCGGTCGCTCTGGGGGGCCACCCGTCCGCGAGCGGAACGGACGGGGACTGTTGACCACCGGCGTCGCACGACCCGTACGTCGGGTGCATTGTCTGCCCACCTGCCTTTGTTCGAAGGGAAGGACTCAGATCCGGTCGGCGGCGATGAGCAGGTATTGGAAGCCGCCCGTGCGGTAGGCCTCCAGGAAGGCGTCCTCGATGCCGGTGGCGACCGATGACTTCTGACGGAGCTCCCAGTACGGGATGGTGTCCCCGGTCAGGTCGATGACGTTGACGGGCACGAGCCGGTTGGCGGCCATCGCGCGGAAGTAGGCGCTGCGGGGATGGATGTCGCACACGTAGTGCGCGTTGATGGTGGAGACCGCGCGGGAGGGCAGGCCGTACACGTCGTTGTAGCAACCGGTGATGGTGACGTATCGGCCGCCGCGGTCCAGCAGCCGGGAGTGCGCCGCGAAAAGCTCGTCGAGCACGACGTACATCGTCGACTCGTTGTTCCAGATCGCCTGGAAGGCGCCTGCCTCGAAGCCGGTGTTGAGCATGTTCTTGAGATGGAACCGGACCCTGCCGTCCAAGCCGTGCTTGGCCGCCTGGTCGTTGGCGAAGTCGACCTGGGTCTGGGAGATGGAGACGCCGTCGACCTGGCAGCCGAAGGCGGTGCCCGCCATGATGCTGGAGCCGCCCCGGCCCGAGCCGGCGTCCAGGAGGCGGTGCTCGGGCCGGATGTCGCCCAGGTGGCTGAGCAGGAGCCGGGCCTGGGCGTTCTCCAGCCGGTGCATCTCGGTGATGACCGCGTCTTCGCGGGCGTCGTCGCCGGTCACATCGAGGACGGACCAGTCGACGTCGCCGACGCCGTAGTGGTGGTGGTAGATCCCTGACACATCGCCCAGCCGCAGGTTGACCGGGTTGCGTTCCGCGTTCCAGTAGTTGGCGACGTCGCTCTGGTAGACGCTGGCGATGGTCATCGGGTGTTCCTTCCAGTGGTGGGAGACGCTCAGTGGCGGGGGACACTCAGGTGGTCGAGGCGCTCAGTGGTGGTGGGTGGCGATCTCGACGTTCTCCAGCAGGCCGATCGCGTCGGGTACGAGGACCGCGACGGACGCGTAGGCGGAGACCAGGTAATTGGTCAGGGCACGCTTGTCGATGCCCATGAACCGGACGTTCAGCCCCGGCGCGTACTCCTCGGGGAGGCCGGTCTGGCGCAGGCCGATGACGCCCTGGTCGTCCTCGCCGAGGCGCATCGCGACGATCGAGGTCGTGTGCCCGTCGCTGATGGGCAGCTTGTCGCAGGGGAAGATGGGGACGCCCCGCCAGGCGGTGAGGGCCTGCCCGTCCTCGACCACGGGAGTGGGGTACAGGCCACGGCGGCTGCATTCGCGCATGAACGCGGCGATGGCCTTGGGGTGCGCCAGGAACATCCGGGTGCCGCGGCGGCGGGTGAGCAGGTCGTCCATGTCGTCGGGCGTCGGCGGGCCGGTGCGCGTGCTGATGCGCTGGTCGTACTCGGTGTTGTGCAGCAGCCCGAACTCACGGTTGTCGAGCAGCTCGCGCTCCTGGTTTTCCCGTATCCCCTCCACGGCCAGCCGCAGCTGCTGCTGGAGCTGGTCCATCGGGTCGCTGTAGAGGTCGTGGACGCGGGTATGGACGCGCAGGATGGTCTGCACGACCGACAGCTCGTATTCGCGGGGCGCCGGGTCGTAGTCGACGAACGTGCCCGGCAGCACGGGCTCGCCGTGATGGCCGGCCGCCACCGCGACGTCGGCCTCACCCTTGCGGTTGACGGCCCGGCCGGCGTTGGCGAGGCGTTCGGCGATGTGCTCCCGGAGCGCCGGCGAGCCGTCGAGGGCCTGCCGCAGGTCGCGCCAGCGCAGGGCCAGAAGGGTGCCGGAAGTGGTGGCCGTGTAAGTGTGCGACCACACCGGCTCGGACCGGTGCAGCGCCTCGTCGCCCAGATGCGTCCCGCCGACGAGCACGCCCAGGATCTGGACGCCGCCGTACGCGCCGGTGCCGAGCCTTTCGACCCTGCCGTGCGCGATGACGAACACGTCCGTCACCGGCGCGCCGGACTCGGCGATGACCTCGCCGGGCCCGAAGTGGCGGAGCGTGAACCTCCGGGCCAGGTCGCTCAGCAGCGTCAGGTCGCCGAACCCCCGGAGCAGCGGGAGCTCGGTCAGGGTCTCCGGGACGATCCGCACGTCGTCGGCGCCCGTCTGGACGAACCCGACCCGGCCGCGTCCGACGGCGAGCTTGAGCCGCCGGTTGACCCGGTAGGTGCCGCCCGAGACCTCGACCCACGGCAGCTTGCGCAACAGCCACCGCGAGGTGATGCCCTGCATCTGCGGGACGGTCTTGGTGGTGGTGGCGAGGTTGCGCGCCGCCCCCGTGTCGAGGCTCAGCCTGGGTTCGTCGGCGGGAGATTCGGCGGTGGCCTCGATGGTCATGGACAGGCTCCCATCTGCGACGGTGGAGCGCCCCGACGGCCTGACCCGCGGCACGGCATCGGTTGCCTACCGTGGCGGAAGAGCCACCTGAGGGATGCGCTGCGTTACTCGCCGAACACTAAGCGTGAGCCTGGGAGGTCGTGAAGGTGTCCGATGTTCACAGAAGACTGAACGCGGAGTCACGGAGGTATCACGCTCCGGACAGGAGCGGGCAATGTCAGGTGCGGCGCTGGGTCTCTTCGAGATAGCGCAGGACGGCGGTGACCCTGCGGTCCGCCCGATCGGAGGGTGCCAGGTCGAGCTTGGCGAAGATGTTGCGGATGTGCTTGTGCACCGCGCCCTCGGTGACGAAGAGCCGTTCGGCGATGGCGGTGTTGCCCAGCCCCTCCGCCATCAGGGCGAGCACGTCGCGTTCGCGGGCGGTGAGGCGTTCGAGCGCGCTGTCGGGCCGCGACCGGGTGAGCAGCTGCGCGACGACCTCGGGGTCGATGGCGGTGCCCCCTCCGGCCACCCGGTGCAGGGCGTCGAGGAACTGCTCGACGCGGCCGACCCTCTCCTTGA
>Ga0193707_1000363_pt1 | contig 15173 bp, 13 predicted proteins | sample U3c2metaG_FD_143043 | JGI IMG/M metagenome (GOLD analysis project Ga0193707, IMG submission 143043) | Soil microbial communities from a riparian zone of the East river system, Colorado, United States - U3c2 | ecosystem: Environmental > Terrestrial > Soil > Riparian zone | place: USA: East River... | reverse complement strand
ACACGCCGGCCTTCCTTGCCTGCGCCAGCAGAGAGGCAACGGCCGGCACCATTACCCCAGTGCATTTTGGCTGGCTTTTGCAAATGGGATCAACCATGTCGAACACCAACAACGCCGTTGTCGCGGGTTTAAGAACAACTCGGACCGGGTCTGGAAGCGCCGGCATTTGCAGTGTCAGCAAAGGCTTGCTGGCGGCGGCACTGCTCGATGCCCCTGGCGCGGCAGATTGCGCTACAGCAGCTCCAACACAGACCGTGAATACGAGACTGCTAGATAGCAGCACGGTTCGAATCAGTATCATCCTGGATTCTCCTTGTGCCAGTTCGACGAACAGGCAGTCACAACACCGCGGAGAATGCTGCGCCTATAACCACCGATCTCCGTATCGAATTGTAAACACCCTTTTTCTCTGACGGGAGCTATATCGCCCAACCGGCGAGTCGTCAATCGCACGATCGTTTGGTGAACTCGCCGGGGTCGCGCTCGACGCCAGGATTGAATTGAATTCTCCTACAACTCAATCTTACGTGCGATCAAACTGACGCGTCGTCGTCAGTTCAATCCTGCGTCGTCCGGTTCGAACTCAATCGAAGCGCGTGAAAAAAAGAGGCGGCCCCCAGGTGAGACTGGAGGTCGCCGCATGGAATTTATTTAGGCAGGGCGATCTAGGATTTGGACAAGTAGTTATCGATAGTCGTGATAACCTCGATGATCTCGGTCATGCCAACGGTCATGGAACCGATAATCCCATCGATGTTCTGGGCGATTGTCGGAGTATTCATGGCGGTCGTCGACATAATACCGTCCGAATACACGCCTAGGATGTTCAGCGATCTCCTGTTTGGCAGCGGGATGCTGTTTTAGGAATTTTTTTACCTCTTCGTGTTTGTCGAGATATTTACGGTCGTTAACCAATTGAGGATTGTTTTGCAAGTCAGTGGAAACACTGGGGTGTTTAATCATGAAACTGTGGAACTGAGCGACTTCGTCGCGCATTTGGGCATATCATCACTCCAAGCTCGGCTGGAGAAGCTGAGGAGCGATATTGTCAGGATTAGCGCGAAAAACGCGCTTCTGGAAAAGCTAGGCAGTCGGTAACGGTTAAATACCAAAGCCCTGCCGATGGTCACAAGGATGCGAATTTCACGGTACAAAATCTGAATGACCTCGGGGTGGGCATGTACCTGCGAAGGTCTAGTCGTCGACCTGCAAATCGACCTACAGAATGATGCTACATTCATTCAGACCGTGAGTTTCGGTCTGTTGCGCTTAGATTGTTTTCTCCCTTCGCCGAATCCAAGCCAGCTTTTATCGTTGCGTTGTTCAGTTCAAACCTGCCGGATTTCTTCTTTTACGAGATGGAGGAAGAAACGGATAAACCTAACAGCGAGGCCATTGACCTGTTCAGAAGCATCGGCCTTTAAACTCACTCCACTCGGTCGTGTGATTTTGGTGTTAGATCCTACCTTGGAACCTAATTTAATGTGATCGGAATCTGTGAATACAATTTCCGCTTGGCCACGCACCTCCGCGGCAGCCTTCAAGGCCTTGCAGAAGTCTTCCTCAGTTGCTCCAAGCTCAATCCAGATTCCCCGCCAAGAAACCGCATCATTCATCCCGGTCTTGCGGTATCGGTCCTCAAGGTTTTTGATGATTCGTTCTTTTAACTTGAGGATAATCAGCGTGATTTCGACGTTCAAAGAATGTCCCTCCTCGGTTTTGGCCGCATGGTTACGCGTTATACCGCGCGGAAATCGCATCTTTTTCGGCGGCGACAACCGTCAATCGCGACCGCCGAAAGTCTTGGTTCGGCATTGTTTTCCAGGCATCGGTTCGGCCCTCGATAGTCGAAGTCAAGGGGAGAATTTGAATTGAAACGTCGTTCAATTTAATTCTGCGCTACGTCACAAAGGCTTCGCAATCAATCAGTTACCGAGCCAAGGGAGTACCAGCCCTTCGTTGATGAGTAGTTCGAGATTTCTTGCTACTTTTTCAGAAGCAACGATCTGTTTATTAAGATTATTGATAGCTTTGTATTGCTCTTTTGCCTTCGTATGAAAGTAGACTCCGTCGCTAAGAGCACGTTTGGCCGCTGCAGTAGCTCTATCCGCATTCTCTCGTGCCTTCTTTGCCTCAACGGACGCACCCGCCGATGTGTACCCGGTCGCTGCTTTGTCCCACTGTTGGCTGGCCAATTGGTAATTTTGCGCGGCCAAAAATGTCTCGTCCCCGGCCAGGTCCAGTAAATCGCCGGCCTCGAGACCATTTGACGCAGTTCCATTGACAATGTTCCCGGACTGGATCTCATGGTCCCTTGCGATCTGTTGGCGCATTTTGGCGATGTCCTCCCATTGTTCTGCGGTTTGCATGAAACTCAAACCCGGAGCTGCGAGACAATCTTTTGTAAAGATGCAGGAAAAAAACACCGCAGTAACGATGCCTGCTAGTTTTAACATATGCGCCTTAGTAAAAACTGGCCGATAATTTAATCGATGGCCGAGATCCATAAACCCATCTCCTTCATTTCAAAATTTGTTGGTTCACGTAGCTTGTGGCGTTGTGGGCTCTGCGGTTGAGGTAGTTGATGGTCGCGTGTTGCGTTTGGCCCAGAGCCAAGTCGTGGAGGCTACAAGAATCAGTGAAGCGGTGAGGGCGAACGGGACAGTGTGCGAATTCTCAGTCGTCGGCGCTGCATAAATTTGCGCGACTAAAACAGAATAGGCCATTGCGTGACTTTGTTTCCGCATCATGAGAATTACGGTTGCGAGCAAGAAAAGGACCAAAACAACTAACAAACTTTTTGGTGTTTTCGAGAAGATATAAACGACGAGAAGACTCAGATGTGATCGATTTCAACGAAAATTGATCGCTTGGACGATTCGGCTGTTCAAGCAGCGCGGCGTGCCAGTCCATTTCCGCCACCTCCGAAATCGTTTCCGACCGGTGACATTCGGATGGTTCTGGATCCCACGCGGCCGACGCCGTCTAAGTCGGTGCCGAGGAAACGCGCAGAGCGAGAAATTTAATTGTTGCCAATCGACGGACTGATTGAAACTTCGCTAACAATGAAATTGAAGCGTCGTTCAGTTCAATCGTGAATGTTGCGGTAACCGCATCAAATTTGATACACCAGCGTAGCTAAATTGAGACGCTGGACTCTCTGTCACTCTGCTTACTGCGTGATTCTCGATTAGCACTTCTTCCGCAACTGCGTAGACTTATCTCACTTTCACCACCACCCGTTAGGATTGGTACGGTGCTTGCCATAGTGTTTCGCTGAACGATGAACCCGCACAAGTTTCTGGTTTCATACCCGACCGAGAACTCGTATTCGTCGGTTTAAGTTTTGCTGGACAGCAAACTGTTCATGACGGTAAATTGCGATGGTCTACAAGATTCTTGAAGGTACCAAGCCTGCTGACCTCCCCGTGGAGCAGCCGATGAAGTTTGACCTGATCTCAACCTCAAAACCGCCAAGCAGATCGGTCTGGCGATTCCGCCGAACGTGCTGGCGCGGGCGGACAAAGTGATCAAGTGAGGCGGGGGTTGGTGACGAGTGTCGAGTGAAAAGAACAGAGAAAAACATGAAGAAAAAAATCACCGTGCTTACGCTTTGCGCCATGCTCTTTGCGCTCTCCCTTCCCGCCGACGCGCAGCAGACGGGGAAAATCTTCCGCATAGGTTTCCTTGATCCAAGCAATCGAGCCGGTACAGCCGCCCTCGTGGAGGGGTTGCGGCAAGAGCTGAGCAAGCTTGGCTGGACTGAAGGGAAAAACATCACCATCGAGTATCGGTTTGCCGAGCAAAAGAATGATCGCCTGCCTGAGCTTGCGACGGACCTGGTTCGTCTCAAGGTTGATTTAATCGTGACCTCAGGGGGACCGACGCCATTAGCCGCGAAGAATGCAACCAGTACCATCCCCATCGTCATGACGAGTTCCGTTGACCCCGTGGGCGCAGGACTGGTCGCCAGTCTGGCGCAGCCGGGCGGCAATGTTACCGGGCTCTCGACTTTAGCGCCCGAGCTGAATACTAAAAGGTTAGAGATACTAAAGGACGTGATCCCTGAGCTCTCGCGGGTCGGGTTTTTGTTTACAGTAGTGAGAGGGAGCCGCTCAGCAGACGACCCCCAATGGAAAGAACTCGCGCCTGCGGCTGCGGCACTGAAGCTCAAATTGGAGGAGATCTCGACTCAACTCGACGCGAAAGGTCTTGAGAGCGCCTTTCAAACCGCGAAGGAGAAGCAGGTGGGTGCGATTATAACGGGCTCCGGTAGTCGCTTGTTCGCCGAAAGAAAGCGCATTGTCGAGCTTGTCGGCAAATACCGGTTGGCCGCCATTTATCACAGAAAGGAATATGTCGATGACGGCGGTCTCATGTCCTATGGGGCGGACTTCAGTGATCTCTATCGTCGTGCGGCTGTTTACGTGGACAAGATTTTGAAAGGTGCCAGCCGGCTGATTTGCCGGTGCAGCAGGCAACGAAGTTTGAGTTTGTGATCAATCTCAAAGCCGCAAAACAAATCGGTCTGACAATTCCAGTCCGCGTGCTTGAGCGGGCGAATAAGGTGATCAAGTGAGCGAAGAAAACGAAGTGGCGATGCTAGGATTGAATTGAATTCTCCATCCAACAATCTCGTGCTAAATCCACCTGAGGTGTCGACGAGTGGCGCGAGCTGCCGTGGGGCAAGGTGCCGTCGCTCGGATCATTCATCAGTGGTAAGGGCGATCGAATGGCGAGTCCTCTGGAGCGAAAGCACTAGATCCACCACTTGGCTCCGTTGAATTCTTCAGCAAGTTCCAATCGTTTAAACGTTTTGAGGTCTTAACATGGATCGAACGTTTTGAACTCCGCATGCTAGTCGTTCACTGTGATCCTCGGGTCTTCGCGCGCCCAATAGATCAACTCACTTACACGAGACGTGATTTCGTCTTTTGCCGAAGGATCGGCACCCACTTCTTGTAGTCGTCCTATCACCTCGAGAGGTGACGGCCGGTAATCTTTCTGATTCTCATCACGTATAGCTCATCACGACCGCAGCTACGGCGTGGCACGGTCGTTGCCAGTGCTGTCTGCAGAAACAAGGGAAGGTAGTCCTCTAATGAAGATCGACATTTCATTCTTAGCGGCGTTTGTGCTCATCGGAACAGACCTGCTAGGACGCGCAGCCGTTCAAGGTGTCGAACAGGCGCTTGCTTCAACCGCGATTGAGTACGGTTCTGCCGGCGCGATGCACTTATCGAAGTGGGCGAAAGCGAGCGGGGAATTATGCTTTCATCGATGAACTTCTCGATTATGGATTGGCACCTTTTTTACCAGGCTTTAGACAAACAGGATTCGGCCGGTCTGGAATAAATGGCTGGCCCGATGGGTTTTGGGCTGACGACCGAGTAAGATTCTCGATGAGACCCATCACTAAAAATTCGGGTGACCTTGGTTCAACTCTAAATATAGAACGAACAAAAAAGAACCGGAATCGTCCGCTGCGGAACGTCATTTGGATGGGAACTTTGATTCGTACCCCCAGTGCCAATTGGTTGGCAACTGGTAGCCTGCTACACCGTGACCTTCGTGCGGAATTCAATCTGCACTGCTAATTGTCCGATGTGCCTTCCGGCTCAACTAGTTACGACGCGTCCGTGGTTTCTGAAGGTTCGGCATACCAATTGCCTTTTGATCAAAACAAAGAAAGCTATGATGATGAAGATAAAATTAGCTGAGCGTTTGTGCCTGGCCGTTCTCTTACTTGCAACAGTTTTTGCTCAGTCTCTCTATGCGGATTCGCCAGCGCTAAGGGATCTGAAAGTTCACATTGCCGCCTTGCAGCAGGTACTACGCGATCCCAAATTATCCGACCACAAATATTTGCTTCAGCGAAGAAAACTGGCGCGGGTTGTTCTCCAACAACTCTTTGATTTTGAGGAAATGTCGCGGCGTTCGCTCGGAACAAATGCCCGCCGGTACAATGATCGTTTGGGAGAATTTACGCCACTTTTCGTCGATTTTTTGGAACACGCGTATATGGAAAAGTTGGAGGAGAACGGCGACGCGAGAATACAATATATCAGAGAAATCGGTGACGATGAGAACGTCGATATCGACACGAAGACGAGACTCAAAGACGGCAATGAATACAGCGTTAATTACAAACTTTACTCAAGCCCGGTAGGTTGGCGTGCCTATGATGTTGTCATCGAGGGTATCAGCTTAGTCAATAACTATCGGGCTCAGTTCGATCGGTTCTTAAGCAAGAAGTCTTTCGATGAACTCTTACAAGAGCTTAGGGACAAGAAGAACAAGTTTGGCTAGTCGCGCCGTTCCTGCGCTTGGCTAAGTTTTACGGCTCAAGGTCCTTGATGCTGGAGGTACCTTTAACTATGCCATCCGCCGGTGCTCGTGCGGGCGGATAAGGTGATCGAGTAACCATGCGGCGATGCTAGGTTTGAATGATTTTCTCCTTCAAACATCTTACGGAATAACTGCGCGTACTTCGCTCCACGTTAGACGCGCTTTTACCTCCTTGCACAGGCGAGCCTATGATTGCGGGAGCCCAGACATCCACACCTTGTCGGCCTCATCGACCGAAGAACGCATGGTTATGAAAGTTACAAATCTGTTTAGCATGGGGGCTTAGAATTTATCCACTTCGGTAGGAATCATTGGAGCATTGGCAGACCTTTAGGAAAATCCCAGCACGTTTGAGTGGTGGCACCAACTTTGCGGCTGCTTCAAGCGATGACTCATAATGGTCACCAGGGTGGATCGAGAATGAAGTCGAAAGCTGCTGTCAATTATCAATGTGTCTTACGCGCGATTGGCCAGGGAATTGAAAAACTTGGAGTAGAATCATTCGATTTAGAGATGTCAGACAACCACGGCTTCGTAGTGAGCGGCACATATAGAGAAGAAAAGAGCCCGTGTGCGCCTAAGCCGACGCTTAAAAAATCCTTTCTTAGCCTCATCATCAACGCGGCCAAGAATACCTGTAAACAAAAAACCGGCTCAACGCTCTTTCACTTTTCCAAAATCCGTTTCACTCGAAATAACATCGAGCTTTTAGACCAAGCAGGCAAAGCGTCGAGAACAAGTTGGGATGGTAACCCGCTGAACCCCCTTGGGATATCACATGTTCTCAGAATGGCGGGAGCCTATCTCGACAGTAAAGGTAGCCTCTTCTTACGGCTTTCATGGCGTCACGATAAACTAACAGTTTGGCATTTTAACGGAACGGGCGGCGAAGCGAAGGAAATGTTTACGCCACAAAACCTGTATGACCAATGGGTTCATCACTTCAATACGCGCAAGCCGCCTCGTCTACTGAAGCCAACCGGCAGCGGTTAGATATTCTCAGCGAAAACAGATTGCCAACCCTGCGCCTTATGAGCTACGGCGTTGGCTTTCTCGACCTGTTTCGGCGTGCCGCCGTTTACGTTGACAACATTCTCAAGGCACAAAGCCCGCTGATCTCCCTGTGGAGCAACCGAAGAAGTTCGAGTTCATCATCAATCTGAAGGCGGCTAAAAAGATCGGCCTCACGATCCCGCCGAATGTGTTGGCGAGGGCGGATCGGGTGATCAAGTAATCGAAGAAAACGAAGCGACGATTGCCAGGATTGAATTGACTGACGTTCGGCTTTTTTGTGATTTGCACGATGCCCCTCTTCAATTCGTCTATCAGCACGTTCAGACTGACAGTCTTTGAAAGTTGGCCCATGTACGAGACGCTTTTTACGTCCCGGCTGAAGTCCGTTACCTCCCCAACTAAAAATTACGCTGTCATACTCCTGTCAGTGACAGATCTTGCAGCCGTTCCGCCAGAGCTAACTCGGCAATATCGGGACGTACACACAGTGTTCATTCGGACAATGAGTCTAAGAGTTCCGGTTGAAGGGCGCCCCCCGAGGTTGCGTCACCTCGACACGGGACTGAAGTAACTGCCTGTATTAGTATTGGAATTAGCATTTATCGAGGCGTGGCTTGGATCTTGCTCCATCCACCATTTGGAAATCTTTAGGAGAACGTCCGCCAATTACACAGAGGAACTTGGCAACATGCAATGGCGAACGCTGTCATAAATGGAATGATGCGAACACAAAAACCGCCGAGAGAGGCTCGAACAAGCTCAGCTTCATTGACAATTATTATTGATGGCAATTCTCGCGATCGCCAATGAAATTCACCGACTTTAATATCCCCCTGACGATCGGCACGGACCGAAGGAGCGACTTGATCCATATTCAATGGTTCGTGGTGATCGCGTCTTCTTATTTGCTTCTAGTCCGGGACGGCCAATTTATCGACGATTCTCTCAGTCTCGTGATGCTGGTCGGCCCTTTAGCGTCCATGCTGGTATTCTTGCGTCTGCCGCAAAGCTTCTTTGCCCATCGATATTTCCCCCAGGTCATCGCAGTCGTCGACACCTTGCTGCTCTCCACGGCGATTGTACTTAATCGTGAAAGCCCGTGGGATCTCTGCCTGGTTTTTTTCTTCGGGATTTTGATCGCCGCCATCGGCGAAAATTTCCTCCAAATCATAGTTGGATGCCTGGTGGCGGGCATACTTTCGGTGGTGATCATTCCCGCTTCGCGCGGCGGCCAATTCGCGCTCGACGGCAATTCGCTGCTCAGGATTCCGCTGCTCTTCGGCGCCGCGCTGCTGTACGGCTATTTGGCCGATCAGGTCAAACGAGAAAGGCGCAGAGCGGCCGAATCGGAGGAGAGCCGCAAACAACAGTTGTCGATGAAAGATCAGCTGCTCTCCAATGTGTCTCATGAACTGCGCACGCCTTTGACCGCGGTCTATCAGTTCGTAACCCTTCTTTTGGACGGCATACCCGGCAAGCTCAACGTCGAGCAGAAGCAGTATCTGGAAATCGCGCTGCGCAACGTGAAGCAGCTGCAAACGATGGTCCGTGACTTATTGGACACGGCCCGCGTCGACAGCGGCAAGCTAGTCTTTCATCTGCGCGGTGTCTCGCTCTGCCGAGTGGTTCATGAAACCATTGGAAGCTTTCTGACGGACACGCGGGCAAGATCGATCGCGCTAACGGAAGACATTCCAAACGACCTACCGTTTTTGCACGCCGACCCGCATCGGCTTAACCAGATACTCACCAATCTGATCGATAATGCGATCAAGTTCACGCCGGAAAACGGCGGCATTACAGTACGTGCCCGGGTTTGTGAAGAAGATGACAGTTTCGTCCGCGTATCGGTGCAGGATACCGGCTGCGGTATCAGCCCCGATCATGCGGAAAAGATTTTTGACCGGCTTTATCAAGAGGAGCGTGCGCTCGCGACCAACCGCAAGGGCCTCGGCCTGGGTTTACACATTACCAAAGAGTTGGTGTCGCGACACGGCGGGCGAATTTGGGTGGAGAGCGAGCCGAATAAAGGAAGCGCATTTCATTTCACCTTACCGGTGTTTTCTTTGAAGCGTTCACTGAGGTCCTTGCTGGAAAGCGCTCAGTTGCCGGTCACGTCTTTGTCGATCGTCGCCGCAGAGCTTCAACCGGCGCCCGGGACCCCGCCGGACGTGGCGAAAGCGCTCCAAGACATGGTTTGGGTTTCCCTCAATCAAGTGGAGCTGGCCGAGCAAACTGTATTGTTGCCCAACATCATGCCCTCCATCGGACACGTTTGCTTCTACTTGGCGCAAGCAAAGGATCTCGAATCGGGTCAAGCCTTGGCTGCGCGCGTCGGGAAAGAAATCAGCGACTGCAAGCAAGTGCGCAACGCCAACTGCCGGGTCAGGACCCAAGTCTGGACACTCGATCTGCATCCGGCTACCGAGACAGTCAACGTTGAAACGCGCATCGGGGAAGTTAACGACTGGGCGGCGCGAACGATCGCACAACAGGGCTACGAATCGGCGCAGAATGAAAACGATCGATACGCACTCATAAAGGTAAACGGATCAGCCGGAGGCGCCTGGGCCCCATGAAAGGCGATCGAACCGAGCCAAAATCCGCGCGGACCCTGACTGGACTTCGTGCGCTCGTGTTTCTATGGAACGGATTATCAATCGGATCGGTTTTTCGAAAGGAGTATTTATGAAAGACAAAACTATTCTCATCGTCGAGGACGACAAGGATATATCATTGGCCCTTAGCGTGCGATTGATCTCGCACGGCTATACAACATTGACGGCCCCAGACGCCGCATCGGCGATCCAGTTGGCGGCGATGAAGAAACCGGATTTGATCCTGCTCGATCTGGGCCTGCCGGACAGCAACGGCTTTATCGTCATGGACGTCGTGAGCGAGTTGAAATTTTCAGCGAGGGTTCCCATCATCGTTGTCAGCGCGCGACCCGCCGAAGTGTACAAGGAGCCGGCGCTCTTGGCCGGGGCGAAGGACTATTTCCAAAAACCCTTCGACAACGAGGCGCTGATGACGGCCATTCAACGAGAGATCGGCGAAGAGACGCCCTTACTGGTCGAGTATTCATACCATTGATGACTGGGGAGCCATCGACCGGTCGGTAAGCGAGGATATTCTTATGGCAAAGAAAAGATTCTGATCGTTGACGACAACGAAGACATATCGAAAGGGCTAAGAATTCTTTTCAGAGCCCATGGCTATGTTCCTGTTCTCGCAGGCGACGCGGTGTCGGCGGTCAGCCAGGCAAAAAAAGAAAATCCCGACGTGATCTTGCTGGACCTGGGCCTCCCCGCGGGCGACGGTTATGTCGTCATGGAGCGATTGGGCAACATCGAGTCCCTCACTTTGCCACTGTTAGCGTACTAACTGCACGCGAAGAGGAATTTCACAAACAACGCTGCAGGCGGGCGCGAAAGCGTTTTTCCAGAAGCCTGTCGACCACGGCATGCTTTTGGCCGGCGTTGATCAGATCGTTGATGGACCGATCTCTATGCAGCCATCGGCGATTTGAGACTCGCGAAATACCGGATCGGAAAACCCGAGAGTAGGGAATGTCAGGCTCGTCCCGGGACCGATCAACGTGTGACGAGGCGCAGCTGGTCGGTGTAATCCAACCAGAGGGGCAGCATGATCGTTCTCTTTCCAACTCACCCGCGCGACAAAAATTAGGCCGGGAGAAAACATCATTTTGGCGACTACCGCTCCGGCATTTTGCGAACTAGACACGTCACTCGAATCTCCGCTAATTCCGAAGTTCAAGGTCTAGTAAAGATTTGGTGCGGTTACGGTCCTTGTTACCCTAGGTCACATTTTTGTTACCTCAAGTTCGGCGCTGTCGAGTTATGTCCAATAGACCGTTGCCTTAGGTCACTTTTTGTATCCTTGGCGCTGAAATATCAGGTAGTTAACGTTTGACCAGTTGATGGTATGTGGATTGCGTTGTTCCTGACTTCGCAGCGAATTACTGAGCTATCCTAGAAACGCCTTATACGCTGTAGCTGGGTTAGAACAGTCGTGCTCAGCCGACCACAGCGAGTGTCAATACAACAAAGAGCCTGACTGGATCGTTCTAGCAGGCTCTTTGTTTGCCCGCCGCACCAGGCGGTTCGATGGTGTGAGGAAAATCATGGATCACAAAAATCGTCGTTAGCAAAGAAGAGGAAATATGAAGCAAAGCAAATCTTTTAAACTGCTCTTGTCGATCGCACTCACTCTGATGCTTGTTTGTTCTTCCTGGGCGCAATCGACGGCTGTCCGTCGAATTGGCGTGCTCACCCCTGGAGGCGACTTCGCACCGGTGCTGGAGGGACTGCGCCAAGGGCTGGCTCAACTCGGATACCTGGAAGGGAAGCAGATAACCTTCATCATCGAAGACACCAAGATGGAGACGCTGGATCCCGTCAAGGCGGCGATGCGGCTCCTCGAGGCTAAGCCAGATCTGCTGGTCACGGTCGCTACGAGTCACGCAACCGCAGCCAAGCAGGTGGCTGGGAATATTCCTGTCGTTTTTACGGTGCTTACTGATCCAGTGCAGTCAGGCTTTGTGGCGAGCTATGCCTCGTCGAAGAACAATTTTACCGGAGTCTCGAACAGTGTCGCGCCGTTGTCCGGCAAGCGGCTCGAGGTGTTGAAAGAAATGGTTCCAGGCATCAAGCGCGGACTCGCCGTTGTTGCCATCAAGGAAACCATCGCCCAAAAGTCATTTCAGTTTTTAGCGGAGTCCGCGAGCAAGCTAGGCATCCAGCTCGTCCGGCGCGACGTGACCACCAAAGAAGAGCTCGAGAAGATTCTCCTCGAGACGCCGAAGGGGTCCGTCGATGCGATCATTCACGTCCCGGCGATCCTGCTGCGCAATCACATCGCCCTTCTCGTCGACAAGGCCAACAAAGATAAGCTTCCTTTCGGCGTCCACACCGAAGAGCTAGTCAAGAAAGGCGCGCTCGTCTCCTACGGTGAGGATAATCGGCTGATCGGGATTCAGGCGGCGCGACTCGTCGTCAAGGTTTTGAAAGGCGTTCCGCCCTCGGACATTCCCATCGAAACGCCAGAGCAGCCGATCCTCGTCGTCAACCGGACAACGGCAAAAACCATCGGTCTAAGAATTCCTCGTGAATTTCTCGAACATGCGGACCGTATCGTCGAGTAGCAGATAGACGAGGACGTCAATGGGACAAACTAGAATATACCGGACGGGTCTGCGAATTCTCTTCGGAGGCATTTTTATAGTTTTTATCACAGCGCCGTTATTGAGCGCGCAAAAGCTGCATCCTCGGATCGCTGTCTTGACCCCGGGATTAGGCCTAGTGCCGGTGCATGAAGCAATGGGGGAAGGTCTCGCCCGTCTCGGTTACATAGAGGGGAAAATGTTACGTTCCTTGTAGAAGATACAAAGGGCAGCACATCGGACCTGCCGTCGCGAGCGGCAAGACTCATATCCGCCAAGCCGGAGGTTCTTTTCGCCGTCACAAACTCTCACGCACTGGCAGCCAAGCATGCGACCTCGACGGTCCCGATTGTTTTTGCTTGGGTGGGTAATCCGCTTAGCGCGGGCCTTGTCGCAAGTTATCCCTATTCCAAGAGCAATCTAACCGGAGTAACAGCCAGCGGAGATTCTCTTTCGGGCAAAAGGCTCGAAGTACTTTTGGAAATTGCGCCAAAAGCCAAGCGGCTGTTGGTTATTGTATCGTCTAATGAGAGCCTTGCCATAAAATCATTCAGGTCCACTGAGGAAGCCGCAAAAAAGTTGGGCGTAAGGCTTGTCCGGCGTGACGTAACCAATGAGCAAGAGATCAAAATTGCTCTCGAAGAAACCAAGGGATCGGTAGACGCAATCTTCCACCTGCCGTCGAATTTGGTGCGCTCCAGCATCGATCTTCTAATTAGAAAAGCCTTGGCAGACCGGATTCCCCTTAGCGTTAATGACGATGCTTTTGTGGATCGCGGCGCGCTTATCTCGTACGGACCTTATTCCCGACTGGTCGGAATTCAGGCGGCCAAGCTTGTCAACAAGATTTTGCAGGGAAGCAAGCCCGGAGAACTTACAATTGAAACCCCCGACAGATTATTTCTCTCCATCAACCAGACTACGGCAAAACAAATAGGCGTGAACATCCCTCGAGAGATTTTGGAGCGAACGGACCGCCTGGCGCAGTAGTTGCGGCAAAACGGGCAGATGATCAGCAAGTTTATTTCACTATCGGGGTCAATTCGGCAGCGGATATTCCTTTTGCTCGCGGGCATAAGCTTCGGCTCTTTTCTGCTGGTCAACTTGATTTGGCTGCCAAACTCAATCCGGGAAATAAGAGAAGAACAAGCTGGGCTGCGGCGTACTTCCATTCGCCTGTTTCGGGATCAAATTAAGCAGCAATTTGAAGAAGAAGAAAAAAACGTAAAAATAACCGCGATGCGCATGCGGCCTTACTTTTTTGATGGCGACCGCGAACACCTCCGACAGCTTGCGCAACAACGCCTGCAAAGCGACCCGGAGTTTGAAGAAGTTGGTATTCTAAAGGAGGACGGGAAAGAACTCGTAAAACTTTCGCGAAAAACGGCGATCACCGATGCAGATCTGATCGACCGCTCGGCCACAGCGCTTTTTCGTGAGGGCATTAAAACAGAAATTTATTGGGGTGGTGTAACAATTGCGGAAAACTCGGAACCTCAAGTCACATTGACGGCCAAGCTCCCTGGCTCCGGTTTGGTATTCGGCGTCATCAAACTCAAGTCTCTTTTATCTCTAACACAGGAATTTAAGTTCAATTATGACGGCAGGGCATATATCGTCGATCAAGCCGGCCGGCTAATCGCTGCTGCCGATCCGAGCCTGGTCCTCAGACAAATTTCATTTGCCGATCGTTCACTGATCCAACGGCTTCTTAACGGCGACAGTTCTGCTGATAGCTCTGTTGTCGAAGGGGATTATACCAACGAAGCGGGAACGCCTATGATGGCGACCGGACTCCGCTTTACTCGACCGCCCTGGGCTGTAGTGATCGAGCAGCCGCAATCGCTGCTTTTCGCGCCGATACGTGGAAAAATCTGGTTTTTCTTTAGCGTATCTTTAATTGGTTTTCTCGCCAGCTTCCTGGCAGCGAAGGCATTGAGCCGGCGTTTCACTGAACCGATCATCCGCTTGCGCGAAGGCGCCAAGCAGATCGGTAGCGGCAACCTCGAGTACAGAGTTCCCATCGAGACGCGTGACGAGATTGGTCAACTGGCGGAGCAGTTCAATCTCATGGCGGAGGAGCTGCGTTCCTCGGAGCAAGCTACCCTTTCCGCTCTGACAATTCCGATCATCAGCCAGACGAATGAATTGACGGAAGTCCTCACTGAGGTCGCAGCCAAAGTCATGAAGCTCACGGGAGCGCAAGCGGCATCGATTCGACTAATGAACGAAGAAACTAACCAGTTTGGCTTCTCGGTGTATCAGGGCTTTTCCGAAGAATATACACGTGAACAACCAACCTCGGTTGATGAAGCCGGAGTCAAAAAGGCTCTCGAACACGGCCGGCCGGTCTTTTCAAACGATCTGCGGAACCAGCTATCGAGCAATCGAAACACTCTGGCAAGAGAAGGCTTCGACGCCTGTGTTTATCTCCCGCTCATGACGCCGCGAAAAACTTTCGGCATCATGATCGTCGCCAGTCGAGAGTCCGGAGGATTGATTGCAAAACAGACCGATCTTTTCGCCGCCATTGCACACCAAATCTCGATGGCGCTGGAGAACGCGCGCCTGTTTCAAGATACCGAACGCAATCTCGAGCGCATTGGAGCTTTGCACGATATCGTTCTGG
>Ga0193707_1000362_pt1 | contig 15233 bp, 11 predicted proteins | sample U3c2metaG_FD_143043 | JGI IMG/M metagenome (GOLD analysis project Ga0193707, IMG submission 143043) | Soil microbial communities from a riparian zone of the East river system, Colorado, United States - U3c2 | ecosystem: Environmental > Terrestrial > Soil > Riparian zone | place: USA: East River... | reverse complement strand
GATCTCGGGGAATCGCTTAGTCAATTCGTTTTCATTTCGCGATAGCAGTGAAACTTTGTCGTCCTTTTTGACTCCGATCAGGCGGATGCCGTCAAACTTAAGCTCATAAATCCAATCGCCCGTCGCTGGTGGTTCCTCAACCAGCTTCGCTTTCATCGGTTCGATGAAACGAGCTTTTGCCGAGCGCAAATCTGGCAGAAATGCCATTGTAGGATCCGTCTGAGGCGGGTTGCCCCGCTTCGCGACCGGCAGCCGACGCGTCTGCCCTACAACCTCACCCTTTTCTTTTTTTTTAATGCGGCACGAATCCGTGCTTTGAATTGCGATGTGGGACTCTCGTCTGCTTCGCGACCGGACTCCCACTGGGCATCGCGATCTTTTGCGATTTGCTGCATGGTGCGTCCAGTTTTCACCGAACGGTCTTCCATTTTTTTCGATATCGGCTTCGCGCCATCTCCTGTTTTCAGGATCAACCACTGATTCTTGGCATCATCACGACCCCGAATTCGGACCAGGGTCCATTCGCCTTTTGCTTTTTCGCCGTCGAGAACGAGATGGAGCTTGCCTTCGCGCAACGATTTCGCCGGCTGCTCGCCATACACCTGATAATTACCATAGTCCCACACCATCACGGTGCCGCCGCCGTATTGCCCCTCCACGCGAAAGTCATAGTGCAAACGGCGCGCTGCGTGTTTTTGAATAACAAAACGCGACGCCCCTTTGACTTTTCGCGGTAACGGTTTGCCCCCGGCCGGCTCAGCTGTTTTCTTGAAGTCGCGTTTCCGCTTGTATTCGGCCAGTCCCATTCCGCTGTAACTTAACTGCAGATCGGGGACCTGCACGCGACGTTGTACAGCGACTCGCGAGCGCCTATTTTCATATCAGGCGTTCGCTGCGGCGAATGCCGTTACAAAACCTACGCTTCGCTTGGCAGCGCCTCGCCGACGAGATAGCGAACGAAACGGCGGATGACGATGTTTTCACCCAGTTCCGAAATCTTGCCATTGAGCAAGTCCCTGACGGTCACATCGGGATTTTTAATGAAACCTTGTTCGAGCAAGCAAACCGTACTGTAGAATTTCTCGAGTTTTCCTTCCACAATTTTGTCGGCAACATTCTCCGGTTTGCCCTTGACCTGGGCCTTGTAAATTTCGCGCTCAGCTTCGATAAGATTGCCCGGCACGTCAGCGCGGCTGACATAAAGCGGGTGGGCTGCCGCAATATGAAGGGTGATGTCCTTCACGAACTCGCGAAAATTCTCGTTCCTCGCCACGAAGTCTGTCTCACAATTCACCTCTACGAGCACGCCAACTTTCCCTTGCAGGTGAATATAAGAAGCAACGACACCTTCTTTCGTTGTACGCGAAGCCTTCTTCCCAGCGCTGGCAATTCCTTTGGTCCGCAAAATCGCCTCCGCTTTCTCCAGATTACCGCCGCTCTCCACGAGAGCGCGCTTGCAGTCCATAAAACCCGCGTTGGTCTTTTCGCGGAGCTGCTTAACTAGTTGAGGATCAATTTCGGCCGTTGTTTTCATTAAAGTGATTAGAGCGTTGAAAGTGGAATCCAGTGTCGATTAACTATCAACCATCGGCTATCAGGTCGACTGGTTACGCTGAGACGCCAGCCATTTCGACTTGCTCGCGGATACGCGCTTCGTTGCTAGCCGAGACAATTGCATCGACGAGCTTCTGCAAAATTACGCGAATGGCTCGTATCGCATCATCGTTGCCCGCGATTGGGTAATCGATGATGTCTGGATCCGCGTTCGTGTCCACGATGGCAACCACTGGAATCCCAAGGCGTCGGGCTTCGTTCACGGCATTTTGTTCGCGAATCGTATCGATTACCACAAGCGTGTCCGGCAATTTCGACATCTCAATTATCCCGTCGAGATTGCGCCGAAGCTTTGCCGCTTCACGATTAAGAGCAGCCAGCTCCTGCTTGCCCATCTTTTTGTATTCGGGGGATTGCTCGATCTGTTCGATGTATCTCAACCGTCCAATGCTTTTGCGAATCGTCGTGAGATTGGTCAATGTGCCGCCCAGCCAACGCTGATTCACGTAAAATTGACCACAAGCAATCGCAGCCTCTTTTATCGCTTCCTGTGCCTGTTTCTTGCAACCAACGAATAAAATCCTGCCTCCACGGCGCGTTACTTCCTGGAGAAACTCCGTGGCCCGCCGAAGCTGAAGCACGGTTTCGTCCAAATTGATGATGTAAATCTGATTGCGCTGCTCAAAGATGAAGGGCTTCATCTTCGGATTCCAACGCTTCGTCTGATGTCCAAAATGAACGCCAGCTTCCAAAAGTTCAGGTACTAATTCTGTGGTATCGGCCATAGGAGAAAATCCGCGAGGGGAACTCCAGAGCGGGACGATGAAGATGCTACAGCCCGGGTTGATGCGCAACCTGAAATTCAGCGCTGTTACTGCCCTCATTAACTGCCGCGTTGGGACTCGGAATAATGGGACTTTGCGTGTCGATCCTCGACGCCCCGAGACGCAAAGCGTAACCTCATTGAGGATTGAACCGTAGGGCGTGTCCTCCTTCCCAGAAAGATGTGGATCAACAGCAAAATCGGCAACGCCAGGCCGACAGCGAGATGAATCCAACTCGTCCAGGCACGCAGGCTTTCGCCACCGGCATAATAAAGGCCGTAACCGGTGATGGTTAAAACGGCGAACGCACTCAGAAAAATCGAGCCGTTTGCTCGATTGCGGCGCGCACGCCATGCGAATCTTACATGACCGCGCGTCGGATCTGTAGGATGTCGCAGATGAATAAGCTGCGATGCCAGCCCAAATGTTCTTAGGTCGCCGCCGGCATTTACAAGTCCGCACTCAATTCCATTCTCCTTCAACGCATCGACTGCGCGATCGACTGCAAAAAATCCTTCGCGATCCCTCCAAGATCTACAATCAAGCCCCGGTGGAAAAAGACTTCGTAGTTTCGTCGAAGAAAAATGTCACCCGAGCTGGCGGTTGGACTAAACTGATAACCGCGACGAGGAAGATAATTCCATTTGGTAAGCCATGGAGCGACCGTAATATCGAACGTGCCGTGGCTCTCTTCGGCAAACCGCTTTGACGCCTTCATGACCTGCCAGGTCCACGGGTGCACGTTCACACCTTTTGGAAAAGCGTCCCGATTCATGCGCGAGACATCACTTAAGCGGTCGTGAAAGCTCATTAGGCGATGCACCGTCGCAATCGCAGCGAATCCAGCTTCGATTCCGCGAGCGAGTAATCTTTCGTCGCGTCCACGCGCCGTGATTTCGACAAATGTGCCCAGCAGCGGACGACACCGCCGCACTTCAGTGCTTGAGCGCGATCTCATAAAATGCCACGAGGCGTTTAACCCCGTCAGTGATGTGCCGACAACTCAAAGTCGCTCCACTGATGTTTTTGATATCGCTATCGAGTTTGAGCGTCGATCTGCTGTTCTTCCCGACAAATTGGGCACGCCACTTTTGATCTCGAATCTGGCCACCATAGGTTTCGCGATAGTCCATGATTTCAATCTGCTTGACCGATCCATCCGAGTTCAAGCCAACCGCATATGTAATGAATTCATGTTTCCCGACTACTTCATCGACAATAAACCACCCGCCGGCTCCGACCCGCCAGACAGGTTGCTCATCTTTCAATACGCGAACACCGCTTGCCTGTTCGAGCTCATCTTTCAATACGCGAACACCGCTTGCCTGTTCGATGGCCTTGCGTTGCGCCGCGGTCAGTTTAACCGGCGCGGCTGTGAAGGATTCACCAGGACAGATTGCCTTTTGGGCCTGATCGACGCTGAGATATTGAACGGCAAAAGCCGAGGGCGCTACGATTGCGGAGATTGGAAGTGCTACTAAGACCAATTCGGATTTCATCAAGAAAAGCAGCGTCAAGACGCTGCACCTTGACCGCTTCGACCTCTAGCACCGACTTCAGCAATGCGCTGCCGGAGCGTTGCTATTTTTTGATGTCGGATTGCGATAAGGTCAAAAATTAAACCCTATTCGAACCCGCACGTAATATTTTTCGTGCTCATCGCCAAAGATGTAACCGTCGTGCGCGGCAAACTCCTTGTTATCCTGACTGAATGCCTGCCCGATTGGTAACTGATGAAGGAATCCCAGGGTGGCCCACCAGCGTTCGCCGCCAAAATGAATAGTCGGTCCGACAAAGTAAGCTGAATGCTCGTGGACGGTGGCCTCGGCGAATTCGTGATGATTCCAAAATTCCAAACCTCCTGACCAATTGCGCACAAACCGGTAAGAAAACCCGGTGAACCATTCGAACATGGCGTCGCGCTCGTAGCTGCCGTCAGCCTCCTTTTCGAATTCGAGTTCGTAGTTGACGTTTAACGCCCAAACGAGCCGGTCTTCGAGCCAGTTTTTATGAAGCAAGACCTTCCATTCCAGTTCGGTCTCCCGGGTCCCCAACGGCCGGTTCAAAATAAAAAGCAAGCCCAATCGAGTTCTTGTACGGGCATAGCACACGATAAATGGCTTCGAAAGAAACTGATTCGAAGTGATAACTGTCGAATGGCGTGGATGGATCGTGGCCGGCGTGGACATCCTCGCCGCCGGTCTCGTACACTCTCGGCAATCGGCGACCAGGATGTCTTGGGTCCTCCGCCGGAACATCGTCAGCCGCGTTAACGTAATGATGATTCAAGTAGAGCACGATCTGTAGATTATCTGTCACGCCATACTCGAGCTCTTCGCGAAAATCGAAGACATTGTAGATACCGTGCTCTTTTTCCCAGCGCGCGGTCATCCATTGCTCAAATTCCCACCGGCCTTTGGGAAGCAAATCGGTGGTGTAAGTCCAGGCGAAGATTGCTTCGTCGGCGCGGACAATGGAAAGACAAAATGAAATTGCTGCGATTAATGTGATTCTGATCTTCATCGCCGGCATTTCTACCAACAAGCGATGACGTCCGCTGCCGGGGAGTTGCCAATTTTTGACGCTGGATTGCAGCGCAATCCGGGGCGTGTCGCAGCAACGTGCCGCTAACCGGAATTCCGCGAATCTTTCTCGACGTATCTGGCGAGGACCCAGCAGAGATCGGAAAGACGATTCAGGTAACGCAAAATCTCACCATTGAATTCTGCGTCACTGATACTGAACGCAGCGATGTGTCGCTCGGCGCGACGGCATGTTGTGCGAGCAAAATCGAGAGCCGCGGAAACGCGTGTTCCACCGGGAATCACCCAGTCCTTCGGATAAAGCGATTTGTCTTTCTCAAGTTCGTTAATCATCGCTGTGATGCGGCCGACCATCGCCGACGTAGTGATGTGAAAGCCATCTTTTGCGAAACGCTCCCTATCGCTCGGCGCGGTTGCCAGTTCTCCCATCACGACAATCAAATCTTTTTGTGCGGCGAAGATTTCGTCAGAAATGAATGTATCGGTCGCAATGGATCGAACCAAACCAAGCGCAGCGGTCAGCTCATCCACACAGCCGTAAGCATCGACGCGCGCATCGCTCTTCGAGACGCGATGGCCGTACATCAGGGATGTTTCGCCCTTGTCGCCTGTCTTAGTGACGATCGACATCAGGCAAATTGTAGGGCGTTTGATTCGCTCGCGCCAGCTCCCTCACCCGGTCGGGGCTTCCCGTCTATGTCGCTCGGCTCCCGCCCGGCTCCATTCTGAGAAACGCCAACCCGTAGATGGCACCCGACTCGGCGTACGCCCTACAACAACGTCGATCTTACCCGATGGCCGGCTGCGCCTCGGCTTCGTCCATTACCGGTGCGCCGATCGGCTCACCTTTTTCGACCAGCTTAATCTCGCGGTGCTCGGGGAAACCGGTGCCGGCGGGAATTAAGTGACCCATAATCACGTTTTCCTTGAAGCCGCGCAGTCTATCGACCTTACCCAGTGTAGCCGCCTCCGTAAGAACGCGAGTCGTATCTTGGAACGAGGCAGCGGAAATAAAGCTGTCCGTTTCGAGTGAAGCCTTCGTGATGCCGAGTAGGACGGGAACGGCTTCTGCCGGCTTGCCACCTTTCTCGACCACCTTCTTGTTTTCGTTTTCGAAGTCGAGTTTGTCGACCTGATCACCCCAGAGCAACGACGTATCGCCAGGATCGGTAATCTTCACCTTGCGCAACATCTGGCGCACGATGATTTCGATATGCTTGTCGTTGATCTCCACACCTTGTAGCCGATATACTTCCTGGACTTCGTTGACCAGGTGCTCCTGCAAATCCTGTGGTCCGCAGACCTCGAGGATCTCGTGAGGCACTACAGGGCCTTCGGTGAGTTGCTGGCCTTTTTTCACGAAGTCGCCCTTAAACACGATAATATGTTTGGTAAGCGGGATCAGATGTTCTTCTTCCGCTCCGGTGTCGGGATCCTTTAAAATCAAGCGTCGCTTTCCGCGGACAGTGCCACCCATCTCAACCACGCCATCGATCTTGGCGATCTCAGCCGCGTCCTTCGGCCGGCGCGCTTCGAATAATTCGGCTACGCGGGGCAAACCTCCGGTGATGTCTTTGGTCTTCGCGACTTTCCGCGGCGTCTTTGCCAGCAATGCGCCACCTCGCACCTTTTGCCCTTCTTCCACGATAACGTGAGCACCAGCCGGGATGGAGTAACTCGCGAGCACTTCCTTCTTGTCATCCACGATAACAATTTGTGGGTGCAAATCTTCCTTGTGCTCAATGATAACGGTGCCCATCAGGCCTGTCGCCTCATCGACGTCGCGTTTGATCGTGACACCCGCGATCATGTCGCGGAACTCGATCTTGCCACCTTTGTCGGTGAGAATCGGGACGTTGTAGGGATCCCATTGAACGAAGGTTTCACCCTTCTTGACGTCTGTGCCGTCGCTTTTCGAGATCATTGAGCCGATCACCACGTTGTAGCGCTCAAGTTCGCGGCCTTCAGCATTGTGCACGCTGATTGAGCCGTTCTTGTTCAACGCGATCCAACTACCATCGAGTGCCTGGACAGTCCTCAGGTCATTGAAGCGCACCGTGCCGTCGTTCTTCGCCTTGATGATCGGTTGCTTGAAAGTCTGGCTGGCCGTGCCGCCAATGTGGAATGTACGCATCGTCAATTGCGTTCCCGGCTCGCCAATTGATTGGGCCGCAATGATACCTACCGCTTCGCCAAGCTTGACGAACTGGCCTGTAGCCAAATTCCGCCCATAACACATCGCGCACACACCGCGGCCGCACTCGCACGTAAGAACCGAACGAATCTTCAAGCTTTCCACGCCGACCCGCTGAAGCTCCGCTGCGATCTTTTCATCAATCAACTGATTCGCTTTGACGATCTTTTTCTTCTTGTCCACGGGGTCAGCGATCGTTTCGCAGCTTACACGCCCGATAATGCGCTGGCCGAGATCCACTACCTCCTCGTCGCCCTCGTAAATCGAGCGCACCACAATGCCGTTAACAGTACCGCAGTCCGGTTCGTTGATGATCACATCCTGTGCAGCATCGACCAGCTTGCGCGTTAGATATCCGGAGTCGGCAGTCTTTAACGCGGTATCTGCAAGACCTTTTCGAGCCCCGTGAGTAGAAATAAAGTACTCGAGCACGCTCAACCCCTCGCGGAAGTTCGATGTGATCGGCCGCTCAATGATTTCGCCCGAAGGTTTGGCCATCAAACCTCGCATGCCTGCGAGCTGACGAACCTGCTGGCGGTTGCCGCGTGAGCCGGAATCGACCATCAAAAAGACCGGATTCAACTCCTTACGGCCGTCGTTGTGTTCCAAAGTGCGAAACATCGCGCTGGAAATTTCGTCACCGGCGTGTGTCCAGATGTCGATGATCTTGTTGTAGCGTTCGCCGTCTGTGATAATGCCCTTGCGATATTGCTGCTCAACCTGTCGAATCTGCTTATAAGCGTTTTCCAGCTCGGTCTCCTTCTCTTTCGGAATGATCATGTCCGAAATTCCGATTGAGATACCGGCTTTGGTGGCTTCGGCAAAGCCAAGCTCTTTTAGTTTGTCCAGCGTGACGACAGTCTCTGCCGGTCCCGCGATTTGATAACAGCGCCAGATAATATCGCTAAGTTGCTTCTTGCCCGCGGGTTTGTTGAAAAATCCAAGCTGTTTGGGCCAAATCTCGTTAAAAATAACACGGCCTGCAGTCGTTTCGATCGTTCTGGCTTCCGCGTTTCCATAAATTGTTTGCTTACCGAAATCGGGGTTCTTAAGCCGGATGCGGTCGTGCGTGTGAACGCTTCGCTCTGCCATCGCAAATTCCACTTCGGCTGCATCGGCAAAGAGTAGGAGCCGCTGTCCATCCTTGCCTACACCGCGCGGGTTTTGGGTGAGATAATAGCAGCCCAGTGTGATGTCTTGAGAAGGCGTGGTAATCGGCTTTCCGCTGGAAGGAGAAAAAATGTTATTCGGCGCGAGCATCAGCATGCGCGCCTCCATCTGGGCTTCCACCGAGAGCGGCACATGCACTGCCATTTGGTCGCCGTCGAAGTCCGCATTATAAGCAGTGCAAACCAGCGGATGGATGCGAATGGCTTCGCCCTCGATCAATTGAGGTTCAAAAGCTTGAATGGACAATCGGTGCAAAGTAGGCGCGCGATTGAGCAACACCGGATGACCCTTGGTCACTTCATCGAGAATGTCCCAGACCTCCGGCGTCTGACGCTCGATCATTTTTTTCGCGCTGCGCACGGTATGCACGTAGCCAAGGTCTTTAAGCCGGCGAATGATGAATGGTTCGAAAAGCACAAGGGCCATCTTCTTCGGCAATCCGCATTGCTGCAGCTTCAGCTCCGGACCGATCACAATTACAGAGCGGCCTGAGTAATCCACGCGTTTGCCAAGCAGATTTTGACGGAAACGTCCACCCTTGCCCTTGAGCATGTCGCTCAGTGATTTGAGAGGCCGATTGCCGGCGCCAGTTACAGCACGCCCATGTCGGCCGTTGTCGAACTCTCAAGCTCCTTGTTGAGCTTGTTGAGATCGATCTCGGCCAGAAGTTTTCTGATTGCCTCGGCGCCCATGCCGGCAACGAAATCCTCCCCGTATTGCTCCTGCGCCTCGCGGTATTCAACTTCGTTCAGCAGTTGCGTCTTCTGCAACGGCGTCTTGCCCGGATCGATGACGATGTAGTCCTCGTAATAAATGACGCGCTCGAGCTGGCGTGCGCTCATATCAAGCATAAGCCCGATACGAGAGGGCATGCATTTGTAAAACCAGATGTGCGAGACAGGCACAGCTAATTCGATGTGCCCCATCCGTTCGCGACGGACGCGAGCCAGCGTAACCTCCACGCCGCACCGGTCGCAGATGACGCCCTTATGTTTAATCCGCTTGTATTTTCCGCATGAGCACTCCCAATCGCGCGTAGGACCAAAAATTCGTTCACAGAAAAGACCGCCCTTCTCCGGTTTAAAGGTCCGGTAATTGATTGTCTCGGGATTTTTGACTTCGCCTTTGCTCCACGAGCGCATCGTGTCACTCGACGCGACGCCAATTGCGACTTGATCAAAACCCACGGGGCGTTCTTCGCCCACTAACTCACGCCAGGAATGTTCGTTCATGTTTTTTCCAAATAATTTACAACTTAAAAATTATGCGACGCTCTCCAGAAAGGTAGGCGCCTGGCCACCGACCTTCACGTCGAGGCCCAGGCTCTGCATTTCCTTGATGAGAACGTTGAAAGATTCAGGTGTACCCGCTTCAAGCGAGTTATCGCCCTTGACGATCGACTCATAAATCCGGGTCCGTCCTTGCACGTCATCGGACTTAACGGTGAGCAGTTCCTGCAAAGTATAGGCAGCTCCGTACGCTTCCAGCGCCCACACTTCCATTTCACCAAAACGCTGGCCACCGTATTGCGCCTTACCGCCGAGCGGCTGTTGAGTGACCAGCGAATACGGTCCGACCGCACGAGCGTGAATCTTGTCAGCCACCAGGTGCCCGAGCTTCATCATATAGATGTAGCCAACGACGACCTCCTGATCGAAAGGATCGCCGGTGCGTCCGTCGAAAAGCTTTGCCTTACCGCTTTCCTGCACCCAAGTGAATCCCTCCTTCTTCCGGGCATCGTGCAAATACTCGCGAATCTGTTTCTCCTTAATTCCGTCGAACACCGGAGTCGCGACTTTGAATCCCAGCGCCTTGGCGGCAACCCCCAGGTGTGTTTCGAGAACTTGTCCCACGTTCATGCGGCTCGGTACGCCCAAGGGGTTAAGCACAATTTCAACCGGCGTGCCATCTGCCAGAAAAGGCATGTCTTCTTCGGGCACGATGCGGGCGACAACGCCTTTATTTCCGTGCCGGCCGGCCATCTTATCGCCCACGCTTAGTTTGCGCTTGCTTGCGATGTAAACCTTGACCTGTTTGATGATTCCCGGGTCGATATCGTCACCGCTTTCCACCCGGTCCATGGCGCGATCGCGTTCGAGTTCGAGCTCCGCGAACTTCTGCTCGTAGACGCCAATGATTTCGCGAATCTTATTGCGGATCGGACTCGGATCGATCTCGATGTGATCGTGCGCCGTCGCCAGCTTGCGCAAGAGCGTTTTGGTGATCTTGCGATTGGCTGGAATGATGATCTCACCGTTCTTGGCGTTTACGACATCCAGAGGAACTTTTTCGCCGAGCAAAACGTTTGAAAGCGAATCCGTCAGTTGCTCGATCAGTCCGTCTTTCTTGCGCTTATGTTCTTCGCTGATGGTTTTGAGTTGTCGTCTGGTTTCCGCCGGGGTCAGTTTTTCGCGCGAAACTTCGCGACGGGACGAGACCTTTACATCCATCACAATTCCGTAAGTCCCCGAGGGAACGGTAAGCGACGTGTCTTTTACGTCCGCAGCTTTCTCGCCAAAAATTGCACGCAACAGGCGTTCTTCCGGCGCCAATTCGGTCAATTCGTTTTCACTCTTCGGCGTAATCTTCCCAACCAGAATGTCGCCCGGCTTCACTTCCGCGCCTACACGCACAACCCCGTCAGGCCCCAGGTTGCGCAGCGCCTCTTCGCTGACGTTGGGAATGTCGCGCGTAATTTCCTCTGGCCCGAGCTTGGTATCACGCGCACCGATCTCGAATTCATCGATGTGGATGGACGTGTAGATGTCTTCTTTGACCACTTTCTCCGAGATCATAATGGCATCCTCGAAGTTGTATCCATTCCAAGGCATGAACGCGACGAGCACATTGCGCCCCAGAGCCAGTTCGCCGTGATCGGTGTTTGGACCGTCGGCGATGACTTGACCGCGTTTCACGTGCTGACCTTTGTGTACAATCGGTTTCTGGTTCACGCACGTGCCGGCATTTGACCGCATAAATTTGCGGAGCTCATAAACGTGAATCCCAGCCTCGGGATCGGTCTTGAGCTTCTTCTTGCTTTCGGGAAGATGGCCATCCTTCGTGACGATGATTTGGTCTGCCGAAACCGAAGCGACCTTGCCGCCGTCGGCTGCCAGAACAACCGCGTGAGAGTCTCGCGCCACTTTCTCTTCCAGGCCCGTGCCCACCAGTGGCGTCTCTGAAACGACGAGAGGAACGCCCTGGCGTTGCATATTGGAGCCCATCAGCGCCCGGTTTGCGTCGTCGTGTTCGAGGAACGGAATAAGGCCCGCCGCCACTGATACAAGCTGTTTCGGCGAGACGTCCATGTAATTCACCTTGGAGGGCTCGACTTCCAGAAAGTCACCGCGGTACCGCACGGATACTTTCTCACCCGTGAAATGTCCACGTCCGTCAACAGGCGCATTAGCTTGCGCAACGAGAAAATTCTCTTCGCGATCAGCAGTAAGATATTCGATCTGATCCGTCACGCGGCCCTTTTCCACTTTGCGATACGGTGTCTCGATGAAACCAAACTCATTGATGCGCGCGAAAGTGCTCATCGAGCTAATCAAACCGATGTTGGGTCCTTCTGGTGTCTCAATGGGACAAATGCGCCCGTAATGAGACGGATGAACGTCGCGCACCTCGAACCCGGCACGTTCCCGGCTGCGCGAAAGTGCTCATCGAGCTAATCAAGCCGATGTTTGGCCCTTCCGGCGTCTCAATGGGACAAATGCGCCCGTAATGAGACGGATGAACGTCGCGCACCTCAAACCCGGCTCGTTCCCGGCTGAGGCCACCCGGCCCGAGAGCAGACAAACGACGCTTGTGCGTTAACTCTGCGAGTGGATTCGTTTGATCCATGAACTGCGACAGCTGTGACCGGCCAAAAAAATCGCGGATGACCGCACTAAGCGCCTTTGGATTGATCAGCTTCTGGGGCGTCATGCCGTCGACATTGATATCGAACAGAGTCATTCGCTCCTTGACCAGACGCTCCGTGCGAGCAAGACCGACACGGCACTGGTTCGCCAGTAATTCACCAACGGTGCGTACACGGCGGCTGCCCAGATGATCAATGTCATCGAGGGTACCTTCGCCCCGTCGAAGATTGATCAGGTATTTGATCGCAGCGATAAAATCCTTGTCCGTTAAAATCCGCTCGGTAGAATCAACGTTAATCCCAAGCTTTTGATTAATCTTGTAACGGCCCACCCGCCCGAGGTCGTATTTCTTCGGATCGAAGAAGAGTCTTTTTAGTAAAGCACGCGCATTGGCGACAGTCGGCGGATCGCCAGGGCGAAGACGGCGGTAAATATCCTTCAGCGCTTCTTCCTGGTCGTGCGCGGGGTCTTTTCGAAGCGCCTTCACGATGGTGTCATCGTTTGCGATGTCGATGACTTTCACTTCGTGAATTTTGAGCGCCATGATCTGGCGCACGGTCGCCAAGGTAAGGGGTTCGAACGCCCGCGCCACCGTCACATCGCCGTCGCGGATCTCCGCAGTCAGCACTTTCGTAGCCAGCTTCTCTTCGTCGAGTTTCTCGCTCAGCTTCAGGGTCTCGATGTTGTAAAAAAGTTTGATGACGTCTTCGTCGGATCCGTAGCCAAGGGCGCGAAGGAATGTGGTGGCAAGAAACTTCCGGCGCCGCTTGCGTCGATCGAGATAAATGTAAAGAAGGTCAGCCGTATCAAATTGGACCTCAATCCATGACCCCCGATCTGGAATAATCCGGAAACTGTAGAGGACCTTGCCGTTTACGTGGACGGTGGATTCAAAGGCGATCCCTGGAGAGCGGTGCAATTGGCTTACTACTACACGTTCCGCACCGTTAATGACGAAAGTCCCCTGCGGAGTCATCAGTGGGATTTCGCCCATATAAACTTTCTCTTCCTTCGTGCCTTTTTCTTCGCGCAATTGGAACGTGACATGCAATGGCGCGCTGTAGGTCTGGCCTTCCCGCTGCGCCTCCAACGCGCCTAATTTGGGCTCGCCAATCTCATAGTGACTGAAGTCGAGCACCGCTTTCTCGTCGTAGCTCTCGATTGGAAAGACCTCTTTGAAAACAGCCTGCAGTCCCTGATTTTTCCGCTTGGAAAAAGGGGCGTCTTTCTGAAGGAAATCAACGTACGAGTTTGCCTGAACCTCAATTAGATTCGGCGGTTCGATCCCTTCTTTGATGCTTCCAAAGTAAATACGTTCCGACATAAACTAGTAGCCAAGAGTTAGCCTCGCAACGTCCACCCAATCGTGGACGAAACGGGCAAGATTTAAGGGCTCAGCAACGAGCGAAGGGCACAAAAATGCATCCAAAACAGCGGTTTGTCAAATTCACCGCCGTTTTGCTGCTTTTCTTGTGCTTTGCCGTTGAGCGCCGGGTTAAAAATAAGTTCTGCCTGCCTCTAACCAGAATAGATAATAGTCTAAAATTTCCGCTCCGCAAGGAAAATCTGCGGCGGACGGTCTATAGACTCATCCGCCTCACTCACTGATAGGAACCAAACAATCCCGACTTAGCGAGTTGTTGGATTATTTAATTTCAACCTTCGCACCGGCGGCCTCGATTTTTTTCTTGATCTCGTCCGCCTCTTCCTTTGTCACCCCTTCCTTGATTGTCTTGGGAGCGCCTTCCACAAGCGCCTTGGCTTCCGCAAGGCCAAGTCCCGGCACCGCGCCACGAACCTCCTTGATCACAGCAATCTTGTTCGAGCCCATCTCTTTCAAGATCACGTCAAACGTTGTTTTCTCCTCCGCCGCCGGAGCTGCCGCTGCGCCCGCCGCGACCGGACCAGCCGCCATCGCCACCGGGGCCGCTGCGCTTACACACGCAGAGCCTGGTTCATTCAGCAGGCGCACCAAGCGTGTTGCGGGAGACAAGAGTAGCCCGAGCAATTGCGCCTGCAAAATCTCGCGCGCCGGCAGATCCGCCAACTTCTCCAATTCTGCGGCGGAAAGGACAGCCCGCTCAACAAAACCAATCTTAAGCGACGCGACTTTGAATTCAGCCGCAAACGTCTTGAAAATTTTGGCCACGGGCGCGACATCGTTCTCACCAGTAACAACGGCTGTTTGACCGGTCAGCTTCTCGCCCGCATCAGGAAAACCAGAATCAGTCATGGCACGTTTGAGGAAATTATTCTTTACGACGTGTACTTCTGCGCCGGCTGGAGCCAGCCGGTTCCGCAATTCACTAAAATCGCCGACCTTCATCCGCTGGTAGTCGGTTACGAGCACGAAAGGAGAGCGTTTCAACTTCTCGGAAAGATCGGAAACGACGCTGGCTTTTTCTGGTGTCATCTTATTTCGATATTGCGTCTCTAAAACTACGCGTTCAAATACGGTGCCGGATCAACGTGAACTCCCGGAGACATGGTCGCACTGATTGTCAGGCCTTCAAGGTATCGCCCTTTCGCTGAGGCGGGACGAGCTCGAACGACCGCATCAATTACCGCGGTTCCGTTTTCCACCAAAGCATTTTCCTCAAATGAAAATTTTCCAACAGGCACCGCCACGTTGCCGTTTTTATCCAGTTTAAACTCCACGCGGCCTGCTTTCACTTCCTGCACAGCTTTGGCTGTGTCGTCCGTTACTGTCCCAGTACGGGGATTCGGCATCAGTCCGCGCGGCCCGAGTACCTTCCCCAATTTGCGGACCTCCGCCATCGCTGCCGGCGTCGCAATCGCGACATCAAAATCCTGAAAACCTTCCTGACACTTCTGGATTAGATCTTTCATCCCAACAAACTCCGCGCCCGCTTCCCTGGCTGCCTGTGCGGCCCCGCCCTCGGCAAAAACCAGAACCCGCACTTTTTTGCCACTGCCATGCGGAAGCGGACAGGTCCCGCGAACCATTTGATCGGACTGCTTGGGATCAACACCAAGCCGCAATGAGACGGTCACGGTCTGATCAAACTTTGTCGGCGGAAATTTTTTTAACGTCGAGACGGCCTCGTGAAGACTATAAGTC
>Ga0193707_1000361_pt1 | contig 15256 bp, 10 predicted proteins | sample U3c2metaG_FD_143043 | JGI IMG/M metagenome (GOLD analysis project Ga0193707, IMG submission 143043) | Soil microbial communities from a riparian zone of the East river system, Colorado, United States - U3c2 | ecosystem: Environmental > Terrestrial > Soil > Riparian zone | place: USA: East River... | reverse complement strand
AAAAAGGCCGCTTCATGCCGGTTCCGCCGTGGCAGAGCGGTCTCGTCGCTCCTGCTGACGTCACCGGTCTTGCCATCGTGAAGACGATGGGCGGCAGCGTGTTGGTCGTCGCCAACAGCGGAGACTCGCTGCAAGCGTTCACGATGGGGCGGCGTTAAGCTACCGGATCGAACGGCCGATACAGGCGGCACGCGAAAAAAAAACACCGGTACAATGAAGTACCGGTGCCTTTTTTTGCGCTGTCTGCTAAGGAACTCGCTTACCAGCCAGGATTTTGCTTGAGGTTGGTCTGACCGTTTGACTTGCTCAAATCTATTTCGATAGGCGGAATCGGGTAAAAACGGTGCCTGTCGGTGACTGGCTCCGCGTCAGCGAGGTAGAGCCTCCTCGTGTCTTCGCGTCCTCCACCAATGCCCGTGACGTATCCATTGATCGTAGCCTCGAATTCCGCCTTACCGTAACGTCTCAAATCGAAGAAGCGCTGGCCTTCCAGCGCCAGCTCGAGTCTCCGCTCTGCGCGAACCGCCGCACGCGCGTATGCCGGAGTCGGGAACGAGGGGTAAGGCCTAACGTCGTATTTTGCCCAGGTGATCGTTGCACTGTTGATGGCGACGGTCATCTCGGTATGCCCCGCGCATTGCGGGTATTTCGCGACGACGTTATTGGTAGCGGAAGCGGCACAGCCTTGCGCCGCCACTGCCGCGCGCGCTCTGACCTGGTTGACTAACGCCACCGCGCCGTTCAGGTCACCGGTTTCGACCTCCGCCTCTGCCAGCTGCAGCAGCAGGTCGGCGTACCGGAAAAGGTGCATGTTCATCGAGCTTTGTTGCTGCGGCTGCCAGCCTACAGTTGCTTCGGCACCGCTGGCCTTTTCGTGGATGTTCTTCTTGGGGCTGTATGGGCCGGCGTTTTCCCTGTCTCTCGCCCAGGTGTTGCTATAAAGCTCCCAATCCTTGAACGGAACCCCGTCGCGCCCAACGGTCCAGTCGAGGCGAGGGTCAACCGGCGTGAGCGTGCCGCCGACAAATTCGGCGTCCGATGCGTTCCAGGAATCCGGAGCCGAAAGCGAGAGCGGCAGTCCGTTCGCGTCGACCCTGAAGAAATTGACGAGGTTCTGAGTGGGATCGTTGAACCCGCAGCAGGCAAAGTGGCTCGGAGAATAGGGGAAATTGAGTCGCTCGCCATAGTTGGCGTTTTCCGCGCCTGGCTCACCGTCGTTTGCGGAAGCCTGATAGGCAAAGATGGTTTCCTTTCCGTTCTCCTTGTTGAAAAATGCCGTCCATACATCCGCGAAGCTGGCCTCGAGAGCGTACGGACCATTTGCGACAACGTCCTTGAAGGTCGTGACGGCGTCTGCGTACTGGTGGTTAAAGATCTGCACGCGTCCCTTGTAGGCTTTCGCCGTCCACTGCGTCGCGCGACCCTTTTGACCGTTGCGCGGCGTCGTGGGGAGTAGCTTGATCGCGGAATCGAGGTCCTTCAGAAGATCGACAGCAACCGCGCTGCTGTCCTCGTTGGGTTTGCGGAAATCGGTCTCCTCTTCGCGGTAGTACGGAATGTTGCCCCACATCTTCCAGCCCTCGAAGAGGTAGTGCGCACGCAGGAAAATTGCCTCACCCTCTATGCCGTTCGCGTCTGCAACCGAGAATTCGGTCGGAAGCGAAGCTTTGACCTCCTTGAGCAGACGGAGGGTAGAGTTCGCGCGCACGACCCCCTCGTACACCTGAACCCATTTGTCTTCCAGGTAGGCCCCGCCGCCGGAGCCGCCCCAATGGTATCCCTCGATGTCGTTTATCTGTTGCTGATCGAGGTGGTCAGACCCCTTGTAGGTGTCGTCGCCCGCTACGTCGCCGAAAACCCAGTTCGTTGCTGCGCACCCCCATCCCGTTGGCCCGTTTGAGAAGTCGCAGTCGAGGTCGCGGTATGCTGCGATGAGGCTCCCTTCGACACCCGCGCGATTCGCGAGTGTCGCTTGATTCAATGTTCCTTGGGGCGTCGAGGCGTTACTCAGGAAATCCTTGCAACCGTACAGGACCGCTGTCGCAAGAATCACCAATCCCGTGCCGCGGAGCAGAGCGTTTTTCGATACAGTTTTCATCGTCTCTTTTCCTATGAGAAGGCTGATTCGTTCAGAAGGAGGTGACTATGCCGATGCTGAAAATTCTGTTGGTCGGGTACGCGCCCTGGTCAACACCCATGAACTGATCCCGGATGTCGCCTGCCGCCCCGGTGGCGTTCACCGGAGGCAGCGCCGGGTCCAGCCCGTCGTAATTGGTCTTGGTGAAGAGGTTCTCGCCCTGGACGTACACCCGGGCGCCGGGCAGATACCGGGCGTAGCCCGGCACCGTGTAACCGATCTGCACGTTGCGGAGCCTGGTGTAAGAGCCGTCCTTGATGAAATAGCTGCTAGGCCTGTCGCTGAACGTATCGCTGATGTCGAGTATCGGATACTTGGCGTTCGGATTCTGCGGCGTCCATGAATTGGCCAGCAGGTCCTTCTTCACGTTCGACGAGAAGTCCTGAAAAACGTAGAAGTCCATCTGGTTCTCGAAGATTTTGTTCCCGTAAGTACCGAATATTGTCGCGCTGGCATCCCAGTTCCCGCGGTGCGCGCCCAGATCCAGGCCGGCCGTGAATTTCGGGTGCGGGCTGCCGATGATCGTGCGATCGTCTGCGGTGATTTTTCCGTCGCCGTTCACGTCCCTGAATTTGATACGTCCCGGAGCAGCACCATCCTGGGTCGCGTGGGCTGCGATGTCCGCCCGATTCTGGAAGTATCCGTCGGCGACGTAGCCGTAGAATGAACCGATTGGCTGACCGACCATGTTAATGGTTTGCGACCCGTCAAGAGCGATGCGTGTTGCTCCCGGGCCAAAGAAGAAGGTCTGAACACCGTCGATCGAAAGGATCGTGTTCTTGTAGTGGCTTCCGTTAAAGGTGGCGTTCCACCATGAGCCCGTGTGACCGACCGAGAAATCGAACCCGGCATTCCGCATTTTGCCGATGTTGACAATCGGCGGGGCGGCTACGCCAGCGGTGGCCGGAGTTCTGGGATCGAAGAGGAGATTGTCCGTTGTGCGCCTGTAGACATCGAGGACGACGTTGAGCGCGCCCTCGAACAGCGCGACATCGGTGCCGACGTTTGTCGACCTGTTCTCCTCCCACTTCAGGTCAGGATTGCCCAGCGCCTGCTGCCGGAAACCGGCGACTATGCTCGTGTTCGAGCCAGAAATGTCGTAGAACGTGTCGCCGCGGTTGCCCCCGAACGTCGAGACGACGCGGCCTGATGGGATTTGCTGGTTGCCGGTCACGCCCCATCCGTACCGCAGCATGACGTCGGAAAAGATTCTGTTGTTGGCGAGAAATGGCTCGTTGCTGAGGCGCCAGCCAAGACCTACCGCCGGGAACGTTCCCCACTGGTGGCCGGGTGCAAGGTTGGAAGAGCCGTCCCTTCTGAGAGTGAAGCTCGCAACATACTTGTCGGCGAAGTTCAAGCCGGCCTTGCCGAAAAAGGATAGCAGGGCGTTCGTGCCGCCCGAGCTGCCGACGTTCTTGGTGCTTGGATCCGCGAGGGCGTCCTGGATGTACCGCGAGGAAATATTGGTGTTCAGGAGGTTGTTGATGGAGCCGGAGAGGAACCGGCTGCTGCCGGCGTTGGCCTCCTGACCGAGCAGGAGGTCAAAGCTGCTTCGCGAAATCGTTTTGACGTACCTGGCTGTGTTGCTCCAGGTCCAATCCAGCTGCTGATAGTTGAACTCGTTAATTCCGTTCGAGAACGACGCCTCCCGGTTTTGGGGGGTGATCGCGGTAAATCCGGAAAAAGAGTTCTGGCGAACGTCAAAGCCGAGCTTGCTCACGACCGAGGCCGCCGGATTGAAATTGTATCCCGCGAACACATTACCGAAGACCTGGTTGTCTTTGCTGATGTTGTCCTTCTGATCAAACGCGTTCTTGAGCGGATTGCTGCTGTTGTCGGCTGGTACGCCTTTGGCACCGCCGAAGTTGCCGCCGATGTCGCGCACCGGGACGACCGGCTGTTGCAGGATGTCCTTGCCAAGAATTCCGTTCTCCGCCTGTGTGACGGGATCATCCGGGACGCCACCGTAATGACGGTCGATCGATAGCGCGATGTTTTCGCCGAAGTTCAGCTTCGACCGGTTGAACGATGTATTCACGCGAACGGTGCCACGCCTGAAGTCGGTGAACTTGGCGGTTCCCTTCTGATCGAAATAATTGAACGAAACGGCGTACGCGTTGGCGTCGCCGCCGCCTCTCACGTCGAGGTTGTAATCCTGGAGCGGCGCTGAACCGAAGACTTCGCTCCACCAGTCGGTGCCAGCGCTTCCCGGAATGATGAGCCCGTTGGGGTACGAATACTTGGACGCATCTACCGTCAATGGGCGCCCAAAGGCGTCCTTCGTAAGGATTGCACTAGGAGTCACGAAGGTGTAGATCGGAACTGACGGATTGTTTGGATCGCCGTAAAGGCCGGTGAGCGCCGCCGGGACCGCCTGACCCGCGTTGAGATAACGCTGCCGCTGGACTGCGAAGTAGTCGAGGGAATTGGTGAGCAAAAGGTCATTATATCCGTTGGTTGGGCTGGCAATGCCGGTTCTGGCGCGCAGAGTTGCTCTCGGCGCTCCGGTGTTGCTGCCCTTGATCGTCTCGATCACGATGACGCCGTTGCTGGCACGCGAACCGTAGATCGACGCCGCGGACGCATCCTTCAGGACCTGAATCGAGGCAATGTCGTCGGAATTCAGGAAGTTGACGTAGGAGTCCTGGACCGGCGTGCCGTCAACGACGTAAAGAGGATCGTTGTTCTGGAAGGAGCTGATACCGCGCACTCTCACAGTGTTGCGCGAACCCGGCGAACCGCTGGTCTGGACCGTGACCCCGGGAACGGTCGCATCAAGCGCCTTCACTATGCTGGCACTGGACTGCTTCTTCGCCGCGTCGACGTCCACGCTCCCGACGGCGCCGGTGATATCGCCGCGCCGCTGTTCAGTGTAGGCCGTCACTACCACTTGCTCCAGATAGGCGATCTGCGACATGGTCACATCCACCGTCGCGCGGCCTGACACGGGTTGGGCGATCTGCTTCTGCCCGACCAGAGAAAACGTGAGTACCGCATCTGCCGGAGCGGCGACTCGATATCTGCCGCTGGCGTCCGTGACGACGCGCGTATCGGTTCCCTGCACGCGTACCAGGACGCCCGGGAGCGGAGCGCCCCCCGTCGTCGTTACGGTTCCGGTCACCGCCGTCTGCTGGCCGAATGCCGTGCCGCCCAGAACGAACATCATCAGCAAGCCTATTCCCACCGCGAGAAAGCGGAGAGGCCGGTAATTCCGGAGCGAAGCCCTACCCAACAGCATTCTGTCCATGGTGATCCTCCTGAGGTAAATCCTTTTTCGGAATTTTCCTATCTGATTGCCGGGTTGCGACGGTGGTCATTTATCGAATCGTGATCGTTGAAGCCGGGTCTGCATACATTTACTCAGTGTGATTATATCCCCCCCGAAACAAGCACTCGTCAGGTCCATTTTATCCTCCAGGTCGTCGCATCGACTTCAGCCCCTCCATAGCGATCACTTGGCGATATGTGAGCAGCTTGACGTTGTGAGCTTTCACTGCATCCCTGAAACGCTGTGAGGTGACTGCGTCGAGCTCTCCCTGCCGGTTCTTGCTCATCTCTGCGAGTCCGCCGTCCGTGTTCATGTCCAGCAGTGCACCCAGCTCCGCGTTGTCTATTCCGACATGTGTAACCAGCACCGTGATTCCGGGCTTGAGGCGGCCGACCAGGGCGACCAGGCTATCGGGCTTGTCCCGCGGACGCGCTTCGTACTGGGGGTTGTACCTCGGTTCGCCAAAGTACTGCATCATCCCGAGTCCGTTCTCTTTTGCGATGCGCTCGGCGATCTCTCGAAACTCCGGATGGTCGTATACCGTGCCCATATGGTAGTCGAGGTAATCGATCTTGAGCCCGGACCGCATCGCCGCCTGCACCTGCGCCCTCAGCTCGGCATCCACCTGCTTCAGATCGGGGTGGTTCGCGTCGAGCGCCTCTGAGGACGGAAAAAAATAACCGTCCGCGTCGACTAGCGACGGGACGGCGGTTCTGCCGAGCACGGGACCCCACCTGTAATTCTTCCACTCCGAGTTGAGCGTGAGGTGGACACCTACGGCGACATTGGGATGCCGCTTGAGCATTTCCACCGTCTCCAAGTGCCACGGGGTCGGAAACATGACCGACACTGAAACCGGTAGACCCGTGTCGATGAGTTTCTCGATCGCCATGTTGGCGCTGTGGCTCATACCGCCGTCGTCGGTGCGGATGACGAGGTAGGTCTGATCGGCACTGCCCGCGCGGCTCATCGCGTCGGGCTGAGCCGCGACGAAGCGGGAGGAGGCGAACGACAATGTGCCTGACAACAGAAACGCGAAAGAACGAAGCAGTTGCGTTCGAGCCTCCGGACGGCGGAGCCAAGTGAGCTTGCCTGTTCAGACAACCGGGATAACCGAGCCACTCAGGAGCAGCGGCTCGATGGACCCCCGTTATTACGGCCGGGGATTCGAGTTGTCAAGTTTTTTATTTTGATCGGTCGATCAGCGCGTACCGGGACGGTCATCGGTGGGCGAAAAAAATGCAATCCGCGCGAAAGGTCGTGCAACCGCCGCCCGCTTCAAAACTCCATCTGGCGGATTCCCGCTCGCTTCCCCAGTATATGGTCCGACGTGGAAATGCCGGTTTCGGCAATGAATGACGTTTTGCTTGTCGCCTTCCATTCGTGGGGCGCTTACCAGGCAAGGGGGATAAGACATGAGGATTAGTCGATCGGCAGCAGCAGCGGGAATCGTTTTGGTGCTCGCAGGGGTGACCGCATGCGGAGATGATAATGGCGTAGGAAGCTTCGTGACTCCGGTGCCCAAGGCTCTCGCCGTCGCCGGCGGCAACGGTCAGACCGGGTTCGTGACCGCCGAACTGGACACCTCGCTCACGGTAGCGATTACTGACGCGAATGGTCTCCCCATCGTCGGGACCCCAGTGGCCTGGGCCGTGACATCGGGCGGCGGGACGCTCTCCCGTGATACGGTAACGACCGACGGCTTCGGAGAGTCCACGGTCACTTGGAGCCTCGGAAATTCGGTGGGGCCACAATCAGTTACAGCGAACGCTGCCGGACTGCCGGCGCTAGCCGGAACCTTTGCCGCCACGGCCGTCATGCCGAATTTCGCAATCGACTCAGGCAATAACCAAACGGCCGCTGCCGGAGACACTCTTGCGAAGAACGCAATAATAATCGTGACTGCCGCCAACGGCGATCCCGCTCCCAATGTGAGAGTGGATTTCGCGATAGCTTCCGGCGGCGGGTTCCTGTCGGGCGGAACGCCGGATTCCGCTACTGCCGCCTCGGCCATCACCGATTCCAAGGGCCGGGCCGTGATCAGCTGGGTGCTCGGCCCGACCATCGGGACTCAGACGATGACCGCCAAGGTCGCCAACGGAGCTCCGCTAACCTTCACTGCGATCGCGACCGTTCCGGTGGCATTCAATTTCGATGCATCGGGGCGCACCATTTTGCTGGCGAACAACCGCGCGGCGCGCGTGCGACTGCGGTGGCTCGGGGCTCGATCTTCCTGAAGTGAAAGGATAGATCCGGCTGAGCCGCGAGTTTTCGCGGCGAAGATTTCGGCAGAGGCCGCCCAGTCCACACTGCGGCGGCCTTTTGCGTGATAAGAACAACAGCGGGCCACAGATTCCGACCTTACTCTTCTCGCTGTTGGTTTTTCCCCTTCAAACGCACACGATGCACTCTTTTTCGATCCGCCGCGCTACTCTCGATGATGCTGAGAAGATGGCCTCGCTCGGCGCGCGACTGTTCGCAGAATCGTACGGAGAAACCCATCCAGAGCCGGAGCTGAGTCGCTATCTGTCGAGATCTTTTTCGGTCGACGGCGTTCGTCATGCGATCGCCGACGCCGGTGTCACCATGCTGATAGCGGAAGATCCCAGGGGAAGCGCGATCGCGTATGCGTATCTGCGCTCGAGCGCCGAACCTCCGTCGGGCGTTGACGGGGAGTGCCCGTTCGAGATCGTCCGCTTCTATGTCGACGGCACGGCCCAGGGGCGCGGAGTCGGCGCGGCACTCATGAAGGAGTGTTTCAAGGACGCGAAGAATCGCGGCGCCGACGTGGTCTGGCTCCAGGTCTGGAAGGAAGCCCCTTGGGCAGTCGGGTTCTACGCGCGGATGGGATTCGCCGTCGTCGGCTCGGCCCCCTTCTACTTCGGGGACCAGGTCGGCGACGACCACATCATGGCGAAGTCACTCCGATCGGGAGCAGGCAACTGACGATCTTTTGTTTCAACAAGCAATCGTCAAAAAGGCGTGACTGCGGCCGCGAGAGAACAGTCACTTGAGAGTGAAGATTTCCATCCAGCCCAGGAAGTGGCGCCGCTCGGTACCCCGTGCGTGGAAGCAGACTCGACTTCTCCACGTCGCGAAGATTGCCGGCTGCGTGACGATCGCCGCGCTCAACATCCTCTGGCACGGACACGGGATACTCAGGTCGTCTCCGCCGGTCCTGCGCTTCGTCATCGTTGGCGTCGGCTGCTACGTGGTGACGACGATCGCGGAGTTTCTCTGGCTCCTGTACAGTGGCCCGAGCTTCACCGGCTTCGAATCACCGACGGCCACAAAGGGCGCGACTAAACCACCTTCGACTGATCCTCTCATCGAACAATTGAAGGAGCTGCCGCCCGCGGAGCTGCGCGAAGAGGTGCTGCAGCTGGCGAAAGAGATGAAATCATTCGAGGCCGTCAGCGATCGCGAGTTCGTCGCCACCCTCGCGGGCGCCAAGCCGCTTAGTGTCGACACGGAGGCGGAGCGCGACGAGGTGCTCGACCAGCAGAGCGCCGAGCTGATGGAGCACAACCTGCGCACATGGCGGGCGTACAAGGAGAGATTCTACCGGCCCGCGCGCGCCTTCCGCGACGAGCTTCGCAAGCGACTGGGGATTCGGAACGTCAACAGCGAGCCAAGGATTCCAGCTCTGGATCGGGCGACGCTCACGGGTGCCAAGCCCATCGCGCAGGCGGCGGATTATCTGGCAGGGTTGGCGCGCCGACTGAAGTAACCCTGGGGTGTCTTCAGTTCAAATCAGGCCCAGGTACTAGTGCCGAGCGGTGCCTGTGGGGTTTAACCCTTCTGCGGTTCCTCGAGTCCCACCTGGATCTGCGACAGAGCTTCCGGCGAAATCCCGTGCGTCGACGAGATGTCGAACTTCCGGCGCAGATACTCCTCGAAGCTTATCCACTCGCCCTCGTATTCGACCGATCTCGTCCAGGCGCACAGCGTCACGAGATTCCGGTAGTGTTCCGCCCCTCGCGCAATGACCAGCAGCGAGATCAGCATCAGGGCGAGCGCCACGGCGAGACCCAGAGAGATCATGTCCCCGCGGTGCAGCTCCGCTACGAGCGACTGTTGCCGCTCGCGCAAAAGACTCGCCTCGTCGGCAGTCATCGACTGGAGACCCGACCGTATGAAAGTCATTACTCTGTCGCTGTGGGCGCTTTTCACGATGCTCACTGCCAGATCGTGCTTGACTGCGCGCTCCAGCTTGATCGTCGAGTCGAACTCGGTCAGCTTGCCGCGCGAAAGCGAGTCGATTATCAACAGGCGCCGCAGCTGCCCCGGATTGTCCGCCAGCAGACGCCGCAGGTTCAGGAGGCGGGTGCGGATCTCGTTCGTCGCAGCCGAGTACGGTGCAAGGAAACCAGGCTGGCCAGTGAGGAGATATCCCCTCTGCCCGGACTCCGCCTCGCTCATCCGCGCTTCCACGGTGGCAAGCTCGCGTTGGACCTCTAGCGTGTGACTCACCCACTCGAACGAATCGACTGCCGCAGTTCCATCCCGCCACTCGAGCAGCAGGAGGGCGCACATGACGAGCGCGGTCGATGCCAATCCGAAAGAGAGGAGAATCGGTCGGCTATGGGGAATCTTCATTTTTGAGCCTTGGGGCGAGCGTAGCGGGGCGGTCCTCTGCTAGTACAGGACGATTCACTGGCAGGCCTGGTATCCGATTCGGGTCACAAATCGGGTAGATTCATCGCTCGATGGAAATCCTCGCCCTTTCGGCGCCAACTCGTAACGCAGACCTCCCACTCCACGACGATGTTCGGTGGCTTGCCGGCGCGCTCGGGCGGGTCATCCGGCGGCTCGAGGGTGACGAAGCGTTCACGATCGTCGAAAGGCTGCGCGTCGCGACGCGGGGCCGACGGCACGGCGAGGCAGACGCGCTACCCTCGACAAGCTGCTCAAGGTGATCGACCGATTCACTGTGGCGCAGTGCGCGATGGCGGCGCGCGCATTCACGCTCTTTTTCCTCCTGATCAATACCGCCGAGCAAACGCACCGGGTCCGGCGCCGTAATTCGTACCTGGGCAAGGGCGTCACCGATCCCCAGCCCGCGTCCGCGCGCTGGACGATGCGCCAGCTGCGCAACCAGGGCGCGAGCGCCGAGGCGATCGAGCGGGCGATGCTCAATCTGGACATCCGCCCCGTGCTCACCGCGCACCCCACCGAGTCCACGCGCCGCACGCTGCTCGGGCTCCAGGCCCGGGTCGCCGACGATCTTCTCGCCCGGGAATCCGCGCCGCCGGACGAGGTGAGGCTGATCGAGCAGTCTCTCGAAGGTGAAGTGGAGCTGCTCTGGCTGACGAGCGAGGTCCGGCAGGACCGCCCCACCGTTCTCGACGAAGTCAGCTCGGCGCTCTGGTACCTTGAAACTCGACTTCTCGAGGCGGATGCGTACGTGCACTCGACGCTCGCGCTTGCGTTCGAGGACGAGTTCGCCCGCTCGGCCGACGCGTTCAGGCTCGCGGTTCCGGTGCGATTCGGAACGTGGGTCGGTGGGGATCGCGACGGCAACCCGTACGTTACGCCGGAGATCACGGTCGCGACCGCGCGCCGGGCGAGCCACGTGATACTCGGGCGTTATCGCGACACGCTGGAAGATCTCACGCGGCGGCTATCGCTCTCGTCGTCGATCGCGCCGCCGCTCGACGCGCTCATGAAGTCGCTCGAAAAAGATCAGAAGCTGCTGCCCCTGATCTGGAAGAAGAACAGAAAGCGCAACGCCGACGAGCCGCTGCGGCTCAAACTGAGCTTCATGTCGGCGCGGATCGAGGCGACGCGCAGGCTGGTGGCTTCGCGCGATGCCGGGCGCCCGAGAAAAGAACCCGCCGCGTACCCCGATGTGGGCTCGTTCGAGGCGGATCTGCAGCTGGTGCGCAAATCTCTGCTGCGCGCCGGTGCTGAGCAGGCGTGCCGCACGACCGTAGATCCGCTGTACGCCGCGGTACGCGCGCACGGGTTTCACGGCTTCATGATGGACGTCCGCGATCATTCCGATGTTCATGCCGCCGCGGTCCAAGAGATTCTCCCGCCGGCAAATGGTGATGCGGATGGGGAGAGGCTCCGCTCCGCGCTCCTCGCGAAAACGCCGATTCTCGGCAAGAAGCGGAAGATCTCCGACGCGACCCGGCAGGCGCTTGATACAATGGCGGCGATCCGGACGATCCAGGACGAAGCGGGAGAGGCGGCCGCTTGCACGTACGTCGTCTCGATGACGCGATCGGCCGAAGACATGTTAAAGGTGATGCTGCTCGCCCGGGAGGCCGGACTGTTGAATCTCGCCGGCAGGAAGCCGTCGTCGCGTCTCGACGTAGTCCCACTGTTCGAGACGCTCGACGACCTCGAGCGCGCTCCGGAAGTGATGCGCTCACTCTTCAGCGATCCCGTCTACTCTCGGCAGCTCGAAGCGCGGGGACGGAAGCAGGAAGTAATGATCGGCTACTCCGATTCGGGTAAGGACGCCGGGATGATCGCGGCGTCGTGGGGACTCTATCGCGCGCAGGAGTCTCTGGCCGAAGTGTTCGATGAAGCAGGAGTGGAGCTGCGTCTCTTCCATGGGAGGGGTGGGAGCGTCGGGCGCGGTGGCGGCTCGCCCGTCTACCGCGCGCTAGCCGCGCTTCCTCCGGGAACGACCAAGGGTCGCATCAAGATCACCGAGCAGGGCGAGATCATCTCGCAGCAATTCGGGCTGCTCCCCGTTGCGGAGCGCACGCTGGAGGTGACGGCGGCGGGCGTGTTGCTGCACGAGTTCAGCGACTGGCGAAAGAAAGTCGGCGTGAAGGAGGTCGAAGATTTTCGAGAGGTGATGGACCGCATGTCCGCGCACTCGCGCGACGTCTATCACGGGCTCGTCTACGACGACGACGCGCTGTTTCAGCTCTTTCGCATGGCGACGCCAATCGACGAGCTGGCGAACGCACGATTTGGCTCGCGTCCCGCGTACCGTCCCGGCGCAACGACGGGGATCGAAGGCATTCGCGCGATCCCTTGGGGATTCGGCTGGACGCAGATCCGACTTATGCTCACCGGCTGGCTCGGCGTCGGAACCGCGCTCGGCGACGAGGTGTCCACGCGCGCCGGCTTGCGCCGGATCCAGCGGATGGCCGAGAGCTGGCCGTTCATGGACGACCTGTTGGGAAAGGCGGAGATGGTTTGCGCGAAGACCGATGTCGAGATCGCGAGCGCGTACGTAGGGCACCTGGGCGGTGATCGCAAGCTCCTCGAATCGCTCATCGGCGAGTATCGGCGCGCGGTCGACGCGCTGCTGCTAATTCGGGGGCATCGTCAACTGCTTGCGGATTCTCCGGTGCTACAGTCCGCCATCGCGCTCAGAAATCCCTATGTCGATCCACTTTCGCTGCTCCAGATATCGCTGTTGCGGAGAAAGCGCACGGGCGTGGCGAAGAACGCGCGCGAAAGGGAAGCGATAGACGATGCGCTCGCGACGACGTTGAGTGGGATCGCCCAGGGGCTCCGGAACACGGGCTGACGGTTCGCCGGTCGCTAAAGGCCGCCCAAGCTTCGCTCGGCAGCGAGCGCGGCGCTGGATTCTCCAGCCAAGAACCGCGCTATTTGACCGTGATCCCTTTCAGCTTGGGATCGAGAGGGGGATAGCGAAGGTCGAGGGCGTCGAGCGTGTCGGCGATCTTGCGCGCGATGAGAAGGTTGCGCGCGTCCTCGTCGTCGGCCGGCACGATATACCACCGAGACCAACTTGTACTGCACTGTGCGATTGCATCGCGATAAGCTTTCGTGTAGTCGTCCCACAGCGCGCGGTCGTCCAGATCACCAGCGCGGAATTTCCAGTTCTTCTTCTTGTCCTCGAGCCGATCGATGAGCCGCTTCTTCTGCTCGTCGCGGGAGACATGCAGGAAGAACTTCAGAATCACGACCGAATTCTGAGTGAGCATGTGCTCGAAGTCGTTGATCTGGTCGAACCTCTCCGACCACACTTTCTTCGGCACGAGATCGTGGACGCGCGTCACGATCACATCCTCGTAGTGCGAGCGATTGAATATTCCGATCATCCCGCGCGGGGGAACGCGCTCGTGTACGCGCCAAAGGTAGTCGTGCTGCTGCTCCAGCTCAGTCGGGACCTTGAAGCTGGTGACGACGCAGCCCATGGGATTCACACCGCGGAAGACTTTCCTGATCGTGCCGTCCTTCCCCGATGCATCGCGGCCCTGAAGCACGACGAGCAGCGCAAACCTTCCATCGGCGTACAGCTTCTGTTGCAGCTTCCTGATCCGATCCACGTGCTCCTCGGCGGCGTCGTCGAGGTGCTTGTGCTTGGGGAGGCCCTTGGGCGGGGCGGCATCCTTGTCGCCGAGGTGGATCTGGCGGGGGCTCGTGATGGGCTTCAAGCTGGAGGGCACGACGCAATGTCCCCGGCGGAAGGCGATTTGTCAAAACTTGTACTACAACTGCAACTGAGAACTGAACGGGGTAGGAGGTGTCAGAGAAGCATAGGTGCCAGGTTTCAGGTCACTACGCCCGGACTTGCCTCAGTGGCGTTCCGGCAAACGGCAGTTGCCTGTACCTGGAATCGCGTCGCGGAAAGTCAGCGTGTAGTTACCTGAAACCTGGTACCTACGCCTCTCTGACACCTCCTACCCCGTTCATTTGTCGTTGTTGTTTTCCCGGTCCCCCGTCTGGCGCCCGGCGAACCTTTTGCTACTATAGGACACGACCCCAAAAAAGGAGAAATCATGACCACCGCAGCACCGAGCTCTACATCCACCGCCGCCGTCGCCGAGGAGCTCGTCTCCTTCTGCAAGGCGGGAAACTTCATGGGAGCGATCGAGAACCTTTACTCCCCGGACATCGTCAGCGTCGAATCGATGGAAAGCGAAACGATGCCACGCGAAATGAAGGGAATTGACGCGATCCGCGAAAAGAACAAATGGTGGGCCGAGAACAACGAGGTGAATTCATCCATCGTCGACGGACCCTTCGTCGGTGAGGACAAATTCGCCGTGTATTACAATCTCGACGTGACGTTCAAGCCGACCGGGAAACGCACTCCCATGGAAGAGATGGCGCTCTACGAAGTGAAGGACGGGAAGATCGTGCGCGAGCACTTCTTCTATAGGACGTCATAAGACGTCGAACACCTGACGGTCACGACTACGCGCGCGGACGGATCCGCGCGAGCGGACCCGGGGTCCATCCTCGAAACGGCGTCGGTAGGCACCGACGCCGTTTCTGTTCCGCGCGATCCCTCCCCTTCGCAGCGCCTGGCGATCGAAGCGGCAGCGAAGCCGCTGCTCGTGCTCGCGGGACCGGGCGCGGGGAAGACCTTCTGCCTGATCCGGCGCATCGGATTCCTGATCGAGAAGCTCGGCATTGAGCCCGAGCGGATCTGCGTCTTCACTTTCACCAACAAGGCCGCCGGCGAAATCGCGGAGCGGCTCACCGACGAGCCCGATCAGAAAGCCGTGCTTCGCCGGCTCAAAGTGCCGACGAAAATGCAGAAGAGCGTCCTCGACGCATTTGCGCGCTACCGGTTCCGTGGCGAGCCGATGGGCCACCGATATCAGAGATACTACGACGGCTACCGACACATGATGGAGGAGCGCAACGTCGCGGACTTCGACACACTCATCCTTAAAACCGCCGAGCTGCTCCGAATTGCAGCGGTGGCCGCGCAGGTGCGAGCACGCTGGGATGTCGTGCTCGTGGACGAGTTCCAGGATCTCAATCCGATCCAGTACTCCGTCGTTCGCGAGCTCGCCCGCGACCATCGCCACATCTTCGTCGTTGGTGACGACGAGCAGTCGGTCTATTCCTGGACGGGCGCCGATCCGAAAGTGTTCAATCAATTCAGGAATGACTTCGGGATC
>Ga0193707_1000360_pt1 | contig 15268 bp, 11 predicted proteins | sample U3c2metaG_FD_143043 | JGI IMG/M metagenome (GOLD analysis project Ga0193707, IMG submission 143043) | Soil microbial communities from a riparian zone of the East river system, Colorado, United States - U3c2 | ecosystem: Environmental > Terrestrial > Soil > Riparian zone | place: USA: East River... | reverse complement strand
CGCAGGTCTCGCGGTCAACCTCTTTCTCTTTCAAACTGGCTACGATGCACACCATGCCGCAGCGCAAACGGCTGTGGCGCTGACCGGGCAGATATCGTCCACCGACGAGGGGCCAATGGAAGGCGTGCTGGTGAGCGCAAAGAAATCAGGTTCGACGGTGACGATCACCGTGGTGAGCGATGACAAGGGGCGTTACAGTTTTCCGGCGAAGAAACTTGAGCCTGGTCAGTATTCATTGTTTATCCGTGCCGTCGGCTATGAATTGGTTGGTTCAAGCGTGATCGAGGTTTCCGCGGGCAAAAGCGTCAATGCCGATCTCACGCTGCGCAAGACCCAGGATCTCGCGGCGCAGTTGACGAACGCGGAATGGCTTGCCAGCGTCCCCGGCACGCAGCAACAAAAAAGCACGCTGCTCAGCTGCGTTGGCTGCCATACCGTGGAGCGAATCGTGCGCTCCAAGTATGATATCGCGAGTTTTACGCAGGCAATTCTTCCGCGCATGGCAAGTTATGCGAATCAGAGCACGCCGTTGCGCCCGCAACTGCGGCTCGGCGTGCGCGACACGGCGTTAGTCGGCGAGGATCAAGCGCGCGTTCAGCGCACGCAAGCCGAATGGCTGGGCACGATCAATTTGAGCACGGCTTCCACATGGCAGTTTCCTCTCAAGACCTTACCTCGGCCAACGGGCAAGGCGACGCGGGTCATCATCACGGAGTACGACTTGCCGCGCCCAACAATCGAGCCGCACGATGTGATCGTCGACGTCGACGGCATGGCTTGGTATTCCAATTTTGGCGAGCAGACGCTTGGAAAGCTCGATCCCAAAACCGGCAAGGTCACGGAATACCCCGTACCCGAGCCAAAGAAAGGTTCGCCGACCGGCGCGCTCTCCGTCCGTTCTGACAGAGACGGCAACTTGTGGCTCGGCATGATGTATCAGGCGAGCGTCGCGAAATTCGATCGCAAGACGGAGAAATTCCAGCTCTGGACCATTCCCGCCGAACTGAACAAAGACAATACACAGATTAACATGACGAGCCCGATGAGCTACACGGTGGACGGCAAGCTGTGGACACAAAACAACGGCTTCGCGGGCGTGCACCGCGTGGATCTAAAGTCCGGTAAATGGGAAACTTGGGACCCGTTCAAGGATTCACCGAGAGGGCATAATATCTACGATGTCATCGCCGACTCGCAGAACAACGCCTATTTCACCGACATTGGCAGGGAGCATATCGGCAGGATCGATGCGAAGAGCGGCAAGGTCACGATGTACGAAACACCGACCAAAGGCTCGGGGCCGCGGCGCGGCATGATGGATGCGCAGGACCGGATTTGGTTCGGTGAGTATCGCGGCAACAAGATTGGTATGTTCGACACCAAGAGTGAGAAATTTCAGGAGTGGGCGATGCCGACGCCGTGGTCTAATCCTTACGACGTCGCTGTCGACAAAAACGGCGATGCCTGGACCGGATCGATGCTCAGCGATCGAATCGCGCGGCTCGATACCAAGTCCGGCTCAGTTGTCGAATATCTTCTGCCTAAATCGACCAACGTTCGCAGAGTATTTGTCGACAACTCGACGACGCCGGTCACGTTCTGGGTTGGCAGCAATCACGGCGCATCGATCATCAAGCTGGAGCCGGTGGATTAGTCGGGCGCGATCGATTACAGCGCCGGTCGGTAGAATTTCATTGCGTTATCGCCTAATACCGCTTCCTTGTCCGCTTGCGTCAAATCGTCGCGTTCGAGTAGCTCGTCGATTTCGTGCCGGCATTTCGCCGCGTCGAACACTTCGTGCGGGAAGTCGCTGCCGAACAAAAATGATTGCCGGCCGCCTTTGGTCACCGCCGTACCTAGACCGTCGTCATCGCAGTCGAAGCCGACGAAGATCCGGCCGTCGCGCAATTGCTTTTTAAAATAGTCGCTCGCCTTCTCGCCTTGCTTCGGCCCGCCGATCAGATCTCCATTCAAATCAAGCTGCACGTGGCCGTCGTGATAGGAACGATCCAACCGATCCATCATGAACGGCACCCAGGTCGCGCCGCCTTCGAGAAACGCCACGCGCAGATTGGGAAAACGATCGAATACCCCGTGCGCGAGCATGGCCGACGCCTGAATCATCAGGCTAAACGGATGACCGAGAGCGTGCGCCGGATAATAAGTGTTGAACGAATCGAGACCCATGTGATGGAGACAGCCCACGTGGACCGCTAGCGCGCAACCCAGCTTTTCCGCCTCTTCGTAGAGCGGCCAGTAGATTTTGTTTCCCAAGTGGCCCTGGATCGCTTCGCCGTTGGACGGCAACATGCCGCCGAGCATGCCAAGCTCTTTCACCGCGCGGCGTAATTCGCTGATCGCCGATTCGATGTCTTGAAAGGGAATGAGAGCGACACCTCTGAGCCGAGAGTTCTTATTTAAAAATTTTTCGTAGAGCCAAGTGTTGTAGGCTTTACACGCGATGACAGCCCAATCGGGCGACATAATTCGGCCGACAGCGAGACCCGCTGTCGGATACAGCACCGTCCAACTAATACCGGTCTTCTCGAGAAATTGGCTCCAATCTTCCGGCGAAGGATTTCCCGTGGCGCGCCGATTTTGTTTCAAATAGCGAAAATGCAGATGATCGAACTCCGGGAAAGGCTTTGTTAGCTGATTTCCCTTGGGCATGTGCGCGGCGATTTCTTCGCCGCAGGCATGATCGTTGATATGTCCGTCGGCGTCGATGATTTGCATGCGATAATTCCTCCCTACGTGATCCGCGTTCGGCGCTGTCTTTCGCTGGCCAGTTGTGAGTGGCGAACGGTCTGAATAGGTGCCCCATGAAATGATTAGTATGAGCCGGTGAAGTGGTCAAGGGACGGTTTATTCGCCGCACCATTTTGCGTCGATCATCGGACTTCTGCTATGGTCGACGCTGGTGGAAATTAGCGCACGCAGTTTCCCAGTTAACCACCCAACATACAACGCGGAGGCAAAGTGGACTGGCTATTTCAGACAGAGCATTCATTGTCATATGTTTTTCTGCGCTTCGGTTTAGCGCTGACGTTCTTCATGCACGGCACGCAGCATGCCTTTGGTTGGCACGGCGGCAAAGGACCGAAAGCCCAGGTAACCAACTGGCGCGACAAATATCATATTCCGATCCCGGTAGGAATTTTTGCTTTGGTGATCGAGCTCTCCACCGTGGTCTCCATGACGCTCGGATTCCTGGTCAGGCCGGTGGCGTTTTGCTTAGCGGTTTTTATCGCCTTCGCCCTGTTTCTCAGCCACTGGAACTACGGTTTTTTTCTTACGCAAAAAGATAGCGCGGGGAGCGGCATTGAATACACGCTGGCGCTGCTTCTAATGGCCCTGGCGGTCATGTTCGGCGGTGCCGGTGCGCTGTCTATCGACAGTTTAATCAGTCGTTAGGCGACAGTAAGAGTTGACTAGCCCTTGCCGTTCAAAGACGGAAATTCCCGCGCGCACTGGCGAATTCTAAAGATGAGCGAAGGGCGCGGAAGCGCTAACGCCGCGGGACATCGCGCTCAGCGCAGGTGCGATTTAACGAGCCCGTTCAATCGCTGTTGTAGTCAGTAATATTTCCGCTGCGATCCACCGGCAGTGGTTTTGGCGGCGCTGAGTTGGATTGATATTCCACCAGAGCCAGCCGATGTCTCCCGGCCGGACCGAGTCCCTCACTGATATCCATCATCTTAAGTTCGTGATGCTCGCGTAAGCGCTGCCAGTCTTCTTCCCACATCAGGAGAAAAAAGGGCGACTTTAGATCATGCGCTTTGGTTTCGTAAGATGGAATATGGCGGCGAGCATAGAATACAGCGCCGAGGTCAAAGCCACGATAGAAAACAAGTGGTAGGTTGGGGTCTATCTTCTCATTCACCCGGGACATAAAGGGCTTCATGGTGCGCTCGAATACGATCGGAGGAAAGACAGCGTTCTTCATGATCATCGCGAAAGAAAACGCGATAAGGGACACGGAAGCAACGGCGGTCCGCCAGTTCCGGTTAAACAGTGTCCAGATGAGACAGAACAGGGCGCTCGCGTAGAGCGCCAGGCACGCGATTACGAGCGGGGTGGGCGGCGTAAGGGAGCGCAGGATGCGCGAGAGATTGTTGGATCTGGTCATGAAGGCGAAGAGCCTTCGATCTACCAACCCGTTCTCTGCAGCGAAGTAGAAAAACAACGTGATCAAAACGAGCAAACAAAAAGCAGCGACGAAAAAACCGATCACGCGCGCCAGCCAATAGGGAGGCGCGAGGTTTTCTTCGAGGCGCTGCCACCAGGCGCCAAACAGCAGGGCAATGGCCGGATAAAGCGGGAGAATGTAAACGCCGCGCTTGCCCAACGATGCGCTAAAGAAAACCAACACGCCAACGGACCAAACCAAAGGAAATAAGAGCTTCTCATCGGACAGTTTGTCGCGTCGCTGATAAATAAATAGTGCCAGCGCAGGATAGAAAAAACTCCACGGCAGCGTGTTCTCTAAAAAAATCGGCAGATAATAATAAACCGGCTGGAAGTGGCCGTAGCTGCCGACGGCGGTTCGGAAGGTTTCATCGACAATTTGCCTAAAAAAAAAGGCCGGGCCACCTTGCCATAAAGCCGCGCCATACCACGAGCCCGCGATCAGCAGGAAAACTGCGGCGCTTGCAAAGGGATGCAGTTTTTTCACAAAGGCGAAATCACGGCGCAGCCCGAGGAAGATTAGAAATACCAGGCACGGAACTGCCAATCCAACGGGGCCTTTGGATAACGTGGCGAGCCCCAAAAGTAGTGGAAGCCCCAGACATTTCACCAGGCCAAAATCCCGCTGCTCATAGAGAAAATAGAAATACAAGCAAGCCGCGCTGATGAAAAACGCCAGCGTCATGTCCACTTGAGTGTCGGTGCCGGCTTGCCACCATTCAGCGTTGGTGACCAGAACAATCCCGGCGACGATCGCTGCTCGTTCACCCCACAAGCGCCGCGCCGCTAGATACGTCATGAGCACGCCCAATGTGGCAAAAACCGCGGAAGGTAAGCGCAGTGAAAACTCATCGATATGGCCGAATAGATGTGCGGCGAAGACGCCGAACCAGTGAAACAGCGGCGGTTTGAACGGAATGTAATCGCCATTGACGGCCGGTAAGATCCAGTTCCCTGAAGAATACATCTCCCAAACTACCAGCCCCTCTCGCGGCTCACCGCGAGAAAAAAACGGGAGCTCGCCTAATTCCCAGAACAAGAGAAGAAAGCACAAGCCTAATAGAATACCGATGTTGAGAATGGTTTGCTTGTTCGGAATTGAAGTTTCAGCCACAATGACTCACTTCCGCTCGCGTGGCCCCGTCAAGGTAACTGTCGTACCAGCTCTGGAAGACGAGTAGCGTCCACAAAGATTCCCGATGATCGATGGTCTTGGCGAGCTGTTCGTCAATGAGCCGTTTGACGTAGGGGAAATTAAAGATGCCTTGTTTGCGAATCCTTTCCTCGCTCAAATATTCCAACATAAAGTCCTTGAGTTCGGTGTTAAGCCACTGCGCGAGCGGAATGGCGAAGCCTTTTTTCTGGCGATAAATAACGCGTCGAGGCAGCAGGCCGCCGGCAGCCCGCTTTAGCAGATATTTAGTCCGAAGGCCGTTGAGCTTATATTTCGCCGGTAGGCGGCACACGAACTCGACGACGTCCTGATCCAAAAGAGGGCATCGCACTTCGAGACCATTGGCCATACTGGCGCGATCCACAGTGACCAAATTATTGTCTTGAAGGTAGAGCTTCATCGAAAGATAAAGGATGCGCTCGAGCTCTTTCGACAGCCCGCTCTCTTGAACGTAACGGTCGATATCTTCGTAACAGTCATGATGTTCAAGCTCACGGCGGATCTCCGCACGGAGGAGCTCGTTTTTTTCCTCGCCATGAAACGCGCCGCGCCACACGAAAAAGCGACTTTCGGCGCAAACGCCGTCACCTTTCAGGAACTGCTTGATCTTGTAGTCGGCGCTCAAGTAGCCGTGTGACACCGGCAAATGCGAGGAGAACTTCTTCAGACTGTTTCTGACGAAACCGGGAAGCGCGTGGTAGTAGTGCATCAGTTTGTGCGCCTGAAACGTTTGATAACCGGCAAACAGCTCGTCGCCGCCGTCGCCGCTTAGCACGACCTTCATTCTTTCGGCTGCAAAACTGGACAAGAGGTAAAGCGGAAGAATCGACGGGTCTGCTAGCGGTTCGTCCAGGATCTGCGGCAACTTCGGCACTAGGCGAAGCATTTCTTGGGCGCTGAAGACTTTTAAATGATGCTTGACGCCGAGGCTTGCGGCGACCTGTTTGGCGTACGCGCTCTCATCGAAGCTCGGCTCGTCGAAGCCGATCGAAAAGCATTGCAGTTGATCCTTCACCTTTGCGGCCAACGCGGCGACAATTCCGGAATCGAGTCCACCGCTGACGAAGAGTCCGACCGGAACGTCGGCGACGAGCCTGCGGCGCACGGAACGCTCCAATAAATCTCTCAGCTCTTCCGTATATTGGGCTTCGCTCCTGTTTTCCGGAGGATCGTCTTCCAGGGGAATGTCCCAGTAGCGCGCGGATCGACTCTCGCGGTTCGTATAAAGCAAAAAATGGCCTGGCTCCAACTTTTTGATCGAGCGAAAAATCGTATCGGGAGCCGGGATGTATTCGTAGCTGAGATATTTACTGAGCGCTCTTAGGTCGATGTCGCGGCTTACACGCGGATGTTGCAGCAGCGCTTTGATCTCGGAAGCGAAAATTATTTGACCCTCGGCGATACAATAGTGCAGCGGCTTTTTACCCACCCGGTCGCGGGCGAGAAACAGGGAATTGTTTCTGCCATCCCAGAGGGCGAAAGCGAACATGCCGTTGAGCGCGTCCAGGCAACACGCGCCGCGCTCTTCATAGAGATGCACGATCACTTCCGTGTCCGAATGGGAGCGAAACCTGTGGCCCTTGTCTTCAAGCTCCTTTCTCAGCTCTTGGTAGTTGTAAATCTCACCGTTGAGGCTGACCCAGACGGTTTCGTCTTCGTTGGCCATCGGTTGCTTGCCGGCGGTGGAAAGATCGATGATGCTGAGTCGCTTGTGCCCGAGGCCGGCGCTCATGGCGCCGGTGTTTAGGATCATTTCCCCCTCATCATCCGGGCCGCGATGGGCGAGAGCCCGCCCCATTCGGTGTATTATCTCCGGTTCAATTTTGTCGTGCCGGCTGACGTATCCGTAAATACCGCACATATTTCAAGAGCGCTTCGAACCGGACCCTGTCCGATTCATCGCGCATGTTTTTGTCGGGCGCGCTTGGCTGGACAGCGGGTTGCCACGCCGATTCCAACTTTTGCAGCCAATACGGATTTCTCTATTCACTCTTTTTCTCGGTCAGTTCGAAACCAAAACAAGATCGTGATATTCCGCCAGGGGCCGCGCCGTGTTCGCCATGTCCTGCTCGAGTTGAGGCAAGTTCTTTTTCTTCATGAAAACCAATAGTTGTCCTTGCGGCGCGCGCGCCCACTCGTCTTTAAATTGGTCAAAAGTCAGCAGTACTTTGCCGGCGCCCGGAACGGCCCGAGCGCCTTGCTCCGCCACGTAAAAGCTTCCCATGATAGCGGCCTTCCGCCCCGACCATACGATCCAGATCGGACGATCGATTCTAAAATAGAATGGCAAGCTCTCAAAGGAAGTGTCGTAGATGACGATCTGAGTCGTCGGGTTGACATAGACTGCGGCATTTTTGACGAGCTCACGCGTGGAGCGGTTGAGCGAACTGATTTCCAGAATGCGCGCCGCAAAATCAATGTAGAGCAGCACTCCGAAGGCGAAGCCGACAAAGAGGATGGCTTGCGACTTCAAACGGCCGCTCCAAATGAGTATCGCGAGTCCAGCCAAAAGCGTGCTCGTCATCAGGCCGATGAAACGAAGCAACGGCGATGTCTGAGCCGCGACATATCGTGCCGCGCTCGGCAAAAGCTGCGGTGCCGAAGCTACGATGGTGAATCCAGCGATCAGCGCGAACAGAGACAGGCAGGAAAACGCCAGCAGCGGGTTATGCTTCGACACTCCGGCGGTTACTTTTCGCTCTATCGTCACGCCGGACAATATGGCCAAGGGCGGATAGATCGGCAGAATATAGTGCGGCAGTTTCGCGCTGGAGAACGAAAAAAAAATGAATGGCAGCACAACCCAAAGGGAGACCAAGAGCACGGTATCATCATCGCGCTTGCGCCAGGCTTGTTTGATGACTTCGGGAACGCAGATCGTCCACGGAAAGAAGCCGACCGCGAGAACGTAGAAAAAGTAGTACCAACCCTGAGTCCGATTGAAGTGCGGCGTGAGATAGCGGATGAAATTTTCTTCCCAGAGAAAATAACGGGAATATCCCGGATTTGATATTTCCACTAGGTAGTACCACGGCGCGACGATCGCAAAAAAAAGCACGATGCCTAGAGGCAGATCGAGTCTCCGTAACCAGGATAACTTTCGCGCAACTATCAAGTAGGCGAGCGCCACCAAGCCAGGCAGCACGACGCCGATGGGTCCTTTCACCAGGGTGGCGGCAGCGAGCCCAAAATACATGAAAAAAAATATCGACCTTCTGCGCCACCTGTCTTCTTCATGCAGTGCGGCGAAAAAACAAAATAGCGAGAGTGTCATGAAGAACGTCAAAGTCATGTCGAAGATGACAATGCGGGAAAACAGATAAAATTCTAAGCTTGAAACCAGAATCAGACTACTCCAAAGCGCCGGCCAAAGTCCGAAAAATCGTCGCGCGAACAGAAAGACCAAGACAACGCAACCTGCACCCGCCAGCGCCGACGGCAAACGGGCCGTCCATTCGGAAACGCCGAAGAGTCTGTAGGATGCCGCGACCAACCAATAATACGGCATCGGTTTATCCAGAACGGCGAGGAAGTTTTCATGCGGCGTAACCCAATCATGGAGCAGCAGGATCTCCCGAGCTTTCTCGGCGTTGCGGCCTTCGTCCGGCTCAAACAGCGCCGCTGCGCCTAGATTGGCGAATAGCACCGCCGCGCAAAGGAGTATTAGCGCAACGAGCCCGACGCAGTTGTACATACGGCAAGCGGCACGAGTATCCGTTGTGGCGACGGGATTATTGATCGTGGCTTGCATTGGAAACGGCGATGATGGCCAAACTGAAATCGAAGCTCCCACTCAAATCTTAATTTTCGTTCCGTTGGATCGAAGCGATTTGTCACCCGCTTCCATCACTTCAAGGACTTTCAAAGAGAACGTTCCTTCAGAAAGCGGCGCGCGGCCATGCCGTACGCTCGCCAAAAAATCGCTGACGGCAAGAGCCAAGGGCTCCTGATCCGTTAATCCGGTCAATGTGTGTTCAGCGATCACCTTGGCAGGAATCGTGGTCGGTCGATCCTCTACAGATTCTACGGTAGTCGAGTTTCTACCGATGCTGTAGTCGTACAGCGTGACCGCGCGCTTTTCGAATTTTCCTTCATAGACCAACATCTTCTTGCTGCCGACGATCGTGAGCTTGGCCGTGTTCTCTGGGAAAAGCCAGTTGTGATAAATAAACGCCGAGACGCCATCCGACATTTCCAACACGGCCATGTTGAGATCTTCCAAGTTAGGCTGCAAATAACGATAGCCATGCAAAGCGATTGTCCTCGGAGCATTATCCAAAAGAAACAATAGAATTGAAATATCGTGAGGCGCAGAGTTCCACCACACGCTCGAGTCGCGCTTGATCCGGCCTAGATTGAGCCGCTGTAAATAAATATGGTGAACTTTGCCGAGCTCGCCTTGACCGATGAGGTCGCGAATCTTCCGGATCGCGGGGTCATAGAGGAAAGTATGATCGACAAACAGCACCGTGCCTTGATCGCGGCTAAGCCGAACAAGCTCGCGTCCCTCCTCCACGTGAAGGGCCAAGGGCTTTTCTATCCACACATGCTTGCCGGCTCCAAGGGCCTGGCGCGCCAATGAAAAATGTGTCGCCAGCGGTGTCGCGAGGATCACCGCATCGATCGCCGGATCCGAAACGATACTGTCGTAAGCGTCGGTCGTCGGAATATCCGGGAAAGCGTTGTTGATTTCCATGCGATGGTCGGGATGGATATCGCAGACGGTTCTCATCAAGCCGTCGGTGCTAGCAAGAAATTTTGGCAGCAGCTTTTTGCCCCAATAGCCGGCGCCGATCAGGGCCACGGAAACTTTTTTTGTCATGACTCTACCTATACTCTTTGATGCGAAATTCCGGATAGATTTGCGCCTTGATAAATCGGCCGAGATTCCAAACGTTGGAAAACGCAAATAGCGCAAACAGAATCGCCGCCGCGGCTGGAATCCACGCGCTGCTAATCGCCAGAATCGTCGTAATAATGAGGAAAATCCATTGAAGCCAGAGGAAGAGCCGTTTCCAGCGCGCCGGCCCTCGGACGGCAAACGGAAGCGCGGCGAGATCTCTGAGGACAAAAAACACTCGGTTGAGTCCGTAGTGGGAATGACCCGAAATTCGCGGCCGGTCAACCACTTCGACTTCAGCGAATTCGTGCGACCGGATGCCAAGAACGGCGGGCGAGAAACGATTCATAGAGCCCTCGGGCACGAATTTCCCGTCCAGCACTTCGCGGCGGTAGGCCTTGAGTCCGCAGCCGCAATCGTGGACCGGTACGCCGCTGATGAATCGAATAAGACTGTTGGCGATCTGTGAGGGCAGCAGCCGGCTCCAAAGCTTTTCGACGCGTTGCCGCCGCCGGCCCGAGACCACGCGATAGCCGTTCGATAGCTCTTCGAGCAGAGTTGGAATGTAAGCGGGATCGTTTTGATAATCACCATCGATGGTCACCAGCACTTCGCCGCGGGCTTTGGAAACTCCCGCCAGCAAGGCCCAATTCTCGCCGACGTTGGTTTCCAGGTCGACAAAATGAAAGTGAGGATCGCGACAATGAATCTCTTTCATCCGCGCGAGCGTTGGATCCGTGCTCACGTCGTTGACGAAGATGATTTCATAAGGGCGATTCAGCCGCGCCATCACGCTGCTGATATCCCGATAAAGCGGGAAAACGTTTCCTTCTTCATTATGCATTGGCGCGATGACCGAGATCTCGATGCAAGACACGGTTCTATCAATCGCGCGCGGGAAAATAATCTCTTACGGCATGGATGACGTAGTCGACTTCGTCGTCAGTGAGTTCGGCGAACATGGGCAGGGCAATGTTTTGACTTGCGTAACGTTCCGACTCTGGCAGCGAATAGCGCGGCAGGCCGCGACTGATCCAGGCTTCGTGTTGGTGCAGGGGCATCGGATAATACATTCCGGTGCCGACTCCGCGCGCCGCGAGGAATTGCCTAAGGTCGTTTCGATGCGGGGTTTCAATCACGTATTGATGGTAGACGTTTTCCCGGTCGACGAAACACGGCGGCGTCTTTACCGGAAGATCGCGAAACTGATTCGAATATTCGGCCGCTACTTGTCGACGTCTGGCGTTGTCCTGATCAAGGGTTGGGAGTTTCACTCGCAGCACCGCGGCCTGCAATTCGTCTAGGCGGCTGTTCCAGCCATAGATCTTGTGGTTGTATTTCTCGCCTTGGCCGTGCACGCGCAGCAAGCGAACAGTTTGCGCTAAAGCATCATCGTTGGTCAGTACAACACCGCCGTCGCCGTAACAGGCCAAGTTCTTAACGGGCCCCAAGCTCATCGGCGTAATGCTGCCGAGACCGGCAGCGCGTTTACCGCGATAACCGGCTCCCTGGGCTTGAGAGGAATCTTCCACGACTGGAATCCTGTATCCTGCCGCGATCTGACAGATCGACTCCATATCACAAGCAAGGCCAAGCAAATGCACCGCAATAATTGCTTTTGTCTTGGCAGTGATCGCGGCTTGTAGGTTCGTCAGATCCGGACCGTAATCTTCGACGGCTTTGTCCACCAACACCGGCGTCGCGCCGCAATGTATGATCGGTTCGATCACCGGTGCGGGCGCGTGAGCCGGCAAGATCACTTCATCCCCATGCCCGATGGCGAGAGCGCGCAGCGATAGGAAAATCGCGTCGGTGCCGGAGGCGACCCCGATGGCGTGTCGAACCCCGCAATAGACCGCAAACTCCTGCTCGAATGCCGCCAAATTAGTCCCGTTGAGCAAGCGCATGGTGTCGAACGTGTCGGACCAGTGGTGGCGCAATTGAGCTTCGATCGAACGATACTTTCTCGTTAGATCGAGAAGGGGAATAGTTCTTAACGGGGCGCTTTGCGAGGGGCCATTGAGATTGTGACCACGGCGACTCGTATCGGAGTCATCCAAGAGCTCGTGGTGCTCGTTTTTCAGAGATAGGGTGGGATTCGACGTCACGGGACTTCTCCAGGATGACCTGTGTTCTGCGCAGCAAACTCTTTCGAAAGCATAAATTTAGACGGGACGAGTGCGTCAATTCAGTTACTGTGAAATTACCTGCGTTGTGGCGCATTGCGCCATCGGCAGACTCCGTATTTATATTTCCGACTGTTTCAAACATAACGGATTCCGCGCGTGATGTTAGGCGCAAACGTTGCCACAACCCTTCACCAACATTGCAGTTTTGAAAGGTTCGGGCCGTGACCGTGCGATCCTGATTGAGGACTTCTTTCTCTATTTACGCTGCGGTCGCGATGCCCGTTGTTTTGTGCGGAAAACGGATTCGTGCTAGGTTTGTCGCGAAACAGCCGGAGAGGAGATCTTATGCGCGTTGACCGAAAAAGATTCTGTCTCGTCTCGAGCGCGCTCGCTTTTGCCGCGAGCTTGATCGGCTCGGACGCCGTTTTTGCGCAGGCCGATTTCTACAAAGGCAAGACTATTACCGTCTATATCGGCACGACGCCGGGAGCGCTGTACGATCAATGGGGACGGATCCTGGCGCAGCACATGGGCAAGCATATTCCGGGCAAGCCCGATCTGATCGTGCAAAACATGCCTGGCGCGGGGCACATGATCGCGGCCAATTACGTCTACAACAAGACCAAACCGGATGGCTTGAGTTTGATCGGCTCGATTGTACCAACGCTTTATTTTGACCAGCTTGTCGGTCGCAAGGAGGCGCAGTTCGATTGGGCGAAGTTTGTCTGGATCGGCTCGCCGGTGCAAGGCGAATCGCAGATGTACATGCGCGCGGATACGCCGTACAAGACGATTGAAGACGTGCGCAACGCCAAAGAGCCGCCGCGCTGCGGCGCCCAAGGCACGTCGGATTCGGCTTACTATTTGCCTAAGCTCTTTGAGGAAACCATCGGAACGAAATTCAATCTCGTGCAAGGCTACCCGGGCGGGCCGGAGATCGATCTCGCGGTGGAGCGCGGCGAGATTCACTGCCGGTCATTTACGATCGAAGCTTTCATGTCGCGCGAGCCTTATCACACCTGGCGCAAAAAAGGTTTCGTGCGCAATATCATTCAAACCGGAAAGAAAAAGGATGCGAAACTGCCGGAAACGCCGACGTTGTGGGAGTTGATGGACCGCTACAAAACCCCTGAAGGGAGCCGCCGACTGGCGACGCTTATGCTTGCATCCGGCCAGCTCGGTCGACCGATGATGGGCACGCCGGGTATCCCCGCCGATCGAGTGAAAATTCTGCGCGACGCTTTCGCCGCGACGGTGAAAGACCCCGAATTCCTCGCCGATATCGATAAGCGGCAGTTCGATCTCGATCCTGTACCGGGTGAAGACCTGGAAAAAATCGTCAAGGACGTGATGTCCCAGCCGGCGGACATCGTTGCCAGGATGAAAAAGCTGTTGGGAAATTAGTCGCCGCAATTCCAGATTCGATTCAAGTCTTAAACGGCGGGGTATACACTCCCGCCGCCGTTTTCTTTGGTGCTTTTGTCTCGGCCCGGAAACTCGATCGAAAAGTTGCCGTGCGGTAAGCAAAGCGGCGGATCAATTTCCTGAGAAATGCGTCTGCCTGCGGATTGGCGAATTCGTGCAGAGCGAAAGCGGGGATCGCCAAGCGATCGTGTACCTCCTTGCGGGGTTGGGACTGATCACTGGCATTCTTTGCGCAAAAACTCGCGGTCTGCTTCTCCAAGCGGCTCGTCCAACTGCCCGCGTAGGAGAATTGTACGGCAGCGGGAATCTTTTATTGCGGATGTCTCTGCCGTGGAACGCGCGGTAGGCGCAGTGCCGGAGGTTACAACGGGATTCGTTGGACCGGTGAGATTCAGTGGATCTAGAATCTTGATGCTCGCTGATACGCTCGGCAGCTCGCCGGACGTCCCTTGATGGGCTGACGTACGCACTTGCCCAGTGATCGGCGGCATATCGGTCTTCAATTCGTCGGCATCCAACGCCTTTACTGGAAGAGCGCCTGGCGAAATATATGGCGGTGTGATTTCCCGGTCGGTCAGCGACGCGGCGAGCATCACCGTAACGATCACCGTGGTGGCGGCATAGGACCACCAAGGTAGCTGCTCGGCACGACGCAAAATGCGCGAGGCGCTGGATTCACTGCCTACCTTAGAACGGTTGCGCTCCAGGCTGGTATTGCCGAAAGCCGAAGCTGATTCGCCCGGCATGACTGCCGGATTGTCTGTGACCGGTTTACCGAGGATCGGTTTCAGCGCGCGGATCAGTTGTTGAAAGCCTGGGGCATTGACCGAACCATCCCAGTGGAGTAAATCAGCTGCCTGCATGGAGCGAAATCCAACCGGCAATTTGACGGCTTCTATGAGCACCGGCACGAGCTTACCTTGGGAAAGGCCTTCCTCCGCTTCTTCCTTGACCCAATCGCTTTTGATGGAGCTTTTCGACCAGAGCACGACCATGCAGCTCATGCTCGCCAATGCCTCTTCGAGCATGGTCCGCCAGTCTTTACCTGCGGGGATATCTCGCTCCCACCCAACCGACCAGCCGATGGATGCCAGAGCCTCGCTCAGTTTATGGGCGGTCTCGCGGTCTTCTTCCGCATAACTTAAAAGAATATTGATCATGATAGCTATTCCAATCGGCCGGAAGTCTCTGTCGCTGACATGTGCTTCACTCAGGCGACAGGAGCAACCTGCAGGCCATGAGTAGATTTTTTAAAAGCTTTGTTAGATCACCGACTTAACCCTGAGCAAAGGTTAAGTTGGTAACACTTTTGTCCCAGCTGGGGTGAAAGTGTGCCCCAAGATCATTAGCCGGCTCTTAATTACCTGATGGCGCCATCGCGTTTCCAACCTCGGTATTGTGTTGCTCGCATCAGAAAATCAGCCTTCGTACGGCGCATGGGCACCCGGAGCATTCTCAGCGGCCTGATGTTGTGATATGGAACTTGCTCTATGGAAAATAAACTATCGGCAA
>Ga0193707_1000359_pt1 | contig 15278 bp, 17 predicted proteins | sample U3c2metaG_FD_143043 | JGI IMG/M metagenome (GOLD analysis project Ga0193707, IMG submission 143043) | Soil microbial communities from a riparian zone of the East river system, Colorado, United States - U3c2 | ecosystem: Environmental > Terrestrial > Soil > Riparian zone | place: USA: East River... | reverse complement strand
AGACATTGCTGCGCGCCCGCGGAACGCTGCGCGTCCGTGAAGTTCCGATCGCCTTTCGTGAACGCATACACGGGAAATCGAAAATGTCGTTCGGCGTTGCCCTTCGATTTTTTCTGCGCTGGCTTCACGCGATGGTCGAGCATCTCGTGGCGTCTCGGCGTGAAAGAAGCCCTAACCTGGCTGGCGGAGCGGAGGCTCTACATCCAGAGGCTCCAGGAAAGTAACGCGGACGCATCACGCCAGACGCGGCTTGAAGAGTCGCCCAGCACAACCACGATTACATCCCTCCCGGGACGCGTACCGCTTGCGATCAGACATTTGCCTGCGGAATCGGTGTAACCGGTCTTCATCCCGTTACAGTAAGGGAGCCGTCTGAGAAGCTTGTTGGTATTTTCAAGCTCGCGCGTGCGACCGTTCGCGAAGCGAAAGACAAGCTGCGGGAGACAAACGATCGACCGGATTGTCGGATTCGCATAAGCAGCGCGCGCAATGAGCGAAAGGTCGCGTGCAGTGGAATATTGTCCAGGTATCGGCAAACCATTTGGATTCACAAAGTGCGAATGCACAGCTCCAAGCTGTTGCGCGCGCCTGTTCATGACCTCTGCAAATGCTTCGATGCTGCCTGCATTATCCCGGGCCAGACATCGTGCGACGTCATTGGGGCTTTTCACTAGTAACGCGCGCAGAAGATCGATCCGCTGATAAGTGTCGCCCGCTTTGATGTTCAGCTTCACCGGCTCGGCAAATGTATCGGTGGGTTGCACCGTTACCTGCCGATCAAGAAAACCGCTCTCCGCTACAACGAGCGCCGTAAGTAATTTTTGCGTGCTCGCTGGAGCCCTGAATTGATCCGGATTTTTTTCATACAAGGTTTTGCCGCTATTCGCGTCCACCACAATCACTGAAGCTGCGCTGGTCTTTGGTATTCCCTCTGGAGTGAATTCTGTCGGCGCGGGAATTGTTTCCGGTGTTTCTTTCGACTTTGCGCGGGCCCGGTGTGAGCGGGTATGGGTCGATTTCGATGTCTTTGATTTGCGAGTCGGAGTGGGTTCAGCATCGGCGTCCTCTTGGTCGTCGGACGAGCTCGCCTTGGCGTGCTTTTCCTTAGCACTAACCGCCTTCGCTTTGCGGACGGGACCGGAGACCCCACCCGGTCGTACGGCGTTGGAATCAGCGGCGTCCTGGCTCCATACATTTGGAACTGATGCCAGAATGAGAACGCAAAGGAGCCAGAGCAAGCTGCGCGACAATTTCATGGGTCGGAAATTAGCGACAAGACTTTTAACGGCGCAAGGTATCGGGAGCAAATGCCAGTTTTAGTCTAGGATTTCCCGCCGCGCTCGATCAATTCAATCTCGTAGCCTTCGGGCGCGTCGATGAATGCGATTTTACCGGTGCCAGTTGGATGCGGCCCATCCGATAGCGGATAACCTTTTGCCTCCGCATGCTTGGCGAACTTTTCCAGGTCGTCCACTTCAAATGCGAGATGCGTAAGGTCCGGGCCAACCACGATCGGCCCGCTTTCATCAAATTTACAAATCTCAATCTCCCCGTCGCTATGGGGCGCTTTTAAAAACACAAGCTGTGATCCGCGACCGGAAGTGTGACGGCGAAGCTCCTTGAGTCCCAGAACATCCTTGTAGAAAGAAACTGTTTTCTCCAGGTCCTGTACGCGGTATCGCGTGTGCAGCAGTTTCTTGACCATGGCTTACTTTATTCTCGCGCGATGCGGATTCAAACTCACATGCATGCTCGTCATCCTGCTTGCCATGTCGAGGGAGCCCGTAGCCTCATCAGCGGTTGCTCTGCGGGATTCCTCGACTACGGTTTCGCTCCGCTCGAAATAACAAAAATACTGTTATGAAAAAAATCGGAATTCTTTTTGGCCAGGAACACAGTTTCCCACCGGCATTCGTGGAGCGGGTGAATCAGAAAACCGGCGGCAAAGACATCGTCGCGGAATTTGTCAAAATCGACAAGGTGATTCAGGGAGAGCCGTGCGGTTACGACGTGGTCATCGACCGCATCTCGCAGGACGTACCGTTTTATCGTGCGTGGCTGAAAAATGCAGCGCTCACCGGCACTGCAGTCGTGAATAATCCGTTCTGGTGGAGCGCCGATGAAAAATTCTTCAACAACGCGCTGGCGACTAAGATCGGCGTCGCCGTGCCGCGTACTGTGTTGCTTCCGTCAAACCAACCGCCGACGGACACGAACGACAAATCATTTCGCAATCTCGGATACCCGCTCGATTGGGAAGGGATTTTCAGTTATGTCGGCTGGCCGGCATTTTTTAAACCGTTCGCAGGTGGCGGTTGGAAGAATGTCTATCGCTTGCATAACCCGGAGGAATTTTATCGCGCCTACGGCGAGACTGGCCAGCTGGTGATGATGTTGCAGGAAGAAGTGAAATTCGACATGTACTTCCGCTGCTATTCAATCGATCAACGGCATGTTCGGATTATGCCATACGAGCCGCGGCATCCTTATCACCTGCGGTATCAAACCGAATGGCAGGCACCGAAAGAAATCCTCCAAAGAGTCGAGCAGGATGTGCTGACGCTGAACCAGTTTCTGGGTTACGACTTGAACACGGTCGAGTTCGCGATTCGCGACGGCGTGCCGGTCGCGATCGATTTTTGCAATCCCGCCCCGGATGCGGAAGCGGCCAACGTCGGTCAGGCAAATTTCGAATGGGTGGTCGAAGCGGTCTCCGAAATGGCAATCCGTAAAGCGCGCGAACACAAACCTGGACGTGATAATTTGAGCTGGGGCAAATACGTGCAAGCCGCGGTGACAAGGCGAGCGCTGGGCGAGCTCGCGTAAGAAATAACGTGAAGGCGAAGGTGGATCGACCGCTCCGCGGACGACGCCAAACAAATGCGGCTTGGCTGCCTGATTTTAGTATCGAGCGCGCCGCGGGACCAGTCCGTCCGACTGGCGGACAAGGGACTGCTCGATCCACGATGACAGCGAGCCGTTTTTGACGGAAGTTTCCTACCCCTGATGAGCGCAAAGCAGCACACGTTTACTCTCGGCATCGAGGAGGAATTTGCGATCATTGATCCGGAGACACGCGAGCTTCGGTCGCACATCCAGGAGATCCTCGAGGGCGGGAAAGTTACGCTCAAAGAGCAAATCAAGCCGGAGATGCACCAATCGGTCGTTGAGCTCGGCACTGAAATTTGCCAGTCGGTTGTCGATGCGCGTGCCCATGTGATCGAACTGCGCAGCAGACTCGCGGAACTCGCGGGTCGCAGCGGACTAAAGATTGCTTCGGTGGGCACACATCCGTTTTCGCACTGGCGCGATCAACTCATTACTCAAGGCGAGCGCTATCAGGAGATCGTCAAGGACATGCAGCAGCTCGCACGCGCCAATCTCATCTTCGGATTGCACGTCCATGTCGGAATTGCAGATCGTGAAATGGCCATTCACGTCATGAATCAAGCGCGCTATTTTCTTCCGCACATTTACGCGCTCTCGGTGAACTCACCGTTCTGGGTTGGCCAGGACACGGGCTTGAAAGGTTATCGACTCAAAGTGTTCGAACGCTTTCCACGCACCGGGATTCCAGACGCGTTCGAAAGCCTTTCGGAGTACGACGACTACTGCAAGCTGCTGGTCAAAACCGGTTGTATCGATAACGCGAAAAAAATCTGGTGGGACATCCGGTTGCATCCTTTCTTCGATACGCTCGAGGTGCGCGTGTGCGATGCCCAAACACGCGTAGACGACACGCTCGCGATTGCGGCATTGATCCAGGCAGTCATCGCCAAGCTTTTCAAATTGCTCTGGCGAAACACTACTTTCCGGATTTACCGGCGTCGTCTTCTGGATGAAAACCGGTGGCGCGCGGCGCGCTACGGCATCGACGGAAAACTGATCGATTTCGGCAGGGAAGCGGAAGTGGAAGAGCGGAGCTTGCTAAACGAATTGCTCGAATTTGTGGCCAGCGAGGCAGACGAGCTCGGCACGCACCGCGAGATGGCGCACATCGAGCGCATCATGCGCGAAGGCACCGGCGCAGATCGACAACTCGCAGCCTACGAGCGGACGCACGATATGAAAGCGGTGGTCGATCAGATCGTTGCAGAAACGTACGAAGGCTTAAGTCTCGCATAACGGCCGATCGCGGCGACAAGGTCCCGCACGTTTTGCTCGTTCATCCGGCCAATAGTTCCGATGCGGAAGCAATCGTCCCGGCTCAACTTGCCGGGATAGATGACGAAGCCGCGCGCCCGGAGATGCTGATAGAAGTCATCAAATTGGAAGTTCGGATCATCCGGATAACGAAACGCAGTGATGACGTTGCTTTGGCGTTCTTCCGGCAAGTACTCGGCGAAACCAAGCTTGCGCATCCCCGTTCGCAATGCCTCGTGATTAGCGCGGTAGCGGGCGGCGCGAGCGGAGACGCCGCCTTCTTCGCGCAGTTCTCCAAGCGCTCTGGCGAAGGCGAGCAACGCGTGGGTGGGCGGCGTGAAACGAAATTGGCCATTGCGTTCAAGACCTTCCCATTGTGCGAACAGATCCAGGCTGACGCTTCGCGCGCAGTCTTTGGTGGTTTCGAGCACTGCGCGTCGCGCCAACACGAAGGAGAAACCGGGGACGCTTTCGAGACATTTGTTAGGGGAAGAAATTACATAATCGATTTCCGGTTTGTTCAAATCGATGGGCACACCGCCGAAACTGCTCATCGCGTCGACAATGAATTCGCGACCGGCCGCTTTTACAATGTGCGCAATCTCATCGATCGGATTCAAAATGCCCGTGGTCGTTTCGCAATGCACGATTGCCACATGCGTCGCGGCCGGTTCTTCATCGATGAGGTGTTGTACGCTGGCAGGGTCCGGCGATTCGTTCTCCGGCCAGCGTGCCAGTCTGGTGGAAATTCCCGATCGCTCCGCGATCGTAGCCATGCGTTCGCCATAAGCGCCGTTTGCCAACACCACGAATCTGCCTTCCCGCGGGATGACTGATGAAATGACCGACTCGAGCCCAAACGTTCCGCTTCCCTGCATAAGTACGGCTTCGTAACCCTGTTCGGGCGAGACACCGGCGATACGGAGTAATTCCGCGCGAATGCCTGCCACCAGCTCGATGAAGTCGGTGTCGCGCGAACCAACGTCGTGTTGCATCGCGGCTTTGACGGTTGCGCTCGTGGTAAGTGGTCCCGGGGTGAACAGAAGCGGATCTTTCATTTTGCGTTGGACCTCAGGAATTGTGAAAAGCGTTCCTTAACTTCGTGCGGCGGCACAGTGGGACGGCCGAGCTTCGCGGGCGAGCCCGATCGTATCTTCACATGCAACAAGGAAGGTCCGCGCCGGTAACGCAGCAGACGAACAGCCTCCTGAATGTCTTTCGGGCGGTCCACTGCAAAAGCCGAGCGATAATTAGAAGCATCGGCGATGGCCGCGAAGCGGACAATCTGCGACGCCGTTTGCTGGCCTCCCGTTGAATCGTGCGCTTGGTTATCTAGGATGATGTGAAGAAGATTCGATGGTTGATAAAAGCCAATCGTGGCGAGCACGCCGAGCTTCATTAATGCAGCGCCATCTCCGTCGAGCACGACGACTGGTTGCCTCGGGAGCGCGTGTGCCACGCCGAAACCAATCGCCGACGCGGTGCCCATCCCGCCGACGACATAGAGGTGGTTGGCGCGATCCGAGATTGTGAAGAGTTCGCGGCCGGTCTTGCCAGTCGTAGCAATGATCGCTTCGTCGCCGGCGAGAGCGTCGAGAATAAGCTCAATTGCAGCGGTCCGCGTGAGTTGATCAGTCTCCTTTGCTGAGAGGTTTTGTCGCAGATCGGTTTTGAGCGACTCGGTCTCGACGCGACCCGACAAAGCCTGCGGCGCGACCGATCCTCTTTGCATCACCAAAGCGAACGGTCGTTTTCGCTGCTGCATGCTCGCCTCAGCCTCCGCCAGCGTTTGGGCAATTTCTGTTTCGCCGGCGGGAAAAGGCAAATACGGGATTTCCATGGTCTCGAGCAAACGCTGCATGATCCTTCCCATCTGTTCATGTTGCGGTTCGTCCCTTACTTCGGGTTGGCCGCGCCAGGTAACGATGAGCAAAGTCGGCACACGAAACGGGTAGTTGAGCGAGGTCAGAGGATTCACCATATTACCGAGGCCGGAATTCTGACACATGGTCACCGTTTTCCGTCCGGCGAGAAACGCTCCGAAGGTAACCCCGACTGCCTCGCCTTCACTCGTGGCGCCAATGTAGTCAACCGTTGGATCACCTATCACGTAGTTGATCAGAGACGTTAAAAAGGAGCAGGGCACTCCCGCATATTGCGAATAACCAAGGCCCCGCAGGTGATCGACGAACGAGAAAGCGCTGATCATGACTTTAAGACGCGGCCTGATTAAAAGTTAAAACGCCTGGGCCTGTGCGAGATCCTCGAGATCGTCCACGTCCAGCCATTGTCCGGTGATGTAAAGCGTCTGCACGCGTTGCCCCTCCCTGACGAGATAATTGAAAAGATCGTCGAAGCGCAATCGGCGAAAATCGGGGCGTCTCGATAGGACATCCAACGCATCGCATATCGCCGCGGAGCCACGCGCTGTCGTTTTGATCAACCCGATCCATTCGCCATGGATTTTGTCCGCCGAAAGATCGGGTCCTATCTCCGTCAGGAACGCATCCTCTTCGTCATAACTGAGTGAGTAGGGCCGGGTCGCAGTGATATAGTCGATGTATCCATCCCCCTCACGCTTGCGTCGCCGCTCCCACATCGCATCCACCGCAATAACGATATCGTGTTCTTCGGCGAGCAGATTGTTCAGGATATGCTGGCGGAAAAGTATATCTCCAAAGGAAATGATCGTATCGCCATCGATCCGATCGAGGGCCTTATGTAGCGAAACCAATTCACCCGTGCTTTCGAAGTCTTCGTTCTCTATAAATTCAACGTCGGGTGCACGCACTTTCTCGGCCGCATAGCCACGCACCACAGTGATCGCACGGACGCCGGCCGTGCGAAACTGGGCGACAAGCTTGTGCAGTAGTGGCGTCCCCCCAATGGGCACCATAGCCTTCGGGATGCCGGCCGTGACGTCTCCCAATTCTTTACCGCGACTGGCCGCCAGAATAATCGCGCGCATCGAAGCCCGGCCCTTGGGCAAATAACGTTCCTCGGCAAGCAAGAGTTCTTCCGCATTCTGAAGCCGGAAAACTTCTTTCACTGGGACAATTCTATCTTCGACATTTTGAACCGAACGCTCAGCAAAAATACGGCGGGTCGTTTCCTGCATCGCCGCAATTGCGCTGCGGACATTTTGATTTGCCCAGATCACGATTCTGATGCCCGCCTGCTCTAAGACTTCAACCGGAGCACTATAATAAGTGGTGGGAGCGATCACGAGGGGGCACGTGTTCGGCCAAGCTTTGGCAAACCCGAGCACCTGATCCGGCGTCGGCTTCCTGCTGTGAATGAGCAGCGCGTCCGCCCCCGCAAGATAGTAGGCTTCCGCGCGGCGGAGCATTTCATCAAGACCCCAACCCGCGATGAATCCCTCTAACCGGGCGACCAGACAAAAGTCTGGGTCCGTTTGTGCATCTTTGACGGCTTTAATCTTGCCCGTGAATTCGTCGATTGTGGCGAGAGGCTGACGTTCGCTCTCGATGAATGAATTGGTCTTGGGGAAAAGTTTGTCTTCGATACAGACGGCTGCAACCCCGCGTTGCTCCAGTTTCTTCACGAGCCGTCGCATGTTGTTGAAATTTCCATAACCTGTATCTCCATCGAGCAGGATTGGAATGTCAGTGGCGTCGGTCATGAATTCGACGACTTCCAGTATTTGCGTCCAGCTCGCTTCGTTATTGTCGCGTACGCCGAGGGCAGCAGAAATCGCAAGCCCGCTAGCCCAGATTCCCCGGAACCCGGCCTCCTCGACAATACGAGCGCTCAAAGCATTGTGAGCCTCCATCAAGAATTCAAGGCGCTTGGATTGGAGGAGTCGCTTAAATCGCTGCGTCTTGCCGATTTTGCGAGTGGTCGAAGGAGTCATGATGCACAGCAGCCTACGGCGGAAACAATTGACTTTCTCGCTGCTCAATACCAGTGATTAGTTTCTCCGCTTGTTTCGGTTTAAGGCATCCGTTCAGTTCCTTTTCATTCCATGCCCGCAACTGCCACTGCCATAGATGAATTGATTTGTGATTCATTGCATCCTTTCATGCGCTTCATCTCCAATATAAAAGATGCAGTCGCCTACTCCGGACTGCACGGCGTTTTCGGCAAAAGGTAAGATGCGGTGAAAAAAGTCCCCGCCATCCTCGCCTGCGTCGCTGAAGCGAGTCGGATCCAAATCGCGGGATTGAGTCTGCTTGATCGCCTGATCGTGACCGCCCATCGGGCGGGTTGCGCTCCGATTTACCTGATCGCAACAACCACGCCGCCAGCCTCCCGTGCCCGCGCCCTTGGAATCAAGATAACTCTCGCTTCAGCAATACCAGAATTCGATGAACCCGCACTTCTCATTAATGGAGGCGTGTTCGTCGAGACCGCGGATCTTCAGCGAGTAATCGAAGGTGGAGGACAGCTGTTTTCGGCTGATGACGCTTGTCTGCCGGTTGCGATGACGGTGGGTAATGCCATGCCAGTGAGCGCCGGAAAAGTCGCCGTACCAGTCACTGACGCGACTTCGGCACGCGAGGCCGAGCGCCGTCTTTGGGCATCGCTCACCAGCAATGCGGATGGAATTGTCGATCGGTTTCTTAATCGCCCACTCGGTCGCTACGTGTCGAAAATTCTTATCCATGCTCCATTCTCGCCCAACCAAGTTTCGATCGCATCGACACTCGTTGGCATTTTGTCGGGGTGGTTTTTCGCCGGGGGATATTTTATCTCTGGCGCATTTCTCCTGCAGATTTCCGCCATTATCGATTGCGTGGATGGCGATCTTGCGCGCGTCCTTTATAAAGAATCGCGCTTGGGCAAATGGCTCGACCTGGTGGGTGATCAGTTCGTGCACATCGCTGTTTTCGCCGGCATCGGCTTCGGCTTGGCTCGGAGCGATCCGGCGTCGCCCGCACTTGCGCTCGGAATCAGCGCCGTGCTCGGCGTGATCATCTCCTTCGCCGTGATCGCGCGCTTCATGCAACGCAAGAGCCACCCCAAATCTTCTGGTCTCAAAAAATTGATTGATGCCACGACCAACCGCGACTTCTCGCTGCTGGTCCTGTTGCTGGCCCTGGCCGGCAAGCTCGATCTGTTCCTCTGGATAGCCGGGATAGGTGTACATCTTTTCTGGATCATTGCGCTTCACTCGCAGTGGCGAGACGCCGGAAGTGCGCCGGCTATCTCGAAGAAATCCGCGTGAAATTGGCGTTAAGATTTATTATCGCTGGCGCGGGCCTGGCGCTGTTTGCCTGGTTCGTACACCGAACCGGAGTAGATACGATCCCGCGCGCTTTCGCCACGCTCGGTTGGTCGGCTCCTCTTATTCTACTGCCTTACGCACTCGTTTACCTTCTTGATACTGTTGGATGGCGTTTGTGCTTGAGCCACACCATTCCGAAATCGATCAGCTTCGGAACGCTATTCCGCATTCGGTGGGCTGGAGAATCGCTCAACAATGTTGTCCCTTCCGCTTATCTCGGAGGCGAAGCCGCGAAAGTCTATCTGCTCCATAAACGCGGCCTGCCGGTTGTCGACGGTGCATCAAGCGTAATCATCGGAAAGACAGCGCAAGTTCTGGCTGAAGTGATTTTTATCGCGTTTGGAGCGGTGGCCGGTTCTTCCATTCTGCCGGCCAATTCACCTGCTCGCGCCGGCATGTTCGCAATTACCGGCGCGGCAACCGCGCTCATCGGGATGCTCTTCTGGCTGCAGCATCGAGGAATTTTCAGCACATTCCTGGCGTTGACCAGGCGATTGCGATTGCGCATTCGCGCGCTTACGTCGCGAGCGGAAAGTTTGCGGCAACTCGATCGGCGAATTTTAGGTTTCTATCGCAATGATCGACGGCGCTTCCTTTCCAGCGTGGCGTTTTATCTGGCGGGTTGGATCGCCGATTCACTGGACATTTTGCTCGTCTCATACTTGGTTGGAATGCCGTTGGATTGGAATCAGGCACTGGCCTTTGAGGCATTCCTCGGCGTCGCCAAGGCACTCGGGATTTTTGCCCCGGCCGCCCTTGGAGTGCAGGAAAGTGGCATTATTTTTCTATTTTACCTTTTCGGTTTGCCACCGGCGCTTGCGGCTCCCTACGCCATCATCCGCCGTGCCCGTGACTTGACGTTCGCGCTAATCGGTGGCGCGCTTCTCTATGCCGAGGAACCGCTGCGCGGTTTTGCGCAGCGTGTCGCGCGAGAAGTTGAGGTGCCGGCATGAAAGCTATTATCTACGCAGCCGGGCGCGGAACTCGTTTACAATCGGACTCGCCGAAAATCCTTCTCGAATTCGGCGGCCGAACTCTGCTCGAGTGGCACGCGTTGCGGTTGCGTGCGGCCAAGGTGCGCGAAGTCGTGCTGGTGACCGGCCATCTTCGCGAGCAGATTGCAGAATTGCTTCCCGATATTTGCGCCCGCCACGACATTGCGGTACGCGAGATTGTGAATTCACGCTTTCGAGAGGGGAGTTTGCTCAGCCTGAAAGTCTCACTTCCAGAAATCGAAGACAGCTCCGAGCCTCTCTTGTTGATGGATGCCGATGTGTTTTATCCAACCGGGATGCTCGACCGTCTCACCGGGTCGGTACACCCCACTGCATTACTGCTGGATCGTGAATTTTCCACCAACGACGATGATCCCATGCTCGTGCCGGTAAAAAACGGACGACCGATCGACTTTCGCAAGCAATGGAGCGGCGACGCCGAGTTCGTAGGCGAATCAATCGGTTTCTTCAAGATCGCTCCGGTTGATTTTCCCCTTCTGATTAAGGAGACACGGGCGCGAAGTCGTGGCTCCAGTTGCACGGATTCCTACGATGATGTCTTAAGGACGTTGGTGCTTGCCGGGCGATTCGGATACGAAGACGTGACCGGACTGCCGTGGATCGAGATCGACTTTCCGGCGGATGTCATCCAAGCTCGAAAGCAACTAGTTCCAGCGATCATTCGATCTGCATGATCCCGCACGATCTTCATCATTTTTTCGTCGGACAACATGTCTTCGTCACTGGCGCATCCGGTTTTATCGGTGGCCATGTAGCGTCGTTGTTAATTCGGGCCGGCGCTCATGTTCGGGCGCTCACGAGATCGACAAAAGAGGGCTACGACAGTGCGATCGATTGGGTGGAGGGCGATCTCCTCGCTCGGGATTCGATTGACGCAGCGATGAAGGACTGCCGATACGTTTTTCATGTCGCGGGTGACTATCGGTTTTGGGCGCGCAATCCGCGTGAGATTTTTGCCAACAATGTGCAGCACTCTTTGTTTTTTGTTCATCGCTGCATTCCCGTTGTGGGGGGCGAGCGACGTGGTGTCAACGATTGGCTCGCCGGCAAATGAACGCCGTGAGGTTTTCCCGTTTTGACGTTGTCTGAGCGAGCGACCGGATACCAGAAATTGGGATGAATTCCGGTTTTGCGAATGTCTGGCCGTTGCAAGACTTCGTCCCGAGCCGAAAGTTTAAACGCTTCATCGAGCACCATACCAACTCATTTATCGTCTGATAGTCTGACAAGTATTTCCGGTAGAACGCAGCAAAAACTTGAGGGCATACGGTGCGAACTGCCAAGATGGGGGCGTACTCAAGTGGATAAACAATGAATAAAAGACGCTCCGAACCCGCTGTTCCCACGTCCGTTCCGCCCCCGCGAACTCCAATGCACACGGTGGCCCGCTGGTGTATTCTCCCGCTGGTTAAGACCTCGATCATGCCGAATCACATTACGCATCTTCGTCTCCTGACGGGCATTGGGGCCGCTGTGGCTTTTGGCGTTGGAAATTATTTTTGGTCAGCGTGGGGGGGAACTATCTTTTTCATTTCGGCCATGCTCGATCGCGCTGACGGAGAACTGGCCCGCGTGGCGGACCGCGCTACGCCGGGCGGACATTGGTATGATCTGGCGTGCGACATGATCGTGAACGTCCTGGTTTTCCTTGGAATCGGCGTCGGACTAAGGGAACAGATGGGCTGGTGGGGCCCGGTGATGGGGGGCGTCGCAGGGTTGTCGGTGGGAGTGACTTTCCTGATCGTGTTTCGGCTGCACGCTCTCGGCACTCATCCGAGCACCGCATTCAAGCTTCCGATCTACTTCGATCTCGATGATTCGCTGTTTCTGGTTTCATTCTGTGCGTGGCTCAAGGTTTTGTTACCATTGTTAGTCGCGTCCGCCATCGCCGCTCCGCTTTTCCTGATTATTGTTCTGTGGCGCTCGCGCCAGGTGGCGAGCCAGGCGGGATCCAACCCTGTTCCCTGTACCACGTCACCGCGTCGCGAGCAGATTCCTGGATCGAACGCGGTTTAAGACCGAGCTCCGCGAGAGATGGTGCCGGGTCAAAATACATGCAGCGTCGCGCCAGTCGGACGCCGGTAAGCGTCGCCATTGGCATACGGCCAGTCACGTAGTCAGCCCAAAGCTCACTCAACCACCCCACGGTGAGCGCAAGACCGAACGGAACTTTCCAACGGGGCGCCTTGCGTCCCGCCGCGCGGCCAAGAATTTGCAGCCACTCATGAAGGTGATGATTAGCTCCGCCGAGCAGGTACCGAATTCCGGGGCGTCCACGTTCCATTGCCCGAACCATTCCCTGGGCGACATCTCTCGCATCGACCAAGTTGAAGCGGCAGTCGAGATATGCAGGTAACTCTCCGCGACAGAATGCGACAGCCATTCGCGTCGGCGGTGTTTGATTCCGATCACCCGGGCCCACGGGTAGAGTTGGTGTAACGATCACGATCGGAATTCCTTTTTCGATCATGCGGTGAACCGCTTGTTCTGCCCGAAGCTTGCTCAGGCAGTAAGGGCCGACCACATCTTCCTCCTTCAACTTCAAGTGCTCGACAGAACCGCCCTTGAAGTCCGCGGATGAAAGGATACTTTCCGTGCTCGTATGGAGGATCCGTTGGGCGCCGCTCTGAACAGCTGCCTCCATCACATTGATCGTTCCCAGATGGTTAACAGCGTCGAATTCCTGACGATCCCTGCGCCACAGGTTAGGATCCGCGGCCAGGTGGTAAACGGAGTTGCACCCCGTGGTGGCCCTCTGCACCGTGGCACTATCCCGGATGTCGCTGAAAACCAGTTCTATCTTGTCCAGCGGCAGATGATCCACCACCGCCCCCGGTCTTTCCAACACGCGAACGGGTTCCCCTCTCGCGAGTAGTTCGGTGACGAGATGAGTCCCCAGAAAGCCGGCGCCCCCGGTAACCAAGTTCTTCATACCGGTTCTCCTTTCAGGGCTCCCTCCAATTCATGCAGATGGGCACGCCCGGGTATCAGCCGGTCGCGAACGATCTTATTGACGAGCGCAAAAGCGGCACGGTTCAGAGGACAAGGCAATCCGCCCGCAAGCCGAATCAGGTGTCCATTGTATGCATCGATCTCGGTTCGGTCGGTGACCATATCAGGAGCCATCGAACAATAGGTGCCCCGCAAAGACGGACGAAAGAAAGCACCCATGATCGAGGGCAAACCCGGGATTCTGAGAATAAGTGAGACGGTGTCCGGATGAAAGGGACCAATCTTCGACAAAGGTATGCGAGCGTGACGAAGGATAGTGTAGTTTTCTCGCAGCAAGCCAAAGAAAAGCCGCTTAGCCACCGGGTCGGTTAGCAGTTCACCATTGTCGACACCCGCCGCCGCCGCAAGAGGCGAGATGGCGGCATTGTACATCAGCTTTGTCGCTTTGTACGGCCTGACGTCGTCTACCGATTGGACAGCAAATAGCGCGCCTGGCGAAAGTGCGTGAGCCAACTCGGCAAGATCATTTTTCTCAGCGGCAGACACACTACGCCGCGCACCCAGGTGGAGGTCGCCGGGGCGGGTGATGCGTGTGACGGGCCGATCGCGCAAACATTCCGAGACAAACGATGCAATTCCTTCGGCCGCATGATTTCGCTGATCAAGTTTTGGATCGAAGCCGTTCTGCACGGGCACAAGGCGCGATGTCTCAGGCAATACGGCAAGCACCGCGGCGTTGTTATAGGTCTTAGTGCATAAAAGAACCAGCGCATCGGTTGGGAGCAACCAGTTTTCAAAAAGCGTGAACGATGCCTGCTCTGTCCCGTGCCCGACCACAGTCAAACCTTCGCGCCGTCCGTGCTCGACTTTTTGCGGATCGGCATCCACAACCGTCACACTACAGCCAGCGCGACACAACGACCACGCCAGAGCTACCCCGATTCCTCCTGCGCCAACAACGTGAATAGGCCTATTGATCATTGGGTTGCGGACGCTTTGTGCAGGGCGCAGTTGGAACCGGGGCGCTTCATAATCTCACCGCCCTATCCTGTAGCGCCGTAAGGATGATATTATTCGCAAATCTTTTGGAAACAGCGAAGTGTTGCGGGGTAGAAAAAATCGTTTGTACGAGCACGACCGGAATTCTCGAGCCAGGAATGCCGGAGCCGCTGGCAAGTGAAGAGCGTCTCGCTTCGCCATCCCAATTCAAGGGACCTTACAAACGCTCCAAGTTTCTGAGTTATCTCGAAGTGAAAAAACGGGCGGACAATGGCTGGCCCATTGTAACCAAGTTGCCCACCACGCCCATCAGCCCACACGACCTGAGACCGACGCCAACTGGAATGATCATAGTCGCATTTCTAAAGGGACGAATCCCGTTGCTTGCCCGTACGGGACTCAACTTCGTCGACGTACGGGATTGCGCGCTCGGTCATCTTCTGACAATGGCGCAAGCCAAGTCCGGTGAGCGTTACTTGTTAGGCGGGATCAACCTGTGGTTGCGCGATTTTCTAAAACGTGTCGAACCAGACGCGCGCTACCGCACGCCACGTTTTTATGCGCCCCATTGGCTCAGCTTTCTCACCGCTTGCGCCAGCGAAACTTCCGCCAGGCTTTCGTCGAACCGGACTCCGTTTGTGACACGCGAATCCGTGCAAATGTCGCGCCGTCCACATTTTTCCAGCAATGCAAAGGCGGAAAACGAGCTCGGTTACGTTCCTACCTCCTCGATGGACCACGTGATTCATGATGCGGTGGAGGATTTCGTCGCGCAGGGTCTCGCGACAGTCGCTGCCGGCCGATTAAAATGCCGCGGCAGGGCGTTGCAGAACGAGGGCGACCGCGAGGAGAACCATGAGACTAACAGGCGCGGCGACTATCCTTTGGCGTCTTGGACCAGATAGCTGCTCGACTCGCCG
>Ga0193707_1000358_pt1 | contig 15280 bp, 12 predicted proteins | sample U3c2metaG_FD_143043 | JGI IMG/M metagenome (GOLD analysis project Ga0193707, IMG submission 143043) | Soil microbial communities from a riparian zone of the East river system, Colorado, United States - U3c2 | ecosystem: Environmental > Terrestrial > Soil > Riparian zone | place: USA: East River... | reverse complement strand
CGCCCTTCGGGTTTACCTGGCCGACCAGGATGTCGCCGGCCACCACGTCCGCGCCGATCCGGATGATCCCGCGCTCGTCGAGGTCCGCGAGGACCTCCTCGGAGACGTTCGGGATGTCCCGGGTGATCTCCTCGGGGCCGAGCTTGGTGTCACGGGCGTCGACCTCGTGCTCCTCGATGTGGATCGAGGAGAGGACGTCGTCCTGCACCAGACGCTGGCTGAGGATGATCGCGTCTTCGTAGTTGTGGCCCTCCCACGGCATGAACGCCACGAGGAGGTTCTTACCGAGCGCCATCTCGCCGTTGTGGGTGCACGGACCGTCGGCGACGACCGTGCCGACCTCGACCCGCTGGCCTTCGTACACGATGGGCTTCTGGTTGAAGCACGTGCCCTGGTTGGAACGCTTGAACTTGGCGACACGGTAGGTGGTGCGCGTGCCGTCGTCGTTCATCACCGTGATGTAGTCGGCCGAGACCTCCTCGACGACACCCGCCTTCTCGGCCCCAATGACGTCGCCGGCGTCGGTGGCCGCGCGGTATTCCATGCCGGTGCCCACCAGGGGCGCCTCGCTGCGCAGCAACGGCACCGACTGACGCTGCATGTTGGAACCCATGAGCGCACGGTTGGCGTCGTCGTGCTCGAGGAACGGGATCATGGCCGTCGCGACCGACACCATCTGGCGCGGCGACACGTCCATGTAGTCGACGTCGGTCGGCGGGATGAACTCGATCTCGCCGCCCTTCCGGCGGACCAGGACGCGGTCCTCGCGGAAGTCGCCGTCGTCGTCGATCGGCGTGTTGGCCTGCGCGACGACGTGACGGTCCTCTTCGTCCGCGGTGAGGTAGTCGATCTGCTCGGTGACCCGGCCGTCGACGACCTTGCGGTAGGGCGTCTCGATGAAGCCGAACGAGTTGACCCGGCCGTACGAGCTCAGCGAGCCGATCAGGCCGATGTTCGGGCCTTCCGGCGTCTCGATCGGGCACATGCGGCCGTAGTGCGACGGGTGAACGTCACGGACCTCCATGCCCGCACGCTCACGGGACAGACCGCCCGGGCCGAGGGAGTTCAGACGCCGCTTGTGCGTCAGACCCGCGAGCGGGTTGGTCTGGTCCATGAACTGCGAGAGCTGGCTGGTGCCGAAGAACTCCTTGATGGAGGCGACGACCGGCCGGATGTTGATCAGCGTCTGCGGCGTGATGGCCTCGACGTCCTGCGTGGTCATCCGCTCGCGGACGACACGCTCCATCCGGGCCAGACCCAGGCGGACCTGGTTCTGGATCAGCTCGCCGACCGAACGCAGGCGGCGGTTGCCGAAGTGGTCGATGTCGTCGGTCTCGACGGGGATGTTACGACCCGCCGGAGCGGTCATCTCCTCCTCGCCGGCGTGCAACCTGACCATGTAGTCGATGGTCGTGACGACGTCGTCCTCGGTCAGCGTGCCCTGCCTGAGCTCCAGGTCGACGCCGAGCTTCTTGTTGACCTTGTAGCGGCCGACCTTCGCGAGGTCGTAGCGCTTCGGGTTGAAATAGAGATTCTCGAGCAGCGTCTGCGCGGACTCCTTGGTCGGAGGCTCGCCCGGACGCAGCTTGCGGTAGATGTCGAGCAGAGCGTCGTCCTGCCCGGTGGTGTGGTCCTTCTCCAGGGTGATCCGCATCGACTCGTAGTCGCCCCAGCGCTCAAGGATGCGGGCGTCGTCCCAGCCGAGCGCCTTGAGCAGAACGGTGACGCTCTGCTTGCGCTTGCGGTCGATGCGAACGCCGACATTGTCACGCTTGTCGACCTCGAACTCGAGCCATGCGCCCCGGGAGGGGATCACCTTGCAGCCGAAGATGTCCTTGTCGGACGTCTTGTCCAGCGACCGGTCGAAGTAGACGCCGGGCGAGCGGGTGAGCTGCGAGACGACGACACGCTCGGTGCCGTTGATGATGAACGTGCCCTTCGGCGTCATGAGCGGGAAGTCACCCATGAACACCGTCTGGCTCTTGATCTCCCCCGTGGAGTTGTTGATGAACTCCGCCGTGACGAACATCGGGGCGGAGAAGGTCATGTCCTTGTCTTTGCACTCCTCAACGGAGTACTTCGGCGGCTCGAACCGGTGATCCCGGAACGAGAGGGACATGGTGCCGGAGAAGTCTTCGATGGGACTGATCTCTTCGAAGATCTCCTCAAGTCCCGACTGAGTCGGGACATCCTTACGACCGGCCTGCTGGGCCGCATCGACCCGGGCCTTCCACCTCTCGTTACCGAGCAACCAGTCAAAGGGCTCGGTCTGCAGCGCGAGGAGGTCCGGTACTCCCAGAGGCTCCTTGATTCGCGCGAAAGAAACGCGGTTCGGACCGGTTGCGGTAGTCGAGGCGTTGCGCGAGGCTGCCAAGAGTGGTCCTTCCGAGGGCTCGCGGCGGACTGACGACGCGCACGCCAGATGATCCACGTCCCAAAACCGTGCAAGATGGACTCTTCACGGTCACTCAGGTTGTGGATAATCAGAGGGCAGCGCAAAGGGGCAGTGTAGCCGAAGGCTACACCGCTGGCAAGCAGAGCGCCGCAGTATGCATCACAGTTGCTCCGCAGCATCGCTCGTCAGCGGCCCCACGTCAAGACTAGACATGGACATTTCGCCCGCTCATCAGGCGTGACGAAGGCCATAGTTTAAGCGACACTCGCTCGACCTCCAAATCCCAGCGGGTGGACATGTGCCCTATGTCCGGCCAAGACGTACTAGGACCCCGTCCTAACAGGCGGATGGCGGCCCGGGAACACCCCGGCCGCCATCCCTCGCGCGGGCCTATTACGGCTTGCCCGAAGCCTTACCCGACGGCTTTCCGGAAGCCCCACCAGACGGCTTGCCGGGTGCCTTCTTCGACGGCGACGGGGCCGGCGTGGTGGGCGTGGAGGAGCCCGGCGGAGGCGTGGTCATCCGCGGCCCATCGATCAACCACTTCTTGCCGATCTTTCGCATCTGGAGCCGCGGCCAGGACGTGTCGACCTGAGGCTCCTTGTGCGCGGCGTTGACCGAGATCATCTTCACGAACAGCACGACCTCGACGTGGTCCGGCGCGGCGTCGGTCACCCCGGTGACCTGGATCTGGGTCAGCGCCTGCGTCTGGCTCTTGGCCACCGACGGCCGGAAGATGCGCCAGTAGTCGTCGAAGGACCTGGCCATCCCCGGGGTCATCTCCGACTTGGCCTTGCTCAGGTCGTAGTCGAGCGTACGGAAGTTGTAGGACAGCAGGTCCTTGGCCTCGGACTGCGCCGCGGACCGGGCGTCCTCACGCGCACGGTCGACCGCGTGGTCGTGGGCGTCCTGGTGCCACAGCGCCACGCAGCCGATGGCCATCACGAGGCACGCGCACGCCAGCAGCACCAGCAGGGGGGTGGCGGGCGACCGCCGCTCGACCGTCTCCGTCTCTGTCTCCGTCTCTGTCTCGACCGCCTCTTCGGTCTTCCCGGTCTTCCCGGCCTTGTTCCGGCCCGTACGTGTCGTCACGGTCATTGCAGCCCGCCCATACCGGAGACCTTCCAGTCGCCGCGTTGCTTGGTGAGCTGCACCTGCGCGCTCGCCCAGGACGACACCGGGGTCTTGACCTGGGAGGACTGCGAGGTGCGCTTCACGGTGACCATGACCTCCGCGGACTTGGCGGTGATGTTCACGACGCCGGAGGCGTACACGACGGCGCTGGAGACGAGCTGGTTGCCGACCACGGTCTGCTTCCAGCTCGTGCCGAGCTGCTGGACGGCCTGGGCCTTGAAGCCGCTGTCCAGGTCGGCGTACACGCGCTGCGTGTCCTGGTCGAAGCTCTGGTAGCTGATCGCGTAGAAGTGCGTGACCACCCGCCGCGCGACGTCCTGCACGGCGGCGATGTCGGACTTGCGATTGTCGGAGGCGTACGTCTTGTCGACGAGGAATCCCGCCCATACCGTCAGCGCGACGAAGACGGCGCCGAGGGCTATGAACGCCACGCCAACCCGGCCGACACGGAACCGGTCAAGCCGGCCGCCACGGTCGCCGCTCAGCCGACGATCGGGCTCAGCAGAAGCGTCTGCCATGAAGCGTCTCCCGTCAGTTGACTGACCTTGCCCAACCGGTACCGCTTCCCGTCGGGCCCCGTATAGACGCGGGTCCGGGGATCGTAGCCGGTGACGAACAGTGTCTGGAGTCCGGAGGATGGCGACTGCGCGCCCGCGGCCTGCTGCGACGAGGACTGCTTGCCGCCCGAGGACCCCTGGTCGCCCGTCGCTCCCTGGTCGCCCGAGGAGCCCTGGTCGCTGGTCTGGCTCGTGTCGCTGTGTTCGTACGGGAACCCGGCACCGGACGTGGCGCCCGGCGGGAGCGTCGGGTACGGCGCCGCCGGTGGGGCGTTGCGAGAGCCGCGTACGTCGGTCGGGGAGTTCTTGGGCAGCTTGCAGTACGCCTTGGGGTTGACGCTCGCCGGGCGCGTGTCCTGCGGATAGCGCACGCGCGTGCTCTCGTACCCCTTGGTGCAGACGGGCGGGGCGTTGAGGTTGAGCTCGACGCCGAAGTGCACGGTGCCATCGCCCGGCGCCGTGGTGAACGCCCCGCCGACGATCAGCGGATAGGTGACGAGCAGCTGCCGGAGCTGCGAGGTGCGCGAGGTCAGCACCTGGCCGATCACCGAGCCGTTCGCCAGCAGCGTCGGCAGCGTGGGCTCCAGCCGCTCGAACAGGTCGTTGCCCTGGTCGAGAGCGCCCGGGGTGGTGTTCAGCAGCGACCGCAGATCGCCGTCGCCGTTCTTGATCTCGGTGGTCAGCGAGGCCAGGTCGTGGGAGAACTGCCGGAAGGTCGGCCCCAGCTGGACCTGCGTGTCCAGGACCGTGCGCCCGTTGTTCAGCAGCGCGATCGTCTCGGGGTACGTGGCGTTCAGCGCCTCGAGGATGCGCTTGTTGGAGTCGAGCAGTGACTGCAGGTCAGGGCCGGTTCCCGACAGGCCCTTGTCAAGCTCGTCGATGACCGTCCCGAGGTCCTTGGGGTTGACCGTACGGACCAGTGCGTCGACGTTGTGCAGCAGCTCGTAGGTCTGCACCGGCAGGTGGGTGTGGTCGCGCGCGATGAAGTCGCCGTTCTTCAGCGACGGGCCGTTGCCCGCGGGCCGCAGGTCGACGTACTGCTCGCCGACGCCGGAGCGGTTGAGGATCCATGCCTGCACGCCGTTGGCGGGCACCCTCTCGCCCCGGTCGATGCGCAGCTCGACGCGGACGCCGTTCGGGGTCAGGTGAAGCGGCCCGACGCGGCCGACCGTGACGCCGCGGTAGGTGACCTCGGCGTTGGAGAAGATGCCGCCGGAGTCGGCGAGATCGACGTAGACCTTGTACCTCAGGTCGAGCACACCCTGGCCGAGGCCGATGATGTTGACCGCCGTGTAAGCCATGGTCAGCACGGTGATGACCGCGAAAATCAACAGCTGGACCTTGACTCCGCGTTTGATGATCACGCGGTGCCTCCTCTCAGCAGCGCGCCGAGATCGTCACCGGGCGGTCCGCTCATGCCGAGCGGCGGCAGGACCCCGCCGAGCCCGCCCGAACCACCGTTTCCACCCGTGCCGCTGGTGCCTCCGGTCCCGCTCGTACCGCCTGTACCGCCGTTCTGCGCCCCGAGTGACGGGAGCACGCCGAGGGGCGTGTCGGGGACACCGGTACGCGGCGGCGGCAGGAGGCCCTGGAGCTTGTCGGCGGCCTTGGCGACTCCGCCGAGCGGCGTGCCGCTCAGGAAGTTGTGCGCGATGTCACCGACGTTGAGGTCGAGGGAGATGAAGAGGTTGCCGTAGTCGCCCTTGATCGCCTGGGACACCGTCTGCGGGAACGGGAAGGTGAACAGCCCCGTCAGGACCTTGGGGATCACGCTGCTGGCCTTGTTGGTGTTGGTCAGCACCGTCTGGAGCGACTGGAGGTTGGCCACCGTGTCGCTCTGCGACCGGTTGATGATGCGGGTCGCCACCGTGCCCAGCTTGTCCATGTTGACGAGCAGCTTGGTGAGGTCCTTGCGCTGGGAGGCCAGGACCTTCACCGCCGGGGCGGTGCTGTCGAGCGTGTCGGCGATCGTCTTGTTGTGCTTGGCGAGCGTCGAGGACAGCTTGTCGACCTTGTCGATGGTCGTGACGATCTGGCCCTTCTGGCGGTCGAGCGTGCCGACGAAGGTGTTGAGGCGCCCCAGCACGTCGCGCAGCTGCACGGTGTGTCCCTGGAGGGCGGCGTTCAGCTCGTGGTTGATCGTGGAGATCTGCTCCAGGCCGCCGCCGGTGACGAGCATCGACATCGCCGACAGCACCTCCTCGACCTCGGTGCTCCGCGACGTGCGGTCGAGCGGGATCTCGGCGCCCTGGACGAGCTTGCCCTGCGGCGTCTGGCCCTGCGGGGCCGAGAGGGCGACGAACTTCTCACCCAGGAGGCTGGTCTGGGAGATGGCGGCGACCGCGTTGCCGGGCAGCTCGACCGTACGGCGGAGCCGGCAGGTCACGACCGCCTTCCAGTTCACCAGGTCGATCTTGGTGACCATGCCGACCGGGACGTCGTTGACGCGGCACTCCGACTGCGGCACGAGGTCCAGGACGTTCTCGAAGACCATCTTGACTTCGTAGGGGTCGGCGCCGGTGTTCACACCGCCGGGCAGCGGCAGCGACGACACGCCCTTGAACGTGCATCCCGACACCGCGGCGCTGAGCGCGAGCAGGATCGCGAGAGCCCGCCCGGTACGCCTCGGCGTACGGCCGGCGGCTGGTCGCGTCGCACTCATGCTCACACCTCCCTTCCTGCTCGGCGATCGGGACACTTCGTACCTCTCAGGGGATGATCGGCAGCGTGTCGCCGCCCGGGGCGGTGGCGGCCGGCTTGGGGGTGCCGGCGCCCGGCCGCGTCGTGGTCGGTGGCGCGAACCCGAGCGGAACCGGGACGAGGTTCTGCACGTAGCCGTCGAACCAGCGGCCGATCGACGTCGCGTCCCCGGACGTGGTGACGAAGGGCCCGAGGGTCTCCACCGCGTGGGCGAGGTTGTCCTGGTTGCGGAGCAGGATGTCGACGACCCGGTGCAGCTGGACCAGCGCCGGGTTCAGCGTGGCGTGGTTCTCCTCGACGGTGCCCGTGATCTGCTGGGAGAGGCTGATCGTGCCGGAGAGCAGCGAACGGATGTCCGCGCGCCGCGCGTCGATCTCCTGCAGGAGCAGCGAGCCGTCCGACACCAGCGAGGCCAGGTCGCCGCTGCGGTCGGCGAGCAGCGTGGTGAGGCTGCGCGAGTGGCTGAGCAGCTCGGTCAGCGAGTCGTCGCGCGAGGACACCGCGCGGGAGATCTTCCGCAGCCCGTCGAGCGTGCCGCGGACGTCGGACGAGGAGCCGCTCAGCGTCTCCGTCAGCGTGTCGAACGCCTTGGCGAGCTGCGGTGTGTCGATCTCGCTCGTCTGCCGGCTCAGGTCCTGCAGCGCGGGCACCACTTCGTAGGACGGCGTCGTACGCGAGGTGGGGATCTCCGAGTGCGGTGACTGCCGCCCCGCGCCACCGGGCTGGATCGCCAGATAGTGCGAGCCCAGGAGCGTGGAGAGCTTGATCTGCGCCCGCGACCGCGAGCCGAAGTGCACCTTCGGGTCGACCGTGAAGACGACCTTCACGTGGTCGCCCTCCAGGCCCACTCTCTTGATCTTGCCGACGTTGACCCCGGCGAGGCGTACGTCCTCGTTCGGCTTCAGCCCGCTGGCCTCGGTGAACGCGGCGGAGTACTTCGTTCCGCCCTCGAAACGTGTCACGTTGAACGTGAGGACCACGAGCAGGGTCACCGAGGCCATCCCCAGCAGACCCATCCGTAGGGGATCCCGCTCCCGGAACGACCGTCGCATGGCCGTACTCCCCTCCTCGTCCGGTGTTGATCATTCTTTGCACCGGGCGCTCTCGTTCACGATCTGTGGAGTGTTGAAGGAGACCTTTCCGGGCAGCCCGATCTGGGCGTCCAGACTGCAGAGGTAGAAGTTGAAGAAGGATCCGTAGGACGCCACCCGGTTGAGCAGCGTGAAGTTGGTCGGCAGCGCGGCGAACGCCTTGTTGAGGTCGCCGCCGTTGTCGGCGAGGACCTTCGAGAGCTTGCCGAGCTGGGTGATGTCGTTCTTGAGCGGCGGCCGGGCCTGGGTGAGCAGGCCGTTGGTGGCGCCGATGAGCTGGTTGACGCTGACCAGGGAGTCGCCGATCGCCTTACGGTCGCCGGACAGGCCCGACACGAGGCTCCGCAGATCGGTGATCAGCGAGGAGACCTCCTGGTCGCGCGAGTCGATCGTGGTGATCACCTTGTCGAGGTTGTCGATCACGCGGCCGATGACCTCGTCGCGGTTGCCCAGCGTCTGGGTGAGCGACGAGACGTGCGCGAGAAGCCCGTTGACCGTGCCGCCCTCACCCTGCAGAACCTGGATGATCTCGTACGAGAGCTGGTTGACGTCTTGTGGCCGGATCGCGCGCAGCAGCGGCCGGAAGCCGTTGAACAGCGCGGTGAGGTCGAGTGCCGGCTGGGTCTGCTCCTTGGGGACGAGGCCGTTCGGCCGCAGGTCGCCGCCCTGGCCCGAGCCCTGCGACAGCGAGACGTAGCGCTGGCCGATCAGGTTGCGGTAGCGCAGCTGGGCCTGCGTGCTGACCGGCAGGCGCTCGGTCTTGAGGATCGAGACCGTCACCTGCGCCAGGGTGCCGTTGTAGAGCTTGATCGAGTCGACCTCGCCCACGCGTACACCGGCGATGCGGACCTCGTCACCCGGGATGACGCCCGCCGCGTCGGTGAAGATCAGGCGGTACTTCGTCGTGTCGACGAACTGGGTGTTGGAGATGGTGACCGCGAGCACCGCCGTGAAGAGCGTCGCGATCACCGCGAAGATGATCAGCTTGATGGCCGCCGAGGTCGTCTTCACTTGACCGTCACCATCATTCCGCTCGTCGCCGGGCGGTACAGCAGCGAGGCGATGTCGGACACCTGGCCGGCCTGTGTACCCATCGCGGGGGCCATGAGGCTCTTGAGCATGGCGTCGTCGTCGGCCGAGGTGCCGGGCTTGATCAGCACGTTGGACAGCGCACGGCCGGTCGGGCCCTTCCACCACGTGTCGTCTTGGGTGCCATCAAGGGTCTGGTACTGCGGGAACGGCACCTTGGGGTTCGGCACGCCGTAGCAGCGCGGGTTGCGCTGGTCCTTGACCTCGGGGGTGTCCAGACCCGGCTTGTACGCGGGACGCGGCTTGCTCAGCTCGATCGTGACGTGCACGCCGGGCTGGCCGCCGCCCACCGCCTGGACCAGCCGCGGCTGGAGCTTGGCCATGCCCTGGAAGACACACGGAATGCTCGGGGAGTACTTCGCCACCAGCGCGAGCGCGTTGCGGGTGGCGAGCTGCGCGCCCACGAACCGTGGCTCGTTGTCCTCGGCGAACGGGGTGAGCTTTCCGGTCAGGTCGATGCCCTTGTCGAGGAGGGACACCAGCTGCGGCTCCTTGGCGACGATCGTCCGGTTGGTGACCTGGAGGTTCTGCATGATCGTGATCAGGTCGGGCGCGGCGCTGTTGAGGTTGCCGGTCACCGCGGACAGCGCCCGCAGGTCGTGCACGATCGTCGGCAGGTGCGGGTTGAGCTTCTTGAGGTAGCCGTCGGCCAGGTCGATCGTCTGCCCGATCTCCTCACCACGACCCTGCAGCGCGGTCGCGAGGGCGTTGAGGGTGGCGTTGAGCTTCTCCGGCTGGACCGCGTTCAGCACCGGCATGACGTCGTCCAGGACCTGGTTGACCTCCACCGCGGTGGTCGACTTGTCCTGGGCGATGACGTCGCCGTTCTTCAGGTGCGGGCCACCCTGCCCGGCCGGGGGCACGAGGTCGACGTACTTCTCACCGAACACCGTCTTGGGCAGCATGCGGGCCGAGGAGTTGGCCGAGATCAGCGCCACCTTGCTCGGGTCGAGCGCGAGGTCGATCGCGGCGCCGGACGAGGTGGAGTGGATCGCACGCACCTCGCCGACGATCAGGCCGCGTACCTTGACGTCGGAGTGCGGGACGAGCTGCAGCCCGGCGCGGTCGCTCCTGACCGTGACGCGGTCGACCGGCTTGAACGCCTGGTTGTACTGGGCCAGCATGAGCAGCACCAGCACGATGACGACGGCGACGAACGCCAGCCCGTAGAGGCGATAGCGCAGACGTTCGGACAGGGAGCCGCCCGAGACCGCCGAGCTCATGCGTCCACCTCCGGATCACCTGTCATCATCGCGGCACTCACCTTTCAGCCGGCGATCCGGACGGTCGTCGTGGTTCCCCAGATCGCCATTCCCATGAGCAGGTCCACGATGTTGACGACGACGAGGCTCGTACGCACCGCGCGGCCGACGGCGACACCGACGCCCGCCGGCCCGCCGCTCGCGTTGTAGCCGTAGTAGCAGTGGATGAGCATGACCAGGATGGCGAAGACCAGCACCTTGCCGAACGACCACAGGACGTCGTGCGGCGGTAGGAACAGGTAGAAGTAGTGGTCGTACGTGCCGCTGGACTGGCCGAACGCCACGGTCACGATGATGCGCGTGGCGAAGAACGAGGCCAGCAGGCCGATGACGTACAGCGGGATGACCGCGAGCATGCCGGCCATGAGGCGGGTCGTCACCAGGAACGGCAGCGACGGCACGCCCATGACCTCCAGCGCGTCGATCTCGTCGCTGATCCGCATCGCGCCGAGCTGGGCGGTGAAGCCGCAGCCGACGGTCGCCGACAGCGCCAGCGCCGAGACGGTGGGCGCCAGCTCACGCGTGTTGAAGTACGCGGAGACGAACCCGCTGAACGCCGCGCTGCCGATCTGGTTCAGCGCGTTGTAGCCCTGCAGGCCGACCTCGGTGCCGGTGAAGAACGTCATGAAGGCGACGATCGCGACGCTGCCTCCCATGACGGCCAGGCCACCGGTGCCCAGGCTGACCTCGGCCAGCAGCCGGATGACCTCTTTTTTGTAGCGGACGACCACCCGCCACATCCACGCGAAGGCGCGGACGTAGAAGGCCATCTGGTGCCCGAAGTCCTCCAGGCGCTCCATCGGCGCGTCGATGACGCGTTTCGCCGTGCGGAGTCCTCCGCGCGTACTCGTGCCGAGCGCGCCCATCACATCCCCTTCTGCGGCACGAGCTGGAAGTAGAGCGCGCTGAGCACGAAGTTCTCCACGAACAGTGCCATCGCCGCGATGACGACGGTCTGGTTGACCGCGTCACCGACGCCCTTGGGCCCGCCGGAGGCCGTCAGGCCCTTGTAGGAGGCGACCAGCGCGGCGGTGACGCCGAACACCAGTGCCTTGACCTCGGCCTGGTAGAGGTCGGGAAGCTGAGCGAGCCCGCTGAAGGAGGCCATGTACGCGCCCGGTGTGCCGCCCTGCAGCATGACGTTGAAGATGTAGCCGCCGGCGAGGCCGACGACCGACACGATGCCGTTGAGGAAGAGCCCGACGAACGCGCAGGCGAACACCCGCGGCACCACGAGCCGGTGCAGCGGGTTGATGCCGAGCACCTCCATGGCGTCGATCTCTTCCCTGATCTTGCGCGCGCCGAGGTCGGCGCAGATCGCCGAACCGGCCGCGGCGGCGATCAGCAGCGCCGTCACGATCGGGCTGGCCTCGCGGACGATCGCCAGCACCGCGGTCGAGCCGGTCTGGGACTGCGCGCCGAGCTGCCTGATCAGGTTGCCGACCTGGAGCGACAGGATCGCGCCGAACGGGATGGCGACCATGATCGTGGGTGCCACCGTCACGCTGACGATGAACCATGCCTGCTGGAGGAACTCACGCCACTGGAACGGCCATTTGAACGTCGCCCGTGCGGTGTCGAGCGACATCGCGAAGAACCGGCCGGGCTCGCGGAAGATGGCGTTGACCGCACCGTCGGCGACCGGCGCCAGCCGGCTGGGCGGTGGCCGCTCCGCCGGCTCGGTGCGCTCGGGTGCCTGCGTCATCAGCGGCCACCTCCGGCGATGGGGGTGCGCTCGGCGACGTAGCGCGGCCACTCCTGGAGCCAGTTACGCCCTTCCTCGTCGATGAACGAGCCCGGCGCGGGGGTGATGCCGTTGGCCCGCAGCCATTCGCCGGGCGGGCGCTGGGCGGCGCGGATCTGGCCGTCGGTGGTCATGAGCTGCGGCGGGATGGGCGGCAGCTTGCCGGGGTCGTGCCCCATGCGGGCCTCGGCCTCCAGCTCGGAGAGGTCCTTCTCCTCCGACATGCCGATCGGCCCGACCTTGCGGGCGTTCAGGAACTGCCGGACCACCGGCTCCTCGCTGGAAAGGAGCATCTCGCGTGGCCCGAACATCACCAGGCGCCGCAGGAAGAGCAGGCCGATGTTGTCGGGGACGGTACGCGCGGTGTTGATGTCGTGGGTGACGATGAGGAACGTCGCGTTGGTCTCGGCGTTGATGTCGACGAAGAGCTGGTTGAGCAGCGTCGTACGGACCGGGTCGAGACCGGAGTCGGGCTCGTCGCACAGGATGATCTCCGGGTCGAGCACGAGCGCACGAGCGAGGCCGGCGCGCTTGCGCATGCCTCCGGAGATCTCCCCGGGGAGCTTGCCCTCGGCTCCGGCCAGGCCGACCATCTCCATCTTCTCCATGACGATCCGCTTGACCGCCGACTCGGACTTCCTCGTGTGCTCGCGCAGTGGGAACGCGACGTTGTCGAAGAGGTTCATCGAGCCGAACAGCGCGCCGTCCTGGAAGAGGACACCGAACAGCTTGCGGGTCTCGTAGAGGTCGTGCTCACGAAGCCGGGGCATGTCGCGGTCGCCGATCCAGCAGTGACCGCTGTCGGGTTTGAGCAGCCCGACGAGAGTCTTGAGGAAGACGGACTTGCCCGTGCCGGACGGCCCGAGAAGGACGGAGATCTCCCCAGCCGGGAAGGTCAACGTCACGTCTTTCCAGATGACCTGACGTCCGAAGGACTTGGTCAGTCCATCGACTCTGATTTCGACGCCCACTCGTCACCTTTCGTCCGGCCGGGGGGTATCCGGTCCAACGAGCGAGTTACCGCTGAGTCACGTTGCCCTATCACACAGCGCCACCGCAAGGTGGCGTTGCGGGCTCGTGTAAGCGTGCAACCACCGTAGTCGTCCTGTCCCCTATTGGAAGGGGCTCTGACCGATACCGCGTTCCGGGTGACGGCCTTGTAAGCAGATCGTTACTCGATCTTATGAGACTAGCGGTCCAACAAGGCACTTGTGAAGAGGTTCAACGCCAGGTGACGGTGGGACACGTTGGAAAACACAGGGGGTGGTCGTCCCAACGGACGACCACCCCCGATGAAGTGGTGAAGAAGGAGGTTACTTGACCGTAACCGAAGCGCCGGCCTTCTCGAGGGCCTCCTTGGCCTTCGCGGCCTGCTCCTTGGTGACCTTCTCAAGCAGCGCCTTGGGCGCGCCGTCGACGAGGTCCTTGGCCTCCTTGAGGCCCAGGCTCGTGAGGGCGCGGACCTCCTTGATGACCTGGATCTTCTTGTCGCCGGCACCCTCGAGGATGACGTCGAACTCGTCCTGCTCGGCCTCGGCCTCGGCCGGGGCCGAGGCGGGACCGGCGGCGGCGACCGCGACCGGCGCGGCGGCCTTGACGTCGAACGTGTCCTCGAACTGCTTCACGAACTCCGACAGCTCGAGGAGGGTCATCTCCTTGAAGGTGTCGAGCAGCTCGTCGGTGCTGAGCTTCGCCATGATGTTTACTGCTCCTTCTGTCTGCTGCCCGGTCGCTCTACGGGCCAAGTACTGAAAAGGTCTGTTACGACCGCGGGATCAACCCTCGTCGGATGCTTCGGCGGGCGCCTCTGCCGGCGCCTCACCCTCGCTCTCGCTCTCGCGCTTGGCCCGCAGGGCCTCCGCCAGCTGCGCGGTCTTGACCGGCAGGGCGTTGAAGACGGCGGCGGCATTGCCCATCGACGCCTTCATCGCGCCCGCGAGCTTCGCGAGGAGAACCTCGCGCGACTCGAGGGAGGCGAGCTTGGTGATCTCGTCCGGCGTCAACGGCTTGCCGTCGACGACACCGCCCTTGATCACAAGATCCGGGTTGGCCTTGGCGAAGTCACGCAGGCCCTTGGCGGCCTCGACCACGTCGCCACGGACGAACGCGATCGCCGACGGGCCCTGGAGCAGCTGCTCCAGCTCGTCGGCGACCCCGGCCTCGCGAGCCGCGATCTTGGTCAGCGTGTTCTTCACCACGGCGAACCGTGCATTCTCACCGAGGGACCGGCGCAACTCACTGAGCTGCGCCACGGTGAGCCCGCGGTACTCGGTCAGCATGGCACCGCTCGAGCTCTCGAACTCTGATCTGAGCTCGGCGACCGCTGCCGCCTTGTCCGCCCTCGCCATGGGCCTCCTTCCAGATGTACGCCGGTAAGGAAGGCCCAGAGAACAGGAAAGCCCCGGCGCAGGCGCACGGGGCAGGCCGACGTGGAACACGTCGGAAGCTCTCGTCATCACCTGCGCTGGCCACCCGCTGTGCGGGACCTTCGGTCACCCATGCGGGTGACGACCGGCGGTCTTCGGCAGACAAGAGGGTACGCGCCCTGAGCGCGTACTCCAAATCAGGCGGCGCGACGGCCGCCCGGATCGCTCCGGACGGCCGTCGCACGCGGGCTCTCCCACCTCAGCCGGGGATGCCGGTGCCATCGCCACCGCCTGCGCCCTTGAGCTTGGTGCCGTCCGCCACCTGGCTCTTGGGCGGCGCCTTGATCGAGACCGGGACGTTGAAGCCGACGTAGTTCATCGCGGTCTTGATCTGCACCTTCGCCCCGGGCGGGGTGGCCAGGGTGATCTTGCGGGGCAGTTGCCTGCCGTCGATCCACAGGTTGAAGTTCAGCCTGTCGATGCCGGTCTCGCCGAAGAGCTTCTGTGCCTCGGCCTTCTCGTCCGTACCCAGCTTGGCCAGCGCGTCGGCCAGCGTGAACGTGCCCTGGTAATGGGTGGTGGAGACGCCGCCGACCGTCTCCTTGCCGACCGAGTGCACGTCCTTGGAGGCGGTGAACATCTTGGCGTTCAGCGACGGGTCCACCTGACGGCCCTGGTTCGCCAGGCCCTGCACGTCGATGCCGGTGGCCGCGCTCAGCTTGCTCAGCGAGAAGCCCACCCACGGCTTGCCGGCCTGGTTGGCGAGCGCCGGGATCTTCAGGTAGAAGCCGTCGTCGGCGAGGATCTCGGAAAAGCCCTGGCTGGCCTTGCCGCCGACATTGATCGTGGGGACGTCGAACTTCATGGCCGGCTTCGGCTTCAGGCGGAACGCCAGGTTGCCCTTGAGGTCGGTCGGCCAGCCGGACACGACGGTGGAGGTGG
>Ga0193707_1000357_pt1 | contig 15298 bp, 8 predicted proteins | sample U3c2metaG_FD_143043 | JGI IMG/M metagenome (GOLD analysis project Ga0193707, IMG submission 143043) | Soil microbial communities from a riparian zone of the East river system, Colorado, United States - U3c2 | ecosystem: Environmental > Terrestrial > Soil > Riparian zone | place: USA: East River... | reverse complement strand
TTTCGCGTACGTCGGTCCGATCCCCTTGATCAAACCGGAGCCGAGATATTTCTCGATGCCTTCGATAGTCGCGGGGTCGATCTTCTCCCAATGATCAACTTGAAATTGTAAGCCATAGCGCGGATGGCGCTTCCAGGTGCCGGTGACTTTGATCTCCTCGCCTTCCGCGACCGGGAAAAGCGTGCCGACGATGGTTGTGCCCGGACCGCCGTCCTCATCCAGACGCGCCACGGTGTAGTGCGTCTCCGGATGTTGATAGGTGATCCGGCCGATCGTGCCTTGAATCGAGGTCGTCTCGTTCTGTTTTTCCGCCAACGGAATCTCCGACACTTTATCCTACGTGAAAGCGTGGAAGGCGTAAACGGCGGCCCCTTGCCTTTTACCCGTAGGCAGTTAAAATTCGAGTCAAATTGTCAATGCCCGGACCCGCTTCCAAGTATTGGCTCGCTCTCGCCTAATACTTTGTTAAACGTGCAAAACATTCCCGCCGTTTTCGCCGCTTCATTGGCCAGCGAAAATTAGGAGAAATCAACGATGACGATAGAGTTTTTTTGGCTTGAAGCGATATGGATCGTGGCTTTGATTATAGCAAACGGCTTTTTCGCCGCCTCGGAGATCGCCATGATCACGATGCGCAAAAGCCGCATCGACGCATTGGTCGAAAGGGGTGTCAGAGCCGCGGCGATAGTGGCGCGATTGAAGGAAGATCCCGACCGTTTCCTCGCCACCGTGCAGATCGGCGTTACGATCGTGAGTTCCTTCGCTTCCGCCATCGGCGGCGCCGCGGCCATCGGTTACTTGAAACCGCAGATCGCCGCTCTGCCTTTTTCTTTCGCTGCGCGATGGGCCGAAGTGATTGCTCTTTTGGCCGTGGTTTTGCCGATCTCCTACTTATCCCTCGTCCTGGGTGAGCTGGTCCCGAAATCCCTTGCGCTGCGGTATTCGGAGCAGATCGCTTGTTTCGTCGCTCGGCCTATCGAATTCCTTGCGCGCATCAGTGCAATTTTCGTGAAAGTATTGACCGCGTCGAGCAACTTGGTGCTGCGGCTCTTCGGTGGCGGCGAAAACGAGAGCGCGAGCTTCATTTCCGTCGACGAAGTCAAATCGTTGATTCGCGAGGGCACCGCCAAGGGGATTTTCAATGAGACCGAAGAAAAATTGATCCACAGCGTGTTCGAATTCACGGATACGCCCGTGAAAGCGGTGATGATTCCCAGAACCGAGATCCATGCCGTCGAAGCGCACGTCTCGTTCGCCGACGTGGCGCGGAGTTTCGTCGAAAGCGGCTTCTCACGCATACCGGTTTACGAGGGCGAATTGGACAAGATCATCGGCATACTTTACAACAAGGATGTTTTAAAAGCTTTGCAGGAAAAGAGCGAGTTTCGCATTCGCGATCATCTCCACCCGGCATTTTTTGTGCCGAGCACGCTGCCGGTCAGCGAGCTATTGAAGCAACTCCAGCGCCGGCGCCTAGCCATGGCCTTGGTGGTAAACGAATTCGGCGAAGTCGAAGGACTCGCCACGTTGGAAGATTTAGTCGAAGAAATCGTCGGCGAGATTCGCGATGAGTACGATCGTGAAGAACGCGGTCCGGTAGAACGGTTGCCGGACGGCTCGCTGGTTATCCAGGGCTCCGCTTTGCTCAAAGACCTGAAGACCGACTTCGAGCTGCCATTCGAAGAGTCGCCGGATTACCACACACTGGCGGGATTCATGCTCGCCAAGCTCAAGCGCATCCCGCGCGGCGGTGAGTGGGTCGAAGAAAATGGTTATAAACTCACCATTGTCGACATGGAAGGACGACGTATCGTGAAAATAAAGTTAGAGCGAATCGCGAGCGTGTGATTGAGGCTGAGGCAATGAGATAGCGTCAGCGTCAGTAGCAACGGATCTCGATCTCGTTGCCGTCCGGATCGAGAAAGTAGACTGAGGTCGCCCGTCCCCGGGCACCCCAGCGCGAGACCGGCCCTTCGCGAATCGCGATTTGGTTGTCTTTCAGATCATCGATCGCTCCGGCGAAGTTTTCCGCGGCGACGACTAAACAAAAATGATTTAGATTGCCATTGAATTTTTCGCCGGCGCGCGGCTGAGAATTCTCTTTGCTTGGAAACAAATCGATAATTGTCGAGCCGTTGATGCGCACCGACGGAAAACCGACCTTCCCGGCTCTAAACTCTTCGATCCTTTCGCCGGTCAAGCCCAAGACGTCGATGTAGAACTTTAGCGAGCGGTTAATGTCACCGACATTGAGGACGATATGGTCTAGCTCTGTAATTCTAATGGGCGCCATGGCTTGCCTCCTTTGGCGCGACGATCGTACCTCGTTCGGGTCGCTAGGATTCGATCGTCGACATTTCTCGCAGCAATGTTTGAACTTCGCTATTCGTGCCCACGGTTATGCGCAAGCAGTCTTGTAAACCGGCAATGTCAAAATAGCGCACTAGAATCTTCCTTCGCTTGAGCTCGTCGTAGACGCCTTTTTGATTCCGCCCGCTTTTTCGCGCCAGCACAAAGTTCGCATGCGACGGGTAGACGTCGTAGCCGACACGTACAAGCCCGGTCGTCAACCTTTTGCGGGTGCGCTGAATGCGCCGCGCGTTGCGCGTCATCCACGGCAAATCTTGCAGCGCGGCCGTTGCCGCGATCAGACTCAGCCGGTTTATGTTATACGAGTCCTTAACCTTCATCATCCCAGATATAATATGCTCGGATGCGAAAGCGAGCCCGATGCGCATTCCCGCGAGTGAAAATGACTTCGAAAATGTCCGCAGAACCACCAGATTGGGCAGCCGTTGGATCAACGGAATCGACGATACGCCCTCGCTGCCTGCGAAATCAACATAGGCTTCATCAATGACCAAGACGCCTGGCAATGATCGTGCGAGCTTTTCGATTTGCTGCAAAGATACGAGCGTTCCAGAAGGGGCGTTAGGATTGCACAGAAAAGTAAGGGCGGCGCTTTGCTCGGCCAGCGCCGAGGGCAAGGAAAAGTCCGGAGGAAAGTCCACCGGCGCAGGTAGTCCGTCTTGAATCGCCACCAAGGTGTCATAAAGCGAATAAGTGGGGACCGGAAATGCGACACGGTCGTGCGGACCGACAAAGCAGCGCAGCAGCATCGACAAAAGCTCATCCGAACCGTTACCTGCAACAATATTGGCCGGCTTCACGCCATAAATACTCCCAGCAATGGTCCGCAGCGTGTCACTTCGCGATTCTGGGTAAAGTCGCAACGACGCATCAATCGCTTTTCTCAGTGCCGCGCGAACCTTCGGCGACGGCGGGTAAGGATTCTCATTGGTGTTGAGTTTTATAACACCGCCATCTTCCGGCTGCTCGCCCGGTACATAACCGGCCAATGCGGTAATATTCGGTCGGAAATAGCGTAACATGCGGCGAAATTCTATCGGCAGCGATCGTTCTTTTCAAACCATGACTCGCTCTGTCATCATGGGCCGGATCGGATAGCGAGACGAGTCAGCCGCGAATGGCCAATTCTAATCCTGCCGGGTGACGTGGCTGAGGACTCTTAATGTGCTCCATCACGACATTTTTGTCCAAGGATTCCCGACGTTGTCCAAAATTCCCCGCTTTTGCGGAATCGATTGCTCAAAAACGCTGTACTTCTTAGTGCTAACTATTTGAAATTGCGAATTTCTTGATTTTTGGCCTGGCATGTTTTTAGCTATAGCGACAGCGTTGGTCAAATCTCTCTTAAAGATTGGCAAGCAAATCGCCAAAAATGTAGGCAAAATACGCTGACTATGGACACGCCGAAAACTCCTCTAAGCGATCCGTCGATCCTTCTGCTAAATGAAATCGAGATTTTGCTCGCGCAATCGCGTTTGCTTGAGCTCTATCTAAAACAATCGCAAGCGACGGCTGCCTACGAAACGGCTCGCGCCTATGGCCGGCATCAAAGTGAACTGGCTGAGCTACACGCCGCCCTTGCCGAGAAAGAGCAAATCGTCGCAGCGAAAGAAAACGCGGTCGGCGCGAGAGAACGGCATCTTCAAGAAAGAGTCCAAAGTCTGGAAGCCGAGGTGAGCGAGTCCCAACGCCGGTTCCAACACCGCGACGCCGAATTCCAACGCGTCGAGTCCGAAGCGGCAGACCTGCGGCGGCGCATCGAGCAACTGGAACTCTCGAAGGCACAAGCGCAAAGTACCGCACGGGATTCTGCGGCCGCTCGCCTAGAGCTCGCGGCAGAACTAGCCGCTTTGCGTCAGCGGCTCGAAGAGAATCAGGAAAGTTTCCAAAAAGAGCAGCGGGCATCTCGAGAACTTCAAGATGACCTACAAATCCGGATCGCTCAACTCCAGGAACAGCTCCATGAAAAAGTGACTTGGTCGCGCAATGCCGACGGCGAGCTACAACAAGCCAAGCGCGAAATCGCCGAACTGAACGAGCGGGTCGCGGAACTTCAAACCAGCCGCCAAGAAGCAGAGGCGAGCGCGGCGCGAGAGCTGGCAGGGTCGCGCACGCGCTTTGAAAGACAACTCAACAGCATCCAGACCGTGCTTGCAGAGCGCGAGCATGCGCTCGAAGCAAACCACCATGCGATGGCCGAGATCGAGCATGGTTTCAAAACTGAGATCCTCACACTGCGCAGCCAGCTCGAGCAGAAACAAGAACTCATTGATTTTCGCGACGAGGAACTGCGTGTTGATCAATCGCAAATCGCTGCGCTCCAACAGCGGGTTGCGGAGCACGAAGCGGGCGAACAAGCGGCGCGAGCCACTGCCGATCAAATTGAGGACGCACGCCGCTCCTATGAGGACCAGGTCGTTGCCCTGCAGCATGAAGTAACCACCCGAGAGCGAGCGTTGACGGAACGTCAGGAAGCAGTCAGCGCAGTGGAACTGGCGCTACACGGCAAAATCCAGTCTCTGCAGCAGGAATTGGCCCACAGTCACGGCTTTATCGAAGAGCGCGAAAACGCGCTGCAAAGTTCTCGTGCTGAGACTGAAGCCTTGCGCGAACGTGTCGCCAAACAGGAATCTGCCGCTTCGGCGGATCTGCTGGCGCGCCAGCGCGCCGAAGAAACATGCCGTGGATTGGAAACTGAAATATCCGCCTTGCACGCGACACTGGCGCAGAAAGAATATGCTCTTAACGAGCGCGAAAAAACTCTCACTTCCCTTGAACAACGGTTGAGCTCCGAAATCGACCAGCTTCATCGCCAACTAGAAAAGCAACAAGCCTCGACCGACGCCTCCGCCGCGGAACTTAACCGGCTGCGTGCGGAGATCGCTGCGATCGAGGAACAAAAGTCCCGCCTGGCGGATTCCCGCGAGGAGCTCGAACGGAGCCGGCAACAAGAGGCGGTGACCCGTCAGGAACTTGAAGCACGCCTGCAAGCGAAGGATGACGAGCTGCGAGTAGCTCAGGCAAACGCCCAAGAACGTATACAAGCCGCGCTGCGAGAGCAAGACGCCCACTTCAAATCACTCGGGGAGCAAACGGGTGTTGAAATCGTCGGCCTTCGAAATCAGTTGCAAGAACAAGAGCTGTCCGCGCGGCAAGCCCATACCGAGATCGCCGGCCTGCGGGAACAAATTGCGCAAACCGAACATTCCCGCGATGAGCTTGAACAGAACTTGCAGCAAGCCGGCGCCCAACGCGAGGAATTAGTCACTCGCCTACAAACCAAGGAGGATGAATTTAGAACTGCCCAGGCGCACGCGAGTGAACAATTGGCGGCTCTTGAGGAGCAGAAAGCCCGTTTCAATTCCATCGAAGAAGAGCGGCGCAAAGAAATCAGCGAGTTGCACGGCCAATTGGAACAGCAAAGGACTCACGCCGATTCATTGCACGAAGAACTCACCCGGTTGTGCTCGGAGAATGCCGGGATCCAGGAACAAAGGGCTCAATCAGAGCGACTCCGCCAAGAATTCGAACAAAACCGACAAGAAGCCTCAGCGCTGCGCGAGCAACTCGAAACGCGGCTACTAGCGAGAGACGCCGAACTTCAGGCGGCCCAATCGGGTGCAACTGCGCTTAAGAACGATCTCGATGCCAAGATCAACGAACTGCAACTGCACCTCGCTCAAAAACAGCTGCTCGCGGAAGGCAAAGCTGCGGAGATCGAGACTTTCAAAGGCCAGGTGGATCGGTTATCGGAGCAGTTAACACAGCGAGAGTCCACAAGCGCCGAATTCCAAACTCGACTTCAAAGAGAAACCGAATTGGCTCGCGCCGACTATCAGGCGGCCATCGTCGCGCTACAGAACGAATATCAGATCAAGCAAAGCAATCAGGACAATGAGCTCGCCCAGGAAAGGCAGCGTGTCACCGAACTTACTCTTCAGATTGGCGAATTCGAGCGGCAGAAGGCCGCGATTGAAACCCAGCTCCTGGAGCGTCAGCAAGAGCGTGAAGGCGCAGCGGTCGAAGTCGCGGCATTACGATCGCGCTTCGATGAGCTGGAAACACGGCGTCAGATGGAACTCTCCACCGCCGAACGAGAGCACCATCAACTTCGCAGCCAGCTCGAAGCCGAACTAGCTACCGCGCGCACCGAACTGCAGCAGAACGCGTCGATGGTAGCTCAACATCAGGCTGCCATCGCCGCGCTGCAGAATGAATACCAGATCAAGCAAACTAGTCAGGACAATGCGCTCGCCCAGGAAAGGCAGCGGGTCGCCGAACTTACCCTTCAGATTGGCGAATTCGAGCGGCAGAAGGCCGCGATTGAAACCCAGCTCCAAGAGCGTCAGCAAGGGCACGAAACGGTAGCGGTCGAAGCCGCGGCATTGCGATCGCGCCTGGATGAGCTGGAAACACGGCGCCAGATGGAACTCTCCGCCGCCGAACGGGAGCAAAATCAAGTTCGCAGCCAGCTCGAAGTCGAACTCACCACCGCGCGCGCCAAACTGCAGCAGAACGCGTCGATGGCGGCTCAACATGAGGCGGCCATCGCCGAGTTACGCAATGAATATTCGATAAAGCAAACTAGTCAGGCCAACGAGCTCGTCCAGGAAAGGCAGCGGGTCGCCGAACTTACCCTTCAGATTGGCGAATTCGAGCGGCAGAAGGCCGCGATTGAAACCCAGCTCCAAGAGCGTCAGCAAGGGCACGAAACGGTAGCGGTCGAAGCCGCGGCATTGCGATCGCGCCTGGATGAGCTGGAAACACGGCGCCAGATGGAACTCTCCGGCGCCGAACAAGAACAAAATCAAATTCGAAGCCAGCTCGAAACGGAACTGACGGCCGCGCGAAGCGAACTGCAACAGAAAGCATGGGCATTGGCTCAACATCAGGCGGCCTTGGAAAATCTTGCTCTCGCCCACAAGGACCAAATCCAAAAGCTCGAAGGTAAGATTACCGAACAGCAGAACGGCATCAAAGGTCGCAATCTCGAGCTGGAAAGATCTCAATCGCAAGCTCGATTACTGGAGCAACATATCGAAGAGCTCAGCACAGAGCTGCGGCAAGCCGAACTCACCGCGATCAATCGAGCCGTGCAAATCAAGGAAGAATATGGAGTCCGCATCGCGGACTTGGAAAGGCAGGTCGCGCAAAAGACCATCGAGTTGCAGGAACGCGGCGTGTCAAGGTCGGAAGCGGAGGAAACACTTCGGCTCGAGATCGGCCGGCTGATTCGCGAAGCTCAGGAAAGACACCAAATTTTGCAAGACCGTAACGAAGAGCTCGTCCGAGTCAAAGCCGAGATGGATACGTTTCAGGAACAATGCCGCAATTTAGAATCGACGGCGAGCCAGAACGAGGCATCTCTGGGCGCCGAAATGGAGAAAATGCGGACGGAATTTCAAGCCCAGCTCGCGCTATTGCAAGCGGAACTAAGTCAAAGGGAATGGGCCCTAGAGGAACAGCGTGCGGCGAAGGGCACTATCGAGCTGCAATTCCGCCAGAATCTCGAAACTCTAAACCAACAGTTGGCGGAAACCGAAGCGCGCGCCAAGGAAAACCAGGATAAGTTCGTGATGGGTGACGCTCAATTGACCAACGAGCAGCAAGAGCGTTACAAAAAATACAAAGACATTATGGATGCTGTCGCTGCCGGAAACGACGCATCATTTCCAGCTTCGGAAAATCGCCGTTGGCGCGGCCGTTTCGGTTGGAAGAGGCGTTGGAAATCATAGCGCACCAACAAGGGACCATGGCGCTCATATTGAGGAACCCCAATAGGACGTTGAGTAACCATTCGGCCAAACCATAGCTCAACTGTCGAAGGACGATCATGTTAATAACAGAACGTGTACCCACTGGAATCGTCGGGCTCGACCCGCTGCTCGAAGGAGGCTTTCCCCAGGGACGGTCGATCCTCATTACCGGGGAGCCCGGCACGGGAAAATCAATCTTCGCTCTGCAATTTCTTGCTGAAGGGCTCAATCGGAACGAGAAGGGTATTTTCGTGACTGCGGACGAAAGCCCGATGGACATACTCGAGCAAGCAGCTTCGATTGGCTGGGACTTTGAGCGGCATATCGAGACCAAAGATCTGTCGATTTTGAACGCCGGCACATATCTCAGCTCGTTGCCAAGCGCGGGCAAAGAACGTCATGTCGACGTGCAAAAAGCGGTAAGCGATCTGGCTAACTTCGTCAAACAACTCGGCGCAAAAAGACTAGTGCTCGACCCCGCGGGGCCGTTTGTCCTGTTGCGCGATAGCGCGGTACGAATGCAAGACCAGGTCCGCTTGTTAATAAAGCTGATGCGAGCTTCGATGCCGACAACCAACCTGCTCACCTCCTATGCTGTTCCGAGGACCGGCGAACGATCCATGCACGGCATGGAGGAATATCTCGTGGCCGGCGCCATCGTCTTGGAAATGGTTTGGAAAAACGGCGAACTCGCCCGCAGCCTGATCGTCGAGAAGATGCGTTGCACGGACGTGAAGCCGACTCAGCTCGAATTCGAAATCGTAAAGGGACAGGGCATCGTGCTCCACCCTCCGCTTCGCTAAACCTTTAAAGTTAGTGAATGGATCTCCAGCGCATCTCAACCGGTATCGCCGGCCTCGATATTTTGCTTCAGGGTGGCTATCTCAGAGGGCGCACTTACCTCGTGACCGGCGACACCGGCACGGGGAAAACCATCGCTTCATTGCAGTTCCTGCTGAGCGGCCTCAAGCGCGGTGAAAAGGCGGTGTACGTCACCGTCGACGAACGTCCGGGTGAAATTTTAGAATCGGCGGCATCATTTTCCTGGGATCTCCAGCCGCATATCCAAGAAAAGAGCTTGGTCATTTTGGACGCCTCGCCCTATTTTGGCGCCCGGAGCGCAAGTGCTACGGAAAAAGGTATCGATCCGCAAAAAATCGTCGCCGATCTTGGCAACTATGCAAGAAGACTCAGCGCCACGCTTCTTATTATTGATCCGATAACCCCCCTCATCCTGCCGAACGACGCAACCAGCCCAAGTCAGGACCAAGCCCGCTCCCTTGTGCAATTGATCCAAACTCAACTGAATACAACCAATCTGTTCACCGCCCATCTGCCAAAAATGACGGCTCAGAGCACGGCCCATGGTATCGAACAATATCTCGCCTCCGGCGTGTTGGTTCTCAAAAGCGACCAGATCGACGGCAAATTCAACCGCACCGTGACCATCAAGAAAATGCGCGGTACACCGGTTGAACCGGGTGACTTTCCTTTCGCGATTCTCGCAAACGACGGAATTGTGCTGACGAATTGTCCCGCCGGAGAGGTCTCGCCCGGGGATCGCCAGGCGCCAATGTTTGAATTTTTCCGGCCTTCCAAAAAACAATCCTGATTCCGAGGTTTCAAATTTAGGCAGTCGAGCGCTTGGCGGGAAAGCGCAAGCGCAAGGGGCATCCCTGTGACTATTATTTCTCATTTTTCGCCTCGTTTCGGGCTTTCTTGACAGCCAGCGGAACGATGCTTAGATTTTTTCACAAATGAGGAACCCAAAATGCGTTTAGATAAACTTACGACGAAATCACAGGAAGCGTTGCAGCAAGCCCAAGGGCTTGCCGAAAAACGCAACCATCAAGCGATCGACGTCGAGCACTTGCTGTTCGCCTTGCTCGGCCAACCGGAAGGAGTGGCGACATCACTATTGCAGAAGCTCGGCGTCCCGCTAAACCTTTTGACCGACCGGTTGCAAAAGGCTTTGGATAGGCTATCGCAAGTTACCGGCGGCGCCGGCCAAACCTACATCACGCCACGCCTCAAAAAGACGATTGAAAGCGCGGAGTCGGAGGCCGAATCGCTCAAAGATGAATACGTGTCCGCCGAACACTTATTGCTGGCGATGGTTCAGGATAGCGGCGAAGCCGGCAAATTTTTCAAGGAACAAGGCGTCACCCGCGACAAGATTCTCAACGCGCTGGTCAGCATTCGCGGCGCGCAGAGAATCACCGATCCCAACCCGGAAGAAAAGTACCAGGCCCTGGAAAAATACGGGCGCGATCTCACCGATCTTGCGCGCAAGGGGAAGCTCGATCCGGTGATCGGCCGCGACGACGAAATTCGCCGCGTGATTCAAGTGCTGTCGCGTCGCACCAAGAATAACCCGGTGCTGATCGGCGAGCCAGGCGTCGGCAAAACCGCCATCGTCGAGGGCTTGGCGCTGCGCATCGTCAACGGCGACGTGCCGGAAGGGCTGAAAGAAAAACGGCTGATCGCGCTCGATTTGGGCGCGCTGGTCGCGGGAGCGAAATTCCGCGGCGAATTCGAAGATCGGCTCAAAGCCGTTCTAAAGGAAGTCACCGACGCCGCCGGAAAGATAATTCTTTTTATCGACGAGCTGCACACTCTGGTCGGCGCCGGAGCCGCCGAAGGCGCCATGGATGCATCGAACATGCTCAAGCCTGCGCTGGCTCGCGGCGAGCTGCGCTGCGTCGGCGCGACGACTCTGGACGAATACCGTAAACGCGTCGAGAAAGACCCGGCGCTGGAAAGACGGTTCCAACAGATCTATGTCGGCGAGCCGTCCGTCGAAGACACCATCGCAATTCTTCGCGGCCTCAAAGAACGCTACGAAGTGCACCACGGCGTGCGTATTACCGACGGCGCGATCATCGGCGCCGCGACGTTGTCGCATCGTTATATCAGCGATCGTTTCCTGCCGGACAAGGCTATTGATCTTATCGACGAAGCGGCGTCGCGGCTGAGGATTGAGATCGACAGCATGCCGGTCGAAATTGACGAAGTGGAGCGGAAGATTCTCCAGCTCGAAATCGAACGTCAGGCGCTCAAGCGCGAAGAAGACAAAGCCTCCCGGGAACGGCTGGCTCAGCTGGAGCGCGAGATTGAAAACCTGCGCGAAACTGCCAGCGGGCTCAAAGCCCATTGGCAAAACGAGAAAGATTCGATCCAGCGGATTCGCACACTCAAAGAAAAAATTGAATCGACCAAGGTCGAAGAGCAGCAGGCTCAACGCCGGGGCGATTTGAACCGCGCCGCAGAATTGCGCTACGGCACGATGACCCAGCTGCAAAAAGAATTGGAACAGGCGAATCAAAAACTTGCCGAGCTGCAGAAAAATCAAAAGATGCTCAAAGAAGAAGTCGACGCGGAAGACGTCGCCGAAGTGGTAGCGAAGTGGACGGGCATCCCGGTGTCGAAGATGCTCGAAGGCGAGATTCAGAAACTGCTCAAGATGGAAGATCGCCTAAAGCTCCGAGTCATCGGGCAAGAAAACGCGATTCACGCCGTGGCCAACGCGGTCCGGCGCGCCCGCGCCGGGTTGCAAGATCAAAATCGCCCCATCGGCTCGTTTATCTTCCTCGGCCCCACCGGCGTCGGCAAAACCGAACTGTGCCGGGCTCTAGCGGAATTTCTCTTCGACGACGAGCAGGCGATGGTGCGCCTGGATATGTCGGAATTCATGGAAAAACATTCCGTATCGCGCTTGATCGGCGCTCCTCCAGGTTACGTCGGCTATGAGGAAGGCGGCTACTTGACCGAAGCCGTGCGCCGCCGGCCGTACTCGGTCGTGCTCTTCGACGAAATCGAGAAGGCTCATCCCGACGTGTTCAACGCGCTCTTGCAAATTCTCGAAGACGGCCGCATGACCGACGGCCAGGGCCGCACCGTGGACTTCAAAAATACGGTGATTATTATGACGTCGAATCTCGGCAGCCAATACATTCTCGATCTCGGCGCCAAAAATCGCAACGAGATGGAGCAGCGGGTTAGCACCGCGTTGCGCGAGGCGTTCAAGCCGGAATTTTTGAACCGGGTCGACGAGACGATCATTTTCAATAACCTTGGCCGCGACGAGATCAAATCCATCGTCGAAATCCAGCTCAAGCGGCTCCGACAAAATCTCGCCGGCCGAAAGATGGGGCTGGAAATTACCGACCGCGCCAAGGCGTTGATCGCCGACAAAGGTTACGATCCGGTTTACGGCGCGCGGCCGCTCAAACGCACGATCCAGCGATTGATTCAGGATCCCTTGGCGGTTAAGATCCTCGAAGGGGAGTTCGGTGAAGGTGACCGGGTGAAAGTCGATGCTGCGGGGGACGAATTAGTTTTCGTTCACGGCGAGGGCGGTGCCACGGAGGAAAGTTACGAGCAAAGGACCCTTCATTGAGTCCGTCGTCGAAAAGAGTTCCACCGGGGTTGGCGCGGGTGCGAAAAGAGATTCCTCGGCCAAGTCGGATTTTTAAAAGCAAGAAAACGGATCAGCGCAGACTGGCAAAAGAAACCCTTCGCCGGGAGCTAAAAGAAACACTCCCGCCAAAATCTTCTTAACCGCAATCCAGGGTTATTTTTAGGGGTGAGCGCGTGCCGCAATTTCGCGTCCGCCCAGGTCTTTAAGCGTTGACGGCGAGCCGATGATTGTCCTTGCCTTTTTTGCCGTGCCACCGATCCAGTATTCCTGGGAGTTTTCTCATTTCGATCTCATACGGCCAATTTGATGAATCGCGCAGCGGACATCACCGGTGCGGCGGTACGGCAAAAACGGCTCACGTCGATTCTATTCAACGTCTGCGTCGGCCAATTTATCGTCGGCCTCGACCAGCGCGCCCTGCTGGTCGCACTACCGACGCTGACGGTCACTTTCAATACCAGTCTAACGACCATTCAGTGGGTTTTGCTCATCTACGATCTGCTGTTGATCGGCACTGTAATCACCGTGGGCCGACTTGGCGATTTGTTTGGCAGGCGACGCTTCTATGCCAGCGGTTTTCTGGTTTTCGTTTTGAGCTCGGCGCTTTGCGGTTTCGCTCAAACCGCGGGACAAATCATTTTGTTCCGCGGCTTGCAGGCGCTCGGCGGCGCCATGATTTCGGCCAACGGCAGGGCGATCGCCTCGATCGCGTTTCCCGCCAGCGAGCGCGGCAAGGCAATGGGCTTCGCCTCCATGGCGTTCCACGTCGGGTTTTTGACCGGTCCAACCCTGGGCGGCTTCTTGATCGACACGATCGGTTGGCGTTGGATTTTCTTCATCAACCTGCCGATCGGCATTTGGGGCGCGTTCTTAGCGTTAAAACTATTGGAAGAAAGCAAAGAAGACGTCAAAGGAACCTCGGTGGATCTACCGGGAGCGATCCTCTTGATGTTGACCTGCAGTCTTTTTATCTTCGCCATGAATGAGATACCCCACGTCGGTTGGCGCGATCCGTTAGTCTCCGGGATGCTGACCCTCTCCGCCTTGGCCTTGGCGCTATTCGTTTTTGTCGAGCTTCGATCAGCCATGCCGATCTTGAGTTTCTCGCTCTTCCGTATTCGGCTTTTTACCACCTCCATGCTCAGTCTTGTTTTTATCACTTCGACGCAATCGGCGATTAGTTTTCTCATGCCATTCTACTTGCAGGACGTCCTGCGATTCTCGCCCACGCAAATGGGCTGGATTATCATCGCCAACTCCGTCGTCATCGTCATGGTCGCGCCCCTCGCCGGCTGGCTGTCGGATCGCATGGGTTCGCGTCTGCTCTGCACCATCGGTTCCGGAATCATCGTCATCGGGCAATATTTTATAGCGTCGTTGTCCATCGACGCGTCGATCCCGCGGATCATCTTGCCGCTGCTCTTGATCGGCTTTGGCTGGGCCATATTCAATTCACCGAACCAGAGCGCAATTATGGGTTCGGTCCCGCGCGACAAACTCGGCACGGCATCGGGCATGAACACCACGACTGCCCGCACCGGCGGCGCGATGGGCGTCGCGCTATCGGCGACTTTGTTTACCTACGGACTCGCCGCCGCGGGCATGACGCGAGCGCAAATCGAATCGCCGCAGTCATGGAGTGATTCTCCGGAGATTTTTGTTCACTCGTTCAACCACACGGTTCACATCGTCAACTTTTTCACGATTCTTTCAGTCTTATTTTCGGCGATCCGCGGCCGGCGTCATGAATAATCCGACACCAGCAAGCGAAGGCGAATGACGTCATCTGTTAATCAAGCAGGATCGCCGCGAGCCTCGAAACTGATTCTATTAAGCGTCTGTATCGGCCAGACCATCGTCGGTCTTGATCAGCGCGCCATTACGGTGGCTCTGCCCACTCTCACGAGCACGTTCCACACCGCTTTCACGACAATTCAATGGACCATCCTTGTCTATGATCTGGTTCTGATCGGCCTGATCATCACCATGGGGCGACTGGGGGATTTATTCGGCCGGCGACGATTCTACAGTATTGGTTTTTTAATTTTTGTGACTGCATCGGCCATCTGCGGCCTTTCGCAAAACGCCGGCCAGCTGATTTTTTTCCGCGCGCTCCAAGCGCTCGGCGGTTCCATGATCGCCGCCAACGGCCGCGCGATTGTCTCCGTCAATTTGCCTCCGGAGGAGCGCGGCCGCGCCCTGGGCCTGACTTCCACGGCTTTCCACATCGGTTTTCTCACCGGCCCGTCATTGGGCGGCTTTCTCATCGATACCATCGGCTGGCGCTGGATTTTCTACATCAACATGCCGTTCAGCTTGTGGGGAGCCTATCTCGCTTGGAAGGTCATTCCCGAGACGCGGGTTGGAGGAAAAACCGCGATCGATATTCCCGGCGCTTTGCTGCTCCTCGTGACCAACAGCCTATTTATTTACGCCATCGATCAGCTGCCGCGAATCGGCTGGCGCCACCCGCTCTTTCTAATTATCTTGGCGCTATCCGTGGTCGCGCTGCTACTCCTGTTGCGTGCCGAAGCCAAGGCGAAGACACCGATATTGATATTGTCGATGTTTCGCTCCCGACTGTTCAGCGCGGGCATTATGAGTCTGTTTCTAGTTTCCGCCACTTTGTCGGCGATCAATTTTCTCCTGCCGTTTTTCTTGCAGAACTTGCTTGGCTATTCGCCATCGCAGGTCGGCTGGATCATCGTTGCCGACTCGGTGATCATCATGATCATGGCGCCGATCGCCGGCG
>Ga0193707_1000356_pt1 | contig 15299 bp, 11 predicted proteins | sample U3c2metaG_FD_143043 | JGI IMG/M metagenome (GOLD analysis project Ga0193707, IMG submission 143043) | Soil microbial communities from a riparian zone of the East river system, Colorado, United States - U3c2 | ecosystem: Environmental > Terrestrial > Soil > Riparian zone | place: USA: East River... | reverse complement strand
CCGACCTGGGCCTTCATCGAGGTGCGGTAGCCGGCCAGCTTGCGCTGCACCACGATGAACCGCTCCGGGCCGGACGCGAACCCGATCCGGCGGTGGCCGAGGGCAACCAAGTGCGAGACCGCCAGCTCCATCGCGGCGTACTCGTCGGACGACACGAACGGCGCCTCCACGCCGGGCAGCCAGCCGTTCACGAACACCACCGGCAGTCGGCGTTCCACCAGCGCCTGGTAGTGGGCGTGGTCGGCGCCGGTGTCCGCATGCAGGCCGGAGACGAAGATGATCCCGGAGACGCCGCGCTCCAGCAGCATCTCGACGTACTCCTCCTCCGTCGCGCCCGACGGTGACTGCGTGCACAGCACCGGCGTGAAGCCGCGCTGCGACAGCGCCGACTCGATCACCTGGGCGAACGCCGGGAAGATCGGGTTGATCAGCTCCGGCATCACCAGCCCGATCAGCCCCGCCGAGCGCCGCCGCAACCGGGTCGGCCGTTCGAACCCGAGGACGTCGAGCGCCGTCAGGACGGACTGTTTGGTCTCGTCCGCCACCCCCGGCTTGCCGTTCAGTACCCGCGAGACCGTCGCCTCACTGACCCCCGCCTTGGCCGCGATGTCCGCCAGCCGTGCTCTGCCGCTCACGCGGGCACTGTACCCACCGGCCGTTGATCTTGCAGCAAGATCCTGCAAGAACTTGCAGACTGCGCCTTCTCAGATGTGTCCACAACGTGAACAGAACGCGCACGTCACACGCCGTACAGCTTGTCAGGACGAGCGGGGCGGGCGAGGATAGCCGCACCCCCGCCTGGGGGCCTTTACTCGGATCGTCCGGCACGTTCCTGCCGGTGAAGGGAAGTAATCGTCATGGCCACTGTGTCATTCAAGGCGGCAACCCGGGTCTACCCGGGTACCGACGCTCCCGCCGTCGACAAGCTCAACCTCGAGATCGAGGACGGCGAGTTCATGGTTCTCGTCGGCCCGTCGGGTTGTGGTAAGTCCACCTCGCTCCGGATGCTCGCCGGCCTCGAAGAGGTCAACGAGGGCTCGATCTACATCGGCGACCGCGACGTCACGCACCGTCCGCCGAAAGAGCGGGACATCGCGATGGTGTTCCAGAACTACGCGCTCTACCCGCACATGTCGGTCGCGGACAACATGGGCTTCGCGCTGAAGATGCAGGGTGTCTCCAAGGAAGACCGCGCCAAGCGCGTGATGGAGGCCGCGAAGCTGCTCGGCCTGGAGGAGTACCTGGACCGCAAGCCGAAGGCGCTGTCCGGCGGTCAGCGTCAGCGTGTCGCCATGGGTCGCGCCATCGTGCGTAACCCGCAGGTGTTCCTGATGGACGAGCCGCTGTCGAACCTCGACGCCAAGCTGCGCGTGCAGACTCGTACCCAGATCGCCGAGCTGCAGCAGCGCCTCGGGGTCACCACGGTGTACGTCACGCACGACCAGGTCGAGGCCATGACGATGGGCGACCGGGTCGCGGTCCTCAAGGACGGTCTGCTCCAGCAGGTCGACACCCCGCTGAACCTATACGACAACCCGAAGAACAAGTTCGTCGCGGGCTTCATCGGCTCGCCGGCGATGAACCTGCTCGAGGCGGACATCACCGAGACCGGCGCCAAGGTCGGCGACTACGTGATCCCGCTGCAGCGCAGCCTGCTGGCCAAGGCCGGTAGCGACAAGACCCTGACCGTCGGCGTTCGCCCGGAGGCCTTCAAGGTCGCCGACGAGGGCCTCCCGGTGAAGGTCGCCGTGGTCGAGGAGCTCGGCGCCGACGCGTACCTGTACGGCACCGCGGAGCACAACAACGAGCACCAGCAGATCGTCGCCCGGATCGACGCCCGGATGCCGGTCGAGAAAGGCTCGACCATCCGGCTCGCGGCCGTGCCGGACAAGCTGCACCTGTTCTCCACCTCCACCGACGAGCGGCTGACCGCCTGATCGCCGGTACGACGTCACAGCGGCCCCCGGGTGGTTCGTCCACCCGGGGGCCGTCGCACGTCTAGGTGACCCGCCGGTTGCGGCTGATCTGGGTCGTGGGCCGGTCGACGGGATCCATGTTGCTCTGCTTGAGCAGGTAGTGCGGGCGCTGCTTGGTCTCGTAGTAGATCCGGCCGATGTACTCGCCGATCACGCCGAGCATCACCATCTGCAGCCCGCCGAGCCCGGTGATCGCCGCGATCAGCGTGACGTACCCGGGCATCTCCACCCCGGTCAGGACCGCGTTCACGATCACCCAGACGGCGTACCCGGCGGCGACCGCGGTGAGCAGCAGGCCGACGTAGATCGCCAGCCGCAGCGGCCGGTTGTTGAACGACAGCAGCCCGTCCAGCCCGTACTCGAGCAGACGCCGGAACGTCCACCGGCTCTTGCGGTCCGGCTGCTTCACGTTCTCGTACTCGAACAGGATCGACTCGAACCCGATCCAGGCGAACAGCCCCTTGGAGAACCGGTTGTACTCGCCCAGCTCCAGGAGCCCGTCGACCGCCCGCCGCGACAGCAGCCGGAAGTCGCCGACCCCGTCGACCAGCTCGACGTCGGCCCAGCGATTGATCAGCCAGTAGTAGGCCCGCGCGAACAGGGTCCGGGTCGCCGGGTCACCGGTCCGGGTCCGGCGCGCGATCACCTGGTCGAAGCCTCGCTCGTACTGCTCGAGCATCCGGCCGATCAGCTCCGGCGGATGCTGCAGGTCGGCGTCCATGATCACCACCGCGTCACCGCCGGCGTACCGCAGGCCGGCCAGCATCGCGGCCTCCTTGCCGAAGTTCCGGCTGAAGGACAGGTAGCGGACCGATTCGTCGGTGGCGGCCAACTCCACGAGCGCGTCGAGCGTCCCATCACTACTGCCGTCGTCGACGTACACGATCTCGTAAGGACGCCCGGTCGCGGTCAGCTCGTGGCTGAGCGCCTGGTGGAACCGCGCGATCACGTCGACCTCGTTGTAACAGGGCACCACTAGGCTCAGGCGCATCGTCGTGCTCATCCACACCACCCCGACACGTCGCGCCAATACCAGACCAGACCGGAACTACGCGCTAGTTTTTGCCAGGCACGACGAGCAGAGGGGCGGCCAGTGGGTTCGGACGGCGGTGCGGTTGGCAGTGTGGTTGGCAGTGTGGTTGGCAGTGTGGTTGGCAGTGCGGTACGACGGCGCTCGGCACTACTGCCCGCGCTCGTCGCCGGTGTGCTGGTGGCGGCGGTGTTCACCGCCTCCGGAATCATCCGCGGTACCTTTCCCTTCGGCTCACTGTCCCGCAGTACCAATGATCTTGGCACGCAATACATCCCGTTCTTCGCCCATCTGTGGGACATCCTGCACGGTCGCGCCCAGGGCGATCTGCTGTTCAACTGGCAGAGCGCCTGGGGTGTCGGCTTCCTGGCCGACTACGGCGTCGATCTCGGCAGCCCATTGTCCCTGCTGGTGGGCCTCTTCCCCCGCGACCAGATCGACCTGGCCGTCTACGTCATCACCGTCCTCAAGCTGAGTCTGGCCGCCGCCGCGATGGCCGCCCTACTCCTCAAGATGCATCCAGGACCCCGTTGGGTTGCAGCGATTTTGGGAGCGTCGTACGGCGCCTGCGGCTGGGCACTCGACGACGGGTCGTACGTGCCGATGTGGCTGGACGGCCTGATCGCGCTGCCGTTGTTCTTCCTGGTGGCGGAGTCGTCACTGCGCCGGACCAACCGGCTGCTCAGCGTGCTGGTGGTCGCCGTCTTCTGGCTGTCCAACTTCTACACCGCCTACATGGCAACGATCGCTGGTGGGCTCTACCTGCTCGCTCGGATACTGACCAGCGACCTCAGTTGGGTGCTGCGGCTGCGGGTGGTGGTGCGGCACGGCATCTCGTTCGCGCTCGGCATCGCTCTGGTCGCGCCCATCCTGCTACCGGTCCTGACCGCGAACGACGCCGCAACGCCGTCGCCGCCCGGTGTGTTCAAGCCGTCGCCGATCGACCTGTTCCTGTCCCGCCTGCTCCCGCTGTCGGAGGGCGTCGGCCGGACCGCGAGCCTGTACGTCGGAACGGTCGCCCTGCTGCTCACCCTCACCATGCCCTTCAACCGCTTCGTCCCGCTGCGGACCAAGGCCGTCTGGGTGGTGACGACAGTCCTGCTCACACTCTCGTTCCGATGGGCGCCGACGCAGGCGATGTGGCACGGCTTCGACACCCCGAACGGCAGCCAGTACCGCGAGGCGTTCGTTCTGTGCGGTGTGATCGTCATCCTCGGCTGGCTGGCGGTCGCGCACGGCCTGCCCGGGCCGATCGCTGTGCTGTCCGGCGGCGTGCTGCTCGCGGTGATCGCGGTGCTGGCCAACGGCAGTCCGCTCCTGACCCAGCACGCAATGACCGTCATGATCGCATCCGGAGCAGTGACTTTGGTTGCGTTCGGCACCATTTGGGTCCTCCGGCGATCCACGCGGTTGCGCCGGACCAAGTGGCCGGTGGCGATCGCCTTCGCCGTCCTGATGGTCGTCGTCGCGGTGGAGACCACGTGGACCGCGGTGGTGACCGACGAGCAACGCGCGAAGGTGCTCAGCGCGACCGTAGGCCCGTGGGACGACGCACAGACCAAACGCGCCGACACGATCGAGTCGGCCGCGGGCTGGCCGCGCTACCGGACCGAACCGGGGACTTCGATCACTCCGAACGACCCGATCCTGCTCGGTGGACAAGGGGCCGGCCTCTACAGCAGCCTGCTCCCGTACTCGCTCAACCAGACGCTGACCGGCCTCGGCTTCGGCTGGTCCGGCTACGGCCGCGCGTCGCACACGCTCGACAACCCGGTGACCGACGCGATCTTCTCGGTCGGGGCCAGACTGCAACTCCGGGCGAGCGGCCCGGCCGTCCTGCTGGCCGAGGCACCCCCGCTCGTCACGGTCCGGCGCAACCTCGGCCTGATCGACACCTCGAGCGCCTACGCCGCCCAGGAGCGGCTGCTCGGGACCAAGGTGTACGACGTCCCGAAGTACAAGGGCACGAGGTTCGCGACCGGTGACGTGAAGCTGGTGTCCCAGTGCGCGGCCGGGACGACGGCGTTCCTGCACCTTCCCCGGGTGGCCGGCCGGGCGCGGTTGGCCGACGGCGTCTGGCACGAGCTGGCCGCGACCCGCCGGCCCGGGATCAACACGAGCAGCGCGATGGTCGAACTGGGCACCGTACCGAAGTCCGGCATCGTGCTGATCGAGGTCAACTTCGGCGCCGCTCCGCAGGGGATCCCTCCCACCGGAGCGGTCGGTTGCCTCGATCAACAAGCACTGGCGAAGGCCATCCGGCGACTGCGCGCGAGCGGGGCGACGGACGTGGACGCCGGTGGTCACTCGATCAGCGCGACACTGCTGCCGGGCAGCACGGGGTACGCCGTGGTCTCGGTGCCGAACGTGCCCGGCTGGCAATGCTCGGTCGGGAGGCGAAGGCTCAGACCCCACGCGACTTCGGCGGGCTGGTCGCCGTACCCCTGACCGGCGGCGCCGACCGGGTCGACTGCACCTTTACGCCGCCGGGCCTCCGCCGCGGCCTGGCGATCGGCGGGGCCGCCGCCGTGATCACGCTCGGGATCGTGCTGATCGGATGGCTGCGGCGACGCGTCAGGAGTTGACGTCGCTGGACCAAGTACCCCCTCTGGGTATCCGTGGAGAACTTGCGCTGGATACCCAGAGGGGGTACTTTCGTGGGTGTCGACATACCCCGCAGGGGTAGCAGGTGCGAGAAGAGGACCGCCATGACCACCGAACAGAACGCCGAGCACGTGCACGGCTACACCGCCGAGAAGGGCAGCCACCTGAAGCGGCTGCGGCGGATCGAGGGCCAGATCCGCGGCCTGCAGCGAATGGTCGAGGAGGACAAGTACTGCATCGACATCCTCACCCAGGTGTCGGCCGCGACGAAGGCGCTGCAGTCGTTCTCGCTGGAGCTGCTCGACGAGCACCTCTCGCACTGCGTCGTCGAGGCCGCGCAGAAGGGCGGCGCGGAGGCCGAGGAGAAGGTCCGCGAGGCCTCCGACGCGATCGCCCGCCTGGTCCGCAGCTGAGTCACCTTCACACTTTCGAGGAGCACCCGATATGACCACCACGACGTACTCCGTCAGCGGCATGACCTGCGGGCACTGCACTGCCGCCGTCACCGAGGAGCTGACCAAGCTTCCCGGCGTGCGGGAGGTCAGCATCGACCTGACCGCCGGCGGCACCTCGGCTGTGCACGTGACCAGCGAGTCCGCTCTCGAGGAGACCGCCGTACGCGAGGCCGTCGACGAGGCGGGCTACGAGCTGGCGGCGTCGTGACCGGGGCCGCCGCGCTCCGGCTCGGCGCGTTCGCCGGTGCGCTCGCGCTCGCCTTCGGGGCGGCGTTCGCGATCGGCTCCGCGGTCGAGCCGATCGCGGCGGCCGACACCGCCACCGCGCCCGCGCACGACGACGGGATGGGTGGCATGGAGGAGGCCGGACACGATTCGGGCGGGCAGCTGCCCGGCCTCGCGGTCTCGGATGCCGGCTACACACTCACGCCGGAGACGACGTTCTTCCGGTCCAGCGCGAAGACCCAGTTGCGCTTCACGATCCAGGGCCCGGATGGCAAGCCGGTCACGCGGTACACCAAGACCCACGAGAAGGACCTGCACCTGATCGTCGTACGGCGGGACCTGTCCGGGTTCCACCACGTGCACCCGACCCGGGACGCCAATGGGACGTGGAGCATCCCGTTCACATTCACCCCCGGCGGGACCTGGCGCCTGTACGCCGACTTCCAGCCGGCCGGGCTCGACCGGAACCTGACACTCGGCACCGATGTGAACGTGTCCGGCCGCTACACCCCGCTGCCACTGGCCAAGCCGGCCAGCATCTCCAGCTTCCACGGGTACGACGTGACGCTGGACGGGACTCCGGTCGCGGGGAAGGAGTCCGAGCTGACGTTCCGAATCAGCCAGGCAGGGAAGGTGGTCACCGACCTGCAGCCGTATCTGGGTGCCTTCGGGCACCTGGTGTCGCTGCGCAGCGGCGACCTCGCCTACCTGCACAACCACCCGGCGCAGCACGCCGAGCCGGGCATGAAGGGCGGACCGTCAGTCACCTTCGGGACGACCTTCCCGACCGCCGGGACGTACAGCCTGTTCCTGGACTTCCAGCACGCGGGTGCGGTGCACACCGCCGAGTTCACCGTGACGGTGGGATCATGACGACCACAGAATCCGGTCAGTCCGTCGAGCTCATCATCGGTGGCATGACGTGCGCCTCGTGCGCCGCCCGGGTCGAGAAGAAGCTGAACCGGATGGACGGGGTCACCGCGACCGTCAACTACGCCACCGAGAAGGCGAGGGTGACCTACCCGGACGGCATCAGTACCGACGACCTGGTAGCGACCGTTGAGAAGACCGGCTACACCGCGACGCTGCCGGCGCCATCCGTTGCTGCGGGCAACGTTGTGGATCCGGACGAGCTGAAGTCGTTGCGCGAACGGCTGATCGCCGCGATCGTGCTGGCGGTGCCGGTGATCGCGTTCGGGATGATCCCGGCGCTGCAGTTCGCTTTCTGGCAGTGGGCGTCGCTGACGCTCGCCTTCCCGGTGGTGACGTGGGCGGCCTGGCCGTTTCACAAGGCCGCCTGGACGAACCTGCGGCACGCCGCCACCACGATGGACACCCTGATCTCGCTGGGCGTGGCGAGCTCGTTCCTGTGGTCGCTGTACGCGCTGTTCATCGGCGACGCGGGCGAGCCCGGGATGAAGATGCCGTTCACGCTGATCCCGTCCCGCGGTACCGGGGCGGAGGAGATCTACCTCGAGGTCGCGACCGCCGTCACCGTGTTCATCCTGGCCGGCCGGTACTTCGAGGCCCGCGCCAAGCGCCGGTCGGGAGCCGCATTGCGTGCTCTGCTCGAGCTGGGCGCGAAGGATGTCGCCGTACGGCGGAATGGGTCGGAGACCCGGATCCCGGCCGACCAGCTGGTCGTGGGTGACGAGTTCGTCGTCCGGCCGGGCGAGAAGGTCGCGACCGACGGCGTGATCGTGACGGGCAGCAGCGCTGTCGACGCGTCGATGCTGACCGGTGAGTCCGTGCCGGTCGAGGTCAGTGCGGGTGACGTGGTCGTCGGTGCGACTGTCAACGCCGGTGGACGGCTTACCGTCCGGGCGACCCGGGTCGGCGCGGACACACAGCTGGCGCAGATGGCCCGGCTCGTCGAGGACGCGCAGAACGGGAAGGCCGCGGTGCAGCGGCTGGCGGACAGGGTGTCCGGGATCTTCGTGCCGATCGTGATCGGGCTCGCGCTGGCCACGCTGGGCTTTTGGCTCGGCAACGGTTCGCCGGTCGAGGTCGCGTTCACCGCGGCGGTCGCCGTACTGATCATCGCCTGCCCTTGTGCGCTCGGGCTGGCCACGCCGACCGCGTTGATGGTCGGCACCGGGCGGGGTGCGCAACTTGGCATCCTGATCAAGGGGCCGGAGGTGCTCGAGTCCACGCGCCGGGTCGACACCGTCGTACTGGACAAGACGGGCACCGTGACCACGGGCCGGATGGAGCTGGTCGACGTACTGCTGGCTCCTGGGCAGGAGCGGGCCGACGTACTGCGGCTGGCCGGTGCGCTGGAGCATTCCAGTGAGCACCCGATCGCGCAGGCCATCGCTCGCGGTGCGGCCGCCGAGGTCGGTCGACTGCCCGAGGTCGAGGACTTCGGGAACGTCGAAGGCCTTGGTGTGCAGGGAATCGTCGACGCAAACGCCGTACTGGTCGGGCGGACGCGACTGCTGGAGGAGTGGAGTCAGCACCTCCCGGACGACCTCGCGCATGCCAAGGAGCACGCCGAGGCCGAGGGCAGTACGGCGGTCGCCGTCGGCTGGGACGGCAAGGCGCGGGCCGTGCTGGTGGTCGCGGACACGGTGAAGCCGACGTCGTCGCGAGCCGTTGCGGACTTGAAAGCATTGGGATTGCGTCCGGTCCTGCTGACCGGTGACAACGAGGCGGTGGCAACGAAGGTGGCCGGCGAGGTCGGCATCGACGAGGTGATCGCCGAGGTGCTGCCGGCCGACAAGGTCGACGTGGTGAAGAAGCTGCAGGGCAAGGGCCGCGTGGTCGCGATGGTCGGCGACGGCGTGAACGACGCGGCAGCCTTGGCCCAAGCCGACCTCGGCCTGAGCATGGGCACCGGCACCGACGTGGCGATCGAGGCCAGCGACCTGACCCTGGTCCGCGGCGACCTCCGCACCGCCGCGGACGCCATCCGCCTGTCCCGCAGCACCCTGAGGACCATCAAGGGCAACCTCTTCTGGGCCTTCGCCTACAACGTGGCCGCCCTGCCGCTAGCCGCCGCCGGCCTGCTCAACCCGATGCTGGCCGGCGCCGCGATGGCCTTCAGCTCAGTCTTCGTAGTCTCCAACAGCCTCCGCCTCCGGCGCTTCAAGGCCCTCAGCTGAACACCTTTCGATGTGGTCGTACGGCAACTTTGCGGAATGCGGTCGTACGACAACCTTTCGGAATGCGCTCGTACAGCAACATCTGCGACTGTCGGCGTACGACTGCCGAGCCCTCCCCCTAGGCCGGATCCGGGTTGACATCCGGTGACCTGAGACAGGTCGCGGTGGGCTGAGACCTGAAATTCGGGCTCTCCTGCTTGATGTGTGGGTGGTGTCGGTGCGCCCCGGCCGGTCGGGGCAAGTCCATTCGAGGGGTTATCCCCTCGTGTTGGGGGTTCTCTGTTCGTATACCAGGGGAGAACCCCCAAGCCGAACGGATATCCCCTCGAATCGCGCCCACACCTCAAGCCGGGAGAGCTCCCCTTTCAGGGGTCAACGTCCGAGTGTGTGGGTTGGCACACCGTAGTGCGGGAGGCGAACCCACCACCTCGGCAGGCGAGCCCCACCTCGGGAGGCGAACCCACCACCTCGGCAGGCGAGCCCCATCTCGGACGTTAACCCCTGAAAGGGTGGGTTGACCCCTGAAAGGGCGTCGCGCGACGGCCGGGATGCTGGACCGGGCGGGCGTGGTCGGTCATGTCCCAGGTCCCGCCCACGGCCTCCCGGAGTTTAGTGCAGCCAAGCGGTCGCGTCGGGAGGGAGCTGTCCGTTGTCCAGCGGGGTGCTCGCCAGGAGGAGTTCGTCGTACGGCGGGAGCTCGATCGGGTCCGGGGTCAGGTTGGTGATGCTGATCAGCCCCGAATCGCGGCGGAAGGTGAGGACGCCTGGTGGGGTGTCCAGCCAGGTGAGGGTGCCGTCGCCGAGGTGGGTGCGGCGGAGTCTCAGACCGGTGCGGTAGAGCGTGAGCATCGAGTTCTGATCGTCGTGCTGAGACTCAACGGTGAGGTTCTTCCAGTCGGCGGGTTGCGGGAGCCAGGGGGTGCCGGTGCCGGTGTTGAAGCCGAACGGGGGTTCGTTTCCGGACCACGGTAGGGGCACTCGGCAACCATCGCGGCCGCGGTCGGTGCCGCCGGAGCGGGCGAAGATGGGGTCCTGGAGGAGCTCGTCGGGAAGGTCCTCGACTTCCGGGAGGCCGAGTTCCTCGCCCTGGTAGACGTACAGACCGCCGGGGAGCGCCATGGCAAGCAGTGCAGCGGCGCGGGCGCGGCGTTCACCGAGGACGAGGTCGGTGCGCATGCCGTGCTTGCGATCCTGGTGCGAGAACGACGTGTCCGGCCGTCCGTACTTCGTCACCGGCCGGGTGACGTCGTGGTTGGACAGCACCCAGGTCGGGGGCGCGCCGATCGGGACGTGGGTCGACAGGGTGAGATCGATGGAGGCCTTCAGTTCGTCGGCCTCCCACGGGCGGGACAGGAAGTCGAAGTTGAACGCCGTGTGCATCTCGTCCGGCCGCAAGTACAGCGCGAACCGTTCCTGGTCCGGCATCCACATCTCGCCGACCAGGAACCGGTCGGCGTAGGAATCGGTGATCTGCCGCCAGCCGCGGTAGACGTCATGCACCTCGTCGTGGTCGGTATACGACTCCTCGACACTGTCCAGGTCCTTGAACAGTACGGCGGCACTGTCGATCCGGATCCCGTCGACGCCACGGTCCAGCCAGAACCTGAGGATGTCGTGGAATTCCTCGACCACCTCCGGGTTCCGCCAGTTGAAGTCGGGCTGCTCGGGCGCGAACAGGTGCAGGTACCACTCGCCGTCCTCGACCCGCGTCCAGGCCGGGCCGTTGAAGATGGACTCCCAGTCGTTCGGGGGCTGGTCGCCGCGACCTGGCCGGAAGACGAACCGCTCGCGCTCGGGCGAACCTGGACCGGCCTGCAACGCCTGCACGAACCAGTCCTGCTGGTCGGAGCCGTGGTTGGGCACGATGTCGATGATCGTGCGGATGTTCAGGGCGTGCGCCTCCGCGATGTACGCCTCGGCCTCGGCCAGGGTGCCGAAGGCCGGGTCGATCGCGCGGTAGTCGGCGACGTCGTACCCGCCGTCGGCCATCGGCGACGGGTACCACGGGTTCAGCCAGATCGCGTCCACGCCGAGCTCGGCCAGGTACGGCAGCCGCGCCCGCAGACCGGCCAGATCGCCGATCCCATCACCGTTGCCATCGGCAAAGCTCCGCAGATACACCTGGTAGATCGCGGTTCCACGCCACCATTCGTCGGCCATCGAATCTCCTCAACCTTTCAGGCTTCCAGCGGTCAGGCCCGCCATGATGCTGCGCTGGAACACGAAGAACACCAGGATCGTCGGCAGGCTGGCGATCACCAGCGAAGCGATCAGCACGTTCTGCGGCATCTGCGCGGACAGCGACGCGATGCCGACACTGATCGACATCTTGTCGGTCTCCGGCAGCACCAGCAGCGGCCAGACGAAGTCCTTCCACACCGTCACCACCGACAGGATCGACACCACCCCGAGGATCGGCCGCGACACCGGCAGCACGATCGACGACAGGATCCGCAACGGTGAGGCCCCGTCGATCTCCGCGGCCTCCAGCAGCTCGCGCGGGATCGAGTCGAAGAACCGCTTGAGCAGGAAGACGAAGAACCCGTTCGCTGCCGCCGGCAACCAGATCGCCCACGGTGTGTTCAGCAGACTGGCGTGGAAGATCGGCAGGTCCTTCGCAACCAGGTACGTCGGCAGCAGCAGGACCATCGGCGGGATCATCAGGGTCGCCAGCATCGCGCCGAGGATCAGCTTGCCGAAGAACGGCCGGAGCTTCGACAACGCGTACGCCGCGGTCACATCCACCGCGAGGGTGAACAGCCATGCGCCGCCGGCGTACAGGACGGTGTTCTTCAGGAAGATCCCGAGCTGGAGTTGCTCCCAGGCGTCCTTGTAGACCCCGAGGTCGAAGTGCTTCGGGAAGAAACTCGGCGGGATCTGGGCGATCTCGTCGGGTGACTTCAGCGCGCCGGTCACCATCCAGTACAGCGGGAAGACGAAGGCGCCGGTGAATCCGATCACGACGACAACCAGCGTGGTCCAGTAGATGATCCGCCCGCTTGGGGTCCGGAGGGACAGTGGCGATACCAGTGTCCTCATTGCTCGGCCTCCCGGGACACGCGCAGGTAGACCGTCGAGAACACCAGCAGCGCGATCATCAGCATCAGGCCGAGTGCGCTACCGCCACCGAAGTCGCCGAAGTTGAAGGCGTACTGGTACATCAGGTAGGCGACCGTGACGGTCGCATTCTCCGGGCCGCCGCCGGTCAGCAGGTACGGCTCGATGAACACCTGCATGGTCGCGACGATCTGCAGGAGCAGCATCACCAGCAGGATCAGCTTGGTCTGCGGGATCGTCACATGCCAGACCCGGCGGAACAAGCCGGCGCCGTCGAGCTCGGCCGACTCGTACAGGTCGCCGGGGACGCTCTGCAGCGCGGCCAGGTAGATCAGCGTCCCGGTGCCGAGGTTCATCCAGGTGGACACGAGCACCAGGCTGACGAGCGCCGTACTCGTCGAGTCCAGCCAGCTCAGCGGCGGGAGGTGGAACGCGTCGAGCACCTGGTTGAACAGGCCGGCGCCCGGGTCGTAGAACCACTTGAACAGCAGGACGGCGACCGCGGGCGGCAGCATCACTGGGAGGTAGACGACGAACCGCAGGTACGCCTTCGCGTGCCTGAGCTCGTTGAGTACGACGGCCAGCACGAACGGGACGGCGTACCCGATCACCAGCGCGAGGCAGCTGAACGCGGCCGTGTTCAGCCAGGCGGACCGGAAGGCCGGGTCCTCGACCACCGTCCGGAAGTTGTCGAACCCGACCCACTGCCCCGGATCCACGAAGTTGTTCTGCTGAAAACTGAGGATGACCTCCCGGATCATCGGATACCAGGAGAACAACGCGAAACAGATCAGTGCCCCACACAAGAACCCGTACGCCGTGAGGTTCCGCCCCACCGCCCGTCGCAAGGCGCCGGTCTGGTCGCGGTCCTCCTCGACCGGCCCACCCCGGGTGCCCGCTCCCCCACCGCCCGCCGACCCCGCGGAACGGGGCCGGCGGGCGAGGGTTCTGGTGGCTGCCATCAGGTGTTCTTCGCCAGGATCTTGTTGGCCTTGCTCTCGGCGTCACGCAAGAGCTTGTCGATGTCGGCGTCCTTGCGGGTCAGTACGGCGGACATCGCCACGTCGAGGACGGCGTACAACTCCTGTGCCTTCGGCGGTTCGAGCTTGTTGGTGATGTTCGACTGCTCGGCGACGTACGGCGCGAAGTGGTCGACCGGGACGGTCGCGTACTGCTTGCGCAGGGCAACGATCTCCTGGCCCGGCGCGGTGTCGCCGTACAGATCCGGGATCGGCAGACCGACCGGACGGCCCTGCTCCTTGGACCGCGCGTAGTTGAACTGGCCCTGACCCGGCGTCAGCTCGTGGAACTCCAGCCAGAGCAGACCGGCCTTCATCTTCTCCGGCGTGGCCTTCGGGTTGAACATGTAGCCGTCGCCACCACTCAGCGATGCCTTGCCCTCGGACTCCGGTACGGCGGTGACACCGTAGTCCTCGAACTTGCCCTGGAAGTCGTTGTTGACCGACTGCACGACGTCCGGCGCGCCGATCATCATGCCGAGCTTGCCCGACCCCATCATCCGCATCACGTCCTCCCACTGGAGGAGCTGCTTGCTGCCCATCGAGTTGTCGTCCCAGCGCATCTTCTTCAGGTTCTCCAGCACCGCCTTGCCTTCGGGGCTGTTGAACGCGGCGGTCTTGCCGTCGTCGCTGACCATCGATCCACCGCGGGCGTAGAGCGAGGCGGCGAAGTGCCAGCCGCCGGTGTTACCGGCCGAGTACTCGCCATAGCCGACGTACCCGGCACCGAGCGCGGCGATCTTCTTCGCGGCCTCCTGCACCTCGGACCAGGTCTTCGGCGGGCTGTCCGGATTGAGACCGGCCTGGGTGAACAGCTTGCGGTTGTAGACCAGGCCCATGGTGTAGTTGTTGCGCGGAAGGCCGTAGGTCTTGTCGCCGTCCTTGAACACGCCCATCACGTCGGGACGCAGGTCCTTGGCCGCCTTGACGTTGCCGACGTACTGGCTGATGTCCGCGGCCTGCTTGGCCTTCATGATCTTCTGGACGTCGGAGTAGTAGACGTAGAAGACGTCCTCCTGGGTACCGCCGGCCAGCTTCGCCTGGAAGGTGTCCGGGTTGATGCAGGGAAACGCGTCCTTGCTCTGGACGGTGATGTTCGGATGCTGCTTCTGGAAGGCGGCCACATCCGCGTCCCAGGCCGTACGTTCCTTCGGATTGCTCTTCGGCGGCTGGCAGCCGACCGTGATCGTCACCGGCCCGTCCGCTGATCCCTCGGCGGCCGGCTTCTTCTCCTCCCCCGATCCGCAGGACGCGGCCACCAGCCCGAGTCCCACCACCAACACCAGGCTGAGCCCGCGGCGCGTTGTCCTCATCGATCCACCCTCTCCCTCGATCGTGCCGACACGGTAGGCAACTCGACAGTCTGACGCAATAGTCGGATTGAAGGTTGCAAGATCGTGACTTCCAATGGGAATGTCTTGGTGCCGACGGTCACGAGGTCGCGACCCCGGATGGTTTCCGGAAAGAAAAGTGCGCCAGCGACCAGGATGTTCCGGAAAGCGGCAAGTCCGGGGCGCTGTGCCGAGGGTGAGCCGCAGCGGGTCGACTCTCGGAGGATGGGACACCTTCTGGGGGTCGGGACAAGAAATAGCCTGTCCTACCCCACCAGTTCCTAGGCCCCGGGACGGTGCACCGCCCGTCCACTGAAGCCACCGTGCAGATTGGCCGGTCGGCAGCGGCGAGGAGATGTGCCGGCAGCAGTCGAGTGAAGGGCGTGTGCTGCAGGCAATCGATCTCCGGCAACAGACCGCCTTCAGTCGATCAGGTGACCTTGCCGGCGGGGCCGTGGCTGGTCGCGGATTGCCGACTCAGGACTAGATGCGGGCCCG
>Ga0193707_1000355_pt1 | contig 15303 bp, 10 predicted proteins | sample U3c2metaG_FD_143043 | JGI IMG/M metagenome (GOLD analysis project Ga0193707, IMG submission 143043) | Soil microbial communities from a riparian zone of the East river system, Colorado, United States - U3c2 | ecosystem: Environmental > Terrestrial > Soil > Riparian zone | place: USA: East River... | reverse complement strand
TCGCTTTATCTACGTTAGTTTTGATCAGCTGCATCGACTTGCCGAGCGCACGAATGAAACGCACGACGAGATCCGGCTCTTTCGCCGTAAATGCTTTAGCGGCGACAGCCACCGCGAATGGAATTTCCGGAACGACTTTGCCGACTTCCAAGAGCACCGGATAACCTTCGTCTTCGAGCGTGTGGCGTTCGCCGGAGCTGAGCGGGATCGCATCCACCTTGCCGCCCTTGAGCGCGCCGATACGCAGATGAGTGCTGCCCGCGGCAAGCAGCGTGTAGTCCCTGTCGCGCACGAAACCGCGCCGTTTCAGCGCTTCGAGAACGGCAAATTCGGAAAAGCTGCCGGCGCTCGTGACGCCGACGGTTTTCCTCGTAAATCTTCGAGCCGCGCAACTCGCTTGGAACCGATCAAGGCGAAATCGATTTTGTTTTGGAAGCCTGAGACGACGGTAAACGGTGCGCCGCGATCGATGGCGCGCATGATCGCCGCCACGCCGGAGACAACCAGATCCGCGTGGCCGCTGGTAAGAATCGCGACCATCAAAGTGCCGCCGCTGGCGATGGTGACGCTGTGAACGTTTAAGCCTTCTTCTTTGAAATATCCTGCTTGCTGCGCCACGACGATCGGCAACTGCGTGCTGATATTAGGGGACACTAAGCCGAGTGTGATATTGCGCAGTTCGGCCGCACGCGCAGGCTGGTGGCAGAATAGAAGCAGGGACGGGAGCGCCGACAAAAACATCATGTTTAGAAAGTGCCGCACGATGAAATGCCTCTTTGCTGGCTTTAACACATGGACGCGCGCCAACACCAGAAGTATTCGAAATCTTCCGGCGATCGAGAATCGCTTCGGCCAGCGGTCAACTCTCAAAATCAAACTGGCTCGGCGGATGAGGCCGAGCCAGTTTTACTCAGTTGGACTTGGAGTAGCTGATGTCTATTGCGCTGTCGTGCCCGCGATGTTCGAGTCGGCGGAGTTGTTCGTGGCAGTGTAAGCGCGCACGCGATAGTAATAGATTCTGCCCGAACGCAGCCCGAGGTCGGAGAACGTTGTCGCATTGCCGCTCATGGTCGCGATCTGGGAATAACTCTTGCCTTTATTGCTGGACCGTTCGATTTTGAATCCGCTTTCACCGGAAGAATTATCGGTCCAGCGAAGGTCGATTTTTTTTGCGCCTGCGGGTGTGGCGATGAGATTGGTTGGTGCCGACAACGCAGCAACGACTGTGATCTGCAGTGCGGCGGTATCGGAACCGCCTCGGCCGTCTGAAACTGAGACGGTAAAATTGTTTAAACCCAAATCGGCCATAGCCGGCGTGCCGTTCAAAGCTCCATTGGAAGCGACGACCAACCACGCAGGTCCGCTCGTCTTGGCGAACGTCAGCGGATCGGTGTCCAGATCGCCGGCGTTGCTTGCAATGCTACTCGAAAAGGCCTGACCCTGGATGGCGTTGGGCTTCACAATCGGATCGCTGGTGAATGCCGGTGGATTATTCGCGCTGCCGCCGCCCAAGCGGAAATTGGCAACGATCGGAGCGGTCAAATCGCCGGTTTGCGCGTTATCCCGCTTGTCTACGATTCCGGTTGGAATGCCGTTGTAGAGGACGTCGGGATTGGAAAAATGGAGCACGCGCGGACAGCTGATCGAGCAAACGTTGTAGGACATGATCGTGCGAAATGAACCGTTCACATAGTGGCCGAACGACCAGGGATAGGAAGCGCCTGATGGCGATATGCCGGCGCTCGCGGGATCGTGTTCCATGCCCATGTTGTGACCATGTTCGTGGGCGAGCGTGCTATTAGCGAGACAGCCGAGCGCGGTGACTTGAAATGCGTAGCCGGCAAAGCCCGATCCCGGGTTTCTCTGCACCCAACCGATCCCACAATAGCCACCGCCGTTATTGGTGATCAGCGACACCATGTCGGCAGAGTAAGTGTTGCGCGATGAAGCGACAGTGGCATTGGAGGTCACCCAGTTTAAATCCGTTTCGATATTTCCCGAATCATTGTAGGGGACTTCCTCCGTGTGCGACAAAAAGAAACGCGGCACCATGTTGCTGTTGACGAAGGCGGTGTTGGCCTGATCAACCGCGGCCTGAATTTGTGCTTGAATCTGCGTCGTGCCACCGGCTGCGGCGCGAGCCTGGGGGGTGTAGACCGACATCAAAACGATTTGTACCGTGCCGTCCGCGGCAGCGGCATTGGGCGCAGTAAACGAACCTTGTTGCAAAGTGTCGCCGCCGGTTGGCGGAGGAACTTTTTCATGGCCGTGAGTTGCGGCGTCGTGCCCCCACTCGGGAGCGAAGCTGTCGGAGTTGATTTTTTCAACCAACGTCCGATTGTTCGGACCCGGGCGAATCGCATAAACATCGCTACCGCTCTCAACGCGACCGTAGAGAAGACCTTCGTGTAGCGTAAGCGTAACGTTGCCGCGGTCCAATTGTCCGCGACCACGCCAGACGATGCTTCTCGCTCCACGACGCTCGTGACCTTCACGGTCGAAGGCCAGATCGGGCTTGCCCGGCACGACAATGGTTAAGCCGGCGGGCCCCGCGGTCAGCGCCCCTTCATCGATATCCCCGACGTAAGCGGCCACGCCATGGCTACCGGGTGTCCCCGTGACGGGGCGTTGGCGAAACAAGTTAGAATGCGTTTGCGCCTGAGCCATCGCGCCGAGTAACACGATGATGGCGGCGCTAGCTAGCGCTGAAAAACGCCTTAAGACGACGTTTGAATGCATAAATACTTACCTTTCTTCCTGCTGTCGTGAACAGCGGTTAAGACTTCTCACAAACTTTCGACAACTCCTCAGAATTGACAGTGGGTATTTTGGAAGCGGCTCATCAGCGAAAAACATCGCAGATGTCAGAGCATGGCCCGTGCCAAGTAGCAGCGAACGATTTCTGTCGCGGCGAAATCAACTCTGGCATGTCGTGTCACCCGTTACCTGTTCAATTTGATTAGCCTTGCGACAGTATTGGTGCACCAATCGGACAAGGAGCGGGTCATAAACTGGCCCCCTGGCGGGTTGTATTTGAAGCGTCGCCGAGAGCAAGAATCGACGTTGTCTATTCGAACCGTTCGGTGCTTCTGGGTTTCCGTCTAAAAGCGAATTGTTAGTCGTTTATTCTTAGCGCGGTGTCTTTGCACTCGCCGTATTCGAGTACGCAGAATTGCCGGAGGCGTTAAATGCGCGCACTCGATACTGATACGTGCCGTTTCGCTTGAGTCCAGTGTTCGAGAAATTTCTGACATTAACGCCGACCGTGGCGATCTGGTTGAAGTTGGTGCAGTTGGTGCCAGGGCACCGTTCAATCTTAAAGCCGGTTTCATTGCTCGCGTTGTCCGTCCAAGCAAGACCGATCTGGTTTTTGGAGATGGCGGTGGCGACGAGATTAGTCGGCGCGGCTGGAAAAGTTGACGGCGTGGGATTAACCTGGACCGTCGTCGTTGCCGAATTGCTCGCGCCTTGGTTGTCGGTGACGGTGAGGCGCGCGATGTAAGTACCCGACACGGAGTATGTATGGTTGATTGTTATGCCGGAACCCGTTGTGCCGTCACCGAAATTCCAGAGGTAAGAAACGATCGTACCGTCGGGATCCGATGAATTGCTGCCATCGAAAACAACTGCCAGAGGCGCAACGCCGGAAGTCGGGGTCGCTGTAATGACTGCAAACGGTGCTTGATTGCCGCTCGCTTCGGGCAGCACGAAAAGCGTGATGCTCTGGGCTGGCAAGGTGGCGCCCAATGTATTTCCACTGAAGCTAACATCCGTGAGCCGATTGATGCTGTTCGCCGCGGTTAGCTGCCACACTTGCGCGCTACCGTTGTGAGGAAAGTTCGCGAGATTGATCGTGGCCGGCGTGTTGCCGGAAAGATATTTGCTGATGACCATGATGGTCAACCCACCATCGGCTGAGCGTTCAGCGGCGAAAACGGAAACATTATCGGGATTCGGCCCGGCCGCAGCGATGCTGGTGTCGCCGAAGCTGGACTTATTGCCGTCATAATTTCGATACATTTTCATCGCCTTGTACGTCGGCGTGCTTGGGTCCGGCGTCGTCCAGCGCGCCGCCATGTCCAAACCCTCGCGCCCGAAGATGCCCAAGATATCCGCTTGTGCCGTAGCGCCATTGATATGATTCTCGGCGCCCCAATTGTATTCCGTGACGCCTGTGAGTGTGCCGGGATAATAGCTATTCACCCAGGATTTAAGCCGCGGCACTAGTTGAACGCGATCGTTGATCCAGGTTTCGTCGATGTAGCTCGGGTCCCAGAGCGAGCGGGTCGAGCGGTTACGCCTGAGCTGCATGGCGCTGGAAACGTCGTTGCTGAATTCGCCGCCCTGCGGGTAATAGTGGACCGTGAAAACATCGAGGAGCCGTTTGCCCGTCGCATTATTATTCTGCCGCAATTGGTCGAGGAGCCACGGCAAGTAATCCCAGCCGCCGTGATTGGTGCGGTCCGGCATAAAGTTCCAACCGTGCAGGCTGCCATACTGCTGATCGTAGCCGCTGAGAATGTAGCCGCTCCAGCCCCATTCTTCGGGACCGACGACGAGTGCGGAGGGATCGATGGATTTAATTTTGCCGCCGTAGTCGATCATCTTATTTTTGATCTCGTCCATCGTTGCGCCGGTCGGATGAACGTCGCGATGGGTGGAGTGCCAGATGCTCGGTTCGTTGTCGAGAATGTAGTAGCGTAAGCCGCCATTTGCGTTCGTGCCCCAGCGGCCCACCAAATGCTGCGCCCAACCTTGTTGATAGGTCGAGTTCGACGCCACATTGGCGTCGTTTGGATCGTTGCTTGTTACGTACTGACCGGTCGCGCGAACCCCGTTGCCGGCGTCCGGATACCACTGCCAGTCATTGCCGGTTTGCGCTCCGTACTTGGCGATCGAAAAACTGGCAAGTTTGCTGCGGTTGACACCGAGCTTGGCAACCCAATCGATCGTCGGAAATGTGACCATCGCCTGGGCATTCCCCGCCTTCGAATTCGCAATGAAAGCGTCGCCGCGCTCGCCGGGAACAGCGCTCGGCTCGGCAATGCTTTCGAAATACCAGTCGTTGGCCCGGTTGTCGGCGTTCAGTTGCCAGTTGTAACGGGTCGTGTTATTGCCGCCGTTGCGATTGAGCGGGCTGTTCAAATCAGTCAATTGCGCCGTCGTCGCATGCGCGACCCCATAGATATTCGGGCTGATGGCGCGCCGGTTGGCGTTGGCGTCGATATTGATTGTGACGGCGGCGTTTTGCGCCATGGCCGAAACCGGGATTAATAAAACAAGTAACCCGAATAGCGACCAAAAACGGCTGACGATTAATTTTAAGGGCATAGCGACGACTCCGTGTATAGTTCGACAGGAATTAAAGCCGACGAATAAAGTGCACGATTTATGCCGCCGTTTCGGCGCGTGGATGGTGCGGCGTTTCCAGAAAGTTATTGATGCAGAAAAGTGCAGACAACGACAGTCGCGTCATCGGGAGCCGCTTGACGCTGGCCAAGTTTCGTCAAGTTGACGGCATGGCGGGTTTTTCGATACTTATCGAATTGTAAGGGTGGAGGTAGGTAGATTCGACGAACAATGTTTACGCAGGAACTGACGAAAGATGAGGACTCGTGACTAATTCTCGACAAGGACAGGGCTTGAACGAAACAGCGGCTTCCGAGGCTACTGAACGCCAGTTGGTTTATTGCCAGAGCGCCGAAGTAGCAAGATGGCTCGAAAGGGAAAACGTCCCTTGGACAGTGGCGCCGCTTTCTAACAGCTTCTCGTCAGATACCAGCGCGCTGATCGTTATCGTTGGCTCCAACGCGGCAATCTTCTCCAGTCAGGTACGCGCGGCCATCGAGTCCGATCAAGCGAGACTCATCTACGCATCCGATGTGTCGCCAACGCTACCCGCTGGAGCGAGCGGCGTGCCGATCTCGAGTTTTCTGATCGGTCCGTTGCGAGGCGAAACCTTGCGCAACTGTATCGCCTCTGCCTTCGAAGATCTTGCGCTGAGACGACGCCAGGCAATGCTCGAGGAGGAACTCCGCCGGACCCGAAGCGAAATCGATCGGCTAAATGAGATTGGTATCGCGCTTTCGACTCAACATGACCGGGAGTCGCTGCTGAATCTGATTCTGCGAAAAAGTTGTGAAATCACCGAGAGCGACGCGGGTTCACTCTACCTGGTCGAGGAGGACAACCAAGGCGCAAAACGGCTGCGATTCAAGATTACGCGGAACAACAGCGTCAAAATCTCCTTCACGGAATCCGTCTTGCCCCTGGATCGGTCCAGCGTGGCGGGCTATGTCGCGGTGACCGGCGAAGAAGTTCAGCTCGCCGACGTCTACCAAATCCCACCGTCTTACCCTTTTGATTTCAATCGCATGTTCGACGAGGAAAGCGGCTATCGTTCTAGGTCGATGCTCGCGGTCCCCATGAAAGACCCGCGCGGCGAGGTGATCGGCGTCGTGCAACTCATCAACTGTCAGCGTGAAGATCACGCGCCGAAACGGCGCCTGGTTGATGGACACATCGTGCCGTTTCCGGAAGAATGCCGAGCTTTGTTGAGATCGCTGGCGAGTCAGGCGGCCGTCGCGCTGGAAAATACCCGGCTCTATGAAAATATCGAAAATTTGTTCGAGGGTTTCGTTCGTGCGTCGGTGAGCGCCATCGAAGCGCGGGATCCGACGACCCATGGCCACTCGTTTCGCGTTGCCGATTTGACCATCGCGTTGGCCGAAGTCGTGGACCGAGACGAGTCTCACTCTTTCCGCGACATTCGCTTCTCTCGCACCGAAATGAAAGAGATTCGCTATGCCTCCCTGCTGCATGACTTCGGCAAGGTCGGAGTGCGCGAAGAAGTCTTGGTCAAGGCCAAAAAACTCTATCCTTTACAGCTTGAACTCGTGCAGGAGCGGTTCGCTTACGCGCGAAAAGCTTTGGAGCACGAGTATAGCGAACGAAAGCTCGCCTACCTTTTGGAAAAAGGCCGCGAGGAGTTCCTCGAACGTCGAACCGAATTTCAAAAGGAGCTTGAAGAGCGGATCGGCGAAGTCGATGAATTGCTCACGTTCATTGTCAGATGCAACGAGCCAACGGTGTTACACCAAGCCAATTTCGCAAAACTGAGCGACTTCGCTGCACAAGAATTCGTCGATGGAAAGGGTCAAAGACGTTCTCTGCTTTCACCGTACGAGCTGACGCTGCTTACCATCTCGCGCGGAAACCTAGATGAGGCCGAACGACGTGAGATCGAATCCCATGTTGATCATACTCTGAACTTTTTACGCCAGATTCCTTGGACCAGCGAAATCAAAAATATTCCGACCATCGCCTCGGCGCATCACGAGAAGTTGGACGGCACCGGCTATCCCAATAACTTGTCCGCCGCGGAGATTCCCATCCAGTCTAAAATGATGACGATCTCCGATATCTACGATGCGTTATCGGCGACCGACCGCCCATATAAGAAGGCGATCCCATCCGAGATGGCGCTCGATATTCTCTTCGATGAGGCTAGACAGGGACTGATTGACCGCGAATTGCTCACGCTGTTCCGCGAGGCGGAGATCTTCAGACTGACGTCGAACCGGAAACCCTGCTAAGCGTCGCGCCAGCATTCAGACGCCGATTCTCCGACTTGTTCTTTCAGAATGTCTTTTCTGTAATCTGAAGTTTAGCGGTAAGACTAGCGGTCGCGCAGTTGTTGAGAAAGCGTTGAGGCGCATATCGCGCGACCGCGGTGCGTGGCGCCAATATTCGTTTTCGCTGTGCGAATCACAGATTGTGGTTTGACCGACCAAGATAAGCGCGTTGTAAAAACCTGACACTACTTCATTTGCCATGCAATTGACGGATTAAGCCCGACGCCTGAACTTCCTGAACAAAGCTTAAGTCGACAAACTCTTTCGGATTCACTTTGGCGGCCTCAGGTCGAGTCGCGGCCAAGTAGTCGAGATAAGTCTTCACGCCTTCCGGTGACGGTGTCGGTGTTTCGGGCAATAATTTCGCAAATGCTTGATGAGTCCGTTCGAGGCTGTCGGGATTTGTGATCCGGGAGAATTTGCTGATGATCTTCATGGTGGAATCTTTGTCCGTTTTAAAGATGTGAATGGCTTCCGCCAACGCGCGTACAAACTTGGTCATTAACGGAGCCTTCAACCGGATCGTTGCCTCTCGCGTGAGGGCGGCGTTCCAGTGAAATGGGATATTCAACGCGCTGATGTCGACCAGAGACTTGAAACCGAGTTTCTCCGCCTCGCGAACGAACGGTTCGACTAAGATAGAAAATTGGACGATTCCTTTTGAAAGCGCGGCGAGCGCATCCGCCGTAGCTCCCACGGGTACGAGTTTTACGTCGGTGTTAGGGTCGATCCCCAGCCGACCCAGTCCTAGCCTCATGCCGATTTCCGTTGTTGTCCCGGCGCGCCCGACTCCTCCGGTTTTTCCTTTGAGTTGTTTTACTTCCGTGATGCTCTTTGGCGTGACGATGTGCGCCGGAAACGTCGGCACGATCGAGGCAATCATGATCACGTCGGCGCCGGTCAAGCGCGAGTTCACCAGCGTGGTCACCGACGTAACGATTACATCGAGCTCGCCTGCGATCATCGCCTGCAGCGCCATGGGGCTGGCATTGACCGAAATGAACTCGGCGTTGACGCCCTGCTTTTTGAGCAAGCCCTTCTCTTGAACTATCCAAATGGTGGCGTTGGACGCACCTCCTGCCCAGGCCACACGCAGCCGCTCCTGCGCCCTGGCGCAATCGCCAAAAGCCATCGCGCCTAACATTAACGCGAGAGCGCGGATAAACTTACTTGATGCAAAATTCATCGCTACGATTTGTCGTACATTTCTTGCGGAATTCGTCCTGTATCACTTTTCGTAGAGCTTTTTAATAAATCCCGTTTTGTCGAGTTCTTCGACAAAACTTCGGTCGACATACTCCTCGGGCTTGTGCTCCATCACTTCGGGTCGAGTCGCGGCGACGTACTCGAAGCTGGTCTTCATGCCAGCCGTGTTCGGATAGGGCGCGGGCAGAAACGCTTTCGCGAAAAGATCGTAGGATTCGTTGGCCAGTTCTTCGTTGTCTAAACGAAGCGTCTTCTTGATCACTTTCTTGCCGAACTCGCGGTCGCGCTTGAATAGCGCCGTAGCTTCCAAATGGGCCTTCATGTAATTCATCACCAGCTCGCGGTCTTTCTGGACGATGGAGCGCCGCGTGGTGATCTCGATCCACGGATAGTCGATCTCTTTTGCCGAGTTCCAGAGCATCGGAAAACCCATTTTCATGGCGATGCCGTAGCCGGGAAACGACAGCGACGCCGCGTCGATGGAGCCTTGCTTCAGGGCGCCGATGCGCTCCGTGTCGCCGCCGATCTGGATGAGCGCGACGTCACGCTGCGGGTTGAGGCCTTTTTTGCGCAGATGAAACTGAACGAGAAAATCGGTGAGCGAGCCGAAGGTGGTGACGCCGATCTTTTTGCCCTTGAGATCTTCGACCCTTTTGATCTCCGGCTTGACGATCATAGCGTGGACGACGCCCGGCAATGTGTGGCCCAGGATCACGAGATCGGCGCCGGAGAGGTCGGCATTGATTACGGTCGGCGTTGCGATCGGCGAGAATTGAATGCTGCCGCCGATCATCGCCTTGGACGACTCACCCGAACCGCGCATGGCGACCGGGTCGGCGTAGAGCCCGTATTTTTCGTAGAGCTTGGCTTCTTTGGCGACGAAGATGATGATGTTGCCCATGCTGACGGAGGAAACGCCGACGTAAATATGCTTGAGCGGTTTGGACTGTGCGAGAGCGCTGCAGGGCAGAGCAAATGACAGTAAAAATGCAGTAAACAACCACGCTGAAAAATGAGCAGAAAACCGGCGTGCGTTAACCATCTTTCACCTCTCAGTTAGGCTGGTCAATCCAACGAGAAGAGCGTTGACGAACCGCGCTATTTGATCACACTTTCGGCGCGCAGCGCGCTTAGCTCGGTGGCGCCCAATCCCAAAATTGCGCCGAGTACTTCATCAGTGTGTTGACCTAGAGCGGGTGAGTCTGAGCGAATACTCGGCGGGGTTTTGGACATGTGAATCCACGGCGCGAGCAATTTTGTTGGACCGGCGGTGGGATGATCGCGATCGATGAACGCTTTTCGTTCTTTGATATGCGGATCTTCGATCACTTCGCCCATCGACAACACCGGCGCGCCGAAATAGTCGATTTCGCGCAGCCCGTCCCATAATTCCTGGCGTTTCTTGCCGCGTATCCACGAGCGGATGAGCTCGTACAATTCGGCGCGATGTTCTTTGCGCGCCGGCGCGGTCGCGAAGCGCGCGTCCTCGAGCAGATCGTCGCGCTCCATAAACTTCGCAAGTTTTACCCAGGTGCGGTCACTGAGATCCGGAATGCGCAGAGTAAAATAACCGTCGGCCACCGGCACGGGCTTGTTGCCGATCTCGATGCCGATAAAGTGCTCGTGAAATTCGCTGATCATGAAACCGAGCAACGCCTCTTGCATCGACACAACGATTCTTTGCCCCTCGCCTGTGCGCTCGCGGGCGTGGAGCGCGGCGAGGATGCCGCACACCATGCTGACGCCCGCAGCTTCGTCGCCGATGCCGATCGCTTTGGTGCCCGACGCGCCGCTGTAGTTCCACCCGGTGTGCGTCCACCCGGTCATGCTGTTGTTGGTGTGCGCCGTGCTGCCGTAGTCCTTGTACGGCCCCGACTCGCCGAAGCCGCGCGAGCAAGAATAGATGATGCGCGGATTGATTTTCTTCAAGTCCTCATAGCCGAGGCCGAACTTTTCCATCGTTCCCGTATGATAATTTTCCACCACGACATCTGCTTTCGCGATTAACCGGCGCGCTAAACCGGCGCCTCGTGCATCTTTCAGATTGAGCACCACGCTTTTCTTGTTGGCGTTGATCCATAAAAATTCGTAGCCGTCGATCTTACTGTTGGGCGGCATCCACGAGCGGCGAAAACCGTCGCCCGCGGGCGGCTCGATTTTTATGATCTCCGCGCCCATGTGGCCGAGCATCATCGTGCAAAACGGACCGTTCAGCGCGTGAGTAAAGTCGATCACTCGAATGTCTTCCAGTGCGCCGGGCATGATTACCTCCTCGATGAGAAAAGGATGAAGGATAAAGGCGAAAGGATAGCTCGCCAGCGAATCTGCCTTCGTTGGTGGCTTATCAACTCAGCCCAGTCGCCCGGACCATACCACGAATGAGCAATGAGGCAACAAAAAATTCTGCCATGGGCTTCACCCTATCTCGGAAAACCTTGACAGCACGGCGGCGCGGGGAATAGCTTGCATAGCAATCATAGCCATTTGATAAAAAGGGGTCGGCCTACGGAAAATTCAGGAGGAATGATGGCGATGCAGATTACGCGCGCGTGGATTCTAACGGTCTCGGCGATCCTGCTCTGCGTTTTACAGAGCTCGTGGAGTTTCGCCGCGACGGTCGAAGAAGTTGCCTTGATGAAATCAGCCAATCGGGAAAAACTTCTCGTCGAAGGCGCAAAGAAAGAAGGCAAGGTCGTGTTTTATACCGGGTTGATCGTCGATCAAGTCGTTCGCCCGGTCAAGGCTGCTTTCGAGAAGGAATACCCGTTTGTTCAAGTAGAGTTTTTCCGTGGCAACGCGGAAAGGCTGGCGCAAAAGATGCTGGCTGAGTATCAGGCGAAAAGATACGACGTCGACATAGTCAGCGGCAGCGCCACGTCGACGATCGTGCAGCGCGCGGGCTTCATGCAGCGCTTCTACTCGGCGCATCTCGCCGAGTATCCGGCGGAGCTGAAGGACCCCAAAGGATTTTGGGGCAGCACCAACGTTTATTTCATGACCCTCGGATACAACACACGCAGCGTTAAAGCGGCCGACTTGCCGAAGAGCTACGAAGACCTGCTCAACCCGCGCTGGAAAGGGCAGATGATGTGGGCGACTAGCCGCGGTTCCGGCGCGCCGCAGTTCATCGGCAACATTTTTGTGACGATGGGGCAGGAAGCGGGTAAGGCGTATCTGCAAAAGTTGAAGCAGCAAAATATCGCCAAAAGCACCGCCAGCGCGCGCCAGATTCTCGACATGGTGATCGCTGGCGAGTATCCGATGGCGATCCAGATTTTTAATCACCATGCCTACATCAGCAAGACGGCCGGCGCGCCGGTCGATTGGCAGCCGCTGGAGCCGGTCACGGCGACCAACAATACTATCGGCGTTGCCAAGAACGCGCCTCATCCTTACGCGACAATGCTGTTTATCGACTTTGTGCTGTCGAGACAAGGTCAGAAAGTTTTTCAAGCGTCCAATTATCTGCCGGCCCATCCAGACGTGCCCGCCTTGCAAGCCGATCTCAAGCCGGGCGGTGGACGCTTCAAAAAAGTGAACTATCTGAGCCCGGACCTGATCTACGACAAGAGCAATGAGTGGGGCGATTATTTCGACAAAGAATTTCTCCGCTGAGCGGAAGCCGGCAATGCGAGGCTGGTGCCAAATTGGCAAACACGTAAATTCGCCGGCAGAATCGCTGAATCCGAAGGCCAAAAGTTTGAACCCGCGTCCGTGGTCGGCGCTTCCTTCGTCGAGCGATTGGCAGCCAAGGATTGTTTGACAGGTAGAGCGTGCCAATGATGGAACGGATCTACGTCTCACTATCAGCACTGATTGCCGTTTTCCTTATCGCGCATCAGGCGGAAACGCAGGGACTCGCGCCGACACCTCTGGAAAAGGTCGCTACTAGCTATCCGAGCCGATCGATCACCAGTTTTCCCATACTAGAGACCGCCCGGCAGAAAGGCTTCTTCCAAAGAGAGGGTCTCAACGCCAGTATCCTCTACGTGCGCGGAGGCATAGACATTAACGCGTTGATCACAGGCGACATAGACTACGCCGCTGCCAGCACCACGGCGGTTACTGCTTTTGTGGCCGGCGCGCCGCTGCGTCTGATCATGAGTTACAACGCCTATGTTGACCAAGTTCTTTTCGCCCAGCCGAAATACCGCAGCTTGGCCCAGCTCAAAGGTCAAGCTATCGGGTCCCTAAACCCGGGCGGACTCGTGGACACACTGTTGAGACGGATCTTGACTCGCGGGGGACTGCAGCCTGAACGAGATGTGGTCATCCTCAACATGGGCGGGACGCCGGAGCGTTACGCGGCTTTGAAGGCCGGTTCGATTGCGGCCGCCATGCTGAGTTCTCCCCATAGTTTCCGAGCCGAGAAGGACGGTTTTTATAAGATCGCGACTGCAATCGAATATGCGGATGTGCCCGGGACAGGCGTCGTGGTGCGCTCAGACCGGATCAAGAAGCAACCCGACCAGATCAAACGGTTTATTCGAGCTTCTCTTCGAGCCATGGCTTATATCCGTGACAATCGATCAGACGCCACTCAGATGATCGCGCGCGAGTTTGGCATGGATCAAGAAGTTGCCGCGCTGTCCTATAATCAGTTGCTGGAGCTTCTGAGCCCGGACGGAAAACATCGTATGGACGGGCTTCAGTTGATCGTCGATATTGCTCGCGCGGCGCAAAAAGTCGAGCGGCAGATCAGCGCTTCCCAACTTGTCGATGAGACCCTGCTCGAACAGGTCTTGCGTGACCCAGGGTGGCAACGCTAGCCGTCGTTGTGTGTCAGCCATTCGCTCCGCGCCGCAGTTGGGACTTTCACGCTTGAAGCGCAGCCTTGGTTCGTTTGCGATAGAAAAATCCCGGCATTCTCTTTTTCTTGCGAGAAATTATTTGACTGGCTTCTCGTGACAGGCGTATACCGCGCATATGCTGCCTTTGGTCTTCTTGAATGGGCTTGCTCTTTTGTTGCGCGCAAGTTCGGAGGGAGGAACTCATGAGGTCGAAATGGAAAATTCTCAAACTCGGACTTTTCGCCGCGTTTGTAACCGTGGTTGGACTACCGGGAACAGTCAAAAGCCAGTCAAAGGAAATTATCGACGGAGCCAGAAAAGAGGGCAAGGTTCTCCTGTACACCGCGTTAACCATCCATGAAATTGACGAGATTGCCGGTCCCTTTGTCAAAAAATATCCTTTCTTAAAGGTGGAGTCGTTCCGCGGCAATGCCTTGCAACTTCTCCAAAAAATTACGATGGAAGCGCGGTCCGGCCGGCAGCAAGTCGACGTGGCTCAATTCAACGGGTTCGAGGCCTGGCAACTCCAGAAACTCGGACTGCTGCAAAGCTATAAGTCGCCTGAAGCAAGAAATTTTCTCGATAGCTACAAGGATCCGGCGGGATACTGGACTACGATTTACGCTAACTATCTGGTGCTGGGCCTTAACCCCAAGATGGTGCCCGCTGCCGATGTACCAAAAAAATGGGAGGATCTCCTAAACCCTAAATGGAAAGGTGACAAACTGGCGCTCGATCGCGACAACGCGGTTTGGTACAGCGGCCTGGCCCTTTATTGGGGACAGGAAAAGGCTGAAAGGTTCATGAGAGCTCTGGCCGACCAGCAACCGACTATGCGCAAAGGGCACACGTTGATTGCAACGCTAATGTCGAGCGGGGAATTTCCACTCGGGTTGGTCTATGCGCATCGGGTCGAGGAGATGAAAGCGAAAGGGGTCAATAGCATCGAGTGGGTTCCGCTGGAACCGATCGTGGCAACTCCGAATGTAATTGGCATTGGAAAAAACGCTCCAAATCCTAATGCCGCGAAGCTGCTTGTCGATTTTTTCCTATCGAAGGAAGGCCAAATAATTTCTCAAAAGCAGCAGTACCGCGTGCCGGCAAACCCGGATTTACTTCCCGTCTCTCCGAGCCTTGATCCGAAGAACCTGAAGATTTCGTTGGTCAACCGGCAGGCAGCCGAAAAATATGAGCAGTTCGATAGGCAGTATCAGGAGCTTTTCATGAAGGGAAAGGCCGAATGAAAGTTACAAACGGGCTCAACAGAAACGCGGCAGCGCCAAATTGAGCCATCAAGAGTGCACGTCTGTCACTCCGCGAAAGGCGGCTTCAAGTCTAGTTTGTGCTCGCTGGCGGCCGCCGATGCTGGGTCGCCTGCTCATAAGCATATGCCAGTTTTATCATTTTGCCATCGTCATAAGGGTGTCCGAGAAAACTGATTCCAGCGGGAAGGCTGTCGCGCGTAAATCCCGCAGGGACCGCGATCGTCGGCACAAACACCAAGAAGGTGTTCAAGTGCGGCGCACCTCTGTGATTGATGTAAGGAGGGTTAATCCCGTCGCTGATCAGCGTCGGCTGGTGCTCGATGGATTTATGGACAATGGCGTCCAGCTTGTTATCAGCCATGACTTTTAGAACATTGATCATCAACTCGTCTCGCGCGATCAAGTACT
>Ga0193707_1000354_pt1 | contig 15335 bp, 10 predicted proteins | sample U3c2metaG_FD_143043 | JGI IMG/M metagenome (GOLD analysis project Ga0193707, IMG submission 143043) | Soil microbial communities from a riparian zone of the East river system, Colorado, United States - U3c2 | ecosystem: Environmental > Terrestrial > Soil > Riparian zone | place: USA: East River... | reverse complement strand
CTGCCGGGGAACCAGCGGGACGCTGCGGAAACGTTCGCGGCCCTGGTTTTGGGGGCCTGAGACCATGATCAGTATCACCAGCGGTATCACGGGTGATTCGACCGGAGAAATGAGAACGTCCCGAGTCGCTGACCTTGCGAAACTCGGGACGGATCTTGTGTCCGAGGGGGGACTTGAACCCCCATGCCCCGTGAAGGGCACTAGCACCTCAAGCTAGCGCGTCTGCCTATTCCGCCACCCGGACGTGGTGCACCGTGCGGTCTCCCGCAGCGGCTGCCACACGATAGCAAATTCGTGGTGATGCCGCGAAGTCACTCACCTTCCGCGGCTGGGGGAGGATGGGGCTACCGGGCCTGGTCTCCAGGACGAGTCCGCAGTGAACAAGGAGGACGGACCGTGAGTGATCTTTCGGCCGAAGACGAGGTCGTCGAACTCTGCAGCGAGCTTATCCGCATCGACACCACCAACCCCGGGGATCACAGTGGGCCCGGGGAGCGGAAGGCCGCCGAGTACGTCGCCGAGAAGCTCTCCGACGTCGGGCTCGACCCCCAGATCTATGAGTCCCACACCAAACGCTCCAGCCTTGTCGTACGGATCGAAGGGACCGACCCGACACGAGACGCGCTCCTCGTCCACGGGCACCTCGACGTCGTCCCGGCGCAGAAACACGACTGGACGCGTGACCCCTTCGGTGGTGAGGTCGCCGACGGATGTGTCTGGGGTCGCGGTGCCGTCGACATGAAGGACATGGACGCCATGGTCCTCGCGGTGATGCGGGAGCGCCTGAGGCAGGGCCGGCGGCCGCAGCGGGACGTCGTCCTCGCCTTCCTCGCCGACGAGGAGGCCGGGGGCAAGTGGGGTGCGCACTGGCTGGTCGACAACCACCCCGACCTGTTCGAGGGCTGTACGGAGGCGATCGGCGAGGTCGGTGGCTTCAGCCTGACCCTGCCGAACGACGAGCGCCTCTACCTCATCGAGACGGCCGAGAAGGGCCTCGCCTGGATGCGGCTGACGGCGGACGGTACGGCCGGGCACGGCTCGATGGTGCACCGCGACAACGCCGTCACCACTCTCGCGGAGGCGGTGGCGCGGCTGGGAAAGCATGAGTTCCCCGTGCAGCTGACCAACACCGTACGGGCCTTCCTCGAAGAGGTCTGTAAGGCCAGTGGCATCGAATTCGACGAGAACAATATCGAGAAGACCGTCGAGAGCCTCGGCAGCCTTTCAAGGATGATCGGAGCAACGCTCCGGAACACCCTCAATCCCACCGTTCTCGACGCCGGCTACAAGGCGAACGTCATCCCGCAGAGCGCGACCGCCCAGGTCGACGGGCGCTTCCTGCCGGGGCATGAGGAGGAGTTCTTCAAGACCGTCGACGAGCTCCTCGGCCAGCACGTGAGCAGGGAGTTCGTCCACCACGACATCGCCGTGGAGACGGAGTGGGCGGGGTCGATCACCGACGCGATGACGGCGGCTTTGCGTGCGCACGACCCGAAGGCGCGGCCTGTTCCGTACTGTCTTTCGGCCGGTACGGACGCGAAGTCATTCTCCACACTGGGCATGCGGTGTTTCGGTTTCGTGCCGCTGAAACTCCCGAAAGACTTGGATTTTTCCGGCATGTTCCATGGCATCGACGAACGCGTTCCCGTCGACGGACTTCGCTTCGGCGTACGAGTTCTCGACCATTTTCTAGATCACGTCTGAATCCGCCCCAACGATCGCACTCCGTGGTGCTACGGTAACCGACCGTACGGACCGCATCCGCGTTCCGTGCTGGTGGTCAACGCCAAGGAGGGCGCGTGATTTCTGGACGGCCGTGGGTGCGGAGGCTTGCCGCTGCACGCCGTCCGGGCGTCCTCGCGCTGCCGGCGACGCGATCCGTCAAGCGATCCGTCGAACGATTCGTCATGCGACCCGTCGCGCAAACAGTCGCGCGACTCGTCGTACGGCCGGTGGTCAGGCGTCTGCTGATGATGGCAGCCGTCGCGGTCGCCGGCTGGCTGCTCGGAGTCGCCGGCCAGGCACACGCCGACCAGGCATACGCCGACACCGTTCCGGGAGCACGCCTTCCCAGCGTCGCCGCGCAGGCCGAGAGCGTGACCGCGATCGCGGATCACGTCCTGCCCACGCGCCGCGTCGTCCCGGCCGTGCGCAAAGCCGGAGCGGTCCTTGCGCCCGCCCGTCCGCCGGCGATCCTCGCCCTGCCACCCGCGGCGACATCGGCACTGGCCGATGCGACGCGGCGCCGCGCGCCGGTGGGCTCGGCAGGTCCTTCTCGGACTCGACGGCACGGCGGCGCCGGTTCTCGAGCCGGGGTCACCGGCGCACCGGTGAGCCACATCGGGACGCACGCCGCACCGGGGGCGTCCGGGAAGGCATTCGCCGACCACGGGTCGCGCAAGGCCAAGAAGCGCATGACCAAGAAGCGCAAGGCGGCGCCCGCGCCGTCCGTTCCAGGGCAGCCGGGTCCGCTGCCGCAGCGAGGGCAGGCACTGCCCCCCTCCGCCGATAACGGCGTCACCCACCAGGTCGGGGTCCGGCGCACGACCGAGCCGGGTACGGCCCACAGCCGTCCCGCCATCCCCATCCTGCGCACCGGGACCGTTCCTCCGGCCGTCCGCACCGCTGCGGACGAGCCCACCTTTTCCCCCGACTGAGACCCCACCACCGGCCCGTACGGGCCGGTCGACGCACGCCCGCGTTCCAGCGGTCGTGCCAGTACCCCGAGAAGTTGTTCGGTCAATCCTGTCCAAATGAGGAGCAACACATGCGTATGTGGGCTAAAGGCGCCGCAGGTGCCACCCTGCTCACCGCGAGCTTCGTCGCGTTCGGGGCCGGTCCGGCCATCGCCGACGTGACCAACGGCAACGGCAGCGTGCTCGGCGGCAACCAGGTCAACGCGCCGATCTCCATCCCGGTCGACGTCAGCGGCAACGCCGTCGCCGTCCTCGGCGGCGCGCTCGCCGGTTCGAAGGGCGGCGCGTCCGTCCACAACATGGACGGCGAGGGCGGCGACAACCGTACGTCCGGCCGCGGCAGCATCGGCGGCGGCAACCAGCTGAACGCGCCGATCAACGCACCCATCAACGCCTGCGGCAACTCGGTCGCCCTCATCGGGCACGCCCTGTCCGGCTGCGAGGGGGGCGCCAAGGTCCACACCAGCGCGTACGGGGGCGGCCACAGCCGTACCAACGGCAGCGGCAGCGTCCTGGGCGGCAACCAGGTCAACGCGCCGATCAGCGCGCCGATCAACATCTGCGGCAACGCGGCCGCGGTGCTCGGAGACGCGCTCGCCGGCTGCAAGGGCGGCGCCAAGGTCCACACCGCCGCGTACGGCGAGGGCGGCCACAGCGTCACCGACGGCCGCGGCAGCGTCGGCGGCGGCAACCAGGTCCACGCGCCGGTCAACGCGCCCATCGACGTCTGCGGCAACGCCGCCGCCGTCGTCGGCCACGCCCTCGCGGGGTGCCGGGGCTCGGTGGGCACCGGCGGCTACGCGGGTGGCTACTACGGCGGCTTCCACGGCCGTACGTCCGGTCGCGGCAGCGTCGGTGGCGGCAACCAGGTGCACGCGCCGGTCAACGCGCCGGTCGACGTCTGCGGCAACGCCGCCGCCGTCATCGGGCGCGCGCTCGGCAGCTGCGGCGCCGACCAGGGCGGCTACAGCGGTGGCTACGGCGACGACTGCATCGAGCCGTCGAGCGCCCGCATGTCCGGCAACGGCAGCGGCCTCCCGCAGCTCCCGGTCAGCGTGGGGTCCCTGGGCAACGGTGCACTGCCCGTGGCGATGGGCGCGTCCCCGGCCCTGCCGAGGCTGAGCGGCCGTGAGGTCGCGCCGCAGTCGGCGCAGAACGGCAACCCGCTCGACGGACTGCTGCGCGTCCCGCCGGTCGGCGGCCCGCCGAAGCAGCTCCCGCCGGTCGGCCTGACCTCGGCCGACTCCTCCACCGGGTCCCCGAACGGCGCGCTCCTGGCGCTCGCGCTCGGCGGCATGTTCGCGGCCACGGCCGGTACGGTCACGGTGGCTCGCCGCCTGGGCCGCCGGTCCAGCCGCTGACGAAGTACTCGAAGCACGTGGGGCCTGGCCCCGCGATGTGAAGCGAGAACGCCTTGCCTGCCCCGGAGCCATGGTCCCGGGGCAGGCAAAGCCCTATTAAAGGGAAGAATCCCCTGGATCGCCCCACGTCCCATGTTCGGCACATTGATGTAGCTTCGAAGGAAACAAGGGGTGGCGTCCGCTCAGAAGGTGCGCTTCGCGCGAATCACCTTTCGGCGGAGCTGGATTCGGCGCCTACCGTCGGGGTAGACCCGCACGCGGACGAGCTCCCACCCACCGCGCTCAGCGTGCTCGACCAGGATTTGCCTGGCAGCATCCCGAGTGGTGCCGCGCGGCAGACGCAGTACTAGGTAGGAGTACTCAAGCATTGCCCTTATTCTGCTCCGTCTAGGGTCCCTGCGGGGGGCATGGATCCTCTTCCGCGGAAACCGGTCTACTTTTGACCGTGCGCGGGACGGCACCCAAGCGACTCCCGCCCGAGTCGAGACTTGCGAGGTTCAGGCATCGTGCCCGACAGCAACGGCACAAAGAAGCCAGACGGCATCCGGCTGGTGATCGTCGAGTCGCCTGCGAAGGCCAAGACCATCGCGGGTTACCTCGGCCGCGGGTACGTCGTCGAGTCCAGTATCGGCCACATCCGCGATCTCCCCGAGAGAGCGGCCGACATCCCGCCAAAGTACAAGGGCGAGGCATGGGCCCGGCTCGGTGTCAACGTCGACCATGGCTTCGAGCCTCTGTACGTCGTGAACGCCGACAAGAAGCAGCAGGTCGCCAAGCTCAAGAAGCTCCTGCAGGACGCCGACGAGCTCCTCCTCGCGACGGATGAGGACCGCGAGGGCGAGGCCATCGCCTGGCACCTGCAAGAGGTCCTCAAGCCCAAGGTGCCGGTGCACCGCATGGTGTTCCACGAGATCACCGCCGACGCCATCCGCGCCGCCGCGCGCAGCCCGCGCGAGCTGAACATCAAGCTCGTCGACGCGCAGGAGACCCGCCGCATCCTCGACCGGCTGTACGGCTACGAGATCAGCCCGGTGCTCTGGAAGAAGGTCATGCCGAAGCTCTCGGCGGGCCGCGTGCAGAGCGTCGCCACCCGCCTGGTCGTCGAGCGCGAGCGTGAGCGCATCGCCTTCGTCCCGGCCGGCTACTGGGACCTCGCCGCCACCTTCGACACCGGCAAGCCCGAAGACCCCTCGACGTTCGACGCGACCCTCGTCGCGGTCGATGGCAAGCGCGTCGCCCAGGGCCGTGACTTCTCCGCCCAGGGCCAGATCAAGTCCGCCGAGATCCTCCACCTCGACGAGGCGGCCGCACGCGGGCTCGCCGCGCGCCTCGACAAGAGGCCGTTCGAGGTCAAGTCCGTCGAGCGCAAGCCGTACAAGCGCAGCCCGTACGCCCCGTTCCGTACGACCACGCTGCAGCAGGAGGCCAGCCGCAAGCTGGGCTTCTCGGCCAAGTACACGATGCAGGTCGCGCAGAAGCTGTACGAGAACGGCTTCATCACCTATATGCGTACCGACAGCATCCAGCTGTCCGAGACGGCGATCAACGCCGCCCGCAGCCAGGCGCAGACGCTGTACGGCGCCGACTACATCCCGGACAAGCCGCGCGTCTACAAGAGCAAGGTCAAGAACGCCCAGGAGGCGCACGAGGCGATCCGCCCGTCCGGCGACACGTTCCGTACGCCGGGCGAGACCGCCCTCAGGGGCGACCAGTTCCGCCTGTACGAGCTGATCTGGAAGCGCACCGTCGCCAGCCAGATGAAGGACGCCGCCGGCCAGTCGGTCTCGGTGCGCGTGAAGGGCGACTCCACCGACGGCGAGACCGCCGAGTTCGGCGCCTCCGGCAAGACCATCACGTTCTACGGCTTCCTCAAGGCCTACGTCGAGGGCTCCGACGACCCGGCGTCCGACCTGGACGACCAGGAGCGCCGGCTGCCCACGCTGGAGGAGGCCGACCCGCTCACCGCGACCGAGCTGACCTCTGAGGGCCACTCCACCCGGCCGCCCGCCCGCTACACCGAGGCGACGCTGGTCAAGGAGCTGGAAGACCGCGAGATCGGCCGGCCGTCGACCTACGCGACGATCCTCGGCACCATCCTCGACCGCGGCTACGTCTTCAAGAAGGGCACCGCGCTGGTGCCCTCGTTCCTGGCCTTCGCCGTCGTGAACCTCCTGGAGAAGCACTTCGGCCACCTGGTCGACTACGACTTCACCGCGCACATGGAGGACGTCCTCGACGAGATCGCCCGCGGCGAGGCCGAGCGCGTCCGGTGGCTGCAGCATTTCTACTTCGGCCAGAACGGCGACGAAGGGCTCAAGGAGCTGGTCAGCGACCTCGGCGACATCGACGCCAAGGAGGTCAGCTCGTTCCCGATCGCGGGCAGCGACATCGTGATCCGCGTCGGCCGCTACGGGCCCTACCTCGACCGCGACGGCCAGCGGGTCAACATCCCCGAGGACATCGCGCCGGACGAGCTGACCATCGAGAAGGCCGAGGAGCTGTTCGCGCAGCCGAGCGGCGACCGTGATCTCGGCGCCGACCCGGCGACCGGGCGCCTCGTCGTGGCCAAGACCGGGCGGTTCGGCCCGTACGTCACCGAGATCCTCGAAGACGGCGCGCCCAAGTCGGCCAAGCCTCGTACCGGCTCTCTGCTCAAGTCGATGACGCTCGACACGGTCACCCTCGAGGACGCGCTGAAGCTCCTGTCGCTGCCGCGCGTGCTCGGTGAGATCGACGGCGAGCCCGTCACGGCGCAGAACGGCCGGTTCGGCCCGTACCTCAAGAAGGGCACCGACAGCCGCTCGCTGGAGTCGGAGGAGCAGCTGTTCGCGGTCACCATCGAGCAGGCCAAGGAGATCTTCGCCCAGCCCAAGCAGCGCGGGCGCGGGCGGGCCGCCGCGGCGCCGCCACTGCGCGAGCTCGGTGACGACCCGGCCAGCGGCCAGAAGGTCGTGGTCAAGGAGGGTCGCTTCGGCCCGTACGTCACCGATGGCGAGACCAACGCCAGCCTGCGCAAGAGCGACGAGGTCGAGTCGATCACGATCGAACGCGCCGCGGAGTTGCTTGCCGAGCGTCGCGAGAAGGTCGCCGCAGGTGGCGGTAAGAAGCCGACGAGAAAGCGACCCGCCAAGTCCCGCTCCTGACAGGGCTCAGTGTCGATACTCTGACACAATGACCAGAACGGGCAGCCCCGCCGGCGTTCTTTCGATCAAGCCGTTCCGGCGGCTGTGGATCGCCCTGTCACTGTCCAGCTTCGGCGACTGGCTGAGCATTCTCGCGCTCACCGCGCTGGCCGGCTCCCTGACCAAGGGGTCGGCGGAAAACTACGCCATTGGCGGCGTCCTCGTCGTCAAGCTGTTGCCGGCGCTGATATTCGGCCCGCTCGCGGGCGCCGTCGCCGACCGCTTCGACCGGCGCATCACGATGGTCGTCGCGGACGTCCTGAGGTTCGCGTTGTTCCTGTCGATCCCGCTCGTCGGGCGGCTCGACTGGCTGTTCATCGCGACGTTCCTGATCGAGGTCGTGACGCTGTTCTGGATCCCGGCCAAAGAGGCCACGGTCCCGAACCTCGTGCCGAGAGATCAGCTCGAACGCGCCAACCAGGTCAGCCTGACCTCGACGTACGGCTCGGCGCCGGTCGCCGCGGCGATGTTCTCGGTGCTGGCGCTGATCTCGAAGATGCTGTTCTCCCAGGAGCAACATCAGGCCGACCTGGCGCTGTACATCAACGCCGTCACCTTCCTGGTCTCCGCGGCGACGATCTTCTCGCTGCGGGAGATCCCGAAGCAGCGCGGCAAGGTGTCGGTGCCCTCGATTCTCAAGCAGATCGTGGGCGGCTGGAAGTTCGTCGGCTCGACGCCTCTCGTACGCGGCCTGACCATCGGCATCCTCGGCGCGTTCGCCGCGGGCGGCGCGGTGATCGGCATCGCCAAGGTCTACGTCAAGCAGCTCGGCGGCGGCGACGCGGCGTACGGCGTGGTGTTCGGCATGGTGTTCGTCGGTATGGCCGTCGGCATGTTCCTCGCGCCGCGCATCCTGACGGAGTTCAGCCGCCGCCGGCTGTTCGCGCTGGGCATCGTCGGCGCCGGTGTCGCGCTCGCGCTGATCGCGGTCATCCCCAACCTGGTGATCGTCGCGCTGCTGACCGCGCTGTGCGGGGCGGGCGCGGGCATCGCCTGGGTGATCGGCTACACGCTGATCGGCCTGGAGGTGGAGGACAGCGTCCGTGGCCGCACGTGGGCGTTCCTGCAGTCGCTCGTACGGGTCGTGCTGCTGCTCGTGGTCGCCTCGGTGCCGTTCATCGCGGGCGTCGTCGGCAACCACCGGCTCAAGCTTCCCGGCAAGAACATCTACCACTTCGACGGCCCCAACGCCGTGCTCCTGATCGGCGCCGTCGTCGCGGTGCTCGTCGGGCTGATCGCGTACCGGCAGATGGACGACCGGCGCGGCGTGCCGCTGGTCCGCGACTTCGTGGCCGCGCTGCGCGGCGAGCGCTACACGCTGGAGGAGTCCGGCCGCGAGCACGGCGTGTTCATCGCGCTGGAGGGCGGCGAGGGCGCGGGCAAGACCACGCAGGCGCGGCTGCTGTCGATCTGGCTGCGCGACCAGGGCTTCGACGTGGTCATGACGCGTGAGCCGGGCTCGACCAAGATGGGCATGCGGCTGCGCGCGATGCTGCTCGACAAGCAGAGCTCCGGGCTGTCCGCGCGGGCCGAGACGCTGCTGTACGCCGCCGACCGCGCCCAGCACGTCGTCGAGGTCATCGAGCCGGCGCTGCGGCGCGGCGCGATCGTCGTCACCGACCGCTACGTCGACTCCTCCCTGGCCTACCAGGGCGCCGGGCGTGAGCTGAAGGTCCCGGAGATCGCCGAGGTCAACCGGTGGGCGACCAGCGGCCTCACGCCGGATCTGACGATCATCTTGGACGTGCCCTCCGACGTCGGGCTGACGAGGTTCGCCTCGCCGGCCGACCGCATCGAGTCCGAGCCGCGGGAGTTCCACGAGCGCGTACGCCGCGGGTTCCGCGCGCTCGCCGACGCCGAGCCGCACCGCTACCTCGTGATCGACGGCACCCAGGCGCAGACGGAGATCTCCCGCAAGATCCACGACCGGGTGCGGGCCATCCTGCCCGACCCGATCCCGCCGAGCGCCGAAGACGAGACCAGCACGTTCTCCGCCATCAAGGACTGACCCCGCCCGGCGCTGCAATAGCATCGTCCGCGTGACGGTGTACGACGACTTGGTCGGGCAGGGGCCCGTCATCGAGCAGCTGGACATCGCGGCGCGCGCCGCCGCCGACGTCCTGGCCGGTGCGGGCGGCTCCGGGATGACCCATGCCTGGCTGTTCACCGGCCCGCCCGGCTCCGGGCGCTCGGTCGCGGCCCGCGCGTTCGCCGCCGCGCTGCTCTGCCCCGACCGGGGCTGCGGGCACTGCGCCTCCTGCCACCAGGTGCTGTCCGGCACCCACGCCGACATCGAGGTCGTCCGCCCCGCCGGGCTGTCGTACGGCGTGCGCGAGACCCGCGAGCTGGTCCTGCGCGCGGCGTCCTCGCCGACCGGCGGCAGGTGGCGCATCATGCTGTTCGAGGACGCCGACCGTTCCACCGAGCAGGCGGCGAACGCCCTGCTCAAGGCGATCGAGGAGCCCCCGGCCCGTACGGTCTGGCTGCTGTGCGCGCCGTCGCCGGACGATCTCGTGGTGACCATCCGGTCCCGCTGCCGCCTCGTGACGCTGCGTACGCCACCGGCCGACGCCGTCGCCGACGTGCTCGTACGCCGCGACGGCATCGACCCCGACGTCGCCGCGGACGCCGCGCGTGCCGCGCAGGGCCACATCGGGCGGGCCAAGCGGCTCGCCACCGACGGCGCGGCGCGCCGCAGCCGCGCCGACGTGCTCGCCGTACCATCCCGCCTGACGGGCGTCGGACCGGCCGTATCGGCCGCCGAGGTGCTGGTCAAGGCGGCGGAGGCGGAGGCCAAGACGGCGAGTTCCGCGCGCGCCGAGGAGGAGACGACCGCGCTGCGGCAGGCGCTGGGGGAGAACGCCAAGGGCCGCATGCCGCGCGGCACCGCCGGCGCGCTCAAGGAGCTGGAAGACCGGCAGAAGTCGCGGGCGACCCGTATGAAGCGCGACGCCCTCGACCGGGCGCTGCTCGACCTCGCGTCGTACTACCGCGATCTGCTGACGGTGCAGCTCGGAGCGGGTGTCGAGCTGGTCAACGTCGACCGGGCGCGGGAGTTGCGCGCGGCCGGCGGCACGCCCGAGGCGACGCTCCAGCGGCTTGAGGCGATCATGACCTGCCGCGAGAGGCTCGAGGCCAACGTGAACCCGCTCCTGGCCGTCGAGGCCATGGCGATGGCGCTGCGTACGGGCTGATCAGGTCGCTGACCTCGTTCGTTCCCGCTACTGACCATAAGCGGCCATGGCTCACATAAGACGCATCACTGGACTTTCGTCGCGCTGACCGTTCTGATGCCTCCATTGCCTGATTTTTACTTTTTGAATCCTTATGGAGGTGTGCAGTGCGGCGCGCCATCGTGCTCGCCGCCTGCGCCGTTGTCACGGCGGCGCTCGCGGCACCCGCTCAAGCGGGACTCAGTAGCAGCAAGACGCAGGGGCAGACCAAGGAGTACGTCGTCCTGTACAAGGACGGGGTCTCCCTGGACAAGGCGCACTCGGCCGTCAAGGCGGCCGGTGGCTCCATCGTCTCGGAGAACAAGGCGGTGGGGGTCGCCACCGTACGCTCGGCCAGCACCTCGTTCCTCACCGACGCCCGCAAGCAGTCGGCGGTCGACGGCGTCGCGCCCAACCGCGTCGTCGGCGAGGCGCCCAAGCTCCAGCACGCCGCGGCGAACAAGAGCCAGGCCGTGGAGAAGGAAGGCCGGAGCGGCAGCGGCCACGCGGGTGCGACGTCCTCCCACAAGCCGGATGCCGAGCCCCTGGCCGACAGCCAGTGGGACATGAAGCTGATCCACGCGACGGCCGGCGGCTCGTACAAGAAGGAGCCGGGTGACCACCGCGTGCTCGTCGGCGTCATCGACACCGGCATCGACGGCACGCACCCGGACATCGCGCCCAACTTCAACCGGGCGCTCAGCCACAACTTCACCACCGACATCCCGGTCGACGCGAACGGCACCGAGGTCGACGGACCGTGCGAGCACCCCTCGTGCGTCGACCCGGTCGACGAGGACGACAACGAGCACGGCACGCACGTCGCCTCGACGATCGCCTCGCCGATCAACGGCCTCGGCATCGCGGGCGTCGCGCCGGACGTCTCGCTCGTGAACGTACGGGCCGGCCAGGACTCGGGATTCTTCTTCCTGCAGCCCGTGGTCGACGCGCTCACCTACTCCGCCGACCACGGCATCGACGTGGTCAACATGTCCTTCTACACCGACCCGTGGCTGTTCAACTGCACGAACAACCCCGCGGACTCGCCGGAGTTCCAGGCCGAGCAGCGTACGGTCATCAAGGCGTCGGAGCGGGCACTGGCCTACGCGCACCGGCACGGCGTGACCATGGTCGCCGCGGCGGGCAACGGTGCCACCGACTACACCAAGACCATCGTCGACGCTTCGAGCCCGGACTACCCGGCCGTGGCCGGTGAGGCGCCGTACGAGCGGACCATCCCGCCGTCCTGCATCTCCGAGCCGAGCGAGGGGCAGAACGTCATCCCGGTGTCCGACGTTGGCATCAGCACCCGCAAGTCGTACTTCTCCGACTACGGCAACGGCTACATCGCGGTAGCCGCCCCCGGTGGCGACGCCTACGACACCGTCGACCAGAAGGCCGACGTGACCAAAGAGATCCTCGCGGCGTACCCGAAGTCACTGGCCGAAGCCCGCGGCGAGCTGAACCCCGACGGCACGCCGAACGTCCCGTACGTCGTGGAATCCTGCAAGGGCTCGACCTGCGCGTACTACCAGTACCTCCAGGGAACCTCGATGGCCTCACCGCACGCCACCGGCGTGGTCGCGCTGATCGTCAGCCGGTACGGCCAGCGTGACCGGGTCCACGGCGGCCTGACCCTGTCCCCGGACCGGGCCGAGTCGATCCTGGAACACACCGCCACCGAACACGCCTGCCCGACCCCGCGCGCGTTCACGTACACGCGCCAGGTCAAGCAGGCCGACGGTTCCTACCAGACGGTGACCGCCACTCACACCTGTGAGGGCTCGACGGGCCACAACGGCTTCTACGGCCACGGCATCATCGACGCCCTGGGCGCCGTCTCGCACTGATCCACCTGTTGTGAGGGGCGCTCCGGCTTCGGCCGGGGCGCCCCTTGCCGTTGAGGCAGTGCGCGGGCGGAGGATCAGGCCTGGCGCCGGTAGGCGTCGATACTCGTGACCGGGTCGCCTGACCACTCCGGAAGCCTCTGGGACGCCTGGACCACCCGAACCCAGGCGGAGCGGATCAGACCTGGGGCACGCGGAATCAGCAGCCGGCCGAACGCATTCGGGTCGATGCCGTCATAGCCATGGCGTACGACGGAGCGGTGGACGTCATCGGAGACCACGAGCACCATCGGAGCGTCAGTGCTTTCGAGGATCCGCTTCACCGGATCGGCGTTCAGGAGCCGGAACGCGACGTCGAGCGACTCGCCGAAGCACCCGTTCTCGTCGAAGGTGACCTCGCCGGCATGGACGACCACGCGGAGCCGGAACCGCTGAGCCGGATGATGCTCGTTGTGCGCGGAGAGCAGGGCGCAGAGGGTCGGGACGACCGTGTCGAGCAGCAGGGTCTTGGGTGCCTGGTCGACCGGATGGATCAGTGCCACCACGCCGTCGCCCCGATCGAGCAAGGGGTCGCGGTACGGCCCGGTGAGCCCGGCGGCGTACAGGGACTGCTCGAAAAGCTCGTACATCGATCTGCGCAGGTACCCCTTGGAGGGGTCCGTCAGCCGGGTCGAGCCTTCGACGTCGATGGCGATGATGCTTCGGTGGCAAGGGTAGCCACGGATCGTATGCGACATGAGGGGCCTCACGATTTAGTTCTTTTGAATCATTTTGAATCACATCGCCTGGGCGGATGCCCTCAGAGGGCGACAGATCGACACGCAGGATACACCGACACAACGAGATATCCCGCGTTGACGGGATCAAGGCCGAATGGTTGACTCTCTGGCATACCTGGAGATGGTCCTAGCGAGCGACCATGGCCGTGGAATCGATTCGAGTTGCTTGGCGGACTCGGGCTGAGGTGGTGGCGGTGGCTGACGGCGGGCGTGACGCGACGCACGGCAAGCGCCGGCGGCTGGCCAACGAGCTGCGCATTCTGCGTGATCTGAGCGGCATCAGCGGACGAGACCTGGCGCGGCGGATCGGCATCAGCCAATCCAAGGTCTCGCGGATCGAATCCGGCACCACCCAGCCCTCGATCGCCGAGGTCACCGACTGGACGCGTGCCGTCGATGCCGGCGACGAGACCGAGCGCCTGCTCGATGCGCTCGCCGAGATCGCTCGTAGTGAGGTGGAGACCTGGCAAGCCGTCATGGAAGGTCGTCCGCAGGTCCAGGACGAGCTCCGCGAGCGAGAGGCGGAGGTGGGCCGCGCTCGCACCTTCCAGCCGGCAGTGGTCCCGGGCCTACTGCAGACGCCCGCGTACGCACAGCGCGTGTTCACGATCCTCAAGGCCGACGTCCCGCAGACGAGTGTCGCCGCGGCCGTGGCCGCCAGGCTCGACCGCCAGCTCGCCCTGTACGAGGACGGCAGGCGCTTCGAGTTCCTGCTCACCGAGGCCGCGCTCCGCTGGCGCCCCGGCCCGCCACGGCTGATGATCGCCCAGCTCGACCGGGTCGCGACGGTGAGCACGCTCGACAATGTCTCGATCGGACTGATTCCGTTCTCCGCCGAGGCGGACACTGTGTACTCCCATGGATTCGCCCTCTACGACGACGGAGACGACGCCGAAGCCTTCGTCCTGGTCGAGGTCGACCACGGATGCCTCACCGTCAGCGACCCCGACGACGTGGCGTTGTACGCGCGCCGCTGGTCGTCGCTGCGGAAGTCGGCCGTGTTCGGCGACGAGGCGCAGGACCTCCTGGGTGCGCTGAGCGCCGAGCTGCGGACGATCGAGGCCTGACGCGGTGCCCCCAGTCCGTCAGGTCCGAGCGCGGATGCCGGCGTCCGTCGGCATCCGCACCCTGTGTCCGGTCGGGTCAGCCGACGTCGAACCGGCCGGCCTTGACCGCGGTGACGAAGGCGTCCCACTCGGTACGGCTGAACCAAAGGACAGGCCCGTCCGGCCCGGCCTTGGAGTCGCGGACCGCCACCGCTCCGGTCATCGCGACCTCGACGCACGTGTTGAGGTCGCAGGCACGCTGGAACTCCGCCGACTCCAGCATCATCCGCTCCATGGCTTCACTCATGGTGCCCCCTTTCTTCCTGAGACGGCCCCGTACCGCCTCCTGAGAGGACCATCGGATGCGTCACTGGCGGAAAACTGGGTGAAAATCTGGCCGGAGGCCAGGTGCGCCGTGGGGTGTCACGCCGAGTGACACCCATTGGCCGAGGTCGAACAGTTATTCGACTGTTTCATATGGCGAAAGGAGGAAAGAGTAAATACCACGCGGGGAGAACCGTACGGAGGGTTCCGGTGGAATTCCGGGTGCTCGGGCCAATCGAATTCTGGGCGACCGGAATTCGAAAGGATCTCGGGACTGCCAAGGAACGACTTCTGCTCGCCGTTCTCCTGCTCGCCGAAGGACGCCCGGTCCCCGTGGACACGTTGATCGACCGCGTGTGGGGGCAGAACCCGCCGGCCGAGGTACGGCAGAGCCTGCAGACCGATCTCTCGCGGCTGCGTAGACGATTCAAGAAGTACGGCGTCACCGACACGGTCCGCCTGATCGCGACGCCGGGCGCGTACGCGCTGGAGGTCCCGCCCGGGCAGGTCGACGTGTTCCGGTCTCGCGCGCTGCGAGAGCAGGCCATTTCCCGTCGGCGAAGTGGTAACACGAGAGGCGCTGTGGAACTGCTGCGCGACGGTGCGAACCTGTGGCGGGCGGAGCCGCTCACCGGAATTTCCGGTGAATGGGTCGACCAGGTGCGAGTGAGTCTGGACGGCGACTATCGGGCGATGGCCCGCGAACTGGTCGAGATCGAAATCGCCACCGGAAACCAGGCGGAGATCATCGGTTTCCTGGTCGACCTGATAGCTCGATACCCGCTGGACGAATCCTTCATCGGACACCTGATGCTCGCGTACTACCACTGCGGGCGGCAGGCCGACGCGATCGCTCTCTACCGCACCACCGCCCGGCTTCTGGGGAAG
>Ga0193707_1000352_pt1 | contig 15342 bp, 14 predicted proteins | sample U3c2metaG_FD_143043 | JGI IMG/M metagenome (GOLD analysis project Ga0193707, IMG submission 143043) | Soil microbial communities from a riparian zone of the East river system, Colorado, United States - U3c2 | ecosystem: Environmental > Terrestrial > Soil > Riparian zone | place: USA: East River... | reverse complement strand
TTCGCCCCGCCCCGTGCGCATCTTCGCAGGTGAAGAAGCCGCTAATGAAATGATTCTGACCGATCAATTGATCGATAGCATCGCCTTCGAAGCAGCGCGTGTTGTCGAGCCCATCGATGACCTACACGGCTCGGCTGATTACAAGCGCCATCTCGTTCGCGTGCTCGCACGCAGAACGATCACTGCTGTTGCCAACGACGGAGCGGAGACAGCGGCATGACTCTCGTCGGAATCAATGTCGAGATGGTCGGCGCTCGCGCCAAAGTCAGTGGCGCGGTGAATTATATCGCCGATCTGGAATTTCCCGGGCAGGTTTACGCCAAAGCACTGCGCAGTCCCTACCCATACGCGAAGCTCGTGCGAATCGACACCAGCAAAGCCTTGGCGCTGGCGGGCGTGCGCGCAGTGGTAACGCGCGACGATCTGGCTGAATTGAATCCTCATTTCGGCACCGGCGTCGAAGACCAGCCTGTGGTCGTTATCGACAAGGCGCGCTATGTCGGCGACATTATCGCTGCCGTCGCCGCCGACAGCCGCGAGATCGCCGACGAAGCGGTTGCTCTCATCGAAGTCGAGTACGAAGAGCTGCCGGCAGTCACTGAGATATTCGAAGCAGCGAAACCCGGAGCGCCGCTGATCCAAGAAGATCATGTCGACAAAATTGCAGGTGGGAATGTTCACGGGGTGTACCGCGCTGCCAGCGGTAACATCGAGCAAGGCTTCAAAGAATCTGATGAAGTTATTGAAAATACATACATTCTACCGCCAGTCCAGCACGGTCACATCGAACCACATGCTGTCACCGCATTTTGGGAACCCAGCGGCAAACTCGTCGTCCACACGCCCTGCCAGACTCCCTCACCGTTGCAAGAGCAACTCGCCAAAGTGTTCAAGCTGCCGCTGAATCGGGTTCGCGTCATAGTTCCGCCTGTCGGCGGCGGTTACGGCGGCAAGAATCACGCCCGCGTCGAACCCATAGTCGCGTTGCTTGCGCGCAAAGCGCGCCGCCCGGTGCAGTGGATACTCACGCGCGACGAAGTTTTTCTCACTGGGCGACGCTTCGGCGCGCTTATCAAAATTAAAACCGGCTTCAAACACGACGGCAGATTATGGGCGCGCACAGTTGGAGCATGGTACGACATGGGCGCCTACGCACTTTCGGGACCGGCAAATACGAAAAATGCCTGTATCATCGCCGGCGGCCCGTACAATATTCCGCATCGTGATTACACCACCTATGCGGTCTACACTAATCTTCCGCCGGCAGGACCCTATCGCGGCGTCGGTGCGTCCCACGTCTGCTGGGCGTATGAGTCGGAGATGGACGAGATCGCGCGCCGCGTCGGCATGGACCCGCTCGAACTGCGTCTCAAGAATCTGCTCAAAGAAGGCGATCTATTCATCACCGGGGAACCGATGATCTCCGTGGGAATTTCTGAATGCGTACGCCAAGCAGCCAAAGCTGTCGGTTGGCGCGATAACGAAGAACAAGCGGCAATATCCGCCGGACCGTTTGTCCGTGGCAAAGGATTGGCCGTCGCCATCAAAAGCACGTCGACGCCGAGCACTTCGGCGGCAAGTGTGCGGCTTAACGCCGACGGCTCGGCGGTTTTGCTGACGAGCAGTGCTGAGATCGGCCAAGGCGCCCACACTTCGCTCGCGCAGATCGTCGGCGACGTGCTCGGTTTACCGTTGGATAGAGTAAGCGTCACTTTCCCTGATACCGACGTGACGCCTTACGATAAATCCACCAGCTCGAGCCGAACGACTTTTCACATGGGTCGCGCTGCGCAAATCGCCGCTGGTCAGATACGCGATCAGCTCTTGCAGGCAGGCGCCAAAACCCTTGAAGCGCGCGTTGAGGATTTAGAATTGAACGACATGCGCCTGCAGGTAAGAGGCGTACCCGAAAAGAATCTGACCATTCCCCAACTGTTTCGCGCCATCTACGGTGAGCCGAGCGGCAGCCTTTTCGGTAACCACACGCTGCGCACCGAAGGAGGCGTCGACTCGAAGACCGGAAAAGGCAAAGGATCGTCGTTCTGGTTCTACTCCGCCGCCGGCGCTGAAGTCGAAGTCGATATTGAAACGGGCAAGCTTCGCGTGTTGAAAGTTACCACCGTCGTGGACGTCGGCAAGGCGATCCATCCGAGACAATGCGATCTCCAAAACGAAGGCTCCGCGCTCGCCGGCCTCGGCTCGGCGCTTTTCGAAGAGATGCGTTTCGACAACGGCCAGCCGATCAACGGCACCTTTCTCGACTACCTGCTGCCGTCCATGCAGGACCATCCTGTGGAATTCGAATCATTGCTCGTCGAAACGCCGCATCCCGACGGCCCGTTCGGCGCCAAAGGCATGGGCGAAGCCGGGCTTCCGCCAATGGCGGCGGCCATCGGCAACGCCGTTGCCAATGCGTTAGACGGCGCGCGTGTGCGCGACTTGCCACTGAAACCCGACAAAATCATCGCGGCGATCCAAGGCAGTAAGAAAGATCGTTAGAATGAAACTTGCCATCATCACGACAATCAACGGCCAGCGCCAGGAAATCCAGGCCAACGGGAATCAAACTCTTTTGGAGCTTCTCCGGAACGATCTCAAACTTAAAGGAACGGTAGAAGGCTGCAGCGTCGGCGTCTGCGGCTCCTGCACGGTGCTGATCGACGGCAAGCCGGTCAGCTCTTGCCTCACCCTCGCGAGCAACGTCGAAGACAAACACGTCACGACCATCGAAGGCCTGTCGCAAAACGGCGATTTCGACCCCGTGCAGCAAGCCTTTCTCAAGCACCAAGCCTTCCAGTGCGGCTTTTGCACCACCGGGATGATCATGGCGGTAAAAGGACTTCTCATCGCTTACCCGCACCCCACCGAAGAACAGGCGCGCGATTATCTCTCCGGGAACTTGTGCCGTTGTGGAACGTACAAAGAGGTCTTGGCAGCAGTCAAACAATTGTCTCAAAGATAAGATTTCCGGTGTTCAAAGCATTACTCCAGCACTCCAGTTCTTGTTACCCGTATCTGAGTTGCCCCCATGTCCACCGACATCTGTTACTGGAAACACGAAATCGAAAACAGTGAATCGTTCCTCTGCTACGACGGCAAGAGCACCGTGTGCAGCCGTTGTTGCGTAGAAGAGTGCGCCAAGGAAACACCGCAATGGTTCGCAGCATGCGCCCGCGCTGGCCATCCTACTTGGCCGAGCGTCGACCGTGGCCGGCGCGTTCCTTCAAAACTTGTCGTCCTCGAATCCTACTGGGACAATCGCCTGTTTCAAACCATGACTGTTAAAGGCTTCTTCGAATCCATGGGCCCAATGCACGATCCGCCGCTGCAACTCGCCCACCGCTTTGTCGAGTCTCAACGTGGACTCGCCCACTATACTGCCGCCCCCGACGGACTCTTATGGCGTGATCCCGGCGCCGCCGATGCGCCGATTTTTTATCTCGCCTTTCACGGTGCGCCGAGCAAAGTGAAATCGGTCCTCGAATCCATCGGTGAACAGCAACTATGCGACGCTTTCAAAGGCTACGGCAGCAAACCTAATCTCGTTTACTTCGCCGCGTGCAGCGTCCTCAAAGGCCGCACGGGGCGACAATTTGCCGGGAAGTTTCTGCAATCCTCCGGCTGTCGCGCGGTTTTGGGTTACACCACGAACGTCAATTGGATGCTCAGTCTGTTGACGGATATGTTGTTTCTCCACCGTTTTTACCGCAATGACGATCCGTGGAAAAATCTACGAAAGATCTACGACTCGGTTATCAGCGACTTCAAGCCGGCGGGCGAGATTGGCTGGACGCTGATTGAAAATAAGAAGCGGAGCACTATACCCAGGTTACTGATGAAAGGGACAGATCGTAGCGAGCCGTGATCAGAAAAATAGAAGACTCGTCGCAAAGGCGTATTCACCGAACCATTGCCGGGGACAATTGCACGTCTGGAATAGAAGCGGGAGCCGTAATATAGTCCCGTCGGATTCAATCGGAGGTCTTATGCAATTCTTCGCCATATTTCTAATGCTATCCCTCACCGCCTGCGCTACGACGCCGGTGACTATTCAGCAGGCGTCTGCGATACCGGGCTCACGCATCTTGGCGCCACAACTGGTATCTCAAACGTCCAACACGGGCAGTCTGATTGTTAAGCGCGACAGCGGTTTCATGGGCTCGGCCTGTACGATTCGCGTTTTTGTGGATGCCGTGCCGGTCGCAGATCTCGCGCCGTCGGAAAAGGTCGAACTTTTTGTTGCCCTTGGGGAGCATAGTGTCGTCGTCAGCCCTAACGGCATTTTTTGCGGTGGCGGTACTTCCGAAGCAGCCGTTGTTATTATGCCCGAGCGGCAAAGAATTCTGCGCATCGCCAGCGGTCAGAGCGGCGATATTTTCCTTCAGCCGAGCGCGTTCTAAATCCGGCGCTCAATGAAATACAGAAATTCGCTTTTGGCTGCCACAGCTGCCGAAGACAACAATCTGACATCGACTAGTAGGAGACTGTAAAATTCTCATGGCTGAGCGCTTTCCGGCAATTGGGAAAATACTGGTCGCGGTTTATCGCTTGTGTTTTAGGTCTAAATACTAACCAATCATGGTAGTATCATTCGGAGAGTTCGTTATGCCTCTTTAATATCAAGGAGATGTCAACCATGAGCTATGAATTTAAATTTAGGTCGCAAGACATGCGTCCCTCTGATTTGGCGTCGCAATATGAGGATCCGCTCGCGGCCTGGAATGCTTACACCGATTATTTGCTTGATCGATTCTATGATGACGATTTTGCTATTCTGAAAGATGGTGTCGAAATCAGCCCTGCTCAATTAAAGGCCGACGTAAAATCTTATGAGATACAAGCGGTAATGAAGGAAGACGAGGAGCGACTTCCAGCCAGTCACAGATCAGGCTGGGGAACGAACAGCGATATTACTGTTGGCGATGATGGACAGCCGACCAGCGTTTGGAAGCCAAAGAATCCTGCAGATGACTACGAATAAAAGTGCACGTCATCAAGTGCCCGACAGCAATCTTCTTGAGTTTGTTCAATGAACTCCCCGTGGCAATCTGACAATATCACACAATATAGCGATGATAATTGATCCAAAGATGTCACCCCCGAATGTTTTAATCAGGAGGCCAGTTCCCGTCTTACCTGGTGTCCTGATACGAGGATTCGGCAATGACGAACTCAGGGATCGAATAGCTCTTTACGCAGCCACCTGTGGCGAACTAAACCCACAATGATTGAACGATTAACTAGCTGAGACCTGTCGATGCGAAAGTGGATCTTCCACTTTCAAGACGTGTCTTGAGAAGTTAGCTTCACACTGTGCACATATTGAAAGGCTGAATCTAATGAGTGAGGAGAACAAGGCAATCGAGGAAACGGCGAAAGCGGGACAAGAGATCGCTAAGGCGGCGGGAAAGGCAATCGAGGCGGGTGAAGAACTCGGCGGTTTTGTTGCACGTTTTATTGCTGGCCCGCTGGAACAAGCATCCGGAATCGTTGAGGACAAGCTGAAATATCTTCGCTGGGAAAGGCAAGCTCGCCTAATGAAACGTGCCGAAGAGTTCATGCGGGAAATTGGTTTGCGTGACCCGACTCGTGCGGTTCCGCTCAAACTCGCGATTCCCTTACTACAGGGCGCTTCCCTTGAAGATGATGACAACTTACAGGATCTGTGGGCTAAGCTGCTCGTAAACGCGGCGGATGCGAATAGCACGATTGAGGTCAAGCGCGTTTTCATTGATATTCTCGAGAGCATCGGTCCGCTTGAGGCGCAAATTCTTGATGCGGTGTACAGGCTCCCATTTGAAAAAATGCAGCACTGTGGTGTGCTGACCAAAGATCTGCCACGTTCAGTAATGATCGCTTCAGATGACGCCAAGTTCAAACCTGAACCGGCATCGCCCGAAGTCGAGCTTGCTTTAGCGAATCTCACCCGCTTGGGTTGTTTATCGCCTGCCAAAACTATTGGAGGCGGCGAGGTATTCAGTCAGATTAATTCTACACTGCTGGGAAAGACGTTCGTCGAAGCATGTACGTTGCGTCGCTGACTGCGAGCAGGACCATGGCACGCAGCCCAAGCCTGTAAGTAAGGTCATCTGACACTTGGTGTTACCGTGCCTCCGCCTTCAACTCAAATTTTCCATCCCTGTCCTGACTAATTCGCCCCTCTTCATACAATCGCGCAACAGCATTCCCAACGCTCTTGTAATCCGCCTTGGGAAACCTCTCCAAGAGATCCGCAAAGAAGCAGTGGGACTCCTCGAGGGTCGAAACGATCTTGACGACTAACTCATCGACGGTTTCAACTGCCTTTGTGGCAGCATTTGGTTTCTTCACGTCTTCGATCGGGCCAAGATAATTTTTCAGGTCTACTTTGCCTTGATTGAAATAAACGATGCGCTTGTAGCGCTCGGCGGGAATATTTTCGGGAATCGTCGCGTCGATACCCATCTTTGCCGTCGTGGGAACTTTGCCGTGGATCGGCAGCGGCAGCGACGGATCGAGGGGTTTTGAGCGAGCGTTGGAGACGATGATGACGTCGCGGTCGGCTTGCACGCGCGTGGCTACCGCCCACTCCACGTCGACGGGATCGAAGACGTCGATGTCGTCGTCGACGATGGTCACGTGCTTGATGTCCGCAATCGACAAGAGCGCCATGATTGCGTTCTTGCCATCGCCGGGCACTTTCTTGATGGACGCGACGATGTGCCAATGGCAGCAGCCGCCGGGGGTGACATTGATCGCCGTCGTCTGCACTCCTGCCTCGAAGAGCACTCGCCGGGCGGCGGCTTCGTAGATCGGCGCGCTCATCCAGATATTTTCCCACGGCATCTGGAGCGCGTAATACATCGCATCTTTGCGGTGCATGATCGATTTGATCCTTACTCGCGGGTTCATGTGCAATCCGCCCATCAGCCGGTTGAATTCGCAGAACGGTCCTTCGGGATGAACCCAGCCTTCCGGCAGTATCTCTCCTTCCAAAACGATTTCCGCGTCGGCAATGCACGGCACGGGCACCGTCTCGCCATCGGCAAGTCGCAACGGCTCATTGCGCAGGCCGCCGGCAAATGTCAGCTCATTGACGCCGAGGTTGGCTTTGAAAGTCGACGCGACTAACTCGTAGGGATGCGTCCCGATGGAGATCGATACCGGCAGCGGCTTCTTTTTCGCTAGCGCGCGCTCGGCGAAGCGGCGCATGTTGTTCGGCGTGACGATGTCGATACCGGTGATGTTTCTTTCTTTGAGCATCAGCCGGTACATGCCGGCGTTCATACCGAACTCGGGATCTTCCGCGATGATCACTCCGCCGGTAATCATCGGCCCGCCGTCCATCACCGAAAACACCGGCACGGGCAAGTCATAAAGATTCACTTTCTTGCCGGTGACAATGACTTCTTTCACCGGTGCGTTGGTCACGCGCTTCGGCTTGATCGGCTTATTCATCGCGTTGCCGAGCTTGGCCGCGACGTTTTCGTAAGCGACGCCCATGCCGAGCGCGATGCGTTTGCGCGACTGCAGCAGCCCCGAGACCAACGGCATCGAATATCCCGGCAAATTTCTAAACAGCAGCGCCTTTTCCGATTGCGCTACCAGCGCGGCGACGTCGCGCAGGTCAACGGGTTTGGCGATTTCCAAAAGCTCGTCGTTTTTGCGAAGTGTGTTGATGTAGTCGCGAAAGCTAGCTTTCATCTCGTATCTCCCGCTGCAACCAAATTTTTCGGCGCCACGTAACACGCCACATCCCCGAGTCCAAGTCTAGAGAAGACCATTTAACCGCAAAGAACGCAAAGTTCGAAAACAAATTCCTGGTGATCTTCGTATCCATCGTAGTGGATACATAGCCTCATCTTTCGCGAAAGTAATGCCCTGTGTTATAAACGCGAAGATAAACTTGCCCTCATGAAAGGCTCTGTATGCCCTCATTCGGACTGACATTGGCGAACCGCGGCGTCATTATCGGCGCGGTGACTGTTCCCGAGCTTTTTGACATGGCAAAACGCGGCGAGGATTCCGGAGCGTTCGACGCCGTCTGGGTCGGCGATAGTTTGCTGGCCAAGCCGCGTCTGGAATCTATCACTCTGTTGTCCGCGTTAGCGGTTGTAACCAAGAAAGTGAAGCTTGCCGTCGGTTGCATGGCGACGTTTCCACAGAGACACCCCGCGCTGCTCGCTCAGCAATGGGCGAGCCTCGATGTGATCTCGGCCGGGCGCTCCTGGCTCGCCGTCTGCCTCGGCGGCCCGAACGAGCAAAGTCCTGCGCAAGCGCTCGAGCACAAAGTCATGGGTATCAAAGACACCGAGCGCGTCGGCCGGCTCGAAGAAGGCATCATAATTTTAAAGAAACTGTTCCATGAGGAGAAAGCTTCACATCAGGGAAAGTATTATCAATTCGAAGGCGTCACGATCCAACCCCGGCCGGTGCAGAATCCCTTGCCGATCTGGATCGCCAGCAATCCCACCGGTCTGACATGGAAAGATGGCGCGAGCGCACCATCCCCCGCCGTAGAAAGAGGCCTGCGCCGCGTCGCTAAGTACGCCGACGGCTGGATGACCAACAAAGTCACGCCGGATGAATTCAAATCACAATGGCAACGCATCCTGGCGATGGCCAAGGAGGAAGGCCGCGACCCTTCGAAGATCGGCAGCTCGCTTTACCACAACATCAACATTAACGAGAACCGCCAGGCCGCGCTCGATGAGAGCAAGGCGTTTCTCGATAAATACTACACGTCCAACTTCAGTATGAAATTCGTCGCAGGCTTCACCACCGCGGGAAGCCCGCAGCAGTGTATCGATGAGTTGAAGGCCTACTTCGCGGCAGGCATCGAACATATTACCCTGCGCATGACCTCCTGGGATCAACATAAGCATCTTAAACGATTCCTTGAGGAAGTGGTGCCCGCATTTCGATAGACTTTTCACAAGGCTTCTTTGAGATGGAGCAGCCAAAAAAATGAAAAACTCTTTGCCTGTGCTTTTGTTTTTCGCCGTGCTTGTGGGTTTATGCGCCTTCGCGTCGAGTTCTGCCGTTTCCCAGGCTCAGCTCGAACGGATCACTATCGGCTATCCGGCTACGGCGATGAGCCACTTCCCGGTATTTGTCGGACGCGAATTTGGCCAGTTTCGCGAAGAAGGCCTCGACGCACAACTGGTGCGTATGTCAGGCAATGTCGTCGTCGCTGCGCTGCTTTCCGGCGAGCTCGGCTACACGACTTCCGCCGATGTGACGATCCGGTCGCCTCTGCAGGGCCTGCCAATCAAAATGCTCGCGGCGATCGGCGTCAAGCCTTCTCTGTCGCTTATCGTCCGGCCGGAAATCAAGACGGTCGCCGATCTCAAAGGTAAGGCGATCGCGGTTTCACTGCCGGGCACGACGACGGATTTTACCGCCCGCGAGATCGTCAAGCATTACGGGCTAAATCCCGAACGAGATATCACTACGTTGGGAATGGGCGATCAGCCGCAGCGTATCGCCGCCATGCAATCCAACGCGGCCGCTGGCGCCATCGTAACCCCACCCAACGATCTCAAGGCTGAGGCGCTCGGTTTTCGTCTGTTGGTTTTCACCGGAGACTTCATGGAGGACATGGTTCTGGGCGTGCTCGGCACGAGCGAACGAAGGATCAAAGAGCGGCCTGATCAGGTGAAGAAAATGGTGCGCGCCGTGGTGAAGTCGCTTGTTTATATTCGCCAGCAACCGGAGCAGGTGACGAATTTTGCCCAGCGTTTTTGGAAGCTGGACCGCAAGCAAGCCGAAAAAAGCTATGACCTTATCGTCAAAACCATGAGCCGCGATGGCAGCGCCACCGATGCGGCGATGCAAGCAGCGATTCGCCAAGCGAGAGCAACGAGCAAGATCGATAAGGAGCTCACGCCGGCACAAGCCATGGAGTTGAGCTTTCTTCGAGAAGTTCAACAAGAACTTAAGGTACGCTGATCGACTTGCAAGTATTCATCATAAGTTCTCGAGTTCTAATCCATAATGATTCAAGGAATTGATCATCTCGTTATCGTGGTCAATGATCTCGCTGAAGCTACCAACGACTACCAACGTCTCGGCTTCACCGTCGTTCCCGGAGGGCAGCATCCAGTCGGCAGCCATAACGCTCTTATTTCATTTCAAGACGGTTCTTATCTTGAAATCATCGCGTTCTATCGCGACGCAGTCGATCATCGCTGGTGGGACCCTCTGCGCAAGGGCGAACGCTTGGTCGATTTTTGTTTTCAAACCGATGATCTACGCGGCGACACGGAGAAATTGCGAGCTGCGGGGGTCGCAATAAATAATCCCGTGCCCTGGTCCCGCAAGCGTCCTGATGGCTACGAGTTAAAATGGCTGCTGTCGCTGGCCACCGGCAGCCATCGCGGCATCGCGCCGTTTTTGATCGAGGATATTACGCCGCGCACCGAGCGTATCCCGCAGCAGTTTCATCATGAGAATGGCGTTTCCGGCATTGAAAAAGTCACCGTCGCCGTGAGGGAATTGGCACTCATCGAAAAATGGTATCGCACGCTGCTCGAATCCAGCGGGAAATATATCGTCGACAAAGAGCTTGGCGCCGAAGGTTTGGCTTTTCACGTCGGTCCGCATATTTTTGAATTTCTCACGCCGCAGGACGCCGCCAGCCCATTGCTTGATTGGCTGCGTCAGTTCGGTCCATCGCCGTTTTCCGTTGTGCTCAAAGGCAACGGAACCGCACGGCGGCCTCTAGACGTCGCTCTTACCCACGGGTCCCACTTAATCGTCAAATAGCTTATAATCGGTCGTCAGGGCATCGCCGCAGGTAGAGCATGTTCTGCGCCGTCTTCGGTGGCGGTGCTCAACAGTCACAAACGGGAAGGAGATCAAAGAATGCGAAAGCTATTGATTACCCTACTCGGCGGAGTGGCGCTGACAGCCGTCACATTCGGTATGCCGAGCCTGACCTGGAGCAGCGTCAGGGATGAGGTTCGCCAGTTTCACGTTTTCTTGCAGGACCATCCGAAGGTTTCTACCGAGCTGCGGAACAATCCAAAGCTGGTCAACAGCAAGAAATATTTGGACAAACACGATGATCTGGAGAAATTCCTCAAACGCCATCCTGAGGTAAAAAACGAAATCCTGCGCCATCCCAACCGAGTTTTTGGCCGCTATTACCGCGACGAGCAACGTTACCACTGAGTTTATTAACGAATCTTTGGCGCGGCACCTACCAGGTTTTTATCGACATAATGCCGCCATTCGTTCCCCTAGGCGCTCGATCACTCAGGCTCCCGAGACCAAGGGCTTGAAACTACTCTCAAATTTGTCTCCCAACCGTCCGAATAAACTAATTCGTGGCGCCAACGTCTAAACGGCCAGGAGGAACGACAATGAAACACCGGAGAAAAATTGACTACATTTTCTATGGCTTATTTCTACTTGCTGCCGGCGCGTTTATGACTTTAGCTATGCCGGACCAGGCTTGGAGCCAATTTTACGGCTCGCGGAGCCAGATCGCCGAGTTCGATGCCTTCTCGCGCCAGCATCCAAAAGCGGCCACGGAATTACAGCAGAACCCTGACCTGGTTTACAACCGGAAATGGCTCGACAAGAACCCTGAATTCAACCATTTCCTAAAGGGACGGCCAGAGCTGAGAGACACCATCGCCCATCGTCCGGGCCTAGTTTTCCGATCTAACGATCGCTACGATTACCGCTATGATCGGCGGCCCGTTGACCGATTTGATCCACGCGATCGACGCTGGGGTTGGCAGCACCGCTAAGCAATCGCCAAATTTTTCCCATCAGCTCAAAGCGGCGGACCTGAGGTTTCTCCGAAGGCCGCCGCTTTTGTTATTTCACAGGCCAGTTTGACACCCCGACAAACTTTCCTTTAATGTTTTGAAAGTTTCTCTATTCCCGGAACCGAAAGAGATGCATAGGAGGCTATGAATGACGCTCCAGGAAAAACTTGCCACCGCATGCCGCATCCTCGCCATGCAGGGCCACAACGACATGATCTACGGACACGTTTCCGCCCTTACGGACACGCCGGGGCAGTACTGGATCAAAGGTTCGGGCCTTGGTCTGGAAGAGGTGACGGAAGACGACTTGGTGCTGATCGATTTTGACGGCAACACGCTCGCCGGCAAACGCAAACGTCATAATGAATTTCCCATTCACAGCGAAGTCTACCGCGCCAACCCCGAAATTCGCTGCGTGATCCACACCCATCCCACCTACTCGACGATCATCGCCTCATCGGAGCATCGCCTCTTGCCCATCACCAACCTGAGCTGCGCTTTTTACCCTCCGGCTCTGAATAAATTCGAGGAATCTTCCGATCTGATCGTCACCGCGGAGCAAGGCAGCGCCGTGGCAAAATTACTGGGCGAACACAAAATCGTGCTGCTGCGCAATCACGGTATCGTGGTCGCCGGCACTTCCATCGAAGAAGCCTGCATCCGCGGCGTCTTGTTAGAGCACAGCGCCAAGACCCAAGTCACGGCGGCGGCGATGGGCGCGTTTTCGTGGGCGAGCGACGCCGACGCGCTGCTCAAGCGCAAACGGATTTACCGCCCCGATGCTATGATCAATTTGTGGGAATACTATGTGCGGATGCTCAAGAAGCACGAGGAAACAAACTGACCGTTCAAGGTTCCAAGTTCAAGGTTCAATGTCCGATCCGAACCTTTGAACTTTTGAACCTTGAACGTTGAACGCCGCTTTTAACGGTGCATCGCCACGAACGCAAACACCTTTGCGGCATTAAAAATATTATTCAGCGCAACCAGATCATGATCGGTGTGCTGGAAGCGGATATCGCGCGAGCCGTAGTTGATCGCTTGAATGCCTCTGAAATTGAATAGCCCGGTGTCGTTGGCTGCCGTGGAAAAACTAAACTGGGGCTCGTAACCGAGCATCGTGCGAATACCGTGCTCCAGACCCTGTACCACTTCGGCGTCCTTGCGCACTTCGCTCGGATACATAAAGTCGCGCGGCTCAACTTGGATCTCAAAGGGCTCGATTTCGCCGATGGCATCTTTCATCTGTTGGATCGCCTTTTTCGGATCGTCGCCGGGGAGCAAGCGGCGGTCGAACATGATTCGGCACTCGCTCTGGATCGTATGGGTGGCCTTGGGAAAACTTTCGATGGCATTGGCCGCAAGACTGACTTTCCCCAGCTCAGGGTGAGTTTTCTCTTCGGGGAAAGGCATCAATGATTTTAACTTCTCCAAAACTTTCATCGCGCCGTCGATGGCGTTGATGCCGTCCCAGGGGCGGCTGCTGTGCGCTTGCTTGCCGCGCACGGTCACGAGCACGTCCACGCGCCCCTTGTTCCCGAGCTGAATCTCCGGCGGGCCGTCGATAACACACCAATCCGCTTCGACGCCGCCGTGATCGAGCACATAGGCCAGTGAGTCATGCCGGCCGGTTTCGCCGGCGGTGCTGACCACGAAATAGAGATCGCTCGGCAACTCGACTTTGATGGCGCCGATGAACTTCATCGCCGCCATCATCGCCGCCAAGCTGCCCTTCTGTTCGCAGGCGCCACGGCCCCACACGCATTCGCCGTCGAGCGTGTACGGCGCGCCGTTGACGATTTCGCCGGAATAAGGATTTTGCATCGTGCTCGGCGCCGCGCACATGGCGTAACCGACGAGCATCAACCGGTCGCGGTGCGTTCGTCCTGTCAGATGGAGAATCAGGTTCCCCATCTTATCGATCCCCGGCTTGAGACCCGACTGTTCCAACTCTGGCTTGATCACCTCGCGTATAAGCGCGAGAACTTGCGGCTCGGCTTCGAGCAGTTGAGTTTGCGGGCTAGCGTGCTGAACCAGCTTGACCGTCAACCGTTTGACCTCGTCGTAAGAGAGGTTTTTCTCGATCAGTTTCTTAGCAGTTCCCGCATCCATCTTACTCGCGCCTCATGCCTGTCGCCTCAAGCCTTTTCAATGTCCCTCGATCTCGCCGCCCACTTGGCCGATTTTCCGCGCGATCACGATCAGCGTGATACAAATCAAGCTGACGATCAATGCCAGCGAGCACATCGGACCGAGATTGCCATCAACGTAAAAATGGTAGAGCAGCGGCCCCAATGGTTCAGAGCCGGGTGAATAGAGAAAAATCGAAGTGCTGAACTCACGCAAAAAGATCGTCGCCAAAATGATCCAGCCGGCGATGAAGCCCGGCCGTAACAAGGGTAGCAGGATGCGCCGAAAAGTCGTCAAGAAACCGGCGCCGCAGGCCATTGACGCCTGGGCCAAATCGTCATGCAGCTGCACGATCGTGCTCGTCATCGTCCGCAACCCATAAGGGAGAAAGCGGGTAATGTAGCCGATCAATAGAATCCACAGCGTGCCGTAAATCGGCAATGGAACATAAACGTAAGTCCAGAGCAGCCCGATAGCCAGCGCGGTTCCAGGAAAGGCCCAGGGAATAAAGGTCAAAGCCTCGATCACACCTCGCCCGGCAATCCTCGTCTTGGTCGTGACCCACGCCGTCACCGCAGCCAGCAGCATGCACAAAGTAGCGCCGCCCACGGCGAGAAGGACACTGTTCTGCAGCGCCCGGTAGGTCCGCGCATCGCTCAGATTCCCGCGATAATTATCTAGCGTCAACAACTCCCAAGTCTTCGCTCCAGGAACATGAACGTAGGAAATAAAAGAAACATAGATGAGCACCAAAAACGGCAGCACGACGATCAGGACGAGGATCAGACCGGCGACCCCCGCCGCCGGGTAACGCCATTTGCCGAGGTCAATAATGGTTGGCCGGTAGCCGCGCCCGGTGACCGTTACGTAGCGCTCGCTCCGTTTGGTCAGGTGCCGGTAGAAAAAAACAAATAGCATGGTGATGAGCAATAGCGACACACCATAGGTTGCGGCAAGATTTTGATTCGGTGGAAAGGCTCCTACCGCTTCGCGATAGATCTTGGTGGTAAAGACTTCGATGCGCGCCGGCAGCGCGATAATCGCCGGGGTATCAAAGCTCTCGATGGCGCGCACAAAGTTCAGCATGACTGCCGCCAGCAGCGCCGGCCGAATGATCGGGAAAGTAATGCGCCACGCAATTTGGACGTTGTTCGAGCCGGCCACTCGCGCTGATTCTTCAAGCGAAGGATCCATCGAGTAGAGCGACGCGGATACGATCAAGAAGGCCAGCGGCGCGGTAATGAGAGCTTCGACGAAGATCATGCCCCACAAAGAATAGAGATTCAGCGGCGCGTTATCCAAACTGAACAGCTCCATCAACAACCGGTTAATCAATCCCGTGCGCGGGCTCAGGAGCACCGTCCATGACACGGCAAGCATAACCGGAGGAAAAATGTTGGGAACAATTGCTGTCAGCTCAAAAAACTTTCTAAAAGGGGCATTGGTCCGAATC
>Ga0193707_1000351_pt1 | contig 15345 bp, 18 predicted proteins | sample U3c2metaG_FD_143043 | JGI IMG/M metagenome (GOLD analysis project Ga0193707, IMG submission 143043) | Soil microbial communities from a riparian zone of the East river system, Colorado, United States - U3c2 | ecosystem: Environmental > Terrestrial > Soil > Riparian zone | place: USA: East River... | reverse complement strand
TCGAGATAAACCTGGTCGTTACCGAAGGCTTTCTCAGCTTCGTGACGCGCACTGTGAAAGGCTGATTGCAAGCTCGGTTCATTGTGCGCCATGCGCATTCCCCGTCCGCCTCCGCCGGCGGTCGCTTTAATCATTACTGGATAACCGATTTTCTTTGCGATTTTGATCGCGTCGCTCTCTGTCTCGACAATTCCATCGCTTCCTGGCGTCACGGGCACTCCGGCTTTTCGCGCCGCAGCGCGCGCTGCGTTCTTATCGCCCATGGCCTGCATGGCCTGTGAAGAAGGTCCGATGAACTTGATATTGCAGCTTTCGCAGACTTCCGCGAAATGGGGGTTTTCGGCGAGAAACCCATACCCCGGATGAATTGCATCGACATCGCCGATTTCAGCGGCGCTCATGATGCGATCGATTTTAAGGTAGCTCTCCGTGCTGGGCGCTGCGCCAATGCAAATGGATTCGTCTGCAAGCTGCACGTGCAGTGAATCGACGTCCGCTTCAGAATAGATCGCAAGTGTCCGGATGCCGAGCTCCTTGCAGGCGCGAATCACGCGCAGCGCGATTTCACCGCGATTGGCAACCAAGACTTTCTCGAACATAAGGTCGCGCGATTGCGGCGCGCCCGGCGGTCGCGCCCCACCATGTTGTCCTAACGGACTTTAAAAAGCGCCTGGCCAAACTGTACCGGTTTGCCGTTTTCAGCCACGACTTCGGCGATGACACCGCTGGTTTCTGCCTTGATTTCATTCATCACTTTCATCGCCTCGATAATGCAAACCACTGTTTCCTCCGTAACAGTTTTTCCGACATCAACAAAGGGTGGCCCGTCCGGCGACGCAGCGCGATAGAATGTGCCCACCATGGGTGAGGCAATTTCCTTAAGCGGAACGCTTTCGATCGCCTTGGGCAAAGCAGACGCAGATTCAGTGGGCGCTGTGGCTGCCTTGGGCGGAACGGCCATTGGAAGCGCTGCAACCGCGGCTGCCTCGCCCGACGGACCTCTTTGCAGCTTTATGCGAAACCCCTCCTTCTCGATCTCGAAGACTGAAATATCGTTCTTCTTCATCAAATCGATGATGGTTTTGATTTCTTTGAAGTCCTTGGGTTCCACCACGTGCTCCTGTCAAAAGCTAAAGAGGCTAGGTAAAGCAGTTTTGGGAATGAGGTCAAGGCAATCGTGGCTATTGTTGCCACGAAATGATTGAGTCGCCTCCGTCACTTGATTTCAAAATCATTGATGAAACCGACGATTATGCTGTGGTCGATAAACCCCCATTTCTCCTGATTCATCCCACGAAACCGAACGGCACGCGAACTTTGTGGCAGGAATTACGCGGACTCTTCGCGTTCGAAATTGCCGCCGGCGGCCAGGTATCCATTGTGAACCGGCTCGATCGGGAAACCAGCGGCCTGGTCCTGGTGGCGAAGAAAGCCGATGTCGCGCGCCAATTCGGGCTGCTGATGCAACGGCGACAAGTAAAGAAAGAATATCTGGCCATCATCTGGGGTTGGCCCGAGTGGAAAAGCACAGTCGTTGATGCCGCTCTGGATAGACAAAGCAAGCATCAACACTCCGCGATCTGGCTTAAACAAATGATCCATCCATCTGGCGCTCCGGCGCAGACTGAACTTCATGTTGAGCGCCGTTTTGTGCGATCGCCCGGCACGGCGCGACCGCCGGGGGCGGCGCCCGATGGTCTGCGCGGTGCCGAAATGTTTAGCTTAATCCGCGCAATTCCACACACAGGACGAACCCACCAAATTCGAGTGCATCTCGCGTCACTTGGTCATCCCATTGTGGGCGACAAGATTTACGGACCTGACGAACGGCTTTACTTGCGGTTCATCGAGAGTGGATGGACCGCAGAACTCGAACGCCACCTGCTCCTGCGACGACATGCTTTACACTCAGGAAGACTGTTAATCGAAGGCGAGCATGAATGGATCAGTCGATTGCCTCCCGATCTGGTGGAATTTTGCAGGGACGGCCTATAAGCGCTATGCGGCTCAGCGCATCAGCGGGTGCCCAATCCGTTGACACGGAACCTTCGCGACCGACCTGAACAAGAAAGAAAACTTGCTTCCTTCCGAGCTGTCGCGCTCACTGCGCGGCCAAGCTCCAGCCAACCGGAGGAGTTGGGCCATACGCAGAGCCAGCGTAAACGTTGTTATTTAGGTACCAGATCGCCGTTTGCCGGGTGCTCGCGTTGTAAAGCACATAATCCGCGTGGCCGTCGCCGTTAAAGTCCGCTGTGGCTGCCAGAGTCCAGCTGCTGGGAATAGTTGGCCCCGAGGCTCCACCAATTAGCGTTAGTCCTGATAAGTAACCAATCGCTGTTTCGCCAGTACTGGAGTAGACCACGGCGTAATCTGGGTGGCCATCGCGATTAAAATCCGCTGTACCAATCAAGTTCCAGCCCCGCGGAAGTGTTGGTCCATAGCCACCCCCCACGTGAACATTATTGTTCATGTACCAAACCGCAGTTTGGCGTGTGCCCGCGTTGTAGAGCACGTAGTCCGGATAGTGGTCGCCGTTGAAATCGGCTGTGCCCACTAGTTCCCATCCACTGGGAGGGGTTGGCCCATAAGCGCTTCCGATGAAGGTTGGTCCAGACAGATACCAAAGTGCCGTTTGGTTCGTGTTCGGAGCGAAGAGCGCGTAATCTGAATGGCTGTCGCGATTGAAATCTGCGAGCCCTCTTAGCCACCAACCGGACACAAGAGTCGGACCATACGCGGACCCGATAAAAGCATTGTTGTTGAGATACCAGATTGCTGTTTGACGCGTGTTGGCGTTCTGAAGCACATAATCCGGGTGGCCGTCGCTGTTAAAGTCGGCCACTGCTGCCCTGGTAGGCGCGGGCGCCGGCCTGTACTGTGTCACAAACATCCGCTGAGCGGTGCCAATCGTGCGAACAAATGCCAAGTTTTCGTTGTAAACTCGCGGGGTATCGAACCGGGCGCCGACAACCAAGTTACGGGATTCGGTAAGGAACAGATCAGTCGGATAAAAAAAGAACGCTACAGTCTCTATTGCACCAGTCGAAGCGTTCAGTCGAAACAATGTACGTGTGCCGTCTAGGGACCCCAAATCAGCAACAAAAAGTTTGTTTATCACTGGGTCATATTCGATACCCTTAATATTGACAAGGTCGTTACCGGTGCGCGACGCGACGGTGCGCACAACTGTGCCAGTGTTTGTGATCTCATCTATCTGAAATCGAGACGCTACAAACAGATGTCCGTTTGGCAGAATCTTAACGTCGGACATTTCGCCGCTTCCATCACGCGAGCTATAGATCAACACTCCCGAATTCAGACTACCAACCGTAAAACGGACTAAATCGTTGCCGCCAGCTACGTAGATATATTGTGGATCGACCGCAATCTTCTTACTTCCGAAATAAACGCTGCTGTTTGTGTAGGTGTTATGAACAGCCCCCGAGCTGTCCAAAGACGAGAACCCTGAATCCCGGCGTGGAACTCTGCACGACGGCGTAAAGAAATCCATCGGGGCCGAAGGCAAGCCCGTTGAGCTCATCGCCGCCCGGAATCAGGGACGGAATTACCAGCGAGCCAAGGACAGTTCCCGTGGCGTCGTATTCGATAATGTTACGGAAACCTGGGTCACCGCCATTTTCATTAAAGGTGTAAGTGCTGTAAATGTGTCCCGGCGTAAACGTGATAGCCGCGTCTGTAGCGTCGAAGACGTACATGATGGCGAACCAAAGCACCACCAGACGGATGATTTGACCAGCGTTTGCAGCTTCTCGGGGCAATAGCACTTTAGGAAAATCTAACGGGGTGGAATTCGATCATAGAAAGTTGCTAGATGCAAGGAATTTTCGGGTGGAGAAGTGGGACGTTTCGCCAATGGGCCAAGCTCCAATATGGTTGGGGCGCTGGCTTGTCCTATCAATTGCAATCCGATTAAGTCTCCTTATCGTAGGCGCGCCGAATGAAAACGCTTCGCGCCCTCGCCGCTTGTGCGGTGGTTCTTACTTGCTCGCAAACATTCGGCGGAACTGAACAGCCACGCACGGAGGCAACCACGCAAGAACTGAACCCGCAACGATTCGAGTTGGCGGTCGAGTCCGGATATCTATTTGGCGCGTTCAACCCGCCACAGGATTACCAAATTGGCGCGGAATTCCTAACAGCCCGTGTCCGGTGGGGCGTTGTGCAGCGCGACATCTGGCTGCGCGGCTACAATCAATTCTATATTAGCGCGATCGCGGAACCGATTTTTCGGGGAATTGAGAACCATTATTTCGGACTTAACCTCGGAATGCGTTACAACTTTGTTCGACCGGGCAGCCGGTTCGTTCCTTACTTTTCGGGCGGGCTCGGTTTGGGATGGATCGACAGTCACCCGGAAGTTCCCGGTGGCCAGGGCCAGGATTTTACGTTCAATATTTTATCAGCGGCCGGGATTTCCTATCTTGTGGACGATCACTGGAAGATAAGTGTGGGAGCGCTTTATCAACATCTCTCGAATGGCGGACAAACCGATCCCAACCCCAGCTTGAATCTTTTCGGCCCGCAAGTGGGTATGAGCTATTCGTTTTAGCGGCGCCTCGTCATGTCGAGCGAAGTCGAGACATCCCGCAGCGAAACGACCGATAATATCGCGGGATTCTTCGACTCCACTTCTTTCCGCTCAGAATGACAACCTCATGAATCCGCCGAACGAGAACGTCCTAGTGGTTAAGCGAGAACTCTTCGATGAGCTCGGCAGTTTTCAGGGATTAAATTTCGAGGCAGAAAAGTACTTGAAGGCGATACTATCGCGCGGAAGCAATTTCTTCGTTCCGCGCCCCGAAGCTGAGAACGACCCAGCTTACAAGCAAATCATCCCTTATGCACTGATCGCCTTTGAAGAGACGGTGCTTCATTACGTGCGCGGCAAAAAGGCAGGCGAACAGCGGTTGGTGGCGAAAGGCTCGATCGGCATTGGCGGGCACATGAACGAAACCGACGAATCGCTCTTTGCATTGGATGAGCAGGCTTACCGTGCGGGCGTCGAGCGCGAAGTGAACGAGGAAATCAAGATCGACACTCCGTTTGAAGATCGAATCGTTGCGCTCTTAAATGACGACTCAACCGAAGTAGGACGCGTTCACCTGGGGATCGTACACATCTTCAAATTGAAAGAGCCCAACGTGCAGAAACGTGAGGCAATGATCACAAGCCTTACGTTTCTGACAAAGGAGGAATTGATGGCCCGCCGGGAATCGTTGGAGACCTGGTCGCAAATCTGTCTCAATTCGCTAGAACGCCTATTGAGTTAACAACTTTCGTGCTTCGGTAGGATTTAACGATTTAACGACTCGAAGCCTATCGCGGCGTCTCCGCCGTGAAATTTATCTCGTCAATTTGCCAACGACCGACTGGATGGGAAACAGCCACGTTGATGTCAGCTCCCCTGGTTGGATAATTAATGTGCGCGTGGAAGTTGCCGTTTGGCTCGAAAAAGTGTGACTGAAACACAATATCACCCTCCACGTTTGGCGGAGACAGCGGCGTTCCAAGTTTGCCCAGCTGAGTGATGAGGTCCTGTTGCGCTGATGGCGGATACTGGAGACGCATTGCGGGACTCAAATGATCTGCAAAAAATTTCACATTGTGTTGCACGACGAGCTCGTGGATCGCTTTTCTCCCAAATTCGTTGCCCTCCTTTGCCATCTGCTGTTTGTTCGAGAAAAGCCACCAAAACCCGATGCCGATCAACACTAGAACGATGATGACGACAGCCAGAATCTGTCCTGATAATTTCGATCGCTGATTTATTTTCATTTTGTTTAAGATTAAGTGTTAATAACCGAAACCCAGGCCTTTAATCACCTCGCCATTATGGATCAAGGCGCCATGACTTTGCATTCCCGTGTAAGCGCCAAAGCGATTTCGAGCGTTCACTTTGAAGTTGACCAGATAGCCGTAAACAGGTTTGTCTTCTGTGCTCAGGTTCGCAGGTTTTGGATCGCCACCCCATTCGATGCGCGCGGTCGTTGCGTCGATCAATTGTTTGTCTAGCCATTTCATTACGATCTCCTTGTAATTAGTGGGATACGGCCCATAGCGCTCTGCATCGGCTGGTTGCGTTTCCGCGCATGAATTGGTAACCGCGCACGCTGCCATAAACGACGCGCAAACCAGCGACACAAGCTTATTCATATTTGCATCTTCTGCTTCACGTGGCAGCTAGTCCAGCTTATTGGACGGCTGTGGCAACGCTGCCTCTCTTTTGAGTTCATGCGTATTGTGGGTGCACTGATGACCAGACCTTCGATTTTTATATCGCTCGTTGTCACATCGGCAATCACTTTGATGCCTGCTTCAGCGCAGGAAACCCCGGCACAAACCGCCTCGCCCGCAATCTCTGAGAACGTTAGCTCTTTTGAACGAGCTGCCGGGGGCAACGATCCCGGCTACAACAGCTCAGCTGCGACCGCGGACGATGTAAAGCCGTTCGATCCTGCTGCGGCGACACAAGTATGGCTGGATAGCGTCCCGCGGAATCAACGAGAGAAGTCTAACGCCTACTTCGAAGGCGGGTACTGGCTGATCCTTTGGGATTTTGTTCTCGCCGCCGCAATTTCGGTCCTTCTTCTGACGTCGCGGTTTTCGACGCGACTGCGCGATTTTTCCGAACGTGTCACGAAGGTCAGGAATGTACAAGTCGCCTGCTATGCGATCCCATATCTGCTTCTCGTTTACGCACTGAGTTTTCTTCTCAACCTGTACGAAAACTTTTTTCGCGAACATCAATATGGCCTGGCGACGCAGAGTTTCGCTCCATGGTTTCGGGAACAATTACTGGGCCTGGCGCTAACTTTAGTCGGCGGAACCTTGCTGCTGGTCGTTCTCTACGCCGTCTTTCGGCGCGCCCCGCGCACATGGTGGATTTGGGGAACTGTCGTTATGATTATTTTCTCGGGAACCCTTGTCCTTATCGCGCCGGTTTACATCGAACCGCTATTTAACACTTATAAGCCGCTAACCGATCCAAAGATTCGAGATCCAATTCTTGCGATGGCTCGAGCGAATGAAATTCCTGTAAAACAAGTTTTCGAAGTGGATGCCTCGCGTCAGACGACACGCGTCAGCGCAAATGTCTCGGGGTTACTGGGTACCACGCGTGTTGCGCTCAACGATAATCTGCTCAAGCAATGCACGCTTCCTGAAATTCGTGCGGTAATGGCGCACGAGATGGGACATTACGTCCTCAATCATGGTGCGAAGCTGCTCACGAACCTTGGAATCTTTATTCTCATCGGCTTCGCGCTTGCTCGAATTCTCTTCGATGTCGCAATAAAACGATGGGGAGAAAAATGGGGCGTTCGCGGAATCAGCGACCCAGCGGGGCTTCCACTGCTCGCCCTGATTTTGAGTACGTTGCTCTTCATCGCTACCCCGTTTCTCAATACGGTGGTACGCATCACGGAACGAGAAGCAGATGCTTTTGGAATCAACACTTCACGCGAGCCCGATGGTATGGCAAAGGTGGCACTTAAACTCGGCGTCTATCGCAAACTCGATCCAACGCCGCTGGAAGAATTCATCTTTTTCGACCATCCCAGCGGTCGAGCCCGCATCCGCATGGCTATGGATTGGAAAGCTGCGAATTTGCCGGCTGGGGAATCGCATGCATCCGAGAGCCGATCTGCAACTCACTAATCAGCTATCCCCATTCGAAGCCGTCCGCGTCCCTATTCCGTCTCACGCGGGTGTTGCGAAGGCGCCGCGGCAGTAAATGCGAATTTGCGCTTCCGAATCAACATCAAATTTCGAATGTAAATAAGCGAGTTCGGGAGATACGCGAGAATCCCAACCGGATCGCGTCGGAAAATAAAGTAAATGCAACTGAGCACGCTTCCGGCAATGCTCCAGTACCAGAACGAGACGGGGATAATGCTTTCGCCCTGTCGCTCTGACGCGAGCCATTGGACGAGGAAGCGCATCGAGAAAAGAGCATTCCCAATGAAACCAAGGACCATGAGGTAGCTCCAATCCAGTCCAAAAAATCGGTATTCCTTCCCGATCCAGGTGATAGCGATGAGTGCAAGTGTGTTCATAGGCAATTAATCCGATCCAACAATTTCGTATCGAATCTGTCGCGATTGCATCCAGCGAACTGCAAGCAATCCGCGGACTGATTTAACAGACAATTCCTGATACCGTAATGACCGGTTCCTCAAAGCGCGAATTTTAGGATTGAAGCTTCATTCGCGCAATGAGCGTGTCGGCGATTTCGGCGGGCGTCTGCGCGACAGCGATATCCGCTGCCTTCAGCGCTTCGATCTTGCCCGCTGCAGTTCCTTTGCCCCCCGAAACAATGGCCCCGGCGTGACCCATGCGTCGCCCGGCCGGAGCCGTCATTCCGGCGATGAAAGCCGCGACCGGCTTCTTACAATGCTTCTTGATCCACTCGGCGGCTTCTTCCTCTGCCGAGCCACCAATTTCACCGATCAAGATCATGGCATCCGTGCCAGGATCTTCGTTGAATAGTTTCACGCAATCGAGATGCGACAGTCCGCCGATCGGATCACCGCCGATCCCAATACAAGTTGATTGGCCGTACCCGCGCGAAGTGAGTTGCCAGACCGCTTCGTAAGTAAGTGTGCCAGAGCGCGAGATCACGCCGATCTTGCCGGGCTTATGGATGTACCCGGGCATGATGCCAATCTTGCACGCGCCAGGTGTTATGATTCCCGGGCAATTCGGTCCGATCAGTCGCGATTGCTTTCCACGCATCAAGGCTTTTACCCGCATCATATCCATCACTGGAATCCCTTCCGTGATGCAAACGACCAGTTCCACTCCGGCATCCACGGCTTCAAGAATTGAATCAGCCGCCGCCGGCGCAGGCACAAAAACCATCGAAGCGTTGCAGCGAGTCTGCTGTCGCGCTTCCCAAACTGTATCGAAGACAGGCACCTTACCATCGAACATCTGTCCGCCCTTGCCAGGTGTTACACCTGCAACAACGTTCGTGCCGTAATCCATGCACTGTCGTGTATGAAATGCCCCTGAGCTGCCCGTGATTCCCTGAACCACAAGGCGCGTGCTCTTATCGACTAATATTGACATAACTAATTAGCGAACGGTGACTTCAACCGTCATTCCGAGCGGAGTCGAGGAACCCCTTAGCGAAACCCAACGGTAACTTTGCCGCGTCCTTCGACTTCGCTGCGCTTCGCTCAGAATGACCGGACGGAGAACCCGCTTCCACCTTCCGTCATTCCTTTCTCTTGTGCACGACCAGCTTGTTCCCGTCTGGATCGCGAAATTGCGCCATCCAACACACGGGCGTTTCAATCTTTTCCATATCGAAGGTGACACCCCGCCCTTTAAGTTTGTCGATCGCGGAATCGATGTCTTCTACCTCAAAGGCAATCGTGGTACCGTCGCGTGACGGTTTCCAAGCGGGATGACAGCCAACACCGATTGTGGTTGGGCCCAGATCGTACTCGACCCATGCGCCGGCCATTTGGGTTCGCGCAGGTTTTAGCTCCAGCGTCTCCTGATAAAACTTCCGCGCCCGCTCCTTGTCTGAAACGGCGACGGCGACAAATGCAACTTCCTTGATCATGATGTTATGCGTTCTTTAGTTTGTGGATAATAATCTTATTACCGTCCGGATCCTGCACGACGGCCATCCAGCACACCGGACTCTCGATTCCTTCGGCGGCAAATCGAGCCTTCGCTTGCTTCAGGCTCTTGATGGCGGCATCAAAGTCTTCGACTTCAATAGCGACGCTGGTGCCGTCTTCGGATGGCTTCCATTGATCGCCCACGCTGCCGATAGCCAGCGTGTCGGGACCAATCTCGTATTCAATCCAAACACCTTCGCCAAATTCACCCGAGACCTTGAGCCCTAGCACTCCTTCATAAAACGCTCGTGCGCGCTTTATGTCCGTTACCGGGATTCCAGTAAATGCAATCTTCTTCGGTTTCATTTTTTTCCTGCTGCCGCTTTCACGGCCTTTTGCGCGGCATCGGCCAGATCATCGGCTGCGATAACGGCCAGACCCGAATCCGCGATCAATTTTTTCCCTGCTTCGACATTCGTTCCCTCGAGTCGAACGACCAGCGGCATCGATAACTTTACTGTCTTTGCTGCGTTGATGATTCCCTGCGCGATGATGTCGCATTTCATGATACCGCCAAAAATGTTGACCAGGATCGCTTTTACCTTCTTATCGGCCATCAAAATCCTGAACGCTTCGGTTACCTGCTCTTCCGTGGCGCCACCGCCTACATCGAGGAAGTTGGCGGGCTCGCCGCCATAGAATTTGATGATGTCCATCGTGGCCATCGCCAGACCGGCTCCGTTCACGAGGCAGGCAATGTTTCCGTCGAGACCGATGTAATTAAGACCATGCTTCGAAGCTTCGACTTCTCGCGGGTCCTCCTCGGCGACATCACGCAGGGCCGCGATTTCTGGATGCCGATACAGCGCGTTATCGTCGAAGTTAAACTTCGCATCGAGCGCCAGCACATCGCCTTTGGCTGTCACAACGAGCGGGTTCACTTCCACCATCGAGCAATCGTACGCAATGAAGGTGCGGTAGAGGCCTTCAAATAATTTCGAAACGCTTTTCAATTGTGACGACTCGAAGCCGAGTTGCTTCGCCAGTTTCCGAGTCTGAAATAGTTGCAGACCTGCCAAGGGATCAATTGGTTCACGAATAATTTTCTCCGGCGATTTCGCCGCGACGGCTTCAATTTCAACACCACCTTCATTACTCGCGACAATTACAGGCGTGGCTGTCGCCCTATCGAGCAAGACAGCAAAATAAATCTCGCGCGCAATGTCCGCGGATTCGGCGACGAGCACTTTATTTACCTGGCGACCGGCCGGTCCTGTCTGGTGGGTAACCAGGACCTGGCCCAGCATCATTGCCGCGACATCGCGCACTTCCGCTGGCGTCTTGCGAACATGCACTCCTCCTTTGAATCCGTTCGTGAATGTGCCCTTGCCGCGTCCGCCGGCGTGAATCTGCGCTTTAACCACGACATCGACATCGCCGAGTTCGCGCGCGATTTGCTCCGCCTGGTCAAGGGTCGACGCAACCCTTCCTGGTGTAGTCGCTACATCGAATTTTTGCAGTAGTTCTTTGGCTTGGTATTCGTGAATATTCATCGGCAAGGAACGGCGGTCTCCGGTCCGCTATCGATTTCGGGAAAAGCAATTAGCCTGCCGCGCGCGGATCAGCAACGGTTTTCTCATAATGTCCTTGCCTTGCTCAAGTCGAGCTCCCTACCCTGACATTTATGAACAACGTCTCGAGAATCAGCATCTTAGCTTCTACCGTGCTCATCACAGCTTTACTTTCGCTTCACGCTGGCACATCCCCACAAGAAAAAGCCTTTGTCGACAAATACAAAACCGCGTTCGAAGGCAAAGACACGGCTACATTGGAATTGTTCCTCTACACCCAAGGCGCCGACCCGGCGATCCTCGGTTTCTACAAAATGATGCAATCCGGAGAAGCCGGCGAGAAAATATCCAACATCGAGCTTGTCGATCTTACGCCGGACGACGCGAAGAAAGCGGCGACGCCAATGGATTCGCCGACCGGCGGGAAGGTTTGCCTGACACTTAAACCAACCAAGAAACTCATTATCAAGGTCGAGAAGAAAGACGCCAACGGCAGCTCAACCAGCACAAGCGAGAACTTCATCGCTGAGAAGGACGGCAAGTTTGTTATTCCTGTGCCGGGCCCGTGTAAGTAACAACCTCGGTAGATCTGCAGTGGGTAAAAGCAGTGCGAGGACGTATCGCACTTCAAGAGCCATCAGGCGAGCCGATCGCGTAAGATGGCTGCCAGGTCTTGGATGGCGACGCGTTCCTGTTTCATCGAATCGCGATCTCACAACGTCACCGTGTCGCGTCGCGCGGCATCTTTCTCTCCGAGGCTCGCGCCGACGCAGCCCATAATTCCTCAACGTCGCCCGCGACGCGCTGCAGTTGAGTTTCGGCGAGATCGAGCTGCAACCTTTGCCCTAGGTTTTCGCAGCCCTTTCGCCACGAGATCGTAGGAGTGGTCGATCATTTTTCGCAGCTCGGGATCGGGGATGCCACCCTCAATCCAAACAGTGTTCCAGTGTTTTTTGTTCATGTGATAACCCGGCGCGACTTGCTCGTAACGATCGCGCAACTCGAGCGCTAAATCAGGGTCGCACTTTAGGTTCACAGTGGTGGGCATTTCGTCCAAAGCTGCTAATGCGAACATTTTACCGCTGACTTTGAACACAAGAACATCGGGCCCGAATGGGGTGCCCTCAGTCGTGCAAGGTTTGCTCAGACAGTATTCGCGGAACTGCGCGAGATCCATCGCCAACTTAGCGGTTAAGTCGGCGGGGCGACTACTAGCGGAATGTATCCCTCATGATGCCCATCAACGGCTAGGTCGATCGAGTACTCGCCAAATTTAGGCAGCTTTAACTGCTGGATTACAAGGACCAGGGACGCTGTTGCAGTTGAGTCGCTGGGTCCGAATTGCACTTGCGACGTGGTATTCAGAGTTGGCATGACCGACTTCCCGTCTGCATCGACAAATTGGATTCGGATCGATTTCGTTCCTTCTTCCACGCGTTCGAACCTCAACTTGATAGCCAAAGCGCATTGAGGATGCATCACCGGAGTTTGCGTCGCGTTCAATCGATCAAATGAGCCGAGAATGTTCAATTTGCCCGCGGCGTCTGTTGTCGCTGCATCACACAATGTGAAAATTTCAACTTTCATAGTTCAAATAGCTCCGCATGCGTACGCATCGATTCCGGATAAATCAACGAATCCGCGAAGTCAAAATCTCGAGCAGATCTTTGACTGCGACGCGTTCCTGTTTCATTGAGTCCCGCTCGCGCAGCGTGACTGTATCGCGCAGTGCAGCATCCTTCTCCCCTAGCGTCTCAAAGTCAACGGTTACCCCGAATGGCGTGCCGATTTCATCCTGACGCCGATACCGACGGCCGATGGCGCCGCTTTCGTCGTAGAAAACAAACATGTGCGGCCGCAAAAGATCGGCAATCTCTTTTGCTTTGGCGACCAACTGCGAATTATTCTTGAGCAGCGGGAATATACCGCACTTGATCGGAGCCATCCGAGGATGAAAACGGAGCACTATGCGCGTTTCCATTTTTCCTTTTTCATTCGGAGCCTGATCTTCGGAATACGCTTCGCAGATCAGTGCCAGGGCTGTACGGTCGACACCAGCGCTCGGCTCGACAACATGCGGGATAAATCGCTGCTTGGTTTCCTCATCGAAGTATTCGAGAGATTTGCCGCTGGCCTTCTGATGCTGCGACAAATCGTAATCGGTCCGATACGCGACGCCTTCGAGCTCCTGTCGCCCAAATGGAAAATCGTATTCGATGTCATATGTTCCTTTTGAATAAAAGGCGCGTTCATCGTCCGGAACAGTCAGTACATGCAGCTTGTCGCGTCGGATACCGATCTGTTTGTAAAATTTCAGACGTTCTTCTTTCCAATATTCGAGCAAGCCCATTCCCTGCTCTGGCCGGCAAAAATATTCGAGCTCCATTTGTTCGAACTCGCGTGACCGGAAAGTGAAGTTGCGTGGATTAATTTCATTGCGAAACGCTTTGCCAATCTGCGCGATTCCGAAGGGCAATTTCTTGCGGGACACTTCAAGAATGTTTTTGAACTGAACAAAAATCGATTGGGCCGTTTCGGGACGCAGATACGCGATGGATGATTCATCCTCCATCGCGCCGACGTTCGTCTTGAACATTAGATTGAATGGTCGCGGTAGTGTAAGTTCGGCGCCGTTTTCCGAATTGAACTCTTGTGTGTTCTCAACCGGTTGCTTCGATTGGAGACTGACAACAGGAAGTTGCACTCCCCTTTTTTGATAGAAGGCCCGTGCAGTTTTGTCGGCTTTTGATTCTGACTCTCCATTGCGTACGAGCACGCGAAAGGCATCTCCGCTGATTCGTCGGTTAGGCACGGAATAACCAGACACAAACTCCGCTTCCCATTGGGACCTTGGATCTTGGCCTAGCGCAACCCCGAGATCCAAAAAGAAAAGCTCGATCGACTCCGGGTCTCCTTTAGGCAAGGAAACAGAGAGTTTTCGGCGCTCCACAATGCGTTTCGCTAAATCCAGAGCGTCCGATGATGTGATTGTCGTCTTTTTGAATTTAGGTTCTGCGTCTGTCTCTGCCAGCTGTGCGAGCGCTTGGAGCGCCCTGTCGCTAGGTGCAGCGTCACGCGCAAATTCGTATGTAAAAACCGTCCCGCTTTGCTGGGAAATTTGGTCCGCGCGAAATCGTTTTCCCGTCAGGCGACAATCAACCATCGGGTCGGAGAAGCCCTCGACATGCCCAGATGCCTTCAGCACCGCAGGATGAGTCAGAATCGATCCATCCATCCCGACGACGTCGTCCCGCTCATGGACAGTCACCCGCCACCAGTAATTTTTGAGATTACGCTTTAGCTCGACGCCAAGCGGTCCGTAATCCCAGGCGCCGTTTAGTCCGCCGTAAATTTCGCTGGATTGGAAGATGAAACCGCGCCGTTTGCATAGGCTGACTATGTTTTCCATGCGCTGAGATTCGGAAGAGTCGCTCATTATCTGCGCCACAGATTACACAATCCCGAATGGTTGTAGAGGCCTAGCCGCGCGTGCGCCTTTTCACTTTTGGCGTTTGACATAAACGCCACTACAACACATCGCATCAGTTACTTCTGCGTTTCGACTGTGACTTCGGTCTTCACCGAATTGGCAATGAAACATTGTTCGTGTGCAGCATGATTCATTTCCTCGATTTCCTGTGCGGTGGGTTGGTTATCGCCAGAGAACTTCAATCGCTGGTTTAGAGTCGCACGCGTAATAGCAAGCCTGCCTTCCGGATTTTTTTCCATGTGGCCAACTGCATCGTCAACGTACTCATCGAGCACGAACTTTTTTTTCGCAGCTACGGCAAGGAAAGTTAACATGTGGCAGCTCGAGATCGATGCCACGAACGCTTCTTCCGGATCGACAAGCTTGGGATTTCCCAGATAAGCGGGATTAGCCGATGCCTGCATTTCGTGTCCGCCGTCAAATTTCCAAGTGTGGTCGCGCGAATATTTCTGATACTCGAACGGCGTGTCGCCGCGTTTCCAAGTGAGAGTTATCTTATGTTCGGACATGCTTTTAAATAGAACGCCACGCGCTCAAGGGCAAGCGCGGCTGGTGGCAAAAATGCGCGATGCTGGTATCGAACCAGCGACCCCTTGCGTGTGAAGCAAGTGCTCTACCACTGAGCTAATCGCGCGTATGGAGATGGCAATTAGAAACAAGGAATTGGAAATTACAAGTCCGGCACAGCGTC